>Ga0209320_10000604_pt1 | contig 18457 bp, 19 predicted proteins | sample Rifsed13ft4_FD_184008 | JGI IMG/M metagenome (GOLD analysis project Ga0209320, IMG submission 184008) | Soil microbial communities from Rifle, Colorado, USA - sediment 13ft 4 (version 2) | ecosystem: Environmental > Terrestrial > Deep subsurface > Rock core/Sediment | place: Rifle, Colorado... | reverse complement strand
TCATCCGCATTGTTGATGAGGTTACAAGTTGCACCAACAACGTTGCAGGCAGCGGTACCATCAACATCCGCGCTGAGGTTCTCCCAGACGCCGTAGATGATCAGGCTGCTGCCGAAGTACTGGTTCATCTCAAACCCGATACGCTCCAGTTCGGAACCGGTAACGCCAAACGAACCCAAACCTAACGAATACTGGTCATTATAGCTGCCATACTGGAAGGCCAGTGAGGTATCACCCAGGCTGTTGAAGGCCTTCTTGATACCGACCTTCAACCACCAGGCATCGCTGTCATCGGTTTCACCGTTTGCGGCTGCGATTGCATTCAAATCAACCCCTTCGTTCTGATAGGCAATAGAACCGAACAGACCGGTCACCGGATCCATCAGGCCCGCCTGGACCTGGAAGTTATCAGCATCACTGTATGATCCACCGGATCCGAATGTTCCGGCTCCAGCGTCGACAAGTCTAGCACCAGCGTTATTTGCATAACCCAGGGCAATCTGACCGTTCAGACGGCCCAACTGGCCTTTATACTTGGCAGACACGTCAAAGATATCATCGTTGGCCCAGCCCACAGCGATGCCGAGATTTTCAATAAACGTCGGCAGGTCATAACGCACACCCTGACGGTAGATACCGTTACAGTCGATACCGATGTTCAGACCGGGAACGGTAAAGCATCGTAAGAAATCACCCGGTGCAAGAGCTAAACCACCTGCAACAACGGCGCCAGCATTCTGCAGACCTATATTGTTCCCACGGAACACCGGTGAGATGGAGGCCCACAGGGTCAGGGACGGGTCTTCCAGCACGGCGATGTTGTCCGTCGGCATGCTTTGCAGACCGAAGGTGACCTTCCCCCAGTTACCTGCAAAGAACAGGCTGTGACCGAGGATATTGATCGTATCCCCAGTTGCATTTGAGAAACTGTCCGGTGATCCAACAGTAGCACCCGTGCTACCAAAGCCCAGAACGCCATCTGAATCTGTACGCGGTTCAACGATGACTTCAAAACCGGCATTCAAACCAGCCGGCAGTTCAGTCGAACCCGCAAAGGTAATACGGCTACCCAGCGTGGTACCGTTGTCCGCGGTGGATACGACATCATTGTTTTCACCATCATCGGCGTAGGTCACGCCCTGGTTTATCCAGCCGGAGATAGATGCCTCCGCCAGAGCTGCTTGTGAAACAGGGATCATGCTGACTGCAGCAGCCAGGCACGCCCTTTTCAGAAATTTAGACTTGTTCACTTGTATATCCTCCTAAAACAAAATAAAAAGACTTAACATTTCTAGAAATTTAAAGTCGATCTCCCCAGCCTGTTTCCTCCCCTGACATCCAGTGAGTTGGCCAAGCCTTGTAGAGATTAAACGTCTTTTGTTAAAGACTGGGAGAAAAATACAACAACTTGCGGGGCGATACAAGCCTTTTTTTATAATAAAACAACAAAAATTCAGTGAAAAATGAAGAAATTGTTGTATCTTTGCAACAATTTCTTCATGTGTTTGAATTCTGAAAATTTTTACCAGGATTAACCGCATCTTGAACACAATCACCCAGCGCTTCGATCAGGGGACCAAGCCAGGGTTTATAGTGCCGCCAGCGATCAACAGGGCCGGTATAAATTTGCTGTCTGACCTGCCACTGGCTCAGGGTCTTGACTGACCCCCGGTCTCGTAGAATTGCAGGCATTTTGCGTCCCACTCAAGCCCGGCATGTTTAACCAGTTGCCTGCTCACCCCTTCCTGGTCATTGATCAGGTCTTCATACTGAATGTGCAATATCCGGTCACCCAGCACATTTTGCCAGTATTCCATCAACCGCAGGACGGCGTAATGTCTTTTCCGCAAGATCAAATTTGCCCATGGAATTATACGTGCCGGCCTTGTGCAGGTATGCTGTAATAAAATCAGGTTTTATAGTAATGGCCCGATCATACTCCCGGATGGCTGAGGGAAGATCGTTCAATAAAAAACGTAGCAATCTCCTGACTTGAAATGCACCCTGTAATAATCCGGTTTCAGAATAATTGCCTGATTAAAAGCCTCTTGTGCTTGTTGCCCATCTTCGCGTGATAAATGCAGAATACCCAGGTTATATCATGCCTCGGTAAAATCCGGTTTAAGTTCGAGAACCTTATTAGATATTTTCAAGGTCTCATCATATTGTCTTAATTCACGGTACAAATTACCCAGGTTGTTACAGGCAGGCAGATAGCGGGGGTCAATATCGATCACTTTTCTGAAATAATCTATTGCATCTCCGGGTTTATTTAATCGCAGGCTGACATTACCAGGACCAAATAAAGCCGGTACAAATTCTGGATCGACCCGCAATGCTTTTTTAAATACTTTTTCCGCCTCTTCCGGTTTGCCTTCCTGTAGAAGACAGAGACCGGGGTTACTGTGATAATCCGCTACTTTAGAATCTATTTTTATCGCTTTTTTTATCAGTTTTTCCCCCTCCTTATGATCGCCTTTTTGTGAGCGCAATACACCGGGCAGGTTAAGCACATAGGCATTTTTTGGTTGCATCCGCAGGGCTTGTTTGTAGTTCCGTTCTGCCTGCGGGAGATTGACTTGCTTGTGAAATCTGATCGCGTTATTAATTAACTGTTCTACCTGGTTACGTTGTGGTTGAGACTGGAAATTACAGGTATATTTATTCATCACTTGTTAATCAACCGCCGCCCTTTTGATAGGCCATGTTGAACTTGATAAAAAAATCCTGCATCTCATCCTGTACGGTATTTTCGAAATGAAAGGTCATGTTCGTAACCGGTAATTCCAGTGCACCAATTCTTCTTGTTGTTTCCGGCATAAGCCGGATTTTAATGTGTCCTGAAGTCAATTTAACCTCTATTGCATGGTCAGATATTTTACACTGATAATCTGCAAGTGCCTTTGGTAATAAACGAAAAAAATCGGCATGCGTGATGGTCATTTCGCGCTGGATGATTTCAGAAACGGTATATTCAGGTTTCACCCTGGTTTTTTGATTCGGTAATGGCGCTGGATTGCCATCATCAAGGCTTGAAGCGTCGTAATTTCAGTTCCCGAACCGGCTGGAAGTGCTTTATGTTACTGGTCATCATTGGCATATTGTTTTCTACAGCCGTTGCAGCAATGATCGCATCCCCCGCCCTTAATCCGGAGGACAGGGAATATTCCTCAACATATACCGCAGCACGATGACCAATGTTATCTGTCAACGGTAAAACCCTGAAATCAAAATCCGCCAGAAAATCCTTGATGTATTGCTGTTGCTTTTTATTGTTTGCGCCCTGTAACAACTCCATATATGACTGGATTGACAAACAGCGCACCCCGGCATTTTCTATTTTTCCGGCTGCCTTGCTGTTTCCACGCTGCACCCATATCAGGATATCCGTATCAAATATCATGCACCCTTGCTTCCCTGATCCTGTTCATTTCATCGAGCACCGGTCCTTTCCTGCCCCTGTTTATACCAAACAGGGGATGGTCTTTTACCCTGGCGCCGGTTCTTCCGGATACAGGTACCAGCCTGCCCTTTACCTTGCCGCGATATAAAATGGTCACCTCTTCCTTTCTGTCCAGCGCTTTCAGGACGTCATTCATTTTATAACGCAAGTCGACAATAGTAGCTTTCATGTGCTTTAATCCTGTAATGTATATTTATACTATACATATTAAAACCGGCCGGTACAATGATGTTCCGGCGGTTAATAAAAGCCGGCATGCGTGATGGTCATTTCACGCTGTATGATTTCAGAAACGGTATATTCAGGTTTCACCCTGGTTTTTTGATTCCGTCGCAGCAATGGCCCTGACAAGATAGTCCATTCTTTGCTGGTCTGCCTCTGCGTGTGTACGAAAAAAATATACACCTATGGGAATAAGTATGGGTTTGCCGGCCGCAAAGGCGTGTAACGAATCATTAAAACGGCAGCCTTCCAGAAAGTTTTCAGCCGTGGCGTAGAAGGATATTTCCTTTTCTTTGCGGTTGCCTACTTTGTGTACGTAGTCATTCATATAAATATCACTATTGGATTTTACCAAGTAGCAGTCAGTTTAAACAAAAATAAAGTTTGAGATAGCTTCCTGATAGCTTTATGGCATTATCTTCCCGGGATCATCCTCCAGCCACAGGGGGCCAGACAGCAAGGGTATCACCTTCGCGAATAATATTGGAGTTACGTTGTTCAGGATGTAAATAGACGCCATTCAATAAAACAAGATGTGTCATTTCTCTGGGCACCTTGAATTGGTCAATGATTTGATATGCTGTTGCTGTGTCGGGGACATCCAGCTTGATGGCATGTTTTTCTGCTTCAGCGGGAAGATAGTCAGTCAGCGTGGCGTAGAGTTTGAATGTGATTTGCATATGAATCCGGGAATTAAATCTTGAGATTTCTCACATGCGTTCGAAATGACAAAACCTGTCATTTTGAGTGAAACGAGAAATCTAGTTAAATAATACCCGCATTATGCCCAATCGATTGCGTTGTGCCCAGATAGGCCTCCATGAGACGCGTCGGGTCTTTCATCAGGTGCTGTTTCCATTTACCCAGTGGCAGTTTGGTCTGGATCAAACCACGCAGCACACCGATATGCTCTGTTAATCCCAATGCTTGTGCGCCTATCAGCACATCTTCCTGGAATTGCAGACTGATATAACGGTAACGGCCCGGATCGCTTAATTCGGCGGAATCACCACCCTCGACACCCATCCACAGGCCATAGGAACTGGAAATGAGGCCCATCGTGTCAAGCACATTCATGTTCACACTGCCCTGATGGATGGTTTTCCGGCCTGCCATGTTCATCGCCGCAATACGGCCATGATCAGCTGCTGTTGGCTGTATGGCCTGAACGCTGTATTCACCCGTGGAAAAGTCCTTGCCCTGACACACGTCGCCGGCGGCATAGATATCCGGAATGTTACTCTGCAATTGATCGTTGACCAGCACACCGAACTCCATGCCAATGCCACTATCTTCCAGGAACTGGATATTTGATTTCACGCCGGTGGCGGAAATAACCAGGTCGGCCTTGATCGCATTGCCATTACTCAGTTTTACATCAAGTTTGCCACGACTTGTCATCCCGCCTTTTTCAATGGCCTCGACGCTGGTTGATGTATGTACCTCGACGCCTTTTTCCTGACACCACTGCTTGATGAGATTACCTGCCGTCTGGTTCATCATGCGCGGCACCATGCGGTCTCCCATTTCTATGACAGCGAGCTTGACGCCGCGCGATGCCAGCGCTTCCAGAATAATGCAGCCAATAAAACCTGCGCCCATCAACACCACACTGGCACCGGGTTTGGCCTTTTTGGCAATGGCCCTGCCATCCTCCAGGGTCCAGCAGGAATGCACACCGGGCAGATCCATGCCCGGTATGGGCGGGCGTATCGGGTGTGCGCCGGTGGCGATCAATAACTTGTCAAAACTGATCGTGCCGTTCTTCTGGAGTTTCAGTTTTTTATTTCTGGAATCCACCTGGGCAACACGATTATGCACCAGCCTGATCCCTTTATCTTCATAGTGATTTTTGTTTTTGCGCAGGTAAGTGCCTTGCTCCTGGATTTTCTCGATCAGGTAATAGGGCAATGCCATACGTGAGTAGGGTGGCTCCGGTTCATCGCCAATCAAGGTGACCCTGGAATGAGGATCAACCTTCCTGAGCGTTTCAGCGGCAATTACACCAGCCGGCCCGGCGCCGATAATGACATGTTCCATTCGATTAACCTCTCTATTAATTATTTTCATCTCCTTCCCCATGGCAGGGGGAAGGTTGGGATGGGGGTTGAAAACCCAAGCAAACTTAACTTTCTACCCCCACCTCTATCCTCGACTCTGGCATCCTGCTTCATTCTACCTCCTGCTTCCATGCAGTCGTCCCCCTGCAAGAGGGAGGAAAATTATTTGTGCATCTACTCCTGCCCCCTGCAAGGAGGGTGAGGAGGTTTAATTAAAGTCAGGCAGAAAGTCCTTCGGGCTTCAGACCCAAACGGCTTCTGGTTTCTGCTGTGGGTATTCCATCTTTGGTCCAGCCACGAATCTGGTAGTATTCCGGTAACATTTTACCCAGATCATTCACCCGGCCTTTTGCGGGCCCGGTAGCGGCCTTGACGTCCTTGATCAGGCGTTTGGGCAGATTATCATCCTTACCGGTAATTCCTGCGGCAATGTTGAAATCCCGTTCCATATTCCAGATGCGTTCACCGACTTCTATCAGTTTTTCCGGGGTCCACTTGCCTTCACAAGCCGCATCAATTTGTGGTGCGATATCTTCCAGTGTCCAGGCAAAGGTGGTGAATACACACAGGCCGGATGAATCGACGGCCGCCGTGGCATCCTGGAAGGCCTTGACCAGTTCAGCTTTACCCTCGGTGACTAATGGATCGGTCTTGATCGGGATGCCCAGCACTTCAGAGGCTACGGTATAGCCGCGTAAATGACAGGCGCCGCGGTTGGAAGTGGCGTAGGCCAAACCCATGCCCTGGATTCCGCGCGGATCATAGGCCGGAAACTCCTGGCTCTTGACGGTCATGGACAGGTCGGGATGACCGTATTTTTCACACAGGCGTCTGGAACCCAGTCCCAGATCTTTGCCAAACCCTTCTCCTATACTTACTTTCTCCGCACACCAGGCTACGGCCTCTGCCGATCCAAACCTGAGTTCCATGCCACCGGTTTCTTTCGTAGTGATAGCGCCCATCTCGAATAATTCCATGGCGGCGGCAACCGTTGATCCGAATGAAATTGGATCCCACCCATCTTCGTTACAGAGGAAGTTGGCATAGGTCAAGGCATCCAGATCGTCCACGCCACAATCGGAACCTAATGCCCATGCAGCCTCGTATTCCAGACCACCGGAATTGCCCCAATACTGGGGTTTGTTCTGTACACTGAAATGGCCCTGGTCGATTGTTGAAATCCTGCCACAGGCAATCGTGCAACCAAAACAGGCGGCATTCGTGGTCAGGTTGGGTTTACCATCTGTTTTCCGTGGTTCGCGCATGGCCTCACCGGAGATCTTGCTGGATCCCTCGAACTGGACTTCTTTCATATTACGCGTCGGCATGGCGCCGATTTCATTGATGACATTCATCATGACCTGTGTACCCAGTGCCGGCAGGCCCTGACCGGTAACGGCATTGTCCGCCAGCACCTTCTTGCCCGCCTGGGTGGCCTTCATAAAGGCCATCGGATCCTTGATATTACCGACCCCTTTGCTACCCCGTACTGCAACCGCCTTCAGATTTTTTGAGGCCATGACCGTACCCACGCCGGAACGTCCCGCGGCACGGTGCAGATCATTAATGATGCCGGCATAGAGGCAACCAGTTTCCGCAGAGCGTCCGACACAGGCTATCCTTATCAACGGATCCTGGTGCTTTTTATGTATCAGTTCATCGGTTTCCCAGACTGATTTGCCCCACAGATCACCTGCAGGCAACAATTCAACCTTGTCATTTTCTATATACAGATAAACCGGTTTGGGTGACTTGCCTTCAAAGATAATCATATCCAGACCGGCATTTTTTATTTCATTACCGATAAAACCACCGGAATTGGAACAGGCGATTGCACCGGTCAACGGGCTTTTGGTCACCACCGAATAACGTCCACCGGTTGAGGCCATGGTGCCTGTGAGCGGCCCGGTGGTCATAATCAGTTTATTGTCCGGACCCAGGGCATCACATCTGGGGTCGATTTCCTCGACAAGATACCGGGTCGCCAGACCTCTCTGGCCCAGATAGTCCATGGCCCATTTCATATTGAGTGGTTCATTCTTGAGGGTGCCCCTGGTCAGGTTCACCCGTAATACATTTTTAGTCCACGCCATGGTCCAAACCTCCTCTAAGCCTTTGCACTCTCGTGTGGTAAATTTTTTGCCGCATGCGCACGCATGCGTTCGAGGCCGGTGTGGTCGGCATCGACATAGGTAATCGCCTGTGTCGGGCAGGCCTTGGCACACTCCGGATCACCACCGCAGAGATCACACTTGTAAACCACCTTGATATCGTGGTCATAATTTACGGTGCCGAACGGGCAGGCTATCGTGCACACCTTGCAACCGACACAAACGTCCGCCAGCACCTCTTTGGCGCCGGTGGAATGGTTAATTACTATCGCTTCAACCGGACAGGCATGCAAACACCAGGCCTCGGCGCACTGGGTACAGGTATAGGGGACGAAACGCCCTTCTTCATGGAAAGTGAATATCTTGATTCGGGATTTGGCTGGGTTGAACATACCGGTGGCCTCGTAGGAACAGGCCATTTCACACTGCAAGCAACCGGTGCACTTCTCAGGTTCTATCTGAAGCGATTTGAGCATTTGGGCATCTCCCTCTTACTCTTATTATAATAAATTTGCGTAACACGTTTAACTTATACGGAATTACATTAAATATGATAACAATAATAAACTCAAAATTCAGGCAAATATCCTGTATCAATATAACGTAATAAAGTTATCATAACAGGCTCGCTGGCTGTACCTTCAATAACTGCTGTTATTCCTGATTTCTTTCTGAATTATAACTGAATATCAGGAAACAAAAAAAATTGAACATTCAAGCAGTTATCACGTCAAAAAACATGAAATGAATATCAATCAGGAATGAATACTGTTATGAAATCAATGAATTTCAGCCACCTGACACTCCTCCTCTCTTTTTTTACATTGGCTGCCGTCCAAGCTGAGCCTGTCAATTACCGAATGGCTTATGTGGGCGATAAAAATAACACGGCTTATCTAGGTGCCAAACAGGGTCTGGATGAGGCCAACCGCCAGGGACAGTTTCTGAATCAGAATTACGCTCTGGACGCCATCAGCGTACAGGACGCTCTCAATGCAGATTATTCAGGATTTATCGCTGTGATCGCCGCACTTGACCACAGTGCTTATCTTAAACTCGTCGAAAAATTACCGGGCATGACGGTATTTAATGTTTCTCTCGAGGATGATGACCTCCGCACGGCATGTTTACCAAATGCGCTGCATATCTATCCCGGCAAACAGATGAAAACAGATGCTGTTGCCCAATGGCACCAGCTTCATCCCGAAGCCAATGTTTCTGCCCAGACCTGGCATCCCGATTTTGTAAAATTTGCAGCGCGGGATCTGAACAAACGCTATTCCAAAACCCACGACACACCAATGGATGATGCGGCATGGGCCGGCTGGGCGGCAATGAAAATGACCTCTGATACCATCGCCAGGGAAAAAATCAGTGAATCCGGGAAAATGCTGGAATATCTGAAAAACGATCTGGTGTTCGACGGCCAGATGGGCATAGAAATGAATTTCCGCCAAACCGGCCAGCTACGACAACCGTTACTGCTCATCGAAGCAGGAAAGATTGTGGGTGAAGCACCCGTCAGAGGAGTCGCCAATCCGCCTACCGTTGACAGCCTGGGCAATGTTGAATGCGCCAAATAAACGGTGATTCGTAATTCGTAAATAGTAAAATACTTGACATTAATAATCTATCCGTAATGCTATTTTAATCACCAATCACGAATTACAAACTACACAGGAGAAACTATAAATGAAATATATTTATTCTTGTCTGATTGCAAGCATGTTGATTTGCGGGCAAGTTCTGGCTGAACCCACCAACCGGGTATTTGTAACCAACGAGCAAAGTGACACCGTCAGTGTCATTAATGAAAAAACGCTGGAGGTTGAATCGGAGATTGCGGTGGGCAAACGTCCGCGTGGTATCGGCCTGGCCCCGGATGGCAGTGAACTGTACGTAGCACTCGGTGACGAGGACGCCATTGCGGTCATTGATCCAAAAACACTGCAAGTCATCAGAAAATTTGGTGCCGGCTCTGATCCGGAGACGTTTGCAGTTCACCCGAACGGCAACCTGTATATTTCCAATGAAGATGCAGGTATTGCAACAGTTTTCAATCCCAAAACCGGTGACAATATTCTGGAAATTACCGTCGGTCTCGAACCGGAAGGCGTGGCCATTTCCTCCGACGGGAAGAAAGTCGTGGTCACCAGTGAATCCAGTAATATGCTGCATGTGATCGCCATACCTGAACATAACATTATTGCCAATATCCTGGTCGGTGCCCGTCCTCGTGATGTTACTTTCAGCAAGGACAACAAGATCGCATTCTCTACATCTGAAATCAGTGGCGAAGTCAAAAAAATTGACATGGTAAAGCATGAAATTTTGCAGGTAGTCGAACTGGAAGGCAAAAATGCCAAACCGAAGGACATACGGTTAACACCGGATGAAAAGAAACTTTATGTGGCTGGCGGGCGTGCCAACACTGTCTATGTACTGGATCCGCAGACCATGGAAGTTCTGAAACGCATTCCGGTCGGCAAACGTGTCTGGGGTCTGGCGATCAGCAGTGACGGCAAGCGTGTATTCACCACTGATGGTGTGGATCATCAGGTGTCTGTCATCGACACTGAAAAGGATGAAGTCATCAAGGCCATCAAGGTCGGCCAGTTCCCCTGGGGTGTGGTGATTGATGATTAAACTCAGGTGATTGGTGATTGGTGATTGGTGATTATGTACAGGATGTACGGTATGCCGCGGGCGCAGGATGCGCAGGAGCGGCGGGTGATTGGTGATTAAAAATAGATTACGATCACTGACAGTAATGTCAAGTACTACCATTCACTACTCACTACTCACTATTCACCATTCACTATTCACCTTATTATGGTTTTCTGAACCTCAACGTCATCCGGTCTGATTCACCTATCGCTGTATATTTTTTTATACACGCACTTTTACTCGAGCCATCATCCATTTTGTTGCAATGGCGTAATGTCGGTGGCAGGGTCCAGACACCCTCCGGATGATCTTTCGTATCTTTCGGATTGGCATTGATCCCGGAAGATTCTTCAAACACAAAGCCAATCGCTTTCGCCAGTTGTATGACAAAATCTTCACTAACATAACCTGACTGGATCATCTGATCGACGGGTGTTTTGGGTGCGGCGCGGTGCTCGACGACACCAAGCACACCGCCGGATTTCAATGTCCGGTAAAAAATCTCGAACATGGTCTGTACATATTCACCTTTCATCCAGTTATGCACATTACGGAAAGTCAGGATCATGTCCGCAGTTCCCGGCGGGGCGATGACCATACGTTCGGGGACTGACAGCTCTGTAACCACAACGTGATCATACACATCCGGGCGCTGGCTGAGCATGTTGGCAAATTCGATCTGCATGTCTTTCTGCCAGTCCGGTGTCTGGCTGGCCGTCATGGCGAATCCCGCCTCATACAACATGCCGCTGCCACGCAATACCGGTGCGAGTATTTCCGTGTACCAACCCCTGGCCGGCGAGATTTCAACCACAGTCATGTCCGGTTGCAGGCCGAAAAATTTCAGGGTTTCCTTCGGATTACGGTATTTATCACGCGCTACAAACGCCGGATCGCGATGATCACCCGCTATCGCACTGTCCAGCAATTCATCAATAGTCTGTGCCGAGAGGGAGGTTGAAAATGACAAGGCAATGCAAATTAAAAACCGGTGCAGGAATGTATTCTTCATTTTATTATCACATATTCTGTTTTCTGGCTATTGTATGTTTTTATTATCATCTTCAGTTTTTTGATTTTTGTTATAATTACTGTCCTGCCGGTTCAGGTTGACTGCATGTTTCTGGCGGTAGACATCAAATACTTTCTCCGGTGTCAAACCGGCACAGATCATGGCTGATACCAGAAAATGCAGGATATCAATCAGCTCCACGCGAATATTCTGCATATCAATCTCGTCCTTGCTCCACCACTTCCATAACAGATCAGCATCGAGTTCGTTGATTTCTTCCCGCATGGCTTTAGAGTAATTGGACAGCCATTGGTTCGGAAGGTCATTCACTTTCAGTTTGCCGTCCTCCGCCGCTGCAAATATGACCGCCATGGTCAATCGCTCATCTGTATTATCGACAAGATGATTCTTGCTGAAGACATAATCATTCAGTTCCGTCTGCATCTCGAATATTTTCTTCAGCATATCTTCATTATCATTCATAATCGAATACCATTGTGTTTATAAATTAACGTGGGCATGTTTTTTCCAGTATGCATAAAAGCAAATTCTACATCATAAATTTTTAATCCTATAATACATCAATGCCAACAGAACATTTTTACTCCGAACTACCGGTTCTGGATGATTTCCCGGCCGTTACCGATCTCTCCTGTTACAGAGAGCTACCGGATAAATGGCATGTCATTGTTGCAGACATCCGGAATTCTACCGGAGCGATTCAATCCGGTCTGTACAAGGCGGTAAATATTCTGGGGGTTTCCGTTATTTCTTCCATTCTAAATGCTGCCAAACCGGTTACCATTCCCTATATATTCGGTGGTGACGGTGCAACATTATGTATCCCGGACAGCCTGATGTCACAAGCGCGACAGGCACTGATCGCGACAAAACTCCTCGCTGACAAAGAATATAAACTGCATCTGCGTGTGGGTATGGTTCCCGTCAGTATCATCAAACAGGCAGGGTATAAGGTCCTGGTCGCCAGGCACAGAATGTCCCGGTATTTTATTCAGGCGGCTTTTACCGGTGGTGGTGTTGAATATGCCGAGAAACTGATAAAAGACAATAAAAACGGTTCGCCTTACCGCCTGGAAATAAATGAACCGGATGCAATGGCAGATTTCTCCGGATTGGAATGCCGCTGGGACAATGTGCCGAGTCCGCGTGGCGAAACCATCGCCCTGATTGTCAAAGCTATTGCACCTGCCATTGAAGAAGAAGCGCTCATTTACTCTGACATTATCAAAAATGTTCATGAAATCTATGGTGATGATGATCTGTGCCGGCCGGTTTATGCCGGCGGGCTCAGCATGACATTCAATGGAAAAAAATTAAGTCATGAAACAAAAGTCAGAACTTCCGGACGAGGACGGCAGGCATATATATATCACTGGTTGCTGATCCGTATCCAGAATGTACTTGGCTGGATATTCATGACCTTCAGGCTCAATGTGGGCGGGGTACCCTGGGGTAACTACAAGGGCGATCTGGTCAATAATACAGACTTCAAGAAATTTGATGGCATGCTGCGTGAAGTACTGTCTGGCACACCCGGACAACGCGAACAGTTAACCAATTATCTTGAAGACCTTTTCAGAAACAGGAAATGTGTTTATGGAATTCATGCTTCAGGCTCGGCGTTAATCACCTGTTTGATTAACAATCGTAACGGGGATCACTATCATTTTATAGATGGTGCGAATGGTGGTTATGCAATGGCCGCAACTGCCATGAAACATCAATTAAAAAGCCTGTGTTCAAATCAGTCCGGCTGAACTGAATCGCAGTATTCAACCATGTTTCAGAAATTCTTCCTTTTCCTCCCTGTCCATGTTTTTGATCTCTGCTTCTCTCATGGAAGCAGCAGATCGATCCTTAAAAGCTTCCTGGTAAACCAGCTTTACCGGCCGGCGGCTGCGCGTATATGCCGCCGCCAGTTTGCCATTATTATGTTCATTAACACGCCGCGCGATGTCTTTGGTTATCCCTGTATACAAACTGCCATCTGCACAACGCAGTATATAAACAAACCACCCGGTATCAGACATATTGTCCGGCAACATGGCCTGACGACCAGGCCCATTGAAAATTAAATCCGCCGAGATGGCCGGTCACGTCCACCACCTCGCCGATGAAATACAACCCGGGACATGGTTTGCTCTCCATAGTCTTCGATGATAAATCATTGGTATCGACACCACCCAGCGTCACTTCCGCAGTCCGGTAACCCTCTGTGCCTGCAGGTTTGATTATCCAGTGTGTAAAATTATCTGCAATACCGGATAATGATTTATCCTGCCAGTCCGCCAATGGCTTTTCAGCTGCCGCTTGCCACCATAATGATTCAAGCGCGAGCACCAGTTTTTTCGGCAGATATTCGGCCAGCAACGTGCGTAATAACAGTTTTGGCCGGGCCCGTTTAACCGATAATAGCACTTCACACACATCAATCTCCGGTAACAGATTAATCTCAAGCATATCGCCTTCATGCCAGTAGCTGGACAACTGCAGTATCGCTGGTCCGCTCAATCCACGATGGGTAAACAGCATGTCATCAACAAAGGTTTGTCCATGTGCTTTTACCCCGGCACGTACAGCCAACCCTGACAGATGATTTGTCAGTTCCTTATAAGTATCGGTAATAACAAGCGGCACCAGCGCTGCCCGTGTTGGTAGCACATTCAAACCAAATTGTCCGGCAAGTTCATATCCAAATCCGGTGCTGCCCATTTTCGGGATCGACAGGCCTCCCGATGCCACCACCAGGCTGTCTGCTGAAAATTTGCCCTGGCTGGTGATGATCATGAAACCATCATCTGCATCAACCCGGCTGGTTTCGCACTGTGTCCTTATGGTTACATCTGCATCATCACATTCACGTAGCAACATCTTCAGTATTTGTTTTGATGATTCATCACAAAACAACTGCCCCTGTGTTTTTTCGTGCCAGGCAATACCGTGCCTATTTACAAGTTCAATAAAATCCCACTGCGTATAACGGCTTAACGCCGATATGCAGAAATGCGGATTGGCTGACAGGAAACGTGACGGCTCAATATGCAGGTTGGTGAAGTTGCAGCGTCCGCCACCTGACAGCAGGATCTTCTTGCCTACCTTGTTGGCACGTTCAATCACCAGCACATGGCGGCCACGCTGGCCGGCAGTCAATGCACACATTAATCCGGCGGCGCCACCGCCGATAACAATGACATCAAAATCTTTCAAGATCAGTCCTTCGCTTTATGGATCACTGTGCCGCAACGGCGGCAATGATAGCGCGCCTGATCACGGACTATCCTGTTGTGGCGGCGGCTGGTCAGTTGCCAGGTAATGCAATCACATTGATAGGTATACTGCCGGTAGACCCTGGCTGGAAGTCCTTCAGGATCAAACAAGGCTGTACGGCTGGTGTCTGCGCCAAACATCTGCATCAATGCCCGCCATTCGGTGCCATGCGGCCTCACATGCCTCAAACCATGAACCTGATCAATAATATAATGCCCCACTTCATGGGGGATGGTCGTTGTAAAGTTCTCCTCAAAATACCGTGCAAAGATACAGGGATTATACCGGATACACCGGCCCTGCCGGTTCACCCGGTACATGCCTGCAGCCAGGCCCTTGAGATTAAACGAAACAGGAACCTCGGCAAAAGACCGCTGCAAGAGTTTACTTGCCAGACGGATATAACGTACGGTCTCACAGACCACCAGTGTTTGCTGTTCGTTATTGATGAGAGCAATGTCAGACATAAGCAACGCATATTATGCAGATCGCAAACAGGTATATCCAATGGTAAGCTACGCGCCCCTTGTTAAATATGTTGCAACCAAAACCACATGACGATACTCACCCTGGACCATGTCTCGCTTGCTTATGGACACATTCCGTTACTTGACAAGGTCAACCTGCGTGTTTCTGCCGGTGAGCGTATCTGTCTGGTGGGACGGAATGGCGCTGGCAAATCCACCCTGTTCCGTGTCATCAGTGGTCTGATCCAGCCGGATGACGGTGAGTTATGGCATAAAGACACGCTGCGTATTTCTTATCTGGAACAGGAAGTGCCGGAAGACAATACCCAGACCATTTTTGAAATCGTTGCAGCCGGACTGGGTGAGATCGGCCTTTTATTATCTGAATATCACAATATCGTGCACCACATTACAACAGAAGATAAGTACACCTTGCAGAAAATGGAAAAACTGCATCACAAAATTGATGCTCTGCATGGCTGGAATATCAACCAGAAAGTGGAAACGGTATTAAGTCGTTTGTCATTGCCGGAGGACAAACACATGCAGGACTGTTCGGGCGGGATCCGCCGTCGCGTCATGCTGGCCCAGGCACTGGTCAGCGAACCTGATCTGTTGCTGCTGGACGAACCGACCAATCATATGGACATCGCCTCCATCAACTGGCTGGAGGAATTCCTGTTGAATTTCCAGGGTGCACTGGTATTTATCACTCACGACCGCACCCTGGTGAAACGTCTCGCTACACGCATTATTGAACTCGACCGCGGTGTTCTGACTTCATTTCCCGGAGATTACGATCACTTCCTGCGCAAGAAAGAGGAATTACTGGAGGCAGAGGAACGCGCCCATGAAAAATTTGATAAAAAACTCGCCGAACATGAGGTCTGGATACGCCAGGGAATCAAGGCTCGGCGTACACGCAACGAAGGAAGAGTAAGAAGATTAATGGCCATGCGCCGGGAAAAAGGCCGTCGTCTGACACAGCAGGGCAAGGTAAATCTGGAAGTGGATACCGGTGAGGTCTCCGGCAAACTCGTAGTCGATCTGCGACATGTAAATTTCAGCTATGACGAGCTTGTAATAATTAATGATTTTTCCACACGCATCATGCGAGGTGACCGGGTGGGGATCATCGGGCCCAATGGTTCCGGGAAAAGTACATTATTGAAATTGTTACTGGGCGAGATTAAACCAGACAACGGCAAGGTCGTGCTGGGTACAAAACTTGAGATTGCCTATTTCGATCAACAACGCGAACAATTGCAACTCGACAAGACTGTACGCGAAAACATCAGTCCGGGTGGTGACTATATTTCTATCGCAGGAAAATCCAGACATGTGATCAGTTACCTGAAGGATTTCCTGTTTCCTCCGGAACGGATCAATTCACCGGTTAAAAGTCTCTCCGGAGGTGAACGAAATCGATTACTGCTCGCCCGCATTTTTACCCGTTCCGCCAATATGCTGGTGCTCGACGAACCAACCAATGATCTGGATGTAGACACACTGGAGTTGCTCGAAGACCTGCTCTCGGATTATACAGGCACATTATTACTGGTCAGCCATGACCGGACATTCCTCGATGATGTAGTGACCAGCACGATGGCCTTTGAAGGTGATGGAAAAGTGGAAGAATACGTGGGTGGTTATGAAGACTGGGAGCGACAACGATCCATCAAACCAGTAACCCTGACAAAAGAAAAACCGGTCAGCTCACCCAAACCGGCGAAACGCGATCAACCAACGCAGAAAATAAAACTCAGCTATAACGAAAAACGCGAACTGGAAAAACTTCCGGGCAAGATAGAACAACTGGAACAACAGCAAAAAACAATTGAGCACGAGATAGCCAGCGAAACATTCTACAAACAGGACAAGCAGACCATCACCACTACCCTTACCCGTTTACAGAAAATTAATGATGAATTGGGTAAAGCGTATTCTCGATGGGAAGAACTGGATTGTTTTAGTCAATAACTATCATGTAATCCCACACACTTGGACTGTTGTATAAACAGCGACTCAGAGAACCCTCCGTATGCCTTGCCGAGGTGTGAGGCAGCAGTAGCGCAAAAATCACATGGATGTGATTTTTAGTTCGATTGAGCAGGGAAGCGAATGAGAACGGCGCGTCGCTGCAACGAACAGCGAGGGGAGCCACAGGCCAAGGCATCCGGAGAAAGTCTTCTTGGTGACTTCTTTTTGAAAAGAAGTCACTCGCCGGATAAGGCGAAACCATTGTTAAAATACCACTGCACGCATTAAACATACAAAGATGCTAAGATAAGCCATAATCTTGTTTTAATTATTTAATAATCATGCATATCGATCTCCATACTCATACAAACTTCTCTGACGGCAAACTGTCACCGGATGAGCTTATACAGCGTGCTGTGTCGAATGGCATCGATATTCTTTCGATCACCGATCACGATACCGTTAATGCATATAAACACCTTGGTAAAACAGTTAATTCAATCACCATAATCCCCGGCATTGAATTCTCAACATTCTGGAACAAAATCGGCATACATATTGTTGGTCTCAAAGTTGACTTGGACAGTGACGCACTCAAGGAAGCAATTGCACATCAACACCAGGCACGTCGTGCAAGATCGGAAGCGATCGCAGAAAGACTGGAAAAGATGGGAATTAAAGACGCCCTGACCGGAGCACAACAGATTGCAGGAAATGATAATGTCGGACGGCCGCATTTTGCCCGATACATCGTCAATACCGGTGCAGCGGAATCCATCAATCATGCCTTCGATAAATTCCTCGATTCCAAATCAGGTGACATCAAAAAATTCTGGGCCACCATGCCACAGATCATTGCCTGGATACGTGATGCCGGCGGTATTGCAGTGCTGGCACATCCATTGAAATACAAACTGACCCGAACCAAACTGATTGAACTGCTGGATGATTTTATTGAAGCAGGCGGGCATGGGATAGAAGTGATCTCTGGCAAGCAACTGGCACATGAAACTAGCGACCTTGCGAAAATCTGTGATCAAAAAGATCTGCTGGCTTCCTGCGGTTCGGATTTCCATCAACCGGACCAACATTGGTCTGATCTGGGGAACTATCCACCCTTGCCCAAAGACTGCAAACCGGTATGGGAATACTTTTAGATCAACGTTTGATTAATTACAAATTCAACA
>Ga0209320_10000600_pt1 | contig 18488 bp, 15 predicted proteins | sample Rifsed13ft4_FD_184008 | JGI IMG/M metagenome (GOLD analysis project Ga0209320, IMG submission 184008) | Soil microbial communities from Rifle, Colorado, USA - sediment 13ft 4 (version 2) | ecosystem: Environmental > Terrestrial > Deep subsurface > Rock core/Sediment | place: Rifle, Colorado... | reverse complement strand
CTCTGGCGAGTGCTTATTCGTGCCGCAGCGCGACGAGCGGGTCGATCGCGGTAGCGCGCCGCGCCGGCACGTAGGACGCGAACAGCGCGACGGCCGCAAATCCCGCTGCGACCGCCGCGTAGGTCGCCGCGTCGAGCGTCGTGATGCCGTACAACATGCCTTCGAGGTAGCGCGTGAGGCCGACCGCGCCGAGCACGCCGGCGGCGATGCCGACCGTGATCATCGTCACTCCGCGGCGCACCACGAGGCGCAACACCGCGGACCGCTCCGCGCCGAGCGCCATCCGAATCCCGATTTCCTTGGTGCGCTGCCCGACGACATAGGCGAGCACGCCGTAGACGCCGATCACCGCGATGAAGCCGGCGACCGCGCCGAACACGCCGAGCAGCACGGCATAGAATCGCGGCCGCGTCGTGATGCCCGACAGCACCTGCTCCATCGGGACCACGGCGTCGATCGCGAGCGCGGGATCGATGTCGCGAGCGATGGCGCGCAGATCCGCCACGATCGAGAGCGGATCGCCGGTGGTTCGAGCGGCGAAGGCGATGCCGCTGCCGCCGATCGTCAAGAACATGCGGTCGGCGGCCGGCGGCGGCGGGCGCTGCTGCGCGGTGCGCTGCGCCGTGAGCATCTGGCGAGGCTCGGTGAACACGACCCGCTCCGCCTCCGTATCGAGGCCGCCCAAGTGGAAGTCGTCGACCACGCCGACGATAGTCGCGGTGCCGAAGCCGGGGCCGGCGCTGAGCGTCGAGCCCACGGCGCCGCCTCCGGGGAAGTAACGCTGCGCGTAAGGCCGGCTCACGAGGACCGACAGAGCCGCTCCAGGTTGTTCCTCGAACCAGCGGCCGTCCACCAGGCGGGCGCCCAAAGCCTCTAGATAGCCGACGCTCACGTTCCTGCTCTGCGTCCCCTGGAACATCGTTTGAGTGCTCTGCTCCTCGCGAAGCTCGGCTTCGGTCGTGCCCTCCGGAACGAAAGTTGCGACGGGGCCGACGATGAATATGCCGGGAGTCAACGGCGGAATATCGGTGAAGCCGGCGCTCGAAACCAGGGAGTTTGCGCTGAGGCGCGCGGCGAGAGCTTCCGCGGCTTCGAGCTTGCGCTCCGCCGTGGAATCTCCGGGCACCACGAGCTCGAAGCTCAAGACGCCGCGCGCGTCGAAGCCCGGATCGACGGCGGCGAGCTTCAAGAAGCTGTGTAGCAGCAGCCCTGCCCCGATCAAGAGCGTCATCGCGAACGCGAGCTGCACGATGGCGAGCACGTGACCAACACGCGTGTTGCCGGCGGCTGCGGAGAGTTGCGCCGCGGCACGGTGACCCTTTTCGCCGAAGCGCGAGAGGCGCAGCGCCGGCAGCGCGCCGAACAGCGCGCCCGTCGCGAGCGACAGCCCGCCGGCGAAGGCGAGCACCGCCGGATCGATCGAGATCTCGTCAATGCGCGGCAAGATCGCCGCGCCGGCCAAGAGGCGCTGCGGCAGGTAGCCGACCGCGGCGGACTTGAGCAACGCTACACCGCCGTACGCGAGCGCGGTGCCCACGAGCGCTGCGAACGCAGCCAGCACGAAGCTTTCGGCGAGCACCTGCCGCACGACGCGGCCGCGCGTCGCGCCGAGGGAGCGGCGGATCGCGATCTCCTGCTGCCGCCGCGTGCCGCGCACGAGCAGCAGGTTCGCGACGTTCGTGCAAACGATCACGAGCACGGCCGCGACTGCGACGACGAGCACTCGCAACGCCGGCACGACTCGAGCCGTCACCTCGTCGAGCTCGCGCACGATCTCGAAACGCGGCGGATCGCCGGGCTCGGGAGCTATGCCGCGCAACTGCAGGCCGACCACGTTGGCTTCGGCGCTCGCCTCCTCGAGCGACACGCCGTCGCGCAGGCGCGCCGAGGCTATGAGGAACATCACTCGTCCCGGCTGCGCGGGCGCGACGGCGAACGGCGTCCAAAATGCCTCGGTTCCGAAATCGGGCGGCATTACGCCCACGATCGTGTGCACACGGCCGTCGAGTTGCAGCGTGCGTCCGACGACGCCGGGGTCGCCGCCGAAATGCTCGCGCCACGTCGACTCGCCGAGCACGACGACATCCGCGTCTGGACGCTCCTCGTCGGGCAACAAGCCGCGGCCGAGCAGCGGCGGCACGCCGCGCATCGCAAACAGCGCCGGCGATACGCGCGCGCCGTAGAGCTGCACCGTGCCGTCGGCCGTCGCGAGCGTGCGCCCCTCCTGCAGCATGACCGCGACATGCGACAAAGTCTGCGCGTTCGTCCGCCACCAATCGAGCTCGTCCACGTTCATCGAGCTTCTGCGTATGGGCGTGCCGCCGAAGGTTTCCTCGGCCGGTACGTTCTCGACGATTTGCACGAGGCGGTCGGGATCGGTGTACGGCAGCGGCTTGAGCAACACCGCGTTCACGACGCTGAAGATCGCCGTCGTCGCGCCGATCCCGAGCGCGAGCGTGACGACGGTGATCGCCGTGAGCCCCGGAGTCTTTGCGAACGAGCGTAGCGCGTAGCGCACGTCACCTGCGATTTCGGCTACGAAAGCCATGGCATGTCACTCCCCCAAACCCGCATGCTGATTCTAGCGCCGGAAGAGATGTTATCGGGGCGTCGCGAACACCTGCGTCCAGTAGATCGACGGGTTGCTCGCCGGCGCCAATGCAAAAGCGATGCCGGTTTCGGTGAAGTAGGGGGCCATGAGCGTCGCGCAGTGGCCCGGGCTTTCGAGCCAAGCGGCGACGACCGCGTCCGCATCCCGCTGCCCCGCCGCGATGTTTTCGCCGGACGCTTGCCATGAGTAGCCGGCGCGCGTCATGCGGTCGCCGGACGAGCTGCCGTCGGAGCCTTGGTGGCCGAGCGCGCCGCGCCGGGCCATGTCGCCGGCGTGGAGCAATGCGGCCGAAGTCAGCGCCGGAGCGATCGTCAACGGGCCCGCTGCCTCATGGCGATCGCGGCCGCAGGTTCGCGCTTCGCCGCGTGCCGCGTTCACGAGCTCGAGCACGCGCTGCTCGACGACGGCTCGATCGTCCAAGACCGGAGCTGGAGTAGCGCGGGCCGCGAGCACGATCCAGGTTTCGTCGCCCTTTTGGAATAGACCGAGCTCGGAATATCGCGGATCGTTGACGCCGGCGCAAAAACGCTCGACGAGCATCTGCCGGATTACGCGGTCCTCGCGCGAGCCTCGCACGTGATACGACGCCGAGGTCGCCGCCGGGTAGCCGACGCGCTCCATTGCGGCGCTCAACCGCCGGCCGCGCGACAGGTATTGCGCGACGGTATCGAGTGTTTCACTCGGTTGCACGCGTGCGCTTGCGGCAGGTTGCGCAGAGCACCCCTCGGTGCGGATCGCGTTGACGACGGCAACCGCGTCAGCGCTCGCCGTTGGGGCAGTCAAAACCGCCGCGGCGCCGCTCAGCACGCTTACGACGAACGCGCCGGGATTGCTGCAAATGCTTCTACGCATGTGGTCCGTCGCATGGTTTCCTTGGCTTGCGGCGATTGCATGTTACTGACCTCGACGATTTGTTGACAATTTCATCGCCGCGCAGCTTACTTTTCCTAATCAAGGGGGTGCATATGCGCGGACTCAAGCTTTTCGTCGCGGGCGTCGTCGTTGGGCTCGCCGTTCCAATGGCGCTCGCCCAGACCCAAAACCACGGTATCGTCGGGGTCAATCACGTAGGCTTGAGCGTGACCGACCTCGACGCGGCGGTGACCTACTACACGCAGATGATGGGGTTCCCGGAGGCGTTTCGAGCCCTCGACGCGGACGGCAATCCGGTGCTCGTCTACGTCCAGGTCAGCCGCGATACGTTCGTCGAGCTTCAGCCCGCGAACGCGCAACGGCCACCCGGCATCACCCATTTCGGCATCCAAGTCGATGACATGGAGGACGCGATCGCGACGCTCAGGGAGCGCGGCGCCAACGTGAGCGACTCACGCCTCGGCAGCACGAACGCGGTCCTCGCCAATGTCACCGATCTCAACGGGATCCGCGTAGAGCTCAACGAGCTTCCGCCGCAGTCTCTACAACGGCAGGCCATCGATCGGTGGAGGGATACGGAGTGAATGGACATCGCCTGATGCCGCTCGTCGTCGCGCTCGGTCTTTGCGGCGGCTTTGGCGTGCCGGCGGCGACTGCTCTGGGTGCCACGGTGCTCATCACGGGAGCGAATTCGGGGCTCGGGCTCGAGCTCACGAAGCAGTACGCCGCGAAAGGTTGGACGGTCATTGCGACGCACCGCCGCGCAGAGATGCCCGAGTCGCTCACCGCAGTGATTGCCGAGCATCCGAGCGTTCAGGTCGAACACATGGACGTCGCGAACATCGACGAAGTAGAAGCTCTTGCCGCCAAGCTAGAAAGCGTGCCGATCGACGTGCTGATCAACAACGCCGGTATTTACAGCGATCGCTCGGTTTGCGAGGGCGACGAGACATGCCGCGGCGAAGGTGGCACGCAGAGCTTCGGCAACATGGATTACGCGCTCTTCGACACGATCATGGCCGTGAATGTGCGCGGGCCCTTGGTCGTTTCGGAAAACTTCATCGACAACGTGCGCGCGAGCGAGCAGAAGAAGCTCGTCTCGATCAGCTCGACTAACGGTTCGCTGACCGAGCCGCTCGGCGGCTCGGGCGCGATCTCGTATCGCGCGAGCAAAGCGGCGTTGAACCGTGCGATGCAGCTCGTCGCCGTCCACGAGAAGAGCGAGGGAGTGATCGTCCTGCTCCTGCATCCCGGCGCCGTGCTGACCGAGCGGCAAGCGGACCTCACGTTCCCCGGCATGATCGAAATGCCCTTGAGCGTGAGCGGCATGATCGAGCAGATCGAGCAGGCCACGATCGAGGACACCGGCCGCTTCATCCAATACGACGGCACGACCGCGCCGTGGTAGGTAGGAATTGTTCGCGGGATTACACAGCGCACCAGGAGCGTTGCATGACGACGACCTTGGCAATCATCGCGTTTTGTGTGGTGGCGACGCTTACGGCCTGCGGCGCGAGGGAATCGCCGCGGCCTCCTCTCGAGGAAGACCTCGCGGCGATCGAGGCGTTCAACCAGCGTTACTTGAAAGCCATCAACGACGAGGACATCGCGGCGTTGAGCAGCTTGACGACCGAGGGACACATAATGTTCGCGCCGAATCGGCCGCCGATCGTCGGCAAGGCCGCAAACGACGAGGCGAACGGCCGCGCGTTCGAGCAGTTCGACTTCGTCGAGACCTGGACGCCCGTCGAGACTGTCGTCTCCGGCGACTGGGGTCATCAACGGGGCACGTTCACCGTCGTCGCCATTCCCAAGGCCGGGGGCGAACGTCGCGAGCTCAGCGGCAACTTTCTCCGGATCTATGAGCGTCAGCCCGACGGCGAGTGGCGGATGATCCGCGACATGTTCAACAGCGACGGGCCGCCGGCTGGCAACTAGACGTTGACAATTATATTTTACTGACCTTGTCAATTTATTGACAATTCCCTCGATTCCGGCGCAAAGTGCCTTGACAATTGAATGGCACCTAACTTGCTAATTCTTGGCGATTCCCTAGTCATGGCCGGTTCCAGGACGCGCGAAGCGATTTTCGACCACATCAAGGCCAAGGGTTCGGCGACCAGCACGGACCTCGCCGAACGTCTCAAAATGAGTCGTCAAGCCGTCAACCTGCATCTCAAGCGACTCCTCGATTCCGGCCGAATCGTCAAGACCGGCAGCACGCGCGCGGCGCGCTATTTCCCTGCCGACAAAGCGCCCGCGCCCGAAACGTTCGCCACGCTATTCACGCTCGAGGGTCTCGACGAGGCCAAAGTCTATGAGCACGTTGCGATCGTGCTGAATCTCGCGCGGCAGCTGCGCCCGAACGTCGAGAGCATCGTTCACTACGCTTTCACGGAAATGCTCAACAACGCCATCGATCACTCGAAAGCGGGCCACTGCCGCGTCAAGGTTCGGCTCGACGCCGCCAAGCTCGCTTTCGAGATCAAGGACGGCGGCCTCGGCGTGTTTCACTCGATCGCCGACAAGCACGGCTTGCCCGACGAGCAAGCGGCCATGATCGAGCTCATCAAGGGCAAGACCACGACGATGCCCGAAGCGCACTCCGGAGAAGGAATCTTCTTCACGTCCCGAGCAGCGGATCGGCTGGTTCTACGTTCGCACAAGACGCAAATGGAATGGAACCGCGTGCTTGACGACGTCTTCGTATCTGTTCCGCGCTTCACGCGGGGAACGACGGTCGAGTGCGAGATACGCCGTGACTCGCGCTTGAACCTCAAGGACGTGTTCGGCGAATTTGCCCCGGAAGAGTTCGACTTTGAGTTCCAGAAGACGCGCGTGCTCGTGAAGCTGCTCGGCCGCGACTATGTGTCACGCTCGGAAGCCAAACGCCTCCTGCTCAACCTCGAGAAGTTCGTCGAGATCGAGCTCGACATGCGAGGCGTCAGGCAATTGGGGCAGGGGTTCGCGGACGAGGTTTTCCGTGTCTTCGCCTCAAAACATCCGGACATACGGCTGCGCGTGCTGAACGCGGACGCCAACGTGGCGGCCATGGTCCGGCACGCGGGCGCCACCACGACGTGAACGTGCGGCCGCCTTGGATTATTCTTCACATATGCCGTTCGCCCATTTTCACCCTGCTGTGCACCGTTGGTTCGCGGGCACGTTCCCCGCCCCGACGCCCGTGCAGCTCAAGGCGTGGGAAGCCATTGCGTCGCGCCGCAACACCCTGATCAGCGCGCCGACGGGGTCCGGCAAGACGCTCGCGGCGTTTCTCGCGGCCATCGACGATCTCGTCAAGCAGGCCGTCGACGGGCGCCTTAACGATGCGACACAAGTGTTGTACGTCTCGCCGCTCAAAGCGCTGTCGAATGACGTACAGAAGAACCTGCAAATACCGCTCGAAGGCATTCGCCGCGAATGCTTGCTCGATCCGTTTCAGGATGCGCCGATCCGCGCGATGGTTCGCAGCGGGGATACGCCGCAGAGCGAGCGCACGCGCATGCGGCGGCTGCCGCCGCACATTCTCGTGACGACTCCGGAGTCGCTCTACATTCTTCTGACTTCGAGCTCGGGCCGCAAAATGCTGTCGACCGTGCGCACGGTGATCGTCGACGAGATTCATGCCGTCGCCGGCAACAAGCGTGGCGCACACTTGAGCTTGTCGCTCGAGCGGCTCGCCGGCCTATGCGGGGAGCCGCTCACACGCATCGGCATCTCCGCGACGACGAATCCGCTCGCAGCGATGGCGGAGTTCCTGACCGGCACGTCCAACCCCGACTGCGTCATCGTCGACGAGGGGCACGTCAGGGAGCGTGACATCGCGCTCGAGCTGCCGCAATCGCCGCTCGAGGCGATCATGGCGAACGAAGTGTGGACCGAGATCTACGACCGGCTCGCCGACCTCATTCGTGCTCATAAGACGACGCTCGTATTCGTGAATACGCGGCGCCTCGCTGAGCGCGCCGCGCGGCACCTTGCGGAAAGGCTCGGCGAGGAAGCGGTCACCTCGCATCACGGCAGCCTTGCCAAGGAACACCGTCTGGATGCGGAATCCCGGCTGAAGGCCGGCCGGCTGCGCGCCTTGGTGGCTACGGCATCGCTCGAGCTCGGCATCGACATCGGCGACATCGATCTCGTGTGCCAATTGGGCTCGCCGCACGCGATCGCGACGTTCTTGCAGCGCGTGGGTCGCTCAGGACACGGGCTCGAGCGCGTGCCGAAGGGCCGGCTCTTCCCGCTGTCGCGCGACGAGCTCGTCGAGTGCACGGCGTTGCTCGCGAGCGTCGAGCGCGGCGAGCTCGATCGCGTGCGCGTCTGCACGGAGCCGCTCGACGTGCTGGCGCAGCAGATCGTCGCCGAGGTCAGTCAGCAAGAGCATCGAGCCGTTGATTTGCTCGCGCAGATCCGCCGCGCGGCGTGCTATCGGAATTTGAGCGCTGACAAGTTCGAGTCGATTCTCACGATGCTCGCCGAAGGTTTCAGCACGCACCGTGGACGACGCAGCGCCCACCTCCATTTCGATCGCGTCAACGGCATGTTGCGTGGACGGCGCGGCGCGGCGCTGACGGCTATCACGAACGGTGGCGCCATTCCGGATCAATTCGACTACGACGTTGTGATGTTGCCGGCGGAGCATCCGATCGGCACGGTCAACGAGGATTTTGCATTCGAGAGCATGCCCGGCGACATCTTTCAGCTCGGCAACACCTCGTATCGAATCCTCAAGGTGCAAACGGGCAAGGTCTACGTCGAGGACGCGCAAGGCAAGCCGCCGAACATTCCGTTTTGGTTCGGCGAGGCGCCTGGCCGGAGCAATGAGCTCTCGCACGCGGTATCGGAGCTCCGCGCATCCGTCGATGTCGCGCTCGAGGCGTCGTCCGTTCCGGAAGTTGCGGCGACGTTTGCGAAGTCGCACGGAATCGGCGAGTCGGCCTCGCAACAGCTCATCGAATATCTCGCAGCCGCGCGGCTTGCGCTCGAAGCGTTGCCGACATCCGACAAGATCGTTTTCGAGCGCTTCTTCGACGAGGTCGGCGACACGCATCTCGTCATCCATTCGCCGCTCGGCTCGCGCATCAATCGTGCGTGGGGCCTTGCTTTGCGCAAGCGCTTCTGCCGGAGATTCAATTTCGAATTGCAGGCCGCGGCGCTCGAAGACTCGATCGTGTTGTCGCTCGGCGCCGTGCACAGCTTCGCGCTCGAGGACGTGATCTCGTATCTCACGAGCGGCACGGCCCGTGTCGTGCTGAGCCAGGCCGTTCTCAATGCACCGATCTTCGGAACGTATTGGCGTTGGAACGCGACGACGGCGCTCGGCGTGCGGCGCTTCCGCAACGGTAAGCGCGCGCCGCCGCAGTTTCAGCGTTCCGATGCCGAGGACTTGCTGGCGACGGTATTTCCGGATCAGCTCGCGTGCGCCGAGAATTTGCCGGGCGGCGACATCCCCATTCCCGACCATCCGCTCGTCGAGCAAACCCTCTACGATTGCATGCATCGGGCCATGGATGTCGAAGGCCTCGAAGCATTGCTTAAACGTATCGAGACCGGTCGAACCCAAGTGCTCTGCCGCGATCTCGCGAGCCCTTCGCCGCTCGCGCAGGAGATTCTCGGCGCGAAACCATACGCGTTTCTTGACGACGCGCCGGCCGAGGAGCGCCGCACGCTCGCGGTGCAAGCGCGCCGCTATTTGAGTCCCGAGCAGGCCGCCGACTTGGGCCGGCTAGATCCCGAGGCGATTCGACGCGTGCGCGACGAGGCTTGGCCCGACGCGCGCAACGCCGACGAGCTTCTCGATGGGCTCGTGTTGCTCGGCTTCATGACGGCGGCCGAGGGAACCGCAGCACGCGGGACCGAGGGGACGGAAGCGGAGGGGAATGCCGATGCCGCCGGCGCGTGGCCCGCGTTTTTCGCGACGCTCAGTGCCGAAGGGCGAGCGACAGAGTACCGCCTGCCCTCGGGCGAAGTGTTGTGGGTGAGCGCCGAGCGGCTCGAGGAAGTGAGACTGGCGCTACCTGTCGGCACCGCCGCGCCCGGTGCGCGCTCTCTCTCAGGGCGCTCTGCCGATCCGGACACGGCGCTGCGCGAGGTCGTACGGAGCCGTCTCGAGGGGTTGGGTCCCTCCACCGCTGCGGCACTCGCCCGGCCGTTCGGGCTCCCGGCCGAAGAGCTCGCAGTGCCTTTGCTCGCGCTCGAGCAACAAGGTGTCGTCATGCGCGGCCGCTTCACGCGTGCGGGCGACGAAGAATGGTGCGAGCGCCGGTTGCTCGCGCGCATTCATCGCTACACGCTGAAGCGTTTGCGCAACGAGATCGAGCCGGTCTCGCCTGCGGATTACCAACGATTTCTGTTCGACTGGCAGGGACTCGGAGATGGTCGACGCGAAGGGCGCGAAGCTTTGCGCGCCGTGCTCGCGGAGCTCCAAGGATTGACGCTCGCCGCATCGGTCTGGGAGCGCGACGTGCTGCCGGCACGCATTGCGGACTACCGTCCGGGCCTCATCGACGAGCTCTGCGCGAGCGGCGAGATCGTTTGGTGGCGGCCCCGCCCGAGCACGGCGCCCGAAGGGACGCGCGTCGTCACCGTGGCCGCATCGCCGATCGCCATCGTGCCGCGCGAGACTTTCGGGCATTGGCGGTCATTCGGCGAGCCCGGGCCGGCTCCTGCCGAGAACGGCGGTAACGTGTCCGCAAGCGCACAACGTGTGTCGGCGGCCCTCGCAGCGCGAGGAGCTTTGTTCTTCATCGAGCTCGTGCAACATACGGGGTTATTGCGTGTGCAGGTCGAGGATGCCCTAGGCGAGCTCGTCGCGCGCGGACTCGTCACGGCCGATGCCTTCAACGGCTTGCGAGCCCTGCTGACGCCGCAACGACATCGGCAGCATTTTGCGAATCGCAGCCGGCGCCGTCCTTTTGCAAGCTTCGATGCAGCCGGCCGATGGACGTTGCTCGGCGCCGTTCCGGCGCAAGCGGACGCCGTTACCAGGCAAGCGGCCGTCGAGCATGCAGCCCGCGTGCTGTTGCGCCGCTACGGCGTCGTTACCCGCGCAGTTTTGGCCCGCGAGATGCTGCCGCCGAGCTGGCGCGAGCTGCTCGAAACGTGGCGCCGGCTCGAGGCGCGCGGCGAGATTCGCGGCGGCCGCTTCGTCGCGGCGCTCGGCGGCGAGCAGTTCGCGCTGACGGAGGCCGTCGAGAGCTTGCGGCGCGTGCGGCGCGACGACAACCGCGCCCAATGGGTCACGATCTCAGCCGCCGATCCGCTCCATTTGCCCGCGATCGCCGGGCCCGGGAAGCGCGTGCCGGCCGTCAACAGTCAACGCGTGGTCTATCGCGACGGCGTGCTCGTCGCCGCGCGGAGCGCCGCCGGCGTCGAGTGCCTCGTGCCGCTCGCCGAAACCGATCGCCGGCGCGCCGCTGCTGCCTTGTAAATCGGGCTATCTTTATTTTGGGATTCGAAGAATCGCGAGCGAAGCTCGCTCCTACTGGACGCGCACCGGCCCGTTGTAGACGATCGCGGCCAAATCGCTTTGTCGCGAGACGCCGAGCTTCACGTAAGCGCGTTGCCGGTAGGTGATGACGCTCGTCCTCCGGATATCGAGCTCGAGCGCCGTGTCCTCGATCGTCTTGCCTGCCGCGGCGCGCGCGCAAACTTCGCGCTCTCGCTTGCTCAATCGCGTAGGAAGCTCCTTGAGGCGATCCTCGATCGCTTCGATATCCAGGTGGGGAACATTCGCCCAGGATCTTTCGCACAACGCCTCGTGCTTCGACGCAGTGGCAACGATGAGTCTCGCGAGCGTCGCAAAAAGCCGCGTTTCCGTAGGCGAAAAAGTGTGCCGCGGCGCCGCGTGGTAGACGCAAAGCTGGTACAAATCGAGATCGCGAGTCGCGAAGAAGCTCAAGCGTTCCCGCACGTTCGTGACTTCGAAGCAGTGACGATACTGCCGGTCGTAAATGTCCCCGATGCCCATCTTGACGATGCAGGGACTTTGCGGGTGTCGTTTGTACGCAATCAGGGATGGATCGAATCTATAGCAGCGGTTGACGAAGAAACTGACGTTCTTTTCGGCCGCGGCCTGGTATGCCCGGCTCGCCATCGCTACGGCTTTGACCGCATCGCCCGCCCGGTAACGAAACAGGGCCCAATGGTCGACGTCGAGGACCTGCTCCAAGACTCGGAAACATGCTCGGCCGTAGCCTGCCGTACCGACGGCATGGACGGCCTCTGCGAAGGTATCAGCGCGTAAGGCCACGCGCGTGTCGCAGCGCACCGGAGATACGACCATCATGGTATTGCCCCCTGAGTAGACGGCCAATTCGGCCTACTCGATGGCTTCGACGATAAGTCGTAGGTGGGGCGAGATCAAGCGCTCATGCGCCGGCCGGGCGCGGCCCGCAAACACAGCGAGCGCGCACTTTCCGAGCCGCGCGGTTAGCGCCTGCTACGCTCAAATCTCGCGCGCGGTTTCGACCATCAAACCGAGCTTCGCGAACTGCTCGTCCTCCGTGAGCAGGTTGCCCTGTAGCGTCGAGGCGAAACCGCATTGCGGCGAAAGACACAGCTGGTCGAGTGGAACGTACCGTGCGGCTTCGTCGACACGCCGCTTGAGATCGTCCTTGCTCTCGAGCCGGCCGCTCTTCGTCGTGACGAGACCGAGCACGATGGTTTTGTCCTTCGGCACGAACCTGAGCGGCTCGAACGATCCGGAACGCGCATCGTCGTACTCGAGGAAGAAACCGTCGACCTTGAGCTCGTTGAAGACGGCTTCCGCGACCGCGTCGTAACCGCCGGACGCAATCCATGCCGAGCGATGATTGCCTCGGCACGTATGGACACACACCGTCATGCTCGGCGGCTTCCGTTCAAGCACGGCGTTCATGAGACCGATGAATGTCGAGAGCGGAGTGTCCGCCGTGCGGGCCCCGGCCGTCCCTTCGTTGCGGAAGATCGCATGACCGAGCGTCGCGAACGTCGTGTCGTCGATTTGCAGATACCTGCATCCGAGCAATTCCAGACGGCGCATCTGCTCGGCATAAACGTCAACGAGATCTCGAAGCTCGAGCTCGATGTCGGCGTAGACGTCGGGGTTTTCTACCTCACCCAGACCGTACAGCATGTTGGGCGACGGAATCGTCAACTTCGGCACGGCCGCCGTGTGGGCTTTGAGAAAGACGAAGTCCTCGCCGAAAATCGTGCGCTCTAGATGAAGACGGTCCGTGACTTTGGGGATCACGATCTCGTTCAGCACGTCGCCGGTTTCGTTGCGAAACGGTCTGCGCTGAATGCCTCGGGCCGTGACTCCGCCGATCTGGCACAGGAAATCCATGTGCCAAGTGCCACGGCGAATCTCGCCGTCGGTCGCGACTTCGAGCCCTATGTCCTGTTGCCGCTTGACGAGACGCCGAATCGTATGGTCTTCGATCCGCCGTAGCGCCGCTCTCGAGATCCTCCCAGCCTCGGCATCCTTGCGCGCTGCGAGCACGGCGGCCGGCCGAAGCAAGCTTCCCACGTGCTCCGCGCGAAACGGCGGTTTGCGCGCGACGGTCGGTTTGCGCGCGATGCCTTCGGCGTTTACGGTGGCGGTCTGCATGGCCGAAGAGCGTAGCAGCGCACCGGCGGCAGGCATGTCCTAAGCGTTGCCGACACGGCGCGGAGCGCCCTTCGCTTATCGTTGCGGCACGCGGAGAGGAGCGATGATCGATATAACGATGGGTGCCGGCGCAGGTGGCTTCAATTGGCTGCCCGTGCTCGTGGCGGAGAGGAGAGGCATTTTCGAGCGCCGTGGTGTCAACGTTTCGCGCCGGCGCATGGGTACCGTCGACAAAGCGACCGCGGCCGTAAAAACCGGCGAGCTCGAGCTCGCGATCACGCCGCCCGAGGGCGCGATCAAGGACTGCGCGGGCGGTGGAGTCTTGCGCATCATCGCCGGCAACTTGAATGGTTTGCCGCTGTCGCTCGTCGCGAACCGGCGCTTTCGCCGCATCGAGGATTTGAAAGGCGCGAAGCTCGGCACGTCTTCTCTGACGGAAGGCACCGCGATCTACACGATGGAGATGCTGGCCAAGCACGGGCTCGAGTATCCCGGGGACTACGAGCTCGTTCTCGCCGGCGTGCATCCGGCACGCTGGAAGGCGCTTCAGGACGGCACGATCGACGCGGCGCTTCAGCCGATTCCTTTCAACTTCATGGCATTCGACGCGGGCTACTCGAACTTGGGCGAAGTCAGCGACTACATTCCGGAAATCGTGTTCACGGCCATGTTGGTGGATCGCCGGTGGGCGGACGAGAATCGCGCGGCTGTCGTGTCGCTTCTCGCTGCTCTGATCGAAGCAACGGACATGGTCTACGATTCAAAGAACGACGCGATGCTGCTCGAGCTTGCCACGGAGCTCACGGAAAGCAGCGCAGGGCACGCAGCTCGCGCTCTCGCGTATGCAAGGGAGACGTCCCTATTTCCGCGTGACCTTTCCATCCCCGACGCGGCGTTTGCAAAATCGCTCGAGCTCATGCGCAAAGCCAAGCTCGCCGACGACATCGTAGTCAAGAAAGGTCGAGCCGTGCTCGACGATAGCTTTCGCGCGGCAGCCGTAACGATGGCGCACTGAGGACGCCCGGCCGTGGAAACGCCCGAGATTCTCGCTTCACTCGATGCCGTGACGGTGCTGCGCGTGTTGTGCGGAGCTTTTCTGCTGCCTCACACGTTTCTGAAGCTCAGGCACATGGACAAGGCGGTAGAGTTCTTCGACAAGATTCGTTTTCGCCCGCCGCGCTTCTTCGTCTGCCTCACCGCGACCATGGAAGCGATCGCCGCGGTCAGTCTCATCTTCAATCTCTACCCGGCGGTTGGCGCTTTGATCGCCGTGACGATCCTGTTCGTCGCTGCCTGGGCGCAAGCCAAGGTCAACGGCTTGAGCTGGCGGTGGCAGTTCAAGGGCGTCGAGTACATGCTGTTCTGGGCATTCGTAAGCCTTGCGGTCGGATTCTTGGGCTGAGTCAGTTCAGCGAATAGCCGGGGTTGCAGTCGAACGGATAGACGTAACCGCCCTCGGGCACCTTGGTGTAAGCCATATACCGCGCGGCGAGGCCTTCGAAGGTCGCGGGATCGTCGTAGACCTGAGTGATCCAAAGCGTCGTTCCGTCGGGGCTCAGCCGGAACCGCTCGACGACGTGCATGTCGTCGGAGTGATTGAAGCCGTTGTTCATGAACGTAGCGGCCGCGACCCGCGTCGTATCGACTACCAGAGTATCTCCTTCCCAATGGCCCACGGAGTGACCGGACTTCGTGTGCGGGTTATCCGCCGGGTGTTCTCGTCCGTCGAGAAAGATGATGCGCACCAAGTCGTAGTACTCCATCTTGAGCACGATCATCTCGGGGCTCGTGTGGACCTCCATCGGAAACGGCGCTTGCATGAAGTACACCAACGACGGCGGGACGCACGCTTCCGACGGCCCGCGCTGAGCGGCGGGATCGAACGCCTCGATTTGCGCGAGGGCTTGCGGCGTGAGCTTCAAGCCCCCGAAGTCGCCGAGGGCGAGCTCGGGCACTGTGCCGGTATCGGTAAGCAGGTGAGTGCCGCTGGGCAGCGCATCGATCATGGTTTTCTCGTATGGCTCGAGATCGAAGCGAGTGACCCAAAAGCCGGAGAGCCTGTCGAGCTCGCGATCCCGTGCGCTCTCCGGTGTCTGTGCGCTCACTGGTATGAGCGAGGTCGCGAAAATCCCTGCAAGGAGGGTGCGCACAAAGGGCCGACGCATAGCGTTCACTCCTCGAGGATCTCGGATTCCGCGGGGGCTACGCCCGAGCCGCCGCCGATCGGCGGCCGTCCGTCGGCGAACGTCATCATTCTGAGTAGCAGCGTTTTCGAGCCGTCGCGCGCGGGGCTGCCGGCGATCGTGACTCTATCCCCGGGCTTGATCGAGTTTCCCTGCATTCCAATCCGGCGCAGCACGCTCGCGGGCGCCCATTCGGCGACCCACACGGCCTCGACTCCCTGCTCGTCCGTCACGCGGACGAAAACCACGGAATGCGGATTCTGGATGCGAAATTCCTCCATGGCTCCGGACACGGAAACGGTCTCGTCCGTGACGAAGTGGACGGCCGCCGAGTGATGCGCCCGAGCCGCAGCTGCGAAGAGCAACGCGGTCGCAAGCAGACAAAGTTTGGTCATTGCGTAGGCGACCCCCTGCTCAATTCCGCCGGTCTGCCACGCGTCATGTTAGGGGAATCGCGCGATTCGCGGCTGTCCTAAGGACTGATGACGCTTGCGCCGCTTTTCCTGCCGAATCGGGCCACTGCCGTGTATTCTCTGCCCGGTATGGAGGCCGACACTCTCATTCTCGACATCGACTGGTTGATCACCGTCGATGCCAAACGCCGGGTCATCCGCGATGCCGGGATCGCGATCGCGGGCGGAAAGTTTGCGGCCATCGGCAAGTCGGCGGACATCGCGCGGGCATGGACGGCCAAGACGACCCTGCACGCTCGGAGCCGCGTCGCGCTTCCCGGGCTCATCGACAGCCACCTGCACTCGTCGTTTCAACTGGCCCGCGGTTTGGCGGATGAAGTCGGAACGCGCCCGTTTCTGTTCGAGCACATGTTTCCCTACGAAGGCGCGATGACCGAAGAGGACGTCCACGTGAGCGCGCTCTTTGCCGCCATGTCGTTGCTCCGCTGCGGGGTGACCTGCTTCATCGATCCGGGCAACTACCATCCTGCCGCGACGGGACGCGCGGCGCTCGCGGCGGGCATGCGCGCCGTGCTTGGGCGGAGCGCCTTCGACATGACGAAGGCGGTTCTAGGCATCTTGCCGCCGGTCATGATCGAAACCACGGGCGAAGCCCTCGAACGCTCGAGCGCGCTGCTCGATTGGGTGGCGGCGCAGAAGAACCCGCGTCTTCGCGCCAATGTCTCGTTTCGCGGCTTGAGCAACTCGAGCGACAAGCTCATCGAGGGCTGCAAGGAGCTCGCGCAAAAACACGGGTGCATGCTGCAGACACACGCCTGCTTCAACTACTCGACCCATGACGACAGCCTCGCGAACTTCGGCGTTCCGGAAATCGAGCGGCTCGAACGACTCGGTGTGCTCGACGAGCAGACGCTGCTCGTACATTCCGGTTGGCTCGAGCCGCACGAGGTCGAGATCGTCGCCCGCCGAAGGCCCTGCCTCGTCTCGGCACCGAGCTCGAGCCTGCACAACGGCTACGGTAACTTCACCCGCGGTCGCCTCCCGGAGCTCATGGAGCGCGGCGTCAACGTCGGCATCGGTTCCGACCACGCGTGCTCGGGGATCACCGACCTCGTTCAAGAGATGTTCTTGTTCGCCGGGACTTACAAAGAGATTCACGTGAACCCGCGCGTCGTGTCTCCGGAGCAAGTCGTCGAGATGGCGACGATCAACGGCGCGCGTTGCGCAGGGATGGCAGCGGAAATCGGCAGCGTCGAAGTCGGCAAGGAGGCGGACCTCGTGCTGTTCGATACGACGTATCCCGAGTGGCAGCCGTTGTTCAACCCGGTGTCGAACTTGGTGTACTCGGCGACCGGAAACTCGGTGGCCGACGTATTCGTCGGCGGCGATCGAGTCGTCTCAAACGGCCACCTCACGAAGGTCGACGAGACGGAGGTGCTCGAGCAGGTCGCCGCAACGATGGGACGCATCGCGCGCAAGCTCGACATTCCGAAGCTCGTGAAGTTGCGCTGGCCGGTGAGCTGACATGACAGCAATGCTCAAGCGCGCGCCGCGATGAAGATCGACCTCTTCACGCACTTCGTCCCTCCTGCGTTTTCCGATTTCTTGCAGCGCTACGAGCTCGGGCGCATGGCTGTGCCGCGTTGGCGCCGAATCCCGACGCTCGTCGACCCCGACGCACATTTCCGGCTCATGGATCGATTCGACGATTACGTGCAGGTGCCGTCGTTGGCGAATCCGCCGATCGAAGCCTATGGATCCCCCGGGGAGACGCCCGAAATCGCGCGCGTCGCGAACGACACCATGGCCGAGCTCTGCGCTCGCCATCGCGACCGATTTCCGACCTTCGTCGCGAATCTGCCGATGAACAATCCCGACGCTGCGGTCGCCGAGGCGGAGCGCGCCGTCACGGAGCTCGGCGCGGCCGGCTGCTTGATCTACACGAACGTGCTCGGCGCTCCCTTGAGCGCTCCCGGGCTCTTTCCGTTGTTCGCGAAGCTTGCCGAGCTCGATCATCCTTTGTGGCTCCATCCGATCCGCGGGCCCGAGCACGCGGACTATCGGGCCGAGCAGCGGTCGGAGCACGAGCTCTGGTTTACGTTCGGGTGGCCGTACGAGACGGCGGTCGCCATGGGGCGGCTCGTTTACTCGGGGCTCTTCGACAAGTTACCCGGCCTGAAGATCATCACACACCATCTCGGCGGCTTGGTCCCCTACCTCGAAGGGAAAATCGCGATCGGCTTTCGCCAGGCCGCGGAGGGGACGCTCGACGAAAACCCCGTGGCTCGCGAGGCGGGCCTCGAACGTTCGCCGGTCGACTACTTTCGGATGTTCTACGGCGATACGGCCGTCAATGGCGTCGCGAAGGCGCTCGAGTGCGGGCTCGCGTTCTTCGGCGCGAAGCATTGCCTTTTCGCGTCCGACGCGCCGTTCGATCCGACCGGAGGAGCACATTTGATTCGCCGCTCCATGGAGCTCATCGACTCGCTCGACCATGCGACTCGCGACAAGATCTATCACGGCAACGCGCGCGACTTGATACCAGCCTTGGCTCAGCGCGTATAGCCCACCGCGCCCGGTGACGCGAGCAGAGTCGATGCAGCGAACCCACGAGATCGGACGGCTCATCGACGAAGGCGCACTATCTCGGCAACAGATCGCCGTGATCGTTCTCTGCGGGTTGGCTGTGCTGCTCGACGGCTACGACATTCAAACCATGGCGCTCGCCGTGCCCTCGCTGACCGACGAATGGAGCACCGAAGCTGCCGCTTTTTCTTTCGCTCTTTCGGCGTCGGTCTTGGGCATGCTCGTCGGCACGTCGG
>Ga0209320_10000598_pt1 | contig 18501 bp, 18 predicted proteins | sample Rifsed13ft4_FD_184008 | JGI IMG/M metagenome (GOLD analysis project Ga0209320, IMG submission 184008) | Soil microbial communities from Rifle, Colorado, USA - sediment 13ft 4 (version 2) | ecosystem: Environmental > Terrestrial > Deep subsurface > Rock core/Sediment | place: Rifle, Colorado... | reverse complement strand
GTTCCGCTGCGCGGTCCCCGAGCACCTCGAACGCTTGGATACGCCGCATGCGGCGCACCCGGGTTGCTTCGCGACGGCGATGCTGCTCGGCATCGTGCCGCTGGTCCGCGCAGGTATCTGCACCAACACGTTCTACGTAAGCGCGGTGACAGGCAGCACGGGTGCGGGCCGCGCTCCGCGCGATACCACGCATCACCCGTTCAGGCACGGCAACTTGTTCGCCTATCAGCCGCTCATACACCGCCACGACCCGGAGGTCCGCGCGCTGACTCGCGCCGCGACGGGCGCCGACGTGCGCTTGCGCTTCGTACCCCAGTCGGGACCGTTTGCGCGCGGCATTCATGCGACGATTTTTGCGGAGAAGGATTCGCAGTACAGCGCCGACGACGTGCAAGCGGCGCTCCGCGACTGCTATCGAGACTCGCGCTTCGTACGCGTGCAGTCGTCGCCGCCGCGCGTGAAGGACGTCGCAGGCAGCAACTACGCGGCGCTCAGCGCCGACTTGAGCGGCGACACGGTCGTCGTCTGCGCGGTGCTCGACAATTTGCTCAAAGGCGCCGCCGGAGGAAGCATTCAGTGGGTCAATCGATTGCTCGGCCTGCCCGAAACGACGGGCCTCGAAGCGCCGACTGCGGGGTGGGTGTGATGGACCGTCGAAATGGGAAGCTCGGGGCGCATCTAAGCGAGGTCTATTCGCTCCTGCCATTCGAGCCTGTGCGCGGCGAGGGCGTGTACCTCTACGACAAGAGCGGACGCCGGGTCCTCGATCTCTACGGGGGACATGCGGTCGTCGTGCTCGGCTACGGGCATCCGGAGCTCACGGCGGCCATCGCACGTCAGGCCCGCGAGATGGTGTTTCAAACCAACGCAGTGCCGCTGGCTGTCCGCGACGCGGCCGCAGAGAAGCTCGCCGATTTCGCGCCCGCCGCGCTCGGGCGCGTGTTCTTCGTCAACAGCGGCGCCGAAGCCAACGAGAACGCGCTGCGCATCGCGCTCAAGACGACGGGCCGGCCGAAGGTCGTCGCGCTCGAGCATAGCTTCCACGGCCGCACCGCCGCGGCGGCCGCCGCAAGCTGGGGGGCCGCCAAGAGCTGGTACGGTTTCCCGCGCTCGCCGATGGACGTCGTGTTCGTGCCTCGCGACGATGCCGCCGCGCTCGCCGCCGCCGTCGATCGCGAGACCGCTGCCGTGATCGTCGAGCCCGTGCAGGGACTCGCCGGCGCGTACGATCTGTCGCCTGCGTTTCTGCGTGGGGCTCTCGACGCGTGCGAGCGCGTCGGCGCGTTGTTGATTCTCGACGAAGTCCAGACCGGCATGGGGCGCCTCGGGCAACCGTTCGGCGCGCAACTCTTTGGCGTCGTGCCGCACATTCTCACGACCGCAAAAGGTCTCGCGGGCGGATTCCCGGCCGGCGCCGTGCTCATGCGCCGCGAGATCGCCAAGGGCTTGCGCCCCGGCGAGCTCGGCACGACGTTCGGCGGCGGCCCGGTGGCATGCGCGGCCATGTGCGCGACCATCGATGCGATTCGGCGTGATGACCTCTTGGCGCGCGTTCGCGACGTGTCGGCCTATGTACGCAGCACCTGCGTAGTCGGTCCCGTCAAGAGCATTCACGGCGCGGGACTCTTGCTCGGCTTGCGCACGCAACCGCGCGCCGCAGCCGTGCGCGATGCTTTGCTCGAGCGCAACATTCTTACGGGAACGAGCGCGGATCCGAATGTGCTGCGCCTCCTGCCGCCGCTCATACTGGAACGACGACATGTCGACGACTTGGCCAGCGCCTTGGGGGACCTTGCCGATGCATCGCTTTAACGACCTAGCTGATTTTTCCTTCGAAGAGATCACCGCGCTGCTCGACTTGGCGGCGCAGCTCGATCGCCGTCCCGAGCCTAGAGCGCTCGAGGGCAAGGTGCTCGCGCTGTTGTTTTTGAGCCCGTCGCTGCGCACGTTGTCCTCGTTCCAAGCCGGTATGGCGCGTCTCGGCGGCGGCGCTTTCGTGATCTCGCCCGACATGTCGATTCACGGAATCGAGACGCGGCCGGGAATCGTCATGGACGGGGCCGCGGCCGAGCATATTCGCGAGGCCGTGCCCGTGATCGCGTCCTACGGCGACGCGATCGGCATACGCGCGTTTGCGCAGCGGCGCAGCCTCGCCGACGACCTCGCGGACAAGGAGTTCGAGGAGCTCGCCGCGCTCGCCAACAAACCGCTGATCAATATGGAATCGGCGATCCAGCACCCTTGCCAGAGCCTCGCCGACTGGAAGACGCTCGATGACTTGTTGGTGCCGCGTCAAGGCGGGCGCTTCGTGTTGTCTTGGGCCTATCATCCGCGTCCGCTGCCGCTCGCAGTGCCCGCGGCCACCCTGCACATGGCGGCGATGCGCGGCATGGACGTCGTTCTGCACCGCCCGCCCGGCTTCGAGCTGCCCGAGAGCATCATGCAGAAAGCGCGCCAAGCGGCCGACCTTTCGGGCGGCCAGATCATCGAGACGGCCGACCGCCGCGAAGCGATGGAGGGTGCCCATATCATCTACGCGAAGTCGTGGACGTCGACCAAGTACTATGGCGATCAGCTCGGCGATCATTCGCTGCGCGAGCCGCTCGTCGACTGGTGCGTGGACGAGCCGTGGTTTGCCAACGCGCGACCGGATTGCCGCTTCATGCACTGCTTGCCCGTGCGCCGCGGCGTCGTCGTCGCCGATCGCATACTCGACGGTCCGCGCAGCGTCGTGATTCACGAGGCGCGTAACCGCATGGTCGTGCAGATGGCCGTGCTTTATCGGATGTTGAAGGGGTGAACACGATGTCCCGGCTCACAGGCAACGAACGTGCGATCGTCGTAACGGCCTTGCGGCATGCAGCGCCGTATTTGCGTATGTTCAAGCGCAAGGTGTTCGTGCTCAAGGCCGGCGGCGAGGCGTTCACGTCGCGCGAATCGGCGCGATCGCTCGTCGAGCAGATCGGCATCCTGCATCAAGTGGGTATCCGCGTCGTGCTTGTGCATGGCGGCGGTCCACAGGCGACGGAGCTCGCTGCCCGGCTCGGGCTCAAGACCCAATTCGTCGAGGGGCGGCGAGTGACCGACGAGCAGGCGTTGCATGTCGCGACGATGGTGCTGAACGGCGAGATCAATACGCGTATCGTTGCCGCCTGTCGCGAATTCGGCGTGCCTGCGGTGGGCTTGAGCGGCGTCGATGCGGGGTTGATCAGCGCGAAGCGACGGCCGCCGGTCCCGCGTGATGGGTCGGACGAGCCTATCGACTATGGGTTTGTCGGCGATGTCGAAAGCGTCGACGCGAGCGTGCTCATCAAGCAACTCGACAACGATCTCGTACCGATCGTAAGCCCGCTATCCGCCGACGACAAAGGCACGCTCCTCAACATCAATGCCGACACCGTCGCGGCCGTGATCGCGGGCGCGGTCGGTGCCGAGAAGCTCATCATCGCGACGGGAGCGCCGGGAATCCTCGAGAACGTGGACGACCCCCGCTCGCTGATCTCGTATATCGATCGCGCCGGGTTGAAAAGGCTGCGCGAGGAAGGCCGGCTCACGGACGGCATGCTGCCGAAGGTCGCCGCCATCGAGCGGGCGCTGGCCGCGGGCGTGCCGCGTGTGCACGTGATCTCGTACGCTTTGCCGGACAGTCTCCTGCTCGAGGTGTTTACGAACGAAGGCACGGGCACGCTCGTCGTCGACGACATCAAGCACTTGAGCCCGGCGGAGCAGCTCGGTCAGGATACCTGAGTCAAAAGCATGGCACGACTGTGGGACAAGGGCCTGCCGCTCGACGAGCGCATTTTGCGTTTCACGGCGGGAGAAGATCATCTCCTCGACGCGCGCCTCGTCGCTTACGACGTACGCGCATCGATCGCCCATGCCGAGATGCTCGCCGCGCAGGGGCTCTTGACGGCCGAAGACTCGGCCGCGATCTGCGCGGGTCTCGAGGCGCTCGGCGCGAGCCACGCGGCCGGAGAGTGGTCGATCACTCTCGGCGACGAGGATGCGCACGGGGCTCTCGAGCGGCGCCTCGTGGAGCGAATCGGTCCCGCCGGCGGACGCGTGCATCTCGGCCGCTCGCGCAACGACCAAGTGCTCGCGGCGCTCAGGCTTTACCTCAAAGACGCCGTTCGCGAGCTCGCGGATCTCGCCGGGCACGTCATCGACGCGCTCAACGAGCTCGCCGCGACTCAGGGCGAGGTCCCGCTACCGGGCTACACGCACATGCAGCCGGCCATGCCTAGCTCCGTCGACCTGTGGGCTCGCGGCTTCGCCGCCGAGATCGCCGACGACCGCGCCGGCGTCATGGCGGCCGTCCGTCGAGCGGATCTCAACCCGCTCGGCTCCGCGGCCGGCTATGGCGTGCCGGGTCTGCCGTTGGATCGCGAAGCCACGCGACGCGCGCTCGATTTCGCGGCCGTCCAGGAGCCCGTCACGGCCGTGCAGTTGAGTCGCGGCAAAGCCGAAGCGTCGCTGATCTTCGAGCTCGCCCTCCTCGTCGGCGATCTCGGCCGGTTGTCTTCGGACTTGATTCTCTTTTACACGGCGGAATACGCGTTCGTCTCGCTGCCGGACGAGATGACGACGGGCTCGTCGATCATGCCGCAAAAAAGAAATCCTGACATTTTCGAGCTGGTTCGCAGCGCACCCGCCACAGTGCATGGGGCGTTGGTGGAATCCCTCGCCATCACCGCCAAGCTTACTTCGGGATATCACCGCGATTTGCAGCGGCTCAAAGCGCCGTTGTTTCGGAGCATCGATTTGGCCGGCGCCTGCACGACCATCATGGCGCACGCGCTCGCAGGCGTGCGGTTTCGTCCCGAGAACATCGAGCTCGGCGACGAGCTCTACGCCGCCGAACGCGCCAACGAGCTCGTGCTCAAAGAAGGTTTGCCGTTTCGCGAAGCTTACCGGAAGATTGCGGCCGGGCTCGCCAAGAGAAAGCGATGAGGTACCGCACCAACGCTCGCGGGACACGCGCGCGCTCGTCTGCCGCCGCGTTGAGCCTCGCGGTCGCGGCCGGACTCCTGCTCGTGTCGGGCTGCGGCCAGACAGGTCCGCTGACGCAGAGGGAGCCCGTATCGGCGCCCGACGCCGAGCCCGATGCCGATGACGCGGAAAACCGAGACGCACGGGAAGATGAGCGCTAAGCCGCTCGTCCTCGTAGACGGGTCGTCGTACCTGTATCGCGCCTTCCACGTACCGAACCTGCAAAAGCTCAGCAACTCGGCCGGAACCCCGACGGGCGCCGTGCATGGGATTCTCAACATGGTCAACCGGCTCCTGACCGACTTCGATCCGGAGCGAATTGCCGTGGTATTCGACGCGCCCGGAAAGACGTTTCGCGACGACCTCTACTCCGACTACAAGGCGAACCGCGCTGCCATGCCGGACGAGCTGCGAGTGCAGATCGAACCCTCCGTCGAGGCCATCGAAGCGTTAGGAATCCCCGTGCTCAGGATCCCCGGTGTCGAGGCCGATGACGTCATCGGCACCCTCGCCGCCGAGGCGTGCACACGCGGCTTCAAGACGATCATCTCGACGACCGACAAAGACATGACCCAGCTCGTGAACGAGAAGGTCGAGCTGCTCAATACCATGGACGACCGGAGCTTGGATACCGATGGCGTGCGCGCGAGATACGGTGTCGGGCCGGAGCAGATGGTCGACTTTCTCACGCTCGTCGGTGACAGCTCGGACAACATTCCGGGAATTCCCGGCGTCGGCCCGAAAACGGCGGCCAAGTGGCTCACCGAATACGGAACGCTCGATAACTTGCTGCTGCATGCCGGGGAAATCGGCGGCAAAGTCGGCGAAAGCCTGCGCGCGACCGTTCCGGATCTCCCGCTCTACAAAGTTCTCGTGACGATCAAGCGCGACGTCGAGCTGCCCATCGATCTCGGCGATTTGAGGCGCAAGAGCACGGACGAGAATCGCTTGCGTGCCGTGCTCGAGCCTCTCGAGATGTACTCGTTCCTACGGCGGCATGCGGCGCGGCCGCCCTCGCAAAAGGAGATCTCGCGCAATTACGAGACCGTGCTGACCGAAGGCCAACTGCGCCGTTGGCTCGAGAAGATCGGGGCCGCCGAGCTCACGGCCATCGATACCGAGACGACGAGCTTGAACTACATGCAGGCGGAGCTCGTCGGTATCTCTTTGTGCGTCACGCCGGGCGATGCGGCCTACATTCCCGTCGCCCACTCCTATCCGGGCGCGCCGGACCAATTGTCGCGCGACGTCGTGCTCGAGCGGCTCAAACCGTGGCTCGAGGACGCGGCTCGTCACAAGGTTGGCCATCATTTCAAATACGATGCGCATATATTCCGCAATTACGGCATCGTCTTGGCAGGCGTGACGCACGATTCGATGCTCGAGTCGTATGTGCTCAATTCGACGGCCAGCCGCCACGACATGGATTCGCTCGCCGCCAAGTATCTCGACTTGCAGACGACCAAATACGAAGACGTCACCGGCAAAGGCTTGAAGCAACTGCGCTTCGACGAGGTCGAGGTCGCGACAGCCGCGGCGTATGCGGCCGAGGACGCCGATGTCACGATGCGGCTGCACGCGCGACTTTGGCCAGAGCTCAACGCCATACCGGAGCTCGAGCGTCTCTACAACGAGCTAGAGTGCCCGCTCGTCGAGGTGCTGCGTAAGATGGAGTACACGGGCGTTATGGTCGATGCCGCCATGCTCGCGCGACAAAGTCGCGAGCTGGCCGAGGCGATGCTCGCGGCGGAGCATGCCGCGTACAAGGCGGCGCAAGGTCCCTTCAACATAGGCTCGCCGAAACAGCTTCAGGAAGTGCTCTACGACCGGCTCGGCTTACCGATGCTCGGCAAGACGCCGAAAGGCCAGCCGTCGACGGCCGAAAACGTGCTTCAAGAGCTCGCCGAAGACTATGAGTTGCCGCGCGCAGTGCTCGAGTACCGCGCGCTCGCCAAGCTCAAGTCGACGTATACGGACAAGCTGCCGCGCGAGATCAATCCGCGCACGGGGCGAATCCACACCTCTTATCACCAAGCCGTGGCCGCGACCGGCAGATTGTCGTCGTCGGATCCCAATTTGCAAAACATCCCGATTCGTCGGCCCGAGGGACGTCGCATCCGGCAGGCTTTCGTCGCGGCGCCCGGGTACCGATTGATCGCGGCAGACTACTCGCAGATCGAGCTCAGAATCATGGCGCATTTGTCCGAAGACGCGGGTTTGCTGCAAGCATTCCGCGACGAGCTCGACATTCATCGCGCCACGGCGGCGGAGGTTTTCGGCGTCGATCATGACGCGGTCACGGCCGACCAGAGGCGCTCGGCGAAGGCCATCAACTTCGGCCTGATCTATGGCATGTCGGCCTTCGGTCTCGCGCGCGAGCTCAAGATCGAGCGCGCCGAAGCGCAGGCTTACGTCGACCTCTATTTCCAGCGCTATCCCGGCGTCCGGAGCTTCATGGAACGCACACGGCAGCTTGCCCACGAGCAAGGCTATGTCTCGACGGTATACGGCCGCAGGCTTTACCTGCCCGAGATCAATGCGCGCAACGCGCAGCGCCGTCAGTACGCCGAGCGCAGCGCCATCAACGCGCCCATGCAGGGCACGGCAGCCGACATCATCAAGCGCGCGATGCTCGCCGTGGATGCCTGGCTCGCACGCGAGGGAGTCGATGGGCGGCTGATCATGCAGGTGCATGACGAGCTCGTCCTCGAGATCGAAGCATGCCAAGCGAGCGCTGCAGCGCGAGAGCTCGCCGCGATCATGGAAAGGTCGGCGGATCTCACGGTGCCGCTCAAAGTGGAGGCGGGCATCGGCGGCAATTGGGACGAGGCGCATTGAATCTGGAACTTTTCCGCCGGAAGGCCGCCTAATGCGTCAGGTGCCCAGTGATTGGGCACCCCCGCTATTCCTCCCTGAAGCGGGATGGATCCCGGTTACCCCGCCGGGATTCGCCTGCCCCGGGCGCGTCCCCTAAACCCGCGCCCGGGGTTTCTTTTTTCGCGCACGCTTCACGTCGGCTGTAATTGCAGCCAAGCTTCGACGCGCCCCCGCGCTTCGGCGACGCCTTGCTTCGTCAGTGCCGAGAACGCGACGCACTCGAGACCCGCGAGATCGCGCTCGATGTGCCGTTGGCACGCGGTGGCCGCGCTTCGGCCGAGCTTGTCGATCTTGGTCAACAGCAACAGAATTGGAATGTCGAGTGCCTGCGCGAACGCGATCATCGCCGCATCGAGGTCCCCGGGGCCGCGGCGGATGTCGATCGTGATGACGAGGCCCGCGAGCGACTCCCGCCTGCGAAAATAGTCCTCGATGAGGCTTTGCCAATGTCGTTGCGTCGCCCGCGGTGCGCGGGCAAACCCGTAACCCGGCAGATCGACGAGACGCCGGCCCGCGGCCACCTCAAAAAAATTGATGAGCTGTGTGCGCCCCGGAGTCTTGCTGACACGCGCAAGCTTGAGTCTGCCTGCGATGCAATTGACGGCCGTCGATTTACCCGAATTCGAGCGCCCGCTGAATGCGACCTCGAAACCCTCGTCGCGCGGAAAATCGCCGTAGTGCGCTGCGCTCTTGAGGAAAACCGGGGCAAACACCGCTCTACTTCGCAGCAGGCATCGCTGCTAAAGGCCGGGGGCTTTAGTGTACAATCGGGCGCGCTTTTGCGTGGAGGAATGTTGGAATTGCGCGTGCACGAGACGATGTGTTCGCCGACCCGGCCCGACCGGCGTGCACCGAGGCTTTTTGTGCTGTTGCTCGGTGTGCTCGCTGCTCCGCTCACGGCGGCCCAGACAGGCTCCGTCGAGGCGGGCCAAGCGAAGTCGATGATCTGCGGATCGTGCCACGGTGTCGATGGCAACAGCGTCACCCCCGAGTGGCCGAGCCTCGCAGGCCAGCACGCAAGCTATATCGTCAAGCAGCTCGAAGCCTACCGTGCCGGCGAGCGCGAGGACGTCGGCATGCAGCAATACACATCGATGCTGTCCGAGCAGGATATGTACGACATCGCCGCGTACTATTCCGCGCAGATGCCGCGCCCCAACGGCGCCGACCCCGAGCTCGTAAGCCTCGGCGAAGACATCTACCGCGGCGGTCTTCCCGACCGGTCGATACCGGCATGCATCGCGTGCCACGGCCCGAGAGGCTTAGGTAACCCGCTCGCGGCCTATCCGCGCGTCAGCGCGCAACACGCGACGTATACGCTCAATACGCTGCGAGCTTACAGTGCGGGCGAGCGGCGCTCGGATGGCGAGCCCCAGACTATGCGCAACGTCGCCGAGCTGTTGCAGGAAAACGAGATGCGTGCGGTCGCAAGCTACGTCCAAGGCTTATACTGATGGATTAGCGGAGCTGTTGACGTGAAACTACGAATCCTGTTGACGGTCGCAGTGCTTGTTTCAGCCGGCTGCGGCGACGATCAGTCGACGGCGCCGCCGGCACCGGCCGTCGATGATTCACCCGAGGCGGCGGCTCAGGCGCCCGAGGCAGCTCCGGCCGCTGCTGCAACGCAACCCGCCGCGGTACCCCCGCCCGCCACGACGTTGCCCGCGGCCAGCGTGCCTGCACAGCGGGACTCGAGCACCGATGCATTGGCCGCGTTGGGCTACCAGGCCGGCGTCCACTACCAACGCCTGTCGCCGACCCAGCCGACAAGCTCCAGTCCGGATCAAGTCGAGGTCGCGGAATTCTTCATGTACAGCTGTGTGCACTGCTACAACTTCGAGCCGTATGTGCAGCAGTGGCTGACCCGGAAGCCCGCGTACATCAACTTCATTCGCGTGCCGACGGTGTGGAACCCGCTCGTGCGGCTGCACGGACAAGCATTCTACGCGGCCGAGGCTCTCGGTAAGGGCGCCGAGATGCACACGCCGTTTTTTCGCGAGATGCACGTGACCGGCAATCTCCTGCAAACGCAGGAAGACATAGCGGAGTTCTTCTCCCGTTTCGACGTCGATGAGCAGGCGTTCGAAGGCGCTTTCAACTCATTCGCCGTGCACACGAAGGTGCAGCGCGCCGATGAGCTGACGCGACGCTACCGCGTCGAGGCCACTCCTTCCGTCGTCGTCAACGGCAAGTACGTTACGACCGCGTCGATGGCCGGCGGCTTCGAGCAGCTCGTCGATCTCATCGAAGCGCTCGCACAATCCGAGCGCCCGCTCAATTAGCACACGCCCACGGCGGTCAGAGCGCTTTGAGCTTCGCGGCCGCGGCGTCGAGCGTCCGCGACTCCTTGGCGAAACAGAACCGCACCAGCCGATCGGCCGGCGGATCCGCATAGAAGACCGAGACCGGAATCGTCGCGACGCCGTGGGTCGTCGTGAGCCATCTGGCGAACTCGACGTCGCCGCGATCGGAGATCGCCGTAAAGTCGGCTAGCTGGAAGTACGTGCCGCGCGCCGGTAACAGCTTGAATCTCGAATCGGCCAAGAGCGCTCCGAAGTAATCGCGTCTCTCTTGATAGAACTGCGGCAGCGCACGATAGTGCTCCGGCGCCTCCACGAGGTAGTCCGCCAGTGCGAATTGCAGCGGAGTGGCCGTCGCGAAGGTCACGTATTGATGGACGCGGCGTAATTCTTGGGATAGGTCCGCGGGTGCCACGCAATAGCCGACCTTCCAGCCCGTCGCGTGACATGTCTTTCCCAAGGAAAATATCGCGAACGTGCGGCGCGCGAGCTCCGCATGCGCGAGCGCGCTCGCGTGGGCGATGCCGTCGAACACGATGTGCTCGTACACTTCGTCGCTCAAGACCAGGCAATCGTGTGGACGCAGGAGCTCCGCGAGCTGATCGAGATCCGCGGCGGAAAGCACGGTGCCCGTCGGGTTGTGCGGCGAGTTGATGATGAGGAGCCGTGTTTTTGGGCCCAAGTTGCCTGCGATACGTTCCCAATCCATCGCGAACTGAGGCGCACGCAGCGGCACGTGAATCGTGCGCCCACCGGCCAACGTGATGGACGGCTCATAGGAATCGTAGGCGGGATCGAGCACGATCACGTCGTCGCCGGGCCCGACCACCGCCTGAATCGCGCAAAAAATCGCTTCCGTGGCGCCGCTCGTGATCGTGATCTCGCTGTCCGGATCGGGGCGCGCGCCGTAAAGCGTCTCGATCTTGAGAGCCACGGCCTCGCGCAAGCTCCGCACGCCGGTCATGGGCGCGTATTGGTTGCGGCCGTTGCGAAGGTGGTAGCTTACGAGCTCCTGGAGACGCTCGGGAGGCTGGAAATCGGGGAACCCTTGGGAGAGATTGATGGCCCCGTGCTGCTCCGCAAGCCGGCTCATCACCGTGAAGATGGTCGTGCCTGCATTCGGCAGCTTGCTTCCGACCGGCTTCATTGATCGGATACGCTCATCATGCTCGCGAAAACGCTCATTGCTCTAGGAATTGCGCTCGTCGTGCTCGGCGTCGTCCTCAAGTATGCGCCGGGCTTGCTCGCATGGTTCGGCCGGCTGCCGGGCGACATCGCCATCACGCGCGCCAACTCCAGGGTCTTCATTCCCGTGACGTCCATGATCATCGTGAGCTTGCTCCTGACGATCATCGTAAATCTGTTCTTTCGGCGCTGATGGGCGCTCGAGTCTGCGTCACGGCCTCGAGGCGACGCGGTAGATAGCCGCCGCGATCACGGCAATCACGAGCAGCCCGACGACCGCGGGCAAATCGAACGGTAGCGCAATCACATCCGGGTTCTCGGTGAGGACGATGGGCACGGCCATGAAGATGCCGATCAACGCCTCGCCCGCAATCAAGCCCGCCGCGAACAAGACGCCATTGCGCCGCCCGGTCCCGTCGCCGTCCGCGCCACGCCGGCGCCTTGCGCGCGCGGCAAAATGCGCGACCAAGCCACCCGCGAAAATGGGACCGGCGAGCTCGAGCGGCAGATAGATGCCCACGGCGACAGCCAGCACCGGCGCACGCCAAGCGGCTCTGGAGATCCTCAAGTACTCGTCGAGCGCGATGATGGCGATGCCGATCGCGGCGCCGCAGCCGATCATGAGCCATGGCAGCTCCGCCCCCAAAACCCCCTGCGCGACCGATGCCATGAGCGCGGCCTGCGGGGCGAGCAGAGCGTCCGGTTGCTCGGGCGTCGGCGTCCCGATGCCGTAAGCCATCAACAGCAAATTCAGAATCGGGGCCATGACGGTGACGGCCGCGACGACGCCGAGAACTTGGCCGAGCTGCTGCCGCCATGGCGTCGCGCCGAGCAGGTAGCCGGCCTTCAAGTCTTGCAGCGTGTCGCCGCCGATCGCGGCAGCGCAGCATACGACCGCACCCACCATGATCGCCGCCGCCGCGCCCGTCGCCTGCTCCGCGCCGACCAGCAACATGAGGAGCGACGATAACAGGATCGTCGCAATGGCGATCCCCGAAACCGGGTTGTTCGACGAGCCGACGAGCCCGGTCATGTAACCGGAGACCGATGAGAACAGGAAACCGGTGATCACCATGACGATCGACAGCGCCAGAGCCACGCCGACCGTGCCGACGATGATGTAGTAGAGCGCAGAGATCGGCACGACGAACAGCACGATGCCGGATAGCACGAGACGCATCGGAGCATCGTGGTCAGTATGGTCGTAACCGCGGCTGCCGGCGGCCGGGCGACGCTCCAAGCCGCTGCGTACCCCCGACCATAGCGTGCCGCGCATCGAGATCAAGGCCCAGACGCCGCCGACGAGCATGGCGCCGACACCGAGGTAGCGAATTTCCGCGCTCCAGATGGCGAACGCCAGATCCGCGGCCGGGACGCCGGCCGCGAGCTCGGCCGCCAACGCCGGATTTCCGGACAGGAACAGCGTCGAATAGATGGGTATCGCGACGTGCCAGGAAATGACGCCGCCGAAAAATACCAGGCACGCGATGTTGAGCCCGACGATGTAGCCGACACCGAGCAACGCGGGGGAAAGATTGGTGCCGACGTACGCGATCGTGCTCTGACCTAGGTATCCAGCCGCTTGCGCGGTACCGCCCCAGAGTCGCAAGCCGGTCTCGGCGAGCTTCGTGACCGCGCCGACGACGGCCGCCGCGAGGAGCAGCGTGAGGCCGCGACCCGACGAGCCGGCCAACAGCACCTCGGCAGTCGCCGTTCCTTCGGGGAAGGCGAGCTTTTGCTCGACGATGAGCGAGCGCCGCAATGGGATCGTGAACAGCACGCCGAGAAGTCCGCCGAGCCCCGCGATCAGCGTCACCCAAACGTAGTCAAACATCTCCCAGTAGTTGAGCATGACGAGCGCGGGCATCGTGAAAATGACGCCCGCCGCGAGCGACTCGCCGGCCGAGGCGGTCGTTTGCACCATGTTGTTCTCGAGAATGTTCGAGTCTCTGAAGAGCTTGAGGACCGCCATCGAAACGACGGCCGCCGGGATCGACGCGGCCACCGTGATCCCTGCGAACATGCCGAGATAAGCATTCGCTCCGGCGAGAACAGCTGACAGCACGATGCCGAGCAGCAGCGCTCGCGTCGTGAGCTGAGGCGGCACCGCGAAGCCCGAGGTTTCGCGCAAGCCGTCAGGCTCCGCCGCTCAAACGCTTGAGCGGCTTCACGAACAAGAGCAGAAGAACCCCGGCGCCGACGCTCGTCAGAACGATCTGTAAATACAGCCCGGGCATGTCGTTGAGGGCATTCGCATCGAACTGACCCGCAATGAGCCCCGCAATGACGTTACCGAGCGCAGTGCCCATGAACCACATGCCCATCATCTGTCCCGTGAAGCGTCGTGGCGCGAGCTTCGTTATTGCGCTCAGTCCCACGGGGCTCAAGGCGAGCTCGCCCATCGTATGCAGCAAATACGTGAAAATGAGCCATGTCGGCAGAACCTGCTGGCCGCTCGCGACGAGCGTGGCCGCGCCGATCATGATCGCGAAACCTACACCTAAGATGATGAGTCCGAGCGCAAACTTCGCGGGCGCAGAGGGATCGAGGTGCCGCCGCGCGAGCTTGAGCCATAGGATCGAATACAGCGGCGCGAGCAGAATGATGAACGCGGGATTCAAATTCTGAAACCAACTTGCCGGAATCTCGAATCCGCCGAACTCGCGAATCGTGTAGCGCTCCGCGAACAGATTCAGCGACGAGCCTGCTTGCTCGAATCCGGCCCAGAACATCGCACACGCGAACACGAGCACGACGATGAGGATCGTGCGGTTGCGCTCGTCAGGCGTAAGTCGACCGGCCGCAAAAACGTAGGAAAAGTACAGTACCGTGCCGATGACGATCGTGGCCGTGGTCCACTGCGCGATACGCGGCGCGTCAAACGTCACGACGCCTGAAAGACCCGAGAAGAACAGCGCCGCGACGAGCGCGAGAAGCACGACGGCAACGCCGCGTGCCGTCGCGTGCGTGCGTGCCGAGGCCGCATTCCCGGGGGCCCCGCCGGCTCGACCCAAATCCCCGCGCCAGACGCGAAACTGCAAGAGCCCGAGCAGCATGCCGACGCCGGCGGCGCCGAATCCCAGGTGCCAATTCGACTCGATCACAAAGAGCCCGAGATCGATGCGCCAATTGCCTTCGGCGAGCCAGCCGCAGGCGGTCGCGCCGAGCACGGCACCCAAATTGATGCCCATGTAATACAGCGAGAAGCCCGCGTCGCGGCGCGGATCGCCGGGCACATAGAGCTCGCCGACGATGGCGCTGATGTTGGGCTTCAAGAGCCCCGTGCCGGCGATGACGAGCAGCAATCCCGCGAAAAAGCTGGTGCCGCTCGGGATCGCGAGCACGAAGTGCCCGCACATGATGAGGATGCCCCCGACCCAGACGGCTCGCTGACCGCCCCACAGGCGGTCCGCGACCCAACCGCCCGGTAGGGCCACGAGGTAAACGGCGGCTGTATAAAGACCGTAAATCGCCGTCGCCGTTTGATCGGAAAACGCGAGCCCGCCCTCGATCTGGTCCACCATGAACAAGATCAGGAGCGCCCGCATGCCGTAGTAGCTGAAGCGCTCCCACATCTCCGTGAAGAACAGCGTGCGCAGCCCGCGTGGATGACCCACCCATTGCGGCAATCGCTCGGCCACTGCTACGGCGTCGGCGGTCATCGAATCGCGCTCGCGATCATGAAGCTGCCTCCGTCAATCCGCTCCGTCCTCAGTCTGCACGGCCTGCGTCTTTTCCGGAAGCAGATATCGCGCCATGAGCAGCCCTGCTTCGTACAGGGCATACATGGGCATGGCAAGCATGGTTTGCGACAACACGTCGGGCGGCGTCAAGAACATGCCGACGACGAAGGCGCCGAGGAAAATATACGGTCGCACCCCCGCGAGCGTCTTGATCGATACCAAGCCGCTCCAAATGAGCATGAACGTTGCAATGGGCACTTCGAACGCGATGCCGAACGCGAAGAAAATCGTCAGCGCGAAACTCAGGTATTCGTTGATATCCGGCATGTTCGTGACGCTCTCGGGCGTCACGCTGATGAAGAATACGAACACGAGCCGGAACACCACAAAGTAAGCAAACGCAACGCCGGTATAGAAGAGCACGATGCTCGACGCGAGCAGCGGAATCGCGAAGCGCCTCTCCTTGCGATATAGACCCGGTGCCACGAAGCGCCAGATTTGATACAGCACGATCGGCATTGCGAGGAACAGGGCCACGAACAGCGTCGTCTTGAACGGCGTGAGAAACGGCGTGGCGATCCCCGTGACGATCATCGTCGAGCCTTCGGGCAATGCCTCGCGCAGCGGCGCCGAGATCATTTCGAAGATCTCCTGGGCGAAGGGAACGAGGCACAGGAACACGACGAGGATGCCGAGCGTCGCCTTGACGAGGCGCTGGCGGAGCTCGATCAGATGCGAGATCAGAGTTCCCTCGGCGAGCTCTTCCTTGTCTTTGGGCTCGGGATCGTTGTTGCCGAGGTTCGGTTTGATCGCAGGCTCGGTCATCCTGAAACCGGAGGATCTTGCGGAGGATCTTTCGGTGGATCGGCGGCCGGGCTAGCGGGGCTTTTCGGCGGCTCAGTCGCGGACTTGGATGGACCGGATGCAGGCGGCGGATTCGATTCTTTGCGTTTCCGGCTCTGCTCGATCTCGCTCAATGCGATCTCGCGCTCGAGTTGATGGCGCAGCTGGCTTGCCGTGCGGCGTGCGCGCCCGACCCAACGGCCGAGCTGCGTCGCGACCTTGGGAAGGCGCTCTGGACCCAACACGAGCAAGCCGATGACGAACAGCAGCACGAGCTCGCTGAAACCGACATCGAACATAGCGCGTCTCGAACGATTACCCGCGCCGTTCCGTGTCCTTTTCCTCGGCGAATTCGGCGTCCTTATCGCCGCCGGACTCCAGACGCTTTTGCTCCTCCGCTTTCGCCGTCGCCTTCTTTTCCTCGTCCTGGTCCATGGCTTTACGGAAGCCCTTGATCGCTCCTCCGAGATCGCCGCCGAGTGTCTTCAGGCGCTTGGTACCGAAAACGAGCAGCACGATCACGAGAATGATCAGCAATTGCCAGATACTGATGCCGCCGAATCCCATCTGTTGTCTCCAAAGGTGCGGTCTAAGGAATCATCATACGTCAAAGCGAGGGGACGGACGTTTAAGCTACGCGTCGACTTTGAGCCAAAACGTGACGGGACCATCGTTGGTGAGCGCCACCTGCATGGCCGCGCCGAAGCGGCCCGCGGCGACTCGGTCGTGGAGGGCTTCGCATTCGACGACGAGCTGCTCGAACAGGCGTTTGCCGGCCGCAGGATCCGCGCCTCGCGAGAAGCTGGCCCGGTTTCCGGAGCTCGTATCGGCGACCAACGTGAATTGTGGGACCAGCAGTACTTCGCCGCCGATGTCGAGGACGCTCAAGTTCATCTTGCCGGCGGCGTCCGGGAATACACGATAGGCGAGGAGACGTTCCGCAAGGCGCCGCGCTTGGGCCGCGCCATCCGTGCGCTCGACGCCGACGAGCACGAGCAGGCCGCGCCCGATGGCGGCGATGCGTGCTCCATCGAGGGCAACGCTGGCTTTGCTGACGCGTTGCAGCAGACCGATCACTGGAATTCCCCCCTTATCGAGCGGCCTAGTACGTCAACGTCCCACACGGGTGACGAATACGCAGAAATATACGCATCGAGCCTCCACCTTTCCGCACTCAAGTAACCTCTGCCATCGTTTCTGAGGGATCCGTGGACATATTCTAGTTCGTGGGTTTCTTTGGAGAAGTATGCCCAATTTCATTCAGGTAAGTGGGATTTGCGTCTCAGCGCTGGGCGTCAGAGTTGCAATCTGATATTAGTACGCGCCTCGCTCAAGGAGACTACCCATACCATGAAACGCCGTGAATTTGTCAGCGGCCTCGGGGGAGCAGCGGCGCTCGCCGGCTGTGCCCGCGAACCGGCCGGCCAGGCGGCCGGCCCGCAGAACCAGCAACGGTTCTCGTGGAAGCTCGTGACGACGTGGCCACCGAATTTCCCAGGCTTGGGCACCGGGGTCAACACGTTGGTTCGCTACATAGAAGAGATGAGTGGCGGCCGCATGCAGATCACCGTATACGCGGCCAACGAGCTCATTCCGGCGCTCGAGGTGTTCGATGCCGTATCGCGCGGCACTGCGGAAATGGGACATGGAGCCGCCTACTACTGGCGCGGTAAGACCGAAGCGGCCCAGTTCTTCGCCGCCATTCCGTTCGGACTCAACGCCCATGAGATGCACGGGTGGCTCTACTATGGCGGCGGCCTCGACCTGTGGCGCGAGGTGTATGCACGGTTCGATCTCATGCCGTTTCCCGCCGGCAACACGGGCGTGCAGATGGGCGGCTGGTTCAATAAGCGCATCGACACCATGGACGATCTCAAGGGTTTGAAAATGCGCATCCCCGGAATCGGCGGAGAAGCATTGCGGCTCGCCGGCGGGACACCGGTCACATTGCCTGGATCGGAGATTTTCACGGCGTTGCAGACGGGCAGCATCGACGCGACCGAGTGGGTCGGTCCGTACAACGATATCGCGATCGGCCTGCATCAAGCGGCGCGCTACTACTACTACCCGGGCTGGCAAGAGCCGGGACCGACACTCGAGTGCATCATCAACGTCGGCGCGTGGAATCAGCTCCCGGAGGATCTCAAGGCAATCGTTCGCGTCGCCTGCCAGGCCGCGACGCTCGATATGACCTCCGAATATATGGCGCGCAACGCGAGCTCGCTGCGCCAGCTCGAGGCCGATGCCGCGGTCGAGATTTTGAGCTTCCCGCCGAGCGTGCTCGTGGGTCTCAAGGCATTGACGTTGCAAGTCATCGAAAAGCTCGCAGCCGCGGACCCGCTCGTGGCGCGAGTCTGGGAGTCTTACCGGCGCTTTCTCGATGAATCGGAGCCCTGGCAGCGCATCTCGGAGCAAGCATATCTGGCGACGCGTACATAGCCGCGCCTAGTGCCGCTCTGCTAACATTTACCGGTTAATCGCCGGAGTCATTGCTACACGAGGAGTATCGGGAAACTCATGAGAAGGAACTTAGCGCCGATTGCCGTTGTCGCCTTTTTGATAGGAAGCCAAGCGTGGGGCCAAGAGTGTTCCCTGACCGTCGAGGGCAACGACCAGATACAGTT
>Ga0209320_10000587_pt1 | contig 18639 bp, 14 predicted proteins | sample Rifsed13ft4_FD_184008 | JGI IMG/M metagenome (GOLD analysis project Ga0209320, IMG submission 184008) | Soil microbial communities from Rifle, Colorado, USA - sediment 13ft 4 (version 2) | ecosystem: Environmental > Terrestrial > Deep subsurface > Rock core/Sediment | place: Rifle, Colorado... | reverse complement strand
CGGCGGTGCCGTTGCGAAGCCCGATGACGGCATACTCGCGCTGGTCGTTGAGATCCACGAAGCCCCAGAGATTGGCCGCGGAGGCCGGTACCGTCGAGAATTGGCTCAGCGGAATTTGCGCCGCGAAGTCGACGTTCCGGCAAGGAAACTGACCCGCGAGTCCCTGCACGCAGCTCGCCGGCACTGCCTGCGTCGCCTGCAACGCTTCCGCGACGCTCGTATCGATCTGCCCCGCGGCCGCGGACGCGCGATCCGCGGCCCACTTGAAGCCTTGCCGCGCCATGGGTTGCCGATAGCGCGGATCGACGCCGACGAGAATCGTGAGATTCACGTCCGGATCGGCCCAGGCGTAGTCATCGTCGGGCGTGTATCCGCCGACGGCTTTGGTCGTGCCGAACAGAAACGTCTCGGGCTCTACGGCGCTCATGTCGTAAATGCCGGCCGCAACTTTGACGGTGTTGCCGGGCTCGGCTTGCGCGACCGCGTACTGGATGCTCCGGCAGGGCGCGTCCTGGTCGAGGCAGTCCGACCCATTGATACCGTCGGTGTGAACGAAGCGCGCGCCGTAGTCCTCGTCGTGCGCTCGAGCCCCGGCTCCGAGAAATAGAGCCCCGGCCACGAAGAGCCGAATCGTGTTCATCGCTCCTCCCTAAGATGAACGCCGGGCGATGCCCGCGCCTCGACTGTAGCCTCGTCGAGCGGCTATTGCCAGGCGTCACGAACCCTTATCCCGACCCGCCCATCGATGCCGATCAAGATGAGCGACGCGCATCCCGACTATGCAGCTCTCGATCGATCAAGACGCGCGCTTCGCCCCGCTCGCATCGATTCGCACGAGCATCGCGGCGAGCCGGTCGTAGAGACGCGCCTCGGCACGAATCGGCCACCAGTCGTAAAGGAAAACTTCGATCGGCCGCCACATGGCGACCCAGCCGCCGATCAAGAGGCTCTCACGTACGACATTGAGCACGCCACCCGGATCGAGCCAGTCTTCAATGAGCTCGCTGGCGCCGACAGCCGCACCCAAGAACGCGAGCCCTATGATCAGGCTCGTTCTGCCGCGACGTAACAATTCCCGCAGGCGGCGCCTCGTCGTGCGGGCGCGGGCAGCGAAATACTGATGGATCGCATTGCCCAGAACGGATGCCTGGCGGGGCAATTCCACGGGGCGGTCGAGATGCACGACGAGACCGAGCGGCGCATCGCCGGGGAAGTCTCTGCTCCAGTCGACGATGAACTCCTCCGTGCTGCGGTCGAGGTCGCGGTCGTGGAACGGCGACGGATCGATGTGGTTGAAAAGCTGCTCGAGCTCGCCGACATGGACCTCGATGACCGAATGCCCTGGTGGAATCTCGTCGCCGGCTGAAACGCTGTCATTCACCGCAGCCCATCCTCCCTCTGCCCTGCTCTAAAGGCTATCATCGCGTCGAGTCGGGGAGGAGCGGAACGATGCGCAGAAGAATGACCGCCGCGCTTTGGCGTCTCACGGTTTCCTGCTGCGGTCTGCTTGCCTCTGCCGCATGGGCTCAAGCACCCGATACCGTCTTGCTGAACGGCAAGATCGTGACCGTCGACGAGCAATCGTCGATCCAAGAAGCGCTCGCGATCGACGACGGCAGGGTACTCGCGCTCGGCAGCACGGGGGAAATACGCAGGCTTGCCGGTCCCGCGACGCGCGTCATCGATCTCGGCGGGCGTACCGTGGTTCCGGGGCTCATCGATTCGCATCTGCACGCGATCCGCGCCGCGTTGAGCTTCAGCACGGAGGTGAACTGGATCGGCGCGCGGTCGCTCGAGGAGGCCCTGGAGCGCATCGGCGCGGCGGTGAAGACGCGGCCGCCGGGTGCGTGGCTCATCGTCGCCGGCGGTTGGAACGAGCAACAATTCGCGGAACGGCGCCGGCCGACGCAAGCCGAGCTCGAGGCGGCCGCGGCCGACAATCCCGTCTACGTGCAGCTCGGCTACGGCTGGATCGTCATGACCGACGAGGGGTTCGAGGCGCTCGGCATCGCCGACGACGCCGACCTTCCGGCGGGCGGGCGGCTCGAGCGAGACGCGAGCGGCCGCGCGACGGGCGCCATCGCGGGCAACAACGCAAGCATCGTCGCATTGTTCGACCGCTTGCCGAAGCCCGGCTTCGCCCAGCAAGTCGAGGGGACGAAGGCGTTCTTCCGCGAGCTCAACCGCTTAGGGATTACGGGCGTCGTCGATCCGGGCGGCAACAACCTATTCGCGGGCGATTATCAGGCGCTGTTCGACGTGTGGCGTGCCGGCGAGATGACGGTGCGTGTCGCCTACAGCCTCAACGGTCAAGTCTCGGGCTCCGAGCTCGACGAATTCAAGAGTCTGACGGCGATGCTGCCGATGGGTTTCGGCGACGACATGCTGCGTTTCAACGGCATCGGCGAACGCATCACGGTAGCGATGAACAACAACCCGGCGCCGAGCCCCGCCGACAAGGAGCAGTACCACGAGATCGTCAAATGGGCGGCCGAACGCGGCATGACGCTTACGATGCACTGGGGTCCGGACGCGACGGTCGATCATCTGTTGACGATCTTCGAGCAGGTCGATCGCGAGACGCCGATCGCGGATTTGCGCTGGTCGATCGCGCATTTGAACGATGCGTCGGAGCAAAGCTTGAGGCGCATGCAGGCGCTCGGTGTGGGCTGGACCGTGCAAGATGCGATGTACTTCGGCGGCGATCAATACGTGCGCCAAGCCGGCCGCGAGGCGGCGCTACGCGTGCCGCCCGTCGTGACGGCCAAGCGCATCGGCGTGCCGATAGGCGCGGGCACTGACGCGCACCGCGTGGCCTCGTACAACCCGTTCACGGCGCTGCAATGGTTTCTCGACGGCAAGACCGTCGGCGGGACGGCGATCCGCGGGCCCGAGGAGACGCCGAGCCGCGAGGATGCGCTGCGCTTTTACACCTTGGGCAGCGCGTGGTTCTCCCATGACGACGACGTGCGCGGGTCGCTCGAGATCGGCAAGCTCGCGGATCTCGCGGTGCTCTCGCGCGACTACCTGACCGTGCCCGTCGAGGACATCGGCGCGATCGTGTCGCTGCTGACGATGGTCGGCGGCGAAGTCGTCCACGCCGCGGACGACTTCGCGCGCGACCAGCCTAGGCCCGCGGCCCGCTAGAACGAAATGCGCGCAGGAGCTTGAGCTCAGATACTGCTCACTGAGCTCCCTTAGAAGTCCATCCGGACTCCCAGCGTGTAGCGGCGGCCTCGATCGCCTTCGCCTCTCACTGCAAGGCCGGTTCCCGTTGAGAAGTTGGAGCTGAATGGAGCGTTCGGCGGCGCCAGGAACTCTTCCGGACCCGTGTCGAACAAGTTGTTGACATTGACAAAGAGAGCGAGGCGGCCGTTGGCCGTATCGAAGTCATAGTTGAATCGCGCATCCACGATCGTCTCGGAGCCGAGCTCGTTGTCGAGCACATCCCAGCGAGTGCTGGTTCCGTTGAAGTTCCAGTTTCGGTTGATCAGCAGGGAATCGGTGTAACGGGCTGAGAGCAAGACCGACAATGGGCCTCGGTTGTAGCTTCCGGAGACCAAGGCCGTCCACTCCGGAAATGGGACGCCCAGTTCCAAGGAACCCGCGAGCTTAGTCTCCACACCAGCGCTATTGATATTGTTCCGTTCGTCGAGGTAGCTGGCCAGGAAGCGAACGCCAACGGACTCGCCGCCGCCGAACCAGTCTACATCCTTGCGATAGTTGACCTCGTAATCGATCCCCTCGGCCTCGACGGCTGCCTGGTTGTAGTAGGGAACGCCGATGAGCGAAATGTAGTTGATGGCGGGATCCTCCATGCTGGGCGGTCCGCCACGGGTGATCAACGAGCAAAGGAACGGGTCGCTATCCACGTAGCAGCCTGTGACGACCGCCTGGGCCCCGGCTTGCTGGATGTTGTCCGTGACATCCACGGAATACCAGTCCACGGAAATACTGAGACCGCTGACTGCTGCCGGCTGGTACACGAAACCCAAAGTCTTGGTCTTGGCTTGCTCGGGCTTGATGTCCGGCGTTCCGTTGGAGAATATCGTGGCGGTGTACGCCGCGGGGTTCGGTGTGATCCCGTAGTCGGTAACGGGGGGAGATATACCGCCCGTACGGTCGAACTTCTCGCCCATCGTGGCGGCCCGTACATCCTCCGAGACCGTAGTGCGCAGGCGCAATTGATCAATGATCGCCCAGTCGAGGCCGGTCTTCCAGGACTGCTGGTCCCCCGCGCCCGAGTAGTCTGCCCAGCGGGCGGCGGCCGACAGATTCAACTGCCGTACGCCTTTGACATCGGCGACGAGCGGGACCAGAAACTCGGTGAAGGCCTCCTTTACGTCCTGCTCGCCTCGAGCGAAGGGCACGTTCGAGAACTGAATCTCCACGGAGTTTCCGGATGCCGCGGCTCCGCCCGGCACGCCACGAATGCCGAGCGCGGTGTTGTTGGCCATGACGGGCCGAAACGTCGGATCGGCATTGATGTTGCCTCCCGGGCCGACCTCGACGACCTGGTCGAACGATTCCTCACGAAAACCGTAGCCAAAAGCCATTGTAATCGGACCTGCCCAGCCTTCGGCAATCTGTCCGTCCGCCGAGAATTCCCAGACGTCCTGCTCGATACGGATGACCCTTTGCTTGTTCTCACCCGAGACATAGGTGTGCGGGAGACTCTCGGTAGCCGATAGGAAGCCTTGCGCGTTGATGACCACACCCGGCTCGAAACCGGTCACCCAGTCGACCGCTGCGGGAGAGGCCTGGCCGCGACCGAAAAGGTTTAGCGGCACGCAGTCGGGATAGAGACCGGACACCACCGTGACGTTACAGGCCGGCTGGCCGGTGCCGGGATCGATGACCACATCGGCGGCGAGGTAGATGCGGTCGAGGCGGATGCCGCCGCGCTGGATGGCCCTGACATCGGTTTCACCTTTTTGGTAATAACCTCTGAGCTGCCACCCGTCGAAGAAGCCATCCCCGCTGAGCTCATACTCGAAGCCGCCCGTCAGCGAGTCGGTCTCGGTGGTCTGCGTGGTATAGGCATCGAAAGCGAGGTCTTCCGGCCCACCGATACGGCTGAACGGCACCGACGCGATATTGTTAGTGGTCATCACCTGCTGGATGGCGGGAGGCAGGAAGGGATTGCCGCTGTAGATCGTAAAATTCCTGCGCAGCGGCGGGACCGGGGGAAACGGGAAGAGTCCGCCGATGTTCTTCGAGGTGAACTCTGCTTCACCGGATATGAGCTGACCGTAGACCGTCAGACCGCCGAATTCATGCTCGATATAGCCGAAGAGGTTCTCTCTGCCGGTGTCGGGACTGATCTGGTAGCCCGGTATCCCGCTTTCCACGCCGGAGCCGCCGTTGGTCGTGGAACAGCCATGAGCGTTGCAGGGACTTCCGAGGACGAACGGTGAAGGGTTGCCGTTGGCATCGAGAATCTGCGCGCCACCGGCAGCGGGCGGCAGATGAAAAATGCCGCCCAACGAGTAGTTGAGACTGCGCACATCGTTGTAGGGGAGATAGAACGGGTTGTCCGGGGTCAAGCCGCGATTGACCGTGTCGGGGTTTTCGATCAGCGAGCGAGCCTGGTACCAGCCGTACTCGAGAATCTGGTCGCCCCAAATAGGATCCTGTTCGTTCTTCTCGGCTGACACGAGCAGATGCGTGCGTTCGCCGAGAGCAAATCCGGCCGCGAAGGAGACCTCGTAGTGCTCGCCGTGCCCTTTGTCGTTCTCGCCGGTCGAAAGATTGGCCCTGATTCCTTCGAAGTCGGTGTCCAGGATGAAATTGACGGCGCCGGCGACCGCATCAGTGCCGTAAGCGGCACTCGCGCCGCCGGTGACGGTCTGGATCGAACTGACCACGCTCTCGGGGAACAGGTTGATGTCGGGTCCGCCGAATATCGTCGACTGCACGACGCGGCGTCCATCGAGCAACTGGAGCGTGCGGTTGCTTTGCAGCCCGCGCAGGTTGAGCGATCCGGCCCCGGTTGAGGTGAAGAAGGGGCTCGGGGTTTGCGTCGTAGCCGAGCCGTAGAACTGAGGCAGCTCAGCCAGCCCTTCGATCATATTGGTCGGCGCGATGACGGTGAGCTCGTCTCTGGTCACCACTGTTACCGGGTTCGGCAGGTCCATCCCAGTGGAACGGATACGTGTGCCGGTGACCAGGACTTCTTCCAACCCCCCTTGAACGTCGTCCTGCGCATAAACAACGCTCTCAAGTCCACCCAGAACGACCATGATCGCAATCGGCAAACGTGCCTTGCGACACAGACCGATTCCGGTCCGAGATTCACCGCCGGGTGCCCCGACCTTGCGCCATTGTGTCCCCATTTGATCCTCCCCTGTTGTCCTAATGAATTCCGTCAAAGCGCGACCAAGAACCCCTTCGCTGTTGGTCACCGACAGCCGTGCGCGCCGGTCGCGCGCACGCCGCGGTCGCGTATTGCGGGATGCCCCCAAACCACAACGCGCGGGCGCCGATGCGTTGTTTCGTGTTACCCGCCCGCGCGCGCAAACAGAATACAGATTCCTAATTTTGCGTCAAGTATAATCGCAGCCGGAACGCGGTCGCGAGCCGCCAGGGGGGATTCTCGGCATGCGAAAGGCCGCCATGCAGGCAACGCCCGGCAGAAGAATCAAGCAGGAGCGTGGACGCAAGACCTACGACGCCCTCATCGCGGCGGCGTTCAGGCTGCTCGAGCACGAAGAGTTCGAGTCGATCACGATCGCCGAGCTCGCGAAGGCGGCCGGTTATTCCGTGGGAGCGTTCTACGCGCGCTTTCACAGCAAAGACGAGTTCTTCGACGCGATGATCGCGCATCACCTCGAGCATCGAACGGCAACACGAGACCAGGTGCTCGCGACGGTGGCCAACGATAAGCTCATCGACGAGCTTATCAAGGAGCTCGTAGGCTACTACTGGAAACGCCGCCGCTTCTGGCGCGCTGCGCTGATTCGCTCGATCAGGGATCCCGGATTCTGGAAGCCGCTTAGGCAGCACGGGCACGAGCTCGCCAATCGGCTGATCGCCCGCATGAGCAAACACGCCGAGCGCGAGCTCACTCCGAGCGAAGAGATGAACGTGCGGTTCGCTTTCCAGATTGTGTTCGGGACGATCAACAATGCGATCATCAACAGCCCCGGACCGATTTTTCTCGGCCAGACGCTCTTTATAGAAAACCTCGCGCGCGCGTTTCGCGTCGTCTCCGACTACGACAATCTCGTCGGCATCGGGAGCTAGAATCGGGCTTCAGCTCAGGGTCTTGCGCGTGGCTTCGGAGCTCGTCGTCCGAGCGTCGCGCCGCTCTTTCTCGTCTTTGTAGAGCTTGTACTCGATGCTGTCGACCAACGCCTGCCAGCTCGCTTCGATGACGTTCTGCGAGGCGCCGACGGTGCCCCACTTGCCGGTCGCGTCGCCGGACTCGATGAGCACTCGTACCATGGCCTCGGTGCCCGCACCGCCGCCGAGCACGCGCACTTTGTAGTCGAGAAGCTCCATGCCGTCGAGCTCGGGGTAGAACTTCGTGAGCGCCTTGCGCAGCGCGCGGTCCAACGCGTTCACGGGGCCGTTGCCTTGAGCGACCGTATGCTCGACGCTGCCGTCCGGGCCTTCGATCATCACGGTCGCCTCGGATAGCGGCGGCTCGTCCTCCTTGTTCTTCTCGTCGCTGACGCGAAAGGCCATGAGCTTGAAGTGCTGGACCTTGCCGTGGAGCGCCTCGCGCATCAAAAGCTCGAACGATGCCTCCGCGCCTTCGTATTGAAAGCCCGCGTTCTCGAGCTTCTTGACCTTATCCAACACCGCCTTCACGGCCGGATCGGCGTTGTCGATGTCGATGCCGAACTGCTTCGCTTTGTAAACGACGCTGCTGCGGCCGGAGAGGTCCGAGACGAGCACGCGTTGCCGGTTGCCGACCGCCTGCGGATCGATGTGCTCGTAAGTTGCGGCGTTCTTTTGCACGGCAGCGACGTGCAACCCGCCCTTGTGCGCGAACGCGCTCTCGCCGACATACGCTTGACGCTTGTAAGGCTCGATGTTCGCGAGCTCGTAGACGACGCGCGAAACGCCGGCGAGCTTCTTGAGCTCTCCCGCGCTCACGCACTCGTACCCGAGCTTGAGCTCGAGATTCGGAATCACGGAGCACAAGTTCGCGTTGCCGCAGCGCTCGCCGAAGCCGTTGATGGTCCCTTGCACTTGCGTTGCGCCCGCTTCGACGGCGGCCAGGGAGTTGGCGACCGCGAGCTCGCAGTCGTTGTGGCAGTGAATGCCGAGCGCTTTCGCGCCGACGCCGGCGGCAGCGTGCACGCCTTCGCGAATCTGTTGCGGCATGCTGCCGCCGCGCGTATCGCAGAGCACGAGGACGTCGACCCGGGCCTCGGCCGCGGTTCTCAAGCAGGCGAGCGAGTATTCCGGATCGGCTCGGTAGCCGTCAAAAAAATGCTCGGCGTCGAAGAAGACTTCATCGACGTATTGCTTCAAGTACGCGATCGAGTCGCCGATCACGTCGAGGTTCGCTTGCTTGGAGATGCGCAAGTCGTCGCGCACGTGCAAGTCCCACGTCTTACCGACGATCGTGACGACGGCCGTCTCGGCCTTGAGCAGCAAACGCAAATTCAAATCGTCGGCGGCCGCGACTTTGGCCCTGCGCGTCGAGCCGAATGCAGCGACGCGCGCATGCTGCAAATTGAGCTTGCGTACGGCGCTGAAGAATTCCTCGTCGCGCGGATTCGAGCCGGGCCAACCGCCCTCGATGTAGCTCACACCGCACTCATCGAGTTGCTCGGCGACGCGCAGCTTGTCCTCGAGCGTAAACGCGACGTCCTCCGATTGGGCGCCGTCGCGTAGCGTCGTGTCATAGAGGTAGATGCGCGGCATCGGGCGCGGAGCTCTATTGATACGCCGGCGGCGAAGCGCTGGTGACGTTGGTGGACAAGAGCTCCCAATTGCGCTCGGCCGCACGGGCCCGAAGCGCGCGGTCGGGCCGGACGATCACTGGAGATCCGACAGCCTCGAGCAGTTCGATGTCGTCGCGCGAGTCGCTGTAGGCGATTGCCGTGCCGAGATCGAGCCCGTGTTGGTGCGCGAACTCGCGCGCGAACGCGACTTTAGCACTGCCGAACGGATGCCGCTCCGGCGGCCATGCCCGCAATCGGCCGCGGCTTTCGCCGGTGAGCGTCGCCAACACATGCTCGACACCGAGCGCGTCGCCGAGCGCACGGGCGATCGGCTGCAGCGTTCCCGACATCAAGAGCACGAGATCGCCGCGCCTCATGTGCTCTTTGAGTCTCTTGAGAGCGGGCTCGTAGAGAACGCGCATCAGGTCGACGGCCACGAAATCGGCGGCGAGCCGCTCGACTTCGGTGGCCTCGAAACCCGTGAGATAGGCTTTGTTCTTCTTGCTCGTATGAATTCCGCCGATCGGTAGATAGCGCAAGAAGAACGCGAGAAAGGCCGACAGTTGCCGCGGACCTTGCCGCCTTCGAGTCCACAGATAGCGCCAAAAAAGGCGCTCGGAGCTGCCCCGCACGAGCGTGCCGTCGATATCGAATATCACGAGTTGCATGAGCTACCGCCGTGGAATGATCGTATTTTTCTCAGCGTATACGAATTCGATGAGCACGGGCAGGCCCCGAGCCACGCACAGCGCGACCGCGAGATATACGCTGCCGTAAGTGAGCCAGGTCCAGAGCCATCCCAGCGCCGCCCATCCTTCAGGGAAAAGCGCAGGTAGGGCATCGAGTGCCGCGAGGCCGCAGAACGCACACGCTTTGATGACGGCGTAGAAAATGCGCATAAACCGGCCGGCTACGATGAATTTGCCGAGTCGCGACCGCATGAGGCCGAAAGGCGTCTCGCCGCGCGCCGCGGCGTGCCCCGCACGCACCGTATCGACGGCGACGCCGCGAGCAATGAAGACGAGAGGCACCCAGATCGGTATCAGATCGTTGTCGGCCGCGACGATCCACAGCGTGAGCTCGACGATTCGATCCCCGGCGATGTCGAACAGCGCGCCGAAGAGGCTCGCTTCGTTGCGCTTGCGGGCGAAATAGCCGTCGAGCGCATCGGTCGAGAACATCACAATTATCAGAAAGAAATTCAACACCTGTAAGGCCGCGTCCTCGACGTAGAACAACACGGCCACCACGATGAGGAGCAGCAGGCGGCTGAGCGTGAGGAGATTGGCCATCGTGACGACTATGGGTTGCCGTATCGCAGGCATCCCGCGTGGCATTGCGATTCTTGGGATGCGTGTCGGCACGAGGCGACAGATCGATTCCGCAAATTCATTGCGCTTTGGCGGGGCGCGCCGACCGCCCGTAGGCTATCGGCGACACTATCGCCGTGCGTGGCATGCATGGAAATGGCCGAAATACTTGACGTAACGCTCCTGGACCGATTGGCACGCATTTTGCTTTACATCAGACGAACCAATCACAGGGCATGAAGGAGATCGAAATGAGGAATTCATTAGCAGTTTGTCTCGCCGCCATCGGGCTTTCAACCGCCGCGCTCGCGCAGGCCCCGGCGTTCGAAGACGTGGACACGAACGGCGACGGCTCGATCGATCGCGCCGAGGCCGCAGCTGTCGAAGGGCTGGATTTCGATAGAGCCGATGCCAACCAGGACGGCGTCATCGACCGTGCGGAGTACCAGAGCCTTTCCGGCGAAGAGCAACAGTAAGCATTCGTAGCGGTTTCTAAAATGCGCAGGTTTGTCTCGCTGAAAGCATGGTCCTCCTCCCCCCCTATGCGGACACATTGCTCCCCCTTCAGCGGACGATTGGGGCCCGGCATCTGCCGGGCTCCTTTTCTGCTCCATAGCTCATGATGGACGCCACAACGATTGCCGCGACGTGTCGGGCGCTTGCAAAGCAGAACGTCGAGCTCAAGCTCACGATTCGGCGGCTGACGCGGCTCGCATACGTCGACGGGCTCACGGGGCTCGCCAATCGCCGCTATCTCGAAGTCGCGCTCGATTGCGAGATTCGCCGCGCGGCCCGGGGCACGCTGCCGCTGACTTTCATGCTTTGCGACGTTGATCATTTCAAGCGCTACAACGATCGGTTCGGACATCAATGCGGCGACGCGGTGCTGCGCGCCGTCGGCGAGACGCTGTGCAGGTATTGCCGCAGGGCCGGAGATATCGCCGCGAGATACGGAGGCGAGGAGTTCGCGCTGTTGCTGCCCGGCATCGATTTTACGGAGACCATCGGCATTGCCGAGGGACTCCGTCGCAGCGTCGCAGGACTCAGTATCCGGCACGCGGAGCTCTCAGAGCCCGGGCACATCACGATAAGCATTGGCGCGACGACGTTCCAGTCGCCCGAGCCTTGCGGCGCTGCCGAAGTCATTCGCGCGGCGGATCTCGCGCTGTACCGCGCCAAGGGCGCCGGACGGAACCGAACCAAGTACCAAGCGACCAAATTCGCCGCCGCGCGCACGCGGCACGCCGGGCAGGGCGCTCTCAACTTCGCCTCGTAGATCCAACTCGCTTTCTTTCTCTCCGCTCTGATTCCATCGCGCGAGTCGCGATATAGTTACGCGTAGCAGACGATCGTCGGTGTCGAGCAAATCCACCATGCTGGTGACCTTTCATACCAAGGCGTACGCGGATATCACGATGTTCGGCGATGTGGCCAAGAGATTGCTCGAATTCATGGGCCACAGCGGCACGGTACCGAGCGCCTTGGCGGCCGAGGACGTCCCTGCCGCGCTCGCGCGCTTGCGCACGGCCGTCGCGGCGGCCGCGCCGGACGTACCCGCCGCGGATGACGACGACGAGCAGAAGGCCCGCCCCGTCGGCATCGCCTTGCGCGCTCATCCCTTGATCGAGCTGCTCGCGGCCGCTTCCGCAAGGGGCTGCGGCGTCTCGTGGCGGGGGCACTGACCGAGAGCGCATGATGAGCGCTGCCGAAACTTCCTTCTCCGTGTTACTGCGGCTTTTGCGTTACGCGCGGGGCTTCCGCTCCCGAATCGCGCTCGCGACGATCTGCACGGTCGTCAACAAGCTGTTCGACGTGATGCCCGAGATCCTCATCGGCATCGCAATCGACGTCGTCGTTCGTCGACAAGACTCGTTCGTCGCGACGTTGGGCGTCGAGGACCCGATTTGGCAATTCGGTCTGCTCGGCGGGCTCACGCTCGCCATCTGGGTTCTCGAGTCGGTGTTCGAATATCTATATATGGTGCTGTGGCGGAACCTCGCTCAAGACCTTCAGCACGTCATGCGGCTCGATGCCTACGCGCACGTCCAAAAGCTCGATCTCGCCTATTTCGAAGACCGCAGCACGGGCAACCTCGTCACGATCCTCAATGACGACGTGAACCAATTGGAGCGCTTCCTCGACGGCGGCGCGAGCAACTTGATTCGCGTCGCGACGACGCTCGTTGCCGTCGGTGCCGTGTTTTTCGTCGTGTCACCGGTCATCGCACTCATGGCGTTCACACCGATACCAGTGATAGTGATCGGCGCCTTCTACTTCCAGCGGCGCGCGCAACCGCTCTACGCGGAGGTCCGTGCCCGCGTTGGTTGGCTTGGTGCACGGCTCGCCGCCAATATCGCCGGCATCGCGACGATCAAGAGCTTCGCGACCGAGGATTTCGAGGCGCAGCGCGTGAAGCAAGATAGCGCCGCCTACGTCGCGGCGAACCGCAAAGCGATTGCGGTGAGCTCCGCTTTCATTCCGATCATCCGCATGGCGGTACTCGTGGGCTTTCTGGCAACGTTCCTGCTTGGCGGCTGGAAGACCTTGAACGGGACGCTCAACGTCGGCGCCTACGGGGTGCTCGTGTTTCTCACGCAGCGCCTACTGTGGCCGTTGACCGATCTCGCACAAACCGTCGATCTTTACGAGCGCGCGATGGCATCCTCGCGGCGCATTCTCGATCTCATTCAGGCACCGGTCGGGATTCGGGACAAAGCGAATGCGAAGGCGCTGACGGACTTCAGAGGCGACATCGAGTTTCGCAATGTGAGCTTTGCCTATTCGGCCGGCGCGCCGGTTCTCAAAGGCATCGAGCTCGAGGTCAGGGCCGGGGAAACGATCGCGTTCGTCGGGGCAACAGGCTCGGGGAAGAGCACCATCGTGAAGCTGCTGCTGCGCTTCTACGTGCCGGACGCCGGCGAAATCTTGCTCGACGGGCAGCCGATCGAAACGCTGAGCCTCGAAAGCCTGCGGCGGCGCATCGGTTTCGTGAGCCAAGACGTGTTTCTATTCCAGGGCTCGATTTGCGAGAACATTGCCTATGGCAGCGAGCACGCCACGCTCGAGCAAATCCGCGCCGCGGCGGACGCCGCGGAAGCCACGGAGTTCATCGACCGCCTGCCTGAAGGCTTCGATGCCATCGTCGGTGAGCGGGGCCAGAAGCTCTCCGGCGGGCAACGACAGCGCTTGTCGATCGCGCGCGCTCTGCTCAAGGACCCTCCGGTGCTGATTCTCGATGAAGCGACGTCGGCGGTCGATAACGAGACGGAGGCCGCGATACAGCGTTCGTTGCAGCGTATCTCACACTCGCGCACGACACTCGTCATCGCGCATCGGCTGTCGACGATCGTGAACGCGGACCGCATCTACGTCGTCGATGGAGGGCGAATAGTGGAGCAGGGCACGCATGCGGAGCTCATAAGAACCCGCGGCCTCTATGCGGCCTTATGGGCAGTCCAAACGGGGCAATCCTCGCTCGAGCCCGAGCCGCGCGCGGCTGTCAAGAGCCACTAAATCCTGCTGACGATCGCGTTGAGCGTCGCGCTCGGCCGCATTGCTTCCGCCACGAGCTCACGCGTTGGATGGTAATAGCCGCCGATATCGACGGGATTGCCTTGAACACGCTTGAGCTCCGCAACGATCTTGGTCTCGTTCATCTCGAGCTCTCGCGCCACGCCGCTGAACCGGGTCCGCAGATCCTGGTCCTCGGTTTGGCTGCCAAGCGCCTGCGCCCAGTAGAGCGCGAGATAAAAATGGCTGCCGCGGTTGTCGATCTCGCCCACCTTGCGTGCGGGGGACTTGTTGTTCTCGAGAACCTTGCCCGTGGCTCGATCGAGCGCGCGTGCCACCGCAAGCGCTTTCGCGTTGCCGGTCCGCTCGCCGAGATCCTCGATCGACACGGCGAGCGCCAAAAACTCTCCGAGCGAGTCCCAGCGCAGGTAGTTCTCCTCGAGAAACTGCTGCACGTGCTTGGGCGCCGAGCCGCCGGCGCCGGTCTCGTAGAGACCGCCGCCCGCAAGCAACGGCACAATCGACAGCATCTTCGCGCTGGTCCCGAGCTCGAGTATCGGAAACAGATCCGTGAGGTAGTCGCGCAGCACGTTACCAGTCACCGAAACTGTGTCGAGCCCGTCGCGGACCCGCTTTAGCGTCGCGCGCATCGCCTCGATCGGCGACATGATCCGCATGTCGAGGCCGGAGGTATCGTGATCGCGGAGGTAACGCTTCGTCTTGTCGATGAGGTTGCGGTCGTACGCACGGTTGTCGTCGAGCCAGAAGATCGTGGCGGATCCGGTGGCGCGGGCGCGATTCACGGCGAGCTTGACCCAGTCGCGGATCGGGAGGTCCTTGGTCTGACACATGCGCCAGATGTCGCCTTCGTCGACGTCATGCTCGAGCAGTGTGCCGCCGCGTGAATCGAGAACACGCACGATTCCCCGGGCCCCGATCTCGAACGTCTTGTCGTGCGAGCCGTATTCCTCGGCTTGTTGCGCCATGAGCCCGATGTTGCAGACGTTGCCCATGGTCTTGACGTCGAAGGCGCCGTTGCGCTTGCAGTCGTCGATGACTTCCGCATAGATGCCGGCATAGCAGCGATCCGGAATCATCGCCTTCATGTCGTGCAGCCTGCCGTCGGGGCCCCACATTTGCCCCGATGCACGCACGGCCGCGGGCATGGAGGCGTCGATGATCACGTTGCTCGGTACGTGCAGGTTCGTGATGCCTTTGTCGGAATCGACCATCGCGAGCGCCGGCTGCGAGGCGTAGACCGCCTGAATGTCCGCTTCGATTTGGGCTCGCTGCGCCGCCGGCAGGTTCTCGATCTTTGCGTAGACGTCGCCGATGCCGTTGTTGGGCTCGACGCCGAGCCGCTTGAACATCTCGGCATGCTTGGCGAACAGATCCTGGTAATAGACCGTCACCGCATGTCCGAACATGATCGGGTCGGACACCTTCATCATCGTCGCTTTGAGGTGCAGCGACAGCAGGACGCCACGCGCCTTCGCGTCGGCGGTTTCGCGCTCGTAGTACTCGCGCAACGCACGGCAGCGCATCACGGATGCAGCAATGACTTCGCCTTCGAGGACCTGGGTCGACTCTTTGAGGATGGTCTTCTTGCCGCGGTTGTCCTCGAGCTCGATTCGCAATGTATCCGCCCGGTCGATGACCGCGGATCGCTCGCTCGAGTAGAAATCGCCGTCATCCATGTGCGCAACGTGCGATTTGGACTTCGGGCTCCACGCCCCCATCGAATGCGGATGGTTCTTCGCATATTGTTTGACGGCAGCCGCGACGCGGCGATCCGAGTTGCCTTCTCTCAACACGGGATTCACGGCGCTGCCGAGAACCTTGGCATATCGAAGCGGCTCCTCGGGGTAACGCGGCAGCTTGTAGCCCTGAGACTCGAGCTCCTCGATCGCCGCAGTAAGCTGCGGGATTGAAGCGCTGATATTCGGCAGCTTGACGATGTTCGCTTCGGGAGTCTGGGCGAGCTCCCCGAGCTCGCTCAAGTCATCGGCATGCCGTTGCTCGGCCGTAAGATAGTCGGGGAAGCTCGCAATGATGCGGCCGGCCAGCGAGATGTCCCGCGTTTCGACCGTAACCGCGGCAGCCTTCGTGAACGCCTCGACGATCGGCAACAGCGAATACGTGGCCAAAGCCGGCGCCTCATCCGTCAGCGTATAGATGATCTTCGTGGAGCTCATGATGTTCCGTGACTTGCAGGGAGGCGGCGATTATATCGCCGCGACGAAGCCGCGATGGTCACACGTGGGGGTTAAGATAGAGATTCGTGTTGTGGGGGCATGCGAACGTGTCGCACAAGAGCATTTGCGTCTATTGCGCCTCGAGCCGACGGTGTGATCCCGTCTATCACGACGTCGCCCGGCAGCTCGGCCGGATACTCGCCGAGCACGGCTACTCGATCATTTACGGCGGCGGCGCGATCGGCTCGATGGGCGCCCTCGCAGACGGCGCCGTGGCGTGCGGCGGGAAAGTCGTCGGCGTCCTGCCGAAGTTCATGATGGATCTCGAGTGGGGACATCAGAAGCTCACGGAGTTGCGCGTCGTCGAAGATCTACGCAGCCGCAAGCACATGATGCTATCCGACAGCCACGGCCTCGTGACGTTGCCCGGGGGGTCGGGAACGCTCGAGGAGCTGTTCGAGGCAATCACACTGAAACGCCTCGGTCTCTATACGCACCCGATCGTGCTCGTGAATACGCGCGACTACTTCGCACCGCTGATCGATCTGTTGGAGCATGCGATCACGGAGCGATTCATGGACGAGCGCCACCGGCTCATGTGGCAGGTCGTCGCGACCCCCGAAGAGGTGCCTGCGGTGCTCGAGGCCGCGCCGGCCTGGTCGGTCGACGCGCGGGAGTTTGCGACCGTGCGCTAGGGCTCAAGAATCGCGAGCGAAGCTCGCTCCCACAATGGGCCGCCTATTCGGATCTCACGCGCCTGACGATCAGCCAGTCGCCGTCGCGCTTTTCGAGCTCGTCCTCGTACCGCCCGATCGCCGAGATATGAATGTCGACGTTCGTCTTCATGACGACCATCCACGTGGAAACGTGGCGCGCCGAGTCTTCGTCGATGATCTCGATGAACGAGTCCGTATTGCGGTTGTAGCGGCGCAAGCTCGCGGGGTCGTAGCTCAACGTCGCCGGATCCGTGTTGCGCGAGCGCTCGAGGCGATCGCTGATGATCGTGCGAATGTCGGCACGCCCGGCGTAACGCATCCTTTGATAGCCGAAGACGGGGCCTTCGCCCGTCAACTCGTAAACGGCGTCATCGGCGAACGCGCTCGCGAAGAGGTCGGCGTCGCTCTGCTCGAAACCGACGTTCGCGCGTTTCAGCACGTCTTCGATGGCTTGCCGATCCGTGAGGCTCGGCTCGGCCGACGCGGCTCCTGCCACCGCGATCGACAGCAACAACCCGACGCACACGGCTCTTTTCGACTCGGGGGTAATCACGATCGGCTCCTCATTTGTTCTTGTCGGAAAATTAGGCACAATGCCGGCCCATGCGATGGTGGTTAAGCATACTTCTTTGCGCCGTGCTTGCCAGCGGCCGGGCCGACGAGCTACCGCCAGGCGTCGCGCTCGTGCTGACCGGGCACGGCATCTCACCCGACGACGTGAGCATCCTCGTCCAGGAGGGCGATGCCGAGGAGCCCATCCTGAGTCACTTGGCCGATGTGCCGCGCAATCCGGCGTCGGTCATGAAGCTCGTGACGACCTGGGTGGCGCTCGAGGTGCTCGGCCCGGCCTACGAGTGGCCCACCGAAGTATATTTCGGCGGGGAATTCGACGGCCGCGTTCTGCACGGCGACCTCGGGATCAAGGGTTACGGCGACCCCTTCCTCGTCGTCGAGGAATTCTGGAAGATGTTGCGGGTCTTGCGCGGGCTCGGACTTCAGGATATCGAGGGGGACTTGCTGCTCGACGACAGTCATTTCAGCGTCGTCGAGGATGCGCCCGGCAGCTTCGACGGCGAGCCGTATCGCACTTACAACGTCGTGCCGAGCGCGCTCATGGCGAACTTCAAGGCCGTCCGGTTCCAGTTTTTCGCCGATCCGCTCAACGGGCGCGTCAACATCGCGACCGACCCGCTGCTCAGCAATCTCGACATCAAGAACCGCATCAACCTCGTCGAAGGGCCCTGCCGCGGCTTTCAGGCAGGCATCAGCTTCAACATTGCGGATCCGGAGACGCTCGCCGAAGTCGTCTTCGAAGGGGATTACTCGCGGCATTGCAACGGGTACACGATGAGCCGCACTGTGCTCGAGCACGACACCTATGTATTCGGGCTATTCGATGCGCTTTGGGGCGAGCTCGGCGGGACGCTGCGGGGGAATTTGCGCAAAGGCGTGATCGGCGACGACCAAGCTCTCGTGCTGACATGGCGCTCGCCGCCGCTCGCCGACGTGATCCGCAGCATCAACAAGAACAGCAACAACGTCATGACGCGTCAGCTCGTCTACACCATCGCCGCGGAATTGGCGGGGACGCCCGCGACGCGCGTCGCGGGAGTCGAGGCCATTCGCGAGTTCCTGGAGAAGCGCGGGCTCGACCCTGCGCCGCTCAAGCTCATAAACGGCGCCGGCTTGGCGCGCGACGAGCGTGTCTCGGCACGGCTGCTCGCCGGCGTGCTGCGGGAGGCCGAACGCAGCCCGTATGCCGCCGAGTACGTGTCGTCGCTGTCGCTCGGAGGCCTCGACGGCACGACGCGAGGGCGCTTCAATGGCGACGGCAACGGCCGCATGCACGTGAAGACCGGGCGCCTCGATCACGTGTCCGCGCTCGCAGGCTATGTGCATGCGCACAACGGCAAGACGTACGCAGTCGTCGTTTTCGGTAACTTCGAGAACGCGCACCGCGGGCTCGGGCAAGAGCTCGAGGAAGCGGTGACGCGCTGGGTCTACGCGT
>Ga0209320_10000578_pt1 | contig 18772 bp, 18 predicted proteins | sample Rifsed13ft4_FD_184008 | JGI IMG/M metagenome (GOLD analysis project Ga0209320, IMG submission 184008) | Soil microbial communities from Rifle, Colorado, USA - sediment 13ft 4 (version 2) | ecosystem: Environmental > Terrestrial > Deep subsurface > Rock core/Sediment | place: Rifle, Colorado... | reverse complement strand
CGCGCGCGCTCGCGTAGGAGCGGCGTCCCGCCGCGATTCGAAAGAAAAGGGCGTCAATCACGAGAGTGATTGGCGCCCCGGTATGTCGAAAAATCCAGATTAGAAGTGTTTTTTGATGCTCATCGCCCATTCTTCGGGACGGATATAGGTCGTCTGAATCGTGCCGAAGAGGTTCAGGAAGTTGAGCTTGCTCTGAATCGCTCGCTCGTCGGTGATGTTCGTGCCGGCCAAAGCCGCCTCCCAAGTATTGTCCGCCGATATCCAAGTGATGCGCGCGTTCGTGATCGTGTGCGCGGGTGAGCGCGTCAGCGGATCGTCGTTGGCGCCGAAGAACGTGTCGTCCTGGTTCGACGCGCCTACGCGGATCGCAAGCTGGCTGCCGTTGCTCAAGTCGGTCAGATAGGCGACGTTCAGCGACGCCGTGTAGTCCGGCGTGCGGCCCGGCACGCTGTCGATGTCGACGAGGCCGCTGCACGAAGGCAGCGGGAAGCCCTTGGCAAGGCAATCGGCGAGCGTTGGCACCTCGGTGTACTGAAAGTCCGTATGCCCGAGGGTCGCGTCGACGAGCCAATGCTGGCCGATATTCGACTGGAGCTCGACCTCGAAACCCTTGATGCTGGCGCTGCCGTCGTTGCCCGTAGTCCACGCGGGTTGGTTATTCTCATCTACACCCGCCGTGCCGATCTGCATGTCGCTGTAGTCCATATCGAAAATGGATGCGTTCAGCCGCAAGCGATTGTCGAGCAGGTCCGACTTGATGCCGATCTCGAAGTTCTCGAGCGTCTCGGGCCCGAACGGCACGCGCGTCGTTGCTGTCGGGCGTGCCGTCGTGCCGCCGCCGCGGAAACCCTCCTGATAAGTCGCGTAGACCATCATGCTGTCGTTGACGTTGTACGACAGGCTTACCATCGGGTCCGTTTCCGTCGTCTTGGCGGTGACCGGCGTCAAGATTTGGAAGCCGCAGCACGCATTGCCTTGGCGGTCGAAACGCTCCTGGAGAATATTCTTCTCATCCTCGCTGCGTCGTACACCGACACCCAACGATAGTCGGTCCGTCAGGCTCGTGACCGTATTGATGAAGACGCCGCTATTTTGCGTATTTTGCGTGTCTACTCGATCGATACACGACGTGCCCAGCAGGCACGGGAACAACACCGAGATGTTCGAGTTGAAGTCGTCGGCGTCGAAGTAGAAGGCACCCACTGTCCACTCCGTGCGCTCGTTGAACAGTTGCCCACTGACTCGCAGCTCCGCCGTATCCTGATCGTCCTTGAACGTGTCGAGCGTGTGGTTGATCGGCATCGGCGAAGCATCCGAATCCCGTCCCCACTGCGCGTCGAACTCACGGTGCGCGACGATGAGCTTCACGGCCAAAGCGTCGAAGTTCCAGTCGAACGTGCTGCTCACGCCCCAGTGATTGAAGTCGTTGATGTTCGGCGTTTCGATGCCTCCGTCGATACCGGAATTGGCATTGAAGCCCGAGTAGTTGATGTCCTCACTTCCGGGCACGAACCGCTGATCGTAGGGTACGCCCCAGTTCGGCAGGGCCACGTTGTTGTTGTAAAGCACGGTGAGCCCTGCGTTCGGATTGGCGTTCTCCAAGAGGTCATAGGGGCTGGTTGCCTTTTGATTCGTGACGTCCGCCGCCAAAGTGAGCTCGAACGCATCGTTCGGAACGAAGCGCAGAATGCCGCGCGCTGCCTGCACGTTCTCGTCGCCGAACGTGCCGACGACACAGTCCCTGTCTGTGCCGCGTGTCGACGTGCGCGTCGGCAGCGCGAACGCGTTGTCTTCGGCGCTGCCGACTACTCCGATGATAGGTGCGGCCGTGAGCGGACCGGCGCCATCGGGGTCGGGTGCCCAGCCGACGATGCCGTCGCCGACGCCTGCGAGCTCCGGTGTACCGCGTGCGATCATGTCGCAGCGGAAGTCGACATTGTTTTGCCAGCCGTCGCGCTGCTTGGAAACGTAGGAAACGCGCGAGAACAACTTGTCTTCGATCAGCGTCGTCTCGAACGAGCCGCGCACATCGATTCGGTCGTATGTGCCGATCGTGACCTCGACGTCCCCATTCTGCTCGCCTTCGCCGGGTTTGCGCGAGATCATACGCACCACGCCGCCGATCGCGTTCTTGCCGAATAGCGTTCCTTGCGGACCGCGCAGAACCTCGACGCGCTCGAGATCGAGCAGATCCAGAATGGCGCCGGTCGGCCGGCCGAGCACGACGTCATCGATGTAGATCGTGACCGTTTGCTCCGATGTCGCCTTGAAATCGCCGTAACCCAAGCCCCGCACCGTCGCCGCCAGCGTCGGTCCCCAGCCGGAGCCCAGCTGATCGATGACGACGTTCGGCGCCCAGTCGGCAATGTCGATGACGCTCGTCGCGCCATTGTTCGCCAAGCTCTCGCCGCTGATTGCGGTGATCGCAAGCGGCGTCTGTTGCAGCGATTCCTCGCGGAAGCGCGCGGTGACGACGATTTCTTCTAGCTCGCGCGTCGCCTCCGGTTGGGCCAAAGCGAAATCGGTTCCTAGAACGGCCGCACACGCGGCGGCAGGTAAGCTGATTGCCAGACGACCAAGCTTGCCGTTCGAGTCGGTCGGACGGCATGCGTGCCGTGTCAGAGTTTTCATCGATGGTCCCCCTCTAAGTAAGTCTTTGGTGTCGACGAGAAATCGGTTGTTCTTGGTCGGTCGTCGCGACATCTGTTGCGAACCAGCAACAATCAGTTGCGTCGGTCGAGCGCTCCTAGTCTAACCGAGAATTCTCAAGTTTCAACGCGGGGGAAACCCGCAACGCGCGCCGCGGCAAGGGATGTCGCTGCGTCACAACACTCGAGATCGGCCGCGCCCTTTTGAGCTCAAACTGCGGATGGCCGACGCGGCATATGAATGAGCGGCCACGGGGAGCTCTCGGTGCCGGGCGCGACGACGACTTCGATGAGCGCAGGACGATTGTTCGCAAGCGCATTCGCGAGCACGGGCTTCAGTTCCTCGGGATTCCCCACACGCCACGCTGCGACGCCGAAGCTTTCGGCGAGGCGCACGAAGTCCGGATTCTCGAGCCAGGCGCCCGTGACGTGTCCGCCGTACAGCGTTTGCTGATCCCGCAGTACGTTGCCGTAGGAGCGGTTGTTGAAAACGAGCGTGACGAGGCCGATGTCGTACTGGGCGGCCGTTGCAAGCTCCGCGGCCGCGAACATGAATCCGCCGTCCCCGGCGATCGAAACGACGGGCCGGTCGCGGTGAGCGACCTTGACGCCGAGCGCCGTCGGAAACCCGAAGCCCAGCGTGCCTTGAAAGCCTTCGGTCACATAGGTCCGCGGCGCAAGCACGGGATATGCGCCCGTGTAGGTCGCGAATCCGACCTGCGAAACCTCGGGCACGAGAAAGCCGTCTCGCGGGAGGACGGCACGGATCGTCTCGAGATACGCGGCTTGCGGTACGAGCTTGGCGATCAGGCTTCGCGCCACCCGTTTGGCCGACGCGATCTCCTCGAGGCGCTCGGCGCGGGGCGTCACTTGCGTCGCGAGCCGATCTACGAGCAAACGGCAGGCCGTCGCCGCATCGGCAACGATGCCGACATCCGGCACGAGCCGTGTCATCTCCGCCGCGTCGATATCGATGCGCACGAGCTCTCGCGAATCGGCGGGCCGCGCCTCGTAACGCATCGGATCTCGCCAGCGCATGAACGGCATTTCGAGGCGGCTGCCGATGCCGATGAGCACATCGACCTCGTCCCAGAGCTCGCGGGCCGCGACGGCCGCGACGCCGAGCGCGTGGTCTTCGGGCACTATCCCGCGGCCGCTCCGAAACGCCGTGACCGGCGCATTGATAAGCTCAGCGAGCGCGCGCACTGCCTCGGCGGCGTGCTGCGCACCGGCGCCGCACATGATCATGGGCCGCCGCGCCCGCGCGATGATCTCGGCGGCGGCAGCGATGGCGTTCAAGTCGGGCTCGGGCTCCGGGCAGGGGAGGTCGCCGGCGTCGATCGCCACGTCCCATGTCTCTTCCATGAGGTCCCAGCACATTTCTACGGAAACGGGGCCGGGCCGGCCGCAGCGCGCCGTTTGAAACGCGCCGTTGACGACGTGCGAGGTTGCGCGCGGGTCGTCGATACGTACGGCTTGCTTGACGATCGAGCCGAGCGTCGCCAATTGATCGCGCAATTCGTGCAGGTGACCGCGGCCGCGGCCGAGGTACTCGGAGGGGATCTGCCCGGTCAAGCACACGACGGGCGAGCAGTTGCCCATGGCCGTGCACAGGGCCGCCGCCGCGTTCAGCACACCGGGTCCCGGCACGACGCTGAAGACGCCGGTCTTGCCCGTGGATTTCGCATACCCCATGGCCATGTAGGCGGCCGTCTGCTCGTGACGCGGCACGATGAGCTCGAGCTTGGTTTCGTGGATGCCTTCGAAGAGCGCATAAACTTGCGCGCCGGGCAGGCCGAAGATCGTGGCGACGCCGTTGCCGATCGCGGCGCGGATCATCGCTTCGCCACCCGTCATTTTCATCGTGGGAATTGTACTGGACTGCTGCTAGCATGAACGCGACATGTGTGGAGGTGACTGAGATGCGCGTCCTCGATGAAGCTCTGACTGCGACTCGCCGCGCTGCGCGCTCTTCGGTGATGGCGGTGGCGACGATCGCGTTGCTGATCCCGGCCGTCGCGGCGCATGCCGAGGACGAGCCCTGGGCCGACGATCCGGCAGTTCAAGCCGTGCTCGCGCAGCGCCAACGCGGCATCGAAGCGATGATGGCGGGCACGATGAGCGCGGATACCGAGCGCTATTCGACGACCTTCGTCGCGAACACACCGAGCAACAGCGTGGTGCCCGGCGAGGCAATGCTCAAGCTCTTCGCCGCGGGCACGGTGCGTTACGCGCACGTCGAGCAGCACATCGAGTATGCCGGCTCGCACGGTCCCGACATGGTCGTGCTCATGGGCGAGGAGATCGTAGTGCCCGGCGAAGGCGCGGCAAATGCCGGCAAGCGCATCCATCGGCGCTTCACGGACGTGTTTCGTCGCGAGAACGGCGAATGGCGGCACGACTTGCGCCACGCCAACGTGATCTCGATTGAATAGCCGCGTCGCCGCGCGTTGCGTCGTTGCCGCCGCGTTGCTGCTGTGGGGTGCGGCGGCTTGGGCTCACGGTATCGCCGGCGACGACCAGGCGTTCTTGTTGCGCGCTTCGGGCGCGCAAATCGGCCCATACCTCTATCTCGGCGCCAAGCACATGGTGACGGGCTACGATCATTTGTTCTTTCTCGCCGGCGTCATTTTCTTTCTCTATCGCCTCAAAGAAGTCGCGATCTACGTCACTCTGTTCGCCGTCGGGCATAGCGTGACGCTCTTGCTCGGGGTGCTCGGCGGCCTGCACGTGAATTCGTACATCGTCGACGCCATCATCGGCCTGTCGGTCGTTTACAAGGCATTCGAGAACCTCGGCGGGTTCCGGCGCATCGGCATGCAGCCCAACATGAAGGCCGCGGTGCTGTTCTTCGGGTTCTTTCACGGGTTCGGTCTCGCAACGAAGCTTCAAGATCTCGCGATCTCGACCGACGGCCTCGTCACGAACATGGTTGCCTTCAACGTCGGCGTCGAGGCCGGTCAGTTCGTGGCGCTAGCGATCATGCTCATCGCGATCAATGTTTGGCGCGCGACCGGCGGCTTCTGGCGCCACGCGTATGCCGCCAACGTCGCACTCATGTGCGCCGGCTTCGTGCTCATGGGCTATCAATTGACCGGGTTTGCGCTTGGCTCTGTATGACATAGACTGCCGTTGCCGGTAGTGCTGTCGGCTATCGGCGACGAATGGAGGGCGCTCCGTTCGTCGCGTATCTTGCGAAAGCTCGTTTGGCAAGTAAGGGGAACCACATGTTCACGATTCGATCGACTAGTCTCATCGCCATGCTGCTGCTCAGCGCGGCTTGGGTCGGCGCTCAAGAAAATGACCCCGCGGTGCAGAGGCAGCTCGAGATCGACGCCAACGCTCAGGCCACGCTGGACAAACTATTCAGCGAAAAGGCGGACACGCGCGAGCTCTTCGACCGCGCGGCCGGATATGCCGTGTTCACGGCGACCAAAGCGGGCTTCCTCGTCACGGGCGGAGGCGGCACCGGAGTCGCCGTCAACAAGAGCACGGGTCAGCGCACATACATGCGCATGGGCACGGGCGGCGTTGGCCTAGGCATCGGCGCGCAGCGCTACGACCTCGTCATCATGTTCGAGGATCAGGCGCACTTGGATCGCTTCGTCGCGGGCGGCTGGGACGCGAGCGCTTCCGCTCAAGCGGCCGCAGGCTCGGACGGTATCACGCTGACCTCGAGCTTCGTCGGCGGCGTCGCGTTCTTTCAGATCACGGACCGCGGCTTGATGGCGCAAGCGGATGTATCCGGCACGCGGTTTTGGGTCATCGACGACTTGAATTGATCGCAGCGGTTTAAGGCTGCATTGCGGCGCAGGTGATCGCGGCACCCGATCCGCTCGACTTGTACGATTTGCAGTCGTTGCTCGGCGACGAAGAGCGGCTCGTCAAGGAGAGCGTCGCGAGCTTCGTCGACCGTGAGGTCTTGCCGATCATCGGCCGTTGCTTCGCCGACCAACGCTTTCCCGCGGAGCTCGTACCGACGATGGCCGAGCTCGGGTTGCTCGGCGCGACGTTACACGGCCACGGCTGCGCCGGCGTGAGCCACGTTTCTTACGGACTCATCTGCGAGGAGCTCGAGCGCGGCGACAGCAGCTTGCGCAGCTTCGTCTCGGTGCAGACGAGCCTCGTCATGGCGTGCATCGACGCGTACGGCACCGACGAGCAGAAAGCGCATTGGCTGCCCGCAATGAGCCGGGGTGACGTCATCGGCTGCTTCGGACTTACGGAAGGTCACGGCGGATCGGATCCCGCGAGCATGAAGACGCGCGCGCGACGCGCGCGCGGCGATTGGTCGATCAGCGGCGCCAAGCAGTGGATCACGAACGGCGGCATTGCCGACGTCGCGATCGTTTGGGCGCGCACCGAAGAGGACATTGCGGCGTTTCTCGTCGAGACGAGCTCTACCGGGTTCGCGCGCAAGGATATCGAGGACAAGCTTTCGTTGCGCGCCTCGAACACGGCCGAGCTCTTTCTCGAGGACGTCAAGGTTCCGGAAGCTTCCCGCCTGCCGGGAGCGGAGGGGCTCAAAGCTGCGCTGAGCTGCCTCGATCGCGCGCGCTACGGGATCGCCTGGGGCGCAGTGGGAGCGGCGCGCGCTTGTCTCGGCGAGGCCTTGGCATATACGGCGGAGCGCCGTTTGTTCGGTCACGCGCTCGCGGAGACGCAGTTGATTCAATCACGCCTCGCGACGGCCGCGCGCAAGTTGACCGTGGCGCAGCTCGTCGCGTTCCGGCTTGGCCAGCTCAAGGAGCGCGGTGTCGCGACGCCGGCGCAAGCTTCGCTCGCCAAATGGAATAACGTCGATACGGCGCTCGAGATCGCACGCGATTGCCGCGACATGCTCGGTGCCGCCGGCATTACGACCGCGCACGCCTCGATGCGCCACATGCTGAATCTCGAGAGCGTCGCAACTTACGAAGGCACGCGCTCCATCCACGAGCTCGTCGTCGGGCGCGCGCTCACGGGGCATGCCGCGTTCTAGGACTGGCCGCGCCTTGGGCGACGGGCTGTGCTACATTCCTGCGCGGGCGCGATCGGGCGCTTTGACCGACCACGGGGCTAGGTGGCAGAGTGGTCATGCAGCGGCCTGCAAAGCCGTGTACAGCGGTTCGATTCCGCTCCTAGCCTCCAATAACGTCCCATAACGTCTAAGGACGTCCTCCAACGTCCCTGATCGGCTCTATTTGCGTCGACTCGTCGGTCGATGGCAGAGCAATGGGCAAAGGGGTAACTGAGCGGGCTCTGCGCTGATACACGCTTGCTGGGGCGGCCCCGAATTGTACGGACAATGTCCGGTATGATGGAGTGGCGCTTAGATAATGAGGTTCACGAACTTGCTTTCGACGGCGCGTACGCAACGGAGGCTTGCTGCGGAGAACTTGGCGCTTCGGCAACAACTGGCCGTTCTAAAGCACCGGTATCCACGCGGCTCGACACCCTGGATCGGTTTTTCTGGGTAGCTCTGTCGAGGATTTGGCGGCGGATCGTGCCGACCAATCTCTCGACGAACGGATGCGGTTGATCATCGTGGTGGCATTCTGAGACGTTCATGCGTGCAGCCCGGGTCACCGTGGAGGTCCCCTCCCGCAGCGGCTGCTGGCGCGGCCGCTATACTGACTCCGTTTATCCGGCGGAGGATTCCACTTGCCGACGAATCGACGATGCCTGCTGAAGAGTCTGACCCGTCGGCGCTGCCGCATTGAGCAACTTCGAGGCCTCGGCGAGGTCCTGCCCTACACGCTACAGGGTAGGTTCCGGGGTGGGACGTTCTCGACATGACGCGCTGGGCACGTTGCCTACTCATTGCCAACGTCGCCTTGTTCCTCGTCACGGTCATGGCCGGGCAGGCGCCCGTACTGGCCGCGATCGTCAACGCCCTCGTGCTGGTGCCGGCCCAGATTCCGGAGCGGCCTTGGACGATCTTGACGTACGCATTCCTGCACGCCGATCTCATGCATCTCCTCTTCAACATGATCGGGTTGTTCTTCTTCGGGCCGCGGCTCGAAAGCGAGCTCGGCGGCGGCCGTTTCCTCGGGCTTTATTTCGTGAGCGCCGTTACCGCCGCACTCGCTTCGTTATTCACGCCCTTTGCAGCCGTCGTCGGCGCGTCCGGTGCGGTTTTCGGTGTGCTCGTCGGCTTTGCGAAGTACTGGCCGAGAGACCGCATCTATTTCTGGGGGATCATCCCGATCGAGGCTCGCTGGTTCATCGTGCTGCTCGCGGTCTATTCCATCTTGGGCGGGTTCGGGAGCGGCGGCGGGATCGCGCACTTTGCGCACCTCGGTGGCCTCGCCGGCGGCTGGCTGTACCTCAAAGGCCTGGAGCTAAGATCACCGGCCCGCCGCTTCCGTAAGAAAGCGGCTCCCGGCTTCGCCCGTGTGAGCGCGTCCGACGTCGAGCGGTGGCGAAGCATCCCGCGTGATTCACTGCACCCCGTGAACCGGGAGGAGCTCGACAAGATCATGAGGAAGGTGGACGAGCACGGCCCGCAGAGCCTCGACGATAAAGAGCGGGAGTACCTGGAGCGGCTCAGCCCGAGCAACTGACCGAGCGGGATCGAGGCCACACTGAGGACTCCGCAGCCCGTGTGCTCATCTATTCAATGGCGGCAGCAGTGCCTCGCGCTCCGGCGGAAGGTTGCTGATCGATGGCATTCAGCATGATGCCCACGCTCAAGTACTCGCCCATGATCGTCCTGGGCGATCGGCATCTCCGGCGGATTCTCGCGAGCTATGTCAACTACTACCATAGCGCGCGGACTCATCTCTCTTTATACAAAGATGCCTCCCGCTCGTGCTCGAAAACGAGCCGCACCGCGCGTTTCCGTACCTCGGGAGAATATCTCGTAGACTTGTTCATCGCTCCATCCTCTCAAGAAATGGAACCTCCGGACTATCGAGCCGAGGGAGGGATGATTACGGGTACACGGGAGTCAGGCAGCGTCCCTGGACGCTATTTGCCCATGTTTACCATACTGCTCCGGCACAACCAATGCTGCATAATCAGACAAAGGTGGTCCCTGAGATCCAGTGAAATGCCACCAGCTGCGGAGGTACACGGTGAATAATAATCGCTTGGCAGCGGCTTTACTCGCGCTCTTGTCCGTAACAGGCTGCGGTGGAGGAGATGAACCTGCCGGGGAGGAAGCGGTCGTCCAAACTGAGTCGGAAGACCAGCCGCTCGGGGAGAATCCCTATCTGGAGGTGGACGATCTCTGCGCACGCGTGCCGGTCGAGGATGTAGCGGCTGCGGCCGGCGGGATCGAGCCGCTGAGGAGTGAACAGGGCACGTTCGGCCCCGCCAGCTGCCGTTATTTCTTCGATGTTGCCGATCCGTCGCCGCGGCAGGCTTCCGCGACGCTCCAGATGCTCAGTGGCTTCGGACTCGAGCGGATCGGCGCCGGTGAGAGGGCGACGGACATCACGGGCCTCGGCGACGAGGCATGGGCCCACGCACTCACGGATGTGTACCTTCTCTACGTCAGTCGTGGCGACGTCGTCTTCTATGTTTCGGTCGCCGACGACAAACCGGAGGTTGCAGAGGCGATCGCCAGGGTTGTGCTTGCGGCGCTCTGATCGTGCTTCTCCTTTCGTAGATTACGCAGGTGGAGCGTGGTGGCTCTCCGGTGAACATACGCGAGTACTGCGGCGACTCCGACTCAAGCAACATCCGTGAGTGCGTGTTCGAGCGCCAGATAGACCGGCGTATGCCTCCCGGCGAAGAGATGGCGGATGCCTACATGGCCGATATGCTCGCTCGCTGCGAAGAGTGCCAGGGAAGAATTCTGGTCGCCGGCCGAGCCACTACCTGGTTTCTACGCTTCCCGCCGGCTCGTTCAAGACAGTCCAACGCCCTGCCGCAGAGTCGGCATTGCTCTGCTGAAATTGCGCCGGGACACTGTGTTCGCTAGGGAACAATAGTTCATAAATGTTGTGCGGTATCGAACATAATTGCGTGTTTTTATTATAGTAAAGTAGAATCTCGTCGTTTCTAGAGTCTTCGGTTCGACCCCGTCCGTGATCGACCCCTCGAAGTTCGAAGAATGGCTCCCCGAAGGAGTTGGGCGCGCTTAATGCCTGGCGCAAGAAAACGAGTATCGATTCCGAATCGCCTGCTTGCCAAATTGCCCCGCAGCGATTACCGGAAACTGCAGCCCGTCCTCGAACCGGTCGCGCTTGCCTTTGGGGAGGTTCTCTATGAATCCCAGGCCCGGATTCGGCACGTGTACTTTCCCAACGACTGCTTTGTCTCAATGCTGACTACCGTGGATGGCGACCGGGCGGCGGAGGTCGGACTCATCGGCTCTGAAGGCATGATCGGGGTTCCGATGGCGCTGGGAATCGCTGTCTCGCCTTTTCGGGCCGTGGTGCAAGGCGGAGGCACGGCAATGCGGATGGCGACAGCGAACTTTCGCCGCAATTTCAGCAGCAGCGCTGCGTTGAAGAGAGAGGTGTTTCTCTTTACCCACTTGTTGATGATCCAGATCGCACAGACCGCGGCGTGCAACCGCTTCCATGTGGTCACACAGCGCATGGCCCGCTGGCTGTTGATGACCTGCGACCGCGTCCACTCCAGCGAGTTTCGCATTACGCAGGAATTTCTTGCGCTCATGCTGGGCGTGCGACGGGTCGGCGTCACTGTGGCAATGAGCGATCTGCGGGAACGCAAGGTCATCGCTTACCGTCGCGGCACCATCACCATTCTCAACCATGGAGGCCTCGTAGCAGCTGCCTGCGGGTGCTACAAAACTGTTAAGGACACCTATACCCAAGCACACGCTCAGAAGGAACCTTCCCTGCCAGCCCCACTCAAGTAACACGGGGGTCTACCGATACACGGGATGACGGTTGGCCCTGCCAACTTTGCCCGCCCACCGACGACCTTTACGCCCCCTTCCGCACCAACGGCGTTAGATGACCACGACGCCGGCCAGGCCACGCACTTCGTGGCACGCCGCGTTTTGGAGGGCTTCCCCGTGGGCTCAAGTCCCCTGGGGGGATTTGCACCACACCCCCATCTGCGGGACTCCGCCCCGCAATGCCCCGTTCTTGATCTGTTCTCCCGCGGGGAGGGGTAACTCTGGGGGTAACGCTCGCGGAATCAACCTGGAAAGCGAGTAGTCGCGCGGCTGTTGGAAGGCGCTCCTAGCCTCCAGTATAAACAATAGGTTAGGGAACTATTCGTAAGTAGTGCCTTATGTAAGCCGGTGAGCCTGGCGCGGTGCGGAGGTGAGACGGAAATCTCGACCAGGTCTAACCCGGATTTCTCACAGCCCGATCGATTCAGCGTGATGGCGATCGCGTGAAGAAGCCGCTGGGCGTAGCGGCGCTGTGAAGGATGCGCGGCGGGATAGAGGAGCGTTTTAGGCGATACCGATCCACCGTCTTGCACGAAGGCGGTTCAGCGATTGCGAGGTAGTGCTCTTGGTTCGTGGGGGCGGTTTATGCGCGCACCGCGGCGCCCAACGCATGGAAGGCGGCGATGAACTCGCGCCGGTTGGGGCACGCCTCACTCATCGCGAGTTTCACGCGCCGCACGCTGACCGTGACGACGGCGCCGATCTTCAGCAGCCGTAAGCGAATGGTGTTGGCGCACGCTCGGGCGAGAGCCGTACCAGCAAGGCCGACACGGCGCAACGCGTGCATGAGCACGTAGGCGGCTGAAGCCAGCCACAGACGCAGCTGATTCGCTCGGAACGTGGCTGTGGAGAGTCGATCGGCGAACAAGTCGAGCTGCGCTTCCTTGATGCGGTTCTCCATCTCGCCTCGGGCGCAGTAGAAGTCCTCGTACAGCGCGCGTGCCGGGAAGTCCTGCGTCGACAAAGATGTCACGGTGCGACGCGAGCAAGACTGCACTTCGATCCTTCCTTACACGCTGACGGCTGATCGAGCGTCAGCGACATCGCGATGGCGAGGGAAGCTCATTGGAGCAAACGGCAACGAGTGCGCCGGGAGCGGAAGTCGCGGGCCGACTCGCGCGACACCTTCAATGTCTCGCCCGAGAGATCGGCGAAAGGAACGTCTGGCGCCCGGCGGCATTGCGGGCGGCCGCAAGCTATGTTTGCGACCAGAAGACCGTCCGGTTGCGATTCGTCGCGTTCGTCAACGAGGAGCCGCCGTTCTTCGCGACGCCGCTCCAGGGCAACGAGGTTTACGCGAGGCGGGCACGGCGTGAGCGTGCGCGTCGCGGCGAGCGATGACCGTGCGCGCCGAAAGACGCGTGGCGACAATCGCGCTGCCGGAGGCGAGCGTCGAGGGCACGGCGTCGTTCGAGGCGATTCTGCGGAAGCGTCGCTCGGTCCGAGAATTCGGAGCGTCTTCGTTGTCGCTCGCGGCCGCGGGTCAGCTCCTGTGGGCAGCGCAGGGCGTCACCTCGTCTGCCGGCGAGCGCACGGCGCCTTCGGCGGGCGCGCTTTACCCGCTCGAAGTCTATCTGGTAGCAGGCAGCGTCGATGTTCTTCCGGCGGGCGTGTACCGATACCGCCCGCAAAAGCACGCGCTTCGCGTGCATCTCGCCGGCGATCGGCGCCGCGAGCTCGGCGAGGCGGCGCTCGGACAAACCGCGGTGTCCAAGGCTCCGGCAGTGCTTGTCGTCGTCGCGCTCTACGCGCGCACCGCGCGAAAGTACGGCGTTCGCGCAGAGCGCTATGTGCACATCGAGGCGGGGCACGTCGCGCAGAACGTTTACTTGCAGGCTCAAGTGCTCGGCCTCGGCACCGTGATTGTTGGCGCCTTCGAGGACGACGCCGTGCGAAGCGCCCTCGAGCTGCCGCAAACGGAGTCGCCGCTCGCGCTGCTGCCCGTCGGTACGCCGCGGCCATAGCGAGAGTGACTTTGATGGCCGGAACATGAGTCATGTGGGACGTCGTGCGAGTTCGATTCGCCATTTTCCGGTGTCGTCGATTGCGACACAGCGGATGTCGACCGCGAGGAACGCCTGGATCACGTCGATATTCGTGCGCGTGTGCGCGCTCGGCGGCAGCGTCACGAAGCTACCGCCGCCCGCGAGCGCGAGCGGCAGCAGGAGCTGGTCCGCGAGATGCACGCCGACCGGCGCGTCCGTCGCGAGATACTGCTTCGCCGCCAGCGCGGCGCGCTGCGCGACGCGCTCGGCCGGCACGCCGCGCCGCCCGAATTCCGCGAACACCTCGGTGATGTGCTCGGATTCGGCGAACACGCTGACGACGTTGCCCGGTCCGGGGCTGTCGTTGAGCGTCCGGACACGGATCGACTCGACGCCGATATCGAGCTCGTTCGCGAGCACGCTCGCTTCGCGTTCGCCGATGTGCGCCGGGAGCTTGCTCAGCAACACTTCGGCTGCGACGCTTCGCAGCGCCCCGCGCGTTTCGAGGTGCAGAGGAGCGAGCCGCGACGCCGGTTCGATCCGCGCGTGCACGAGGCCGCCGCCCGCGGGCTCGAACCCGGCGCGCTCGAGCTCGATCGCGATCCGCGGTCCCATGCGGGCGATCAGCGGCAGGTAGGCTTTTGCCAAGCACTCGAACGTCGGCGCGCGCGGGTTGTGCGTGCCGCCTTCGAGCCGTAAGTCGGAGGAGCCGCTTGCCGTGAGCAGCGCCGGTAGAACCGTCTGTAAAACCAAGCTCGTGCTGCCCGCGGTCCCGATCGCGAAGCGGTGTGCGCCCGTCTCGACGTCGCCGGGTACGAAGGTCAGGGTCTCAGCGCCAATCGTTGCGCCCTCGACTCGCGCGCCGGAAACGGCCGCGGCCGCGCGCACGGCCGCGAGGTGTTGAGGCCGGAGTCCGGGTCTCGGCCGCCGCGCGCGGATAGCGACGATTCGAAATGGCCGTTGCAGGCAAAGGGCCAATGCCAAGGCGCTGCGGAGAATCTGGCCTCCACCTTCACCCATCGAGCCGTCGATCGTGAGCATCGGGCCATCATACGGGCGCCTACGTATTTTTGCGGATGGAGACGTCGGCTCGCTTGCCATACGGTTTCGAAAATGTGCGACGTAGGAGGTACGAGAGATGGCCAAATGCGAAACCTGCGGGAACGACTACGACAAGGCGTTTCTCGTGACCGTGAACGGCAAGGCGCATACGTTCGATTCTTTCGAGTGTGCGATCAACAGTCTGGCCCCGAAGTGCAAGCACTGCCGCAGCCGCATCATCGGCCACGGCATCGAGGCGAGCGGCACGATGTATTGCAGCGCCCACTGCGCGCACGCGGAGGGCGTGCAGCAGGCCGTGGATCGAATCTGAGACGTGGCGACATCGGACTGGAACGTCGTCGTGACGACGTACGATCGCGAGTTTCGCGACGCGCGGTCGCTGCTCTCCCGTTTTGGCGACGTTCGCGGCTGCGCTTATCGGAACGTACTGGCCATGAAGGTCGACGATATCGGCGAATTCCTCGAAAGCTTGCAGCAGATTCTGAAGGAAGACGCTTCGCTCGCGAACGCCGTGGCACGCGTTGTTCCCGTGACTCACGGCTTCAAGTTCACCACGCCCGAGGAGTTCGAGAGCAAAGCGCGCGACGTCGTGAGCGAGTGGCTACCGGACCTCGGCGGTAAGAAATTTCACGTACGGATGCATCGCAGAGGTTTCAAAGGCAAGCTCTCGAGCCAGCACGAAGAGCAGTTTCTCGACCATTTCCTACAGGATCGCTTGCAGGCCGCGGGCACGCCGGCCGCGATCGACTTCGACGATCCCGACGTCGTGATCTCCGTCGAGACGCTTGGCGATGAAGCCGGGCTTTCCCGTTGGACGCGGCAACAGTTGCGCGACTGCGAGCTGCTCAAGATCGATTAGCCCCTGATATCGGCTTGATCGTCGACGTCGACGGCAGCAGTGGAAAGGCTGGCCCGCCATGGCTCTCTCGAGACAGCCTGACCCGCAGCTATCGTTTGCGTGGTTTCGGCGGCGGTTGCGCGGCGAGATCGGTTTCGAAGGACGGCTCGAGCACCTCGGGCGGTCCGTCGGTCGAGTGACGAGAGTGCCCGAGTATCTCCGCGCGGACGAGATTCGGCCGTTTCCACGGCGCTCCGACGATTCCCGTGCCGGCCGGAAAGCGCGCGGCCACTCCGAACTTTCGCTGCGCCTCTGCTCGAGCGCTTTGCTCATCGGGAGCGCGAACCATGACCGCGCTTCGGTGCGAGCTCGCGAGCCACAGCGGATCGTCGGTGGAGACGGGCGTCAACTTCCAGATGAACATCGACAACACCGGCGCTTGAACGGTTGGTCGATGTTGCGCGTTGACCCGGGGCGGTCACAATCACGGAAATCCCGTATGGTAGAGGCGAGGCGCACGCGCAAAAGTTGCACGGCTAGCGGGCGATCTTGCCGCGGAGGAGGGCCAAATGAACGCTGCGGACGTCAGGCGAAGCTTGCGCGCGGCCTTGGAGCACGAGCCGCTCGTGAACGTGCACCGCGATCGTATCGAGATCGACTTCAACGACGGCGTGGCCACGCTATCCGGCGAGGTCGCAGACGTCGCCGCAAAACGCCGAACTCTCGAGCTCGCGGCCGCTCTGCCTCCGGTCAGAGCCATTGTCGACAGGCTGCACGTGCGGCCCGTTGAAGCAATGGGCGACGGTGCGATCGCGGATCACGTCGTAGACGCGCTGACGGGCGACTCGGTGTTCGATCGATGCGGGATTCGCCGGCGCGTCCGCGGCGAGTGCACCGAGGTGCGACCTACACGCGGCGATGGCGAGCCGTGGTGGACCGAAATCCGAGTCGAGGACGGCGTCGTGACGCTCGACGGCGACGTGCCGAGTCTCTCGCACAAACGCCTCGCCGGCGCCCTCGCATGGTGGGTACCGGGCACGCGTGACGTCGTCAACGGCCTCGGCGTCGAGCCTGAGGAACAGGATACTGATCAGGAAATCGTCGACGGGCTGCTACTCGTGCTCGAAAAAGACCCGATCGTCGACGCCTCGCAGATCCGCGCAAGCTGCAAAGCGTCGGTCGTGACGCTCGAAGGGCTCGCCCGCAGCGATGCGGAGCGCGAGGCGGCCGAGTTCGATGCGTGGGCGCTCTTCGGCGTCGATCGAGTCGTCAACCGGATCGACGTCCGCAAGACTGGTGTCCCCTGGGAACATGCAATTGAAAGTCGCTCCTAGTGTAGTGTCCACGAAATAACTGGACACTCATTTTCGCTTCTTCCGCTTTCGCGGAGTAGTGCGGGCCGGTTGGATTTTCTCGAGCGTTTGTCGGCGGCGAGAGAGTTTCTCGGTGATGGACTCGACGGTGGCCGTCCATGCAAACGGTTGCGGGTCCTCGTTCCAGGCCCGCAGGAAGGCGTCGATCGCCGTCTTGAGGTCATCGACACTCTGGAAGACGCCTCGCCGAATCGCCTTGTTGTCCAGCTCGCCGACGACCAAATTCAGCCAACTGGAGCTGGTGGGGACGAAATGCAGCACGAAGCGCGGGTGACGCTTCAACCAACGCTGTACGTTCTCGTGCTTGTGGGTCCCGTAGTTGTCCATGACCGGATGCAGCGGGACGTCGCCCGGAAACTCCGTATCGAGCGTACGTAGGAACTTCAGGAACTCCTGATGCCGATGACGCTGATAGCATCGACCGATCACCTTGCCCTGCAACGTCTCCAAGGCGGCGAACAACGAGTCACGCGGTCGCCGCCTTGGTGCGACTCTAGTTCGTCGAACCCCTCTTGTGCGCCGGCGATCCAGCGGCACTCGTGCGCCACGCGGCGATCTTCTCGGCGCTTTGCTCGTCGTACGGAACATAGATCACGAGGCGCAGCGTCGGGCTGCCCTCGGGCACATAGGACGAGTGCTCGAAGCTCACTCCGCCTAGGTGCGGATAATGCCCCACGCCTTCCGAGCGGTTCATGACCTCGGGGCTGTTCCAGAGCCGCCGGAAGATGGGGCTCCGCGCCGCGAGCTCCGCGATCAGCTCCTCGAAGGCCGGATTCTCCGGCGTCTGACTGTAGTCGACGCGGAACTTCGACAGAACGCGGCGCGCCATCGCTTCGTACTGCGCGCGGTCGCGCTGGTAGGTCTCGTCCTCGATGAGCAGAATGCGGAGCAGATTGCGCTTTTCGGGCGGCAGCTCGTCGTAGCTGCGAAAGATTTTGGTGAGGTCGTTCCACGCGATCACGTCCCAGCGCGAGGTCATCACGATCGCAGGTACCGCAGTCGCCTTCAGCATGCGGGCGAGCGACGGACTTACTTCTTGGATGAGGGTCGCGACGGGCGGCGCCGGCCGATGTTGCACGAGCGCAAAAAGGTATTCGCGCTCGGCCGGCGACATGCGCAGCGTCGCGCAGATGCGCTCGAGAACGTCGGCCGATACCTGAATGTCGCGGCCTTGCTCCAGCCACGTGTACCAAGTCACGCTCACGCCCCCGAGCGCGGCGATGTCTTCCCGCCGCAAACCCGGGGTGCGGCGCCGACCCGTGTCGGGCAAGCCTACTTCCGCGGGCGACAGCCGCGCGCGGCAGCCTTTGAGGAAATCGCTTAATTGGCGGCGTTGCGTTTCCATAGCCCTGAGCTGCGAGCGACTGCGAGAGGACGGCGCGCCTTCGGTCGGCGCCAATGGTTTGGTTTCATGATACGCGCGTATATAAGTGCGCCAAGGGCCGAAAAGCAAGCTGCTCCCGAAGCGCCGGCGCGGACAGGGGGCTTGCGCTGCGCCGGCCAAGACCAAAGGCGGTCAGCGACGCGCAGATCGTCAGGGTCTTTCGCAAAGTGGACCGGTTCGTGAGCGCGTGAGCTTCTTTTGTGAAGTGCGACTGATCGGCGTAAGCATTTTCCGCGGCAGCAACGGCAAGCGGGGCACCCAGACGTGCAGCGAACACGGCGCGGCGAAATCTGACGATGCGCGCGAACAACTTCGGCGAGACATCGGGGAGGACGAGTCGGCCCGGCGGAGGCCGATATCGGCCAAGGCTCTGGAGCATTCCACGATGTTAGCCTAGGCCTGCTCGATCGTGAACATTGGAACTGCGCACGTCGCGATCCGGTTTCGCTACACTGGAACTCCTTGCGCGGCACGGCGTCGAGTACGTCGTCGGCGGTTCAGAGACGCTACCAGCCTCCAACAAAGACAAAATGAGAGTCAGTCTCGAGCGAGCGGAGAAGCTGGCGCAAGATGGCCTTGGCGCCCTCGGCTACTCGGCGGAGGAATGCCGCACAATCGCGAGCCA
>Ga0209320_10000576_pt1 | contig 18782 bp, 21 predicted proteins | sample Rifsed13ft4_FD_184008 | JGI IMG/M metagenome (GOLD analysis project Ga0209320, IMG submission 184008) | Soil microbial communities from Rifle, Colorado, USA - sediment 13ft 4 (version 2) | ecosystem: Environmental > Terrestrial > Deep subsurface > Rock core/Sediment | place: Rifle, Colorado... | reverse complement strand
GAGGGCCTTCGGCTCGATGACCCCCTGGCCGTCTCCCGTGGCGAAGAGGACGGTCCTGAACTCCACCGGGCCCCGCTCGGTCTGGGGCAGCCGCTCGACCCGGATCACCTGACCGGGGGTCACCCGGTACTGCTTGCCGCCCACCGCGATCACCGCTTCCATAGAGTCTGTATTCGACCACGAAGCAGGCGAAAAAGTCAAGGCAGAGAGGCGATTAGCTGTACGAGCCTTCCGTCAGAAGCTTGCCCCGCCACATGACCGGCGGAGCCTCCCAGCGGTAGGATAGCTCCACGTGGCCCCCGGGCTCCCGGATCGTTTCGAGGGCCGCGAACGTATCGCGGAGGACGGCCAGCTGCTTGTCGCGGTTCCCCGGCTCCCCCAGCATGCTCCCGCGCGGGAAGCGCACGCGCGCCCACCGGGGCGGATTGACGCGCTCGGTGGCGGCGGGATTGTTGGAGAGGGAGATGGTCGAGATCCCCCAGGCTTCGATCTCGCGCTGCACCAGTCCGCCGGACTGGTGACAGACCGGTCAGACGGGAATGACGAGGGCGACCTCCACCCCCTCGGCCTTCATCCGCGCGGCGATGGTCGGAGCGGTCTCGGCCGCCAGATCGGCGGCGCGGGTCACGTAGCCCATCGTGCTGTAGTGGGTCGGCGCCAGGCGGCCGATGAGGCCCGCGGCCTCCAGCTCCCCCAGCCGCTTGAGGGGAAAGATCGTGTTCATGTCCGCCTCGGCTGCCTCGTGGGCGAAATGCGGATGGGCGATCGCCAGCCCCGTGAGATCCACCTCGCGCGGCAGCGCGCGGAACCCCCAGTCCCCCTCGAGCGCATCGCCATCGAAGGGGAGATCCACGCCCGGGCGATAGAGTCCGCCGGTCGTTACGACGGCCAGAGCGCTCTGGGCCACGGGTTTTCCGAGGGGCGTCCAGGGTGCCTCGCGAAAGGTCGGCCAGGGATACGTCTTGAAGGCCGGCCCGTACTGGTGCTGGGCGATCAACGGGTGAGCCTCGGGCCACCAGGCGGCGTATTGGGACCGGAACTCGGCCAGCCAGCGGGCGTCGCTCCTCACCGGCGGCACGGATTCTTCACCTGGGGCGGGCACCCGGTGCGGAGCACACGCCCGCCCCCGCCGCATCCTCGCGCCGTACCAGTTTCACGCCCGATCTCAGCCCGCGTGATCGCGTCACGGCCAACACGTCCACCGCGACCCTTCCCCAAACCACGCCGCGCACCGGCGCCAGCTGCGCCCGAGGGAGAGCAGGCCCGCGTCCAGGTCACCCAGCCCGAGGGGAAACAGTTGAACCCATTGGTCAAGCATTACGGTTTCCCGTCACGCCACCGTCAGGTAACGACCCAGCCGCTGGCGGAGAAAGAGCCGTGATCGGTGCACGCGCGACTTCACTGCCGGGAGACTGATGCCGAGGGATTTGGCGATCTCCCGGTTGGGCATCCCCTCCACGTCGTGCAGGAGAAACGCCGTGCGGTAGTCCGTCGGCAGAGCCTCCACGGCGGAACTGAGGACGTCCCGGAGCTCCCGGTGGAGGATGGGCTCCTCCACCTTTCCGGACCAGTCCTCCACCGGCTCGGCGTGGTGGCCGTTCCCGTCGAAGTGGGGCAAGAGCACCTCCCAGGAGATTTCAGCGTGATCCCGGCCGCGCCGCCCCCGGAGCTTCTGGTAGGCGGTATTGGCCGTGATCCGGTAGAGCCAGCTACCGAACGCCGACTCCCCCTTGAAGGTCCCGATCTTCCGGGCCGCCGTCCAGAGCGCGTCCTGCGCCACTTCCTCCGCGTCCTGGGGATTGCCCGTGATCCGAAACGCCAGCCGGTAGACCCGCTCTCCGTACTCCTGCACCAGCGACTCGGCCGCGCCCGGCTCCTCGCGCCGGAGCCGCCGCACCAGGACCTCGTCGCGGTCGCGCCGGGTCCCTTCCCGAAGGGCACGCCGAACCATCGGTCGAACCTCCAGGGCCTTGGGGCTCACGCGGGGGCCCCCGTCGCGTAATGCGCGAGGTGGGCCTTGAGCTCGCCCACGCACGTTTCCATCACCTGGATTTCCTTCGTCACCTTGCTCATCAGGATCGCGCCCTCGAGGGATGCGACGAGGAACTGGGCGAGCCGCCCCGCGTCGCACGCCGGCGCCAGGCTCCCGTCGGACTGCGCTTCCCTCAACGCCCCCGTCAACCGCTCGCGCCAGCGCGTGAAGATCTCGGCCAGCCGCTGGCGAAACCCCTCGTGCACATCCGACAGCTCCGAGGCCAGGTTGCCCATGGGGCAGCCGCCCACACAGTTGCGCTGCCGCTGGGTCTCCAGGACGCCATCGAGGAAGCGGTGGATCCTGTCGAGCGGCGGGCGGCTCGGATCGGCGAAGCTCGGCTCGAGGGTCCGTTCGACGAACCCCCGGACGATCCGGTCGAGAATCGCGTACCCGAGCTCCTCCTTGCTCTTGAAGTAGTAGTAGAAGTTGCCCTTGCCGACCCCGCTTTCCCTCAGGACGTCGTCCAGGGACGTGCCGCGGTACCCGCTCACATGCATGAGCCGGGTGGCGGCGTCCAGGATCTGCTCCCGGGTGTGTTTTTCAGCCCTCACTGAGGTCGTCATGGTCTGTACCAACCAGTCGGTACATACTTTAGTCCATTAGACGCCAGCTGTCAAACAAAGGATTCTCTCCTATGATTTCAATGGCTTCTGGAGTATCCGGGAACGGGACGGAACACTAGAACAAACCGTTGGCGACGCGGAGCGTCAGCTCCACCAGCGGCTTCGGATAGACCCCGAGCCCCACGACGCCGAGGGCGCAGATCAGGATCGCCAGCGCGAGGGGCGGCGCGACGGCGATCCGGCCGGTCCGCTGAGGGGCCTCGATGTACATGCGCCGGGCCAGGATCAGGTAGTAGAAGAGGGCCACCACCGTCAGGACCGCGCCCACCAGCACGAGCCAGTAGAGCCCGACCTGGGCGGCGGCCCAGAAGACGTAGAGCTTGGCCCAGAAGCCCGCGACGAACGGGATCCCCCCCAGCGAGAGGAGGCAGAGCAGCATGGCCAGGGCCAGGAGCGGTGAACGCTGGGCCAGGCCGCGCAGCGCGTCCAGGTGCGTGGAGCCCCCCTCCGCCTGCGCCACGCTCTCGACCACCAGAAAAGCCCCCATGTTCCCGAAGACGTAGGCGACCAGGTAGAAGAGCACCATCGCCGTGCCCGACGCCGACACGGCGGCGAGGCCCACCAGCATGTAGCCGATGTGGGCGATCCCCGAGTAGGCCAGGAGGCGCTTCGAGTTCCGCTGGGGGAGCGCCATCAGGTTCCCGGCCACCATGGTGATCGCCGCGAGCCCGGCCACGATCGGGACCCACAGCGCGACCGGGTCGCCGACACCCTCGAGGAACACGCGGAAGATCGCCACGAACCCCGCCGCCTTCGGCGCCACCGAGAGCCACGCCACGAAGGGCGTGCTGGCGGCCTCGTAGGTGTCCGGCACCCACATGTGGAACGGAAAGGCCGCGATCTTGAACCCGAACCCGGCCAGCACGAGCAGCATGCCGAGGATCAGGAGCGGGCCGGGCGCCGCCAGGGCCCGCGCGACGCCGGCCAGATCGGTGGTCCCCGTCGCGCCGTACACGAAGGACAGGCCGTAGGCCAGGATGGCCGAGGAGACGGTCCCGACCAGGAAGAATTTCAGCGCCGCCTCCACGGCGACGTCCTCTCGCTTCAAGAAGCCCGAGAGAACATAGAGCGGGATGGACATCAGCTCGAAGGCCACGAAGAGCAGGATCAGCTCGCGCGCGGACGCGAGGACCAGCATCCCCAGGAGCGAGGCCAGCAGGAGCAGGTAGTACTCCGGGGCCCTTCGCCGGAACGCCGGGTCGGGGAGCGACAGCGACCCCAGGATCCCGATGAAGGTGGCGACGAGAAAGAGCTGCTTGCCGAAGAGCGCCAGGCCGTCCAGCACGAAGGCCCCGCGGGCGGGGGCGGGCGAAGCCTCCAGGAAGAATGAGCCGACGGCGAGGGCCAGCACCCCGACGGCCGAGAGGAGGCCGACGATCCGGCGCTCGTCGCCGCGGGTGACGAGGCCCACGGCGAAGACGCCCAGCATCAGGAGCCCCAGCCCGACCTCCAGCACCAGCGTGGTCATGGGCGGACCCCCAGCCGGGTCAAGAGCGGGACTGTGGCCGTATCGATCGGGTACACGGCGATCCATGGAACCATGCCGAAGAGGACGATCACGAACATGAGCAGCACGAGCGCCACCCACTCGGGCCCGCGGGCGTCGGGCAGATCGTGGAACTCGCCGTGGGCCGGCACCTCGCCCCAGAAGATCTGCTTCACCACTCGGAGGACGTACACGGCGGTGAGGAAGGTCCCCGCCACCGCCGGGAAGAGCCACCAGGAATGCGCCGAGCGCCAGGCGCCCAGGAACGTGAGGAACTCGGCCACGAAGCCCGAGGTGGCGGGCAAGCCGAGCGAGGAGAGACCGCCGAGGGTGAACGCCGTCGCGATCCCGGGCATCATCCGGCCGAAGCCACCCATCTTGAAGATCTCCCGCGAGTGCGCCTTCTCGTAGACCAGGCCGACCAGGGCGAAGAAGAGGCCGGTCATGATCCCGTGGGCGAACATCTGGAAGACCGCGCCGTTCAGCCCCGCCTCCGTCAGCGTGGCCGCCCCGAGCAGCACGATCCCCATGTGGGAGACGGAGGAGTAGGCGATGACGTACTTGAGGTCGGTCTGGGCCATGGCCGACAGCGCCCCGTACACGATGTTGATGGTCGCGATTGTCCCCACGAGCCACACCCAGTCGTGCGTGCCCTCGGGGAGCAGCCCCATCCCCAGCCGCACGATCCCGTAGGCGCCCAGCTTCATCAGGACGCCGGCGTGGAGCATGGAGACGGCGGTGGGCGCCGAGGCGTGGCCGTCGGGGGACCAGGTGTGGAGCGGCCAGATGCCCGCCAGCACCCCGAACCCCACGTAGAAGAGCAGGAACACCCAGCGCTGGAGGACCGGGTCGAAGGCGGCGCCCTCCATCTCGAGGAAGGAGAACGACGAGCCGCCCGCGGCCATGTAGAGGGCCAGGATCCCCACGAGGATGAAGGCCGACCCCAGGAGCAGGTACAGGGTCAGCTTCATCGCGGCGTACTCCTTGGACCCGACCCCCGTCTCCCGCATCGCCCAGCCGAAGATGCCCCGCGGGCGGACCTGGGCCGAGGAGCCCCAGATCCCGATCAGGAGGTACATGGGCAGGACGGCCAGCTCGTAGAACAGGAAGAAGACGAAGAGGTCCAGCGAGACGAAGACGCCGAAGACGCCGGTGACCAGGACCAGCAGCAGCGCGTAGAACTCCTGGCTCCGCGTCTGGACCGTCCAGGAGGCGAAGACCCCCGAAAAGATGATGATGGACGTGAGCAGCACCAGGATGAGGCTGATGCCGTCCGCCGCCACCTCGTACGAGATCCCGAGCGGCGGCACCAGCGAGATCTTCTCGTAGAACTGAAACCCCGCGGCCTCCGTGTCGTAGGCGAGATAGACCGCGAGGGACAGGACGAGCGAGATGCCGGTAGTCACCGCCCCGATCAGCCGCACCGCCAGCGGGTGATGCCGGGCGGTGAACATGATGAGCATCGCCCCCACGAAGGGCGCCCAGGTGATGAGCGTGAGGATCGGAATGCCGTTCCAGCCCATCAGCGCCAGTAGCTCCAGACGATCACGAGGAGGAGGCCGAAGGCGACGCCGTAGAGATAGTCCTGGGCCCGCCCGGTCTGGATCCGCCGGAGGCCGTCCCCCCACCGGAGCGTCCAGGCGCTCGCCAGATTCACGAGGCCGTCCACCAGGTAACGGTCCACCCACCCCACGAGGCGCGAGAAGCCGAGGAGGAGGCCGCGGTAGATGCCCCCGTAGAGGTCGTCGAGCCAGAACTTGCTCAGGGCGGCGACGTAGAGCGGCCGGAACGTCCGCGCCAGAGCGTCGGCGCTGACCGCGCGCTTCTGGTAGGTGAGCCAGGCGAAGACGATTCCCGCTACCGCCAACCCTGACGCCAGCCACGGAATCCACTCGGGACCGTGAGCCTTTTCCTCCCCTCCACTGGCCGCGAGGCTGATTCCCCAGCCCAGGGTGAGAATCGCGAGGATCCAGAGCGGCCCGCTCATCACGAGCGGTACGTCGTGGGGATGGCCCTCCGCGGGGCGATTGCCGAAGAAGACAACGAAGACGACGCGAAACATGTACAAGGCCGTGAGAAAGACGGTGAGCGCCAGCATCAGGAAGGGTGTCGTGAGCCCGCCCTCCCAGACGCCGGCCAGCACCGCATCCTTGGAGAAGAAGCCGGCGAAGGGCCAGATCCCCGCCAGGGCCAGCGTCCCGACGAGGAAGACGATCGCGGTCTGGGGCATCGCCCGATAGAGGCGCCCCATCTTCCAGATGTCGTTGGTGCCGACGGCATGAATGACCGCGCCGGCGCCCAGGAAGAGGAGCGCCTTGAAGAGGCCGTGGGTCAGGAGGTGGAAGAAGCCGGCGGCGGCCGCGCCGGCGCCGAGCGCCGCCATCATGAACCCCAACTGGGAGACCGTCGAGTAGGCGAGGACCCGCTTGATGTCGGCCTGGACGAGGCCGAGCGTGGCGGCCAGGAGCGCGGTGAAGGCCCCCACCCAGCCGATCAGCGCCAGGACGTCGGGCGTCAGCAGGAAGAGCGGATAGACGCGGCTGACGAGGTAGACGCCGGCGGCCACCATTGTCGCAGCGTGGATCAGGGCCGAGACCGGCGTGGGTCCCTCCATGGCGTCGGGGAGCCAGACGTGGAGGGGGAACTGGGCGCTCTTGCCGACAGCCCCGAGATAGATGAGGAACATGATGAGCGCGAGCCCAGCCGTCGGCAGCGTCCTGTCCGCCGCCATCTGGAAGAGCCCGGAGAACTGGAAGGTTCCTGCCTGCCCCCAGAGCAAAACGATGCCGATGATAAAGCCGAGGTCCCCGGCCTTCGTCACCCAGAACGCCTTCACCGCGGCCCGCGCCGCCTCGGGCTTCGTGTACCAGAAGCCGATCAGGAGATAGGAGCAGAGCCCGACCAGCTCCCAGAAGATGAACATCTGGAGGAAGTTCGAGGCGAGCACCAGCCCCAGCATCGAGAACGCGAAGAGCGAGTGGTAGGCGTAGTAGCGGCCGAGGGCGGGCGGCGTCTCGTGCTCCAGGTAGCCCAGCGAGTAGAGCTGGACGAGGAACGAGACGAGAGCCACCAGGACGAGCATGCTCGCAGCCAAGTGGTCCACGAGGATGCCGACGGTCGCCATGGGCCCGCCCTCGGCGGGGAGCCAGGGCCATGTCAGCTCGACGCTCTCGCGCGGGAGCGTTCGCCCGAGCACGAGCGAGGCCAGGAGGGAGCCACCAATGGCGGCGATCGAGAGCGCCCCGGCGACCCTGCCGGCGCGCCGGAGCGGGGGAACCACCGCCAGGAGGACGAACGAGCAAAACGGCAGCCCCAGGGCCGCCAGGGCCAGCGTGCCGGCATTCATGTGGGCGCGATCAGCCTTTTAACAGATCCAAATTATCTGCTTCCACCGTGCGCCGGACCCGGAAGATCAAAATGACGATGGCAAGCCCCAGCGCGACCTCGGCGACGGTGATGGAAATGGTGAACAGCGCGAAAATCAGTCCCGCCGTCTCGCCCGTGAAGCGCGCGAAAGCGACGAGGTTCACGTTGACCGCGTTCAGCATCAGCTCGATGCCCAGGAGGATCCCGATGGCGTTCCTCCGCGTCAGGACGCCGAAGAGGCCGATCGTGAAGAGGCAGGCCGCCAGGATCAGGTAGGGCTGGAGCCCCATCACTCTTCCTTCCGCGCGAAGAAGAGCGCGCCGAGGAGCCCCGCCAGGAAGAGCACCGCCAGGAGCTCGAACGGCAGCACGAAGCGGGTGAGAAGGTCGCGCCCGATGGCCTGGGTGAGGTCCCCCGTCAGGGGCGGGGCCGCCGCGGGGAGCTTCGCCCCGGCGATGAAGACGACGATCCAGACGAGGACGGCCAGCGAGACGAGGCCCCCGGTGAAGACGCCCCGGTTGGTCTGGGCCAGCCGCTCCCCGACCAGCCGCTCCGTGACCACGATGGCGAAGACCACGATCGTGACCACGCCGCCGGCGTAGAGGAGGACCTGGACCGCGGCCAGAAACTCGGCCTGGAGGAGGAGGAACACGCCGGCCGTGGCGACGAGCGCCACCGCCAAGTAGAGGACCGAGTGGAAGAGGTTCTTGGAGAGGACGACGGCGAGACTGGAGGCCAGGAGCACCAGGGCCAGCCCCCAGAAGCCCGCCGCCTCGAGACTCACTCCGCGGCCTCCGCCTTGGCCGCTTTGGGCGGCCTCTGCATCTCCCTCAGCTTGTTCCCGGTGGCCCACGACGGCTGGAACTGCTGGCCCAGGGCGTGGAGGCGGTCCTTGTCGAGGAGCAGCTCGCGGCGGTCGGAGGTGGCCAGGTCGAAGGTTTTCAGCATGATGATGGCGTCCGTGGGACAGACCTGGACGCAGAGCTCGCAGAACTCGCAGGCGTAGAGCTCCAGGGTGAAGGTCTTCGCGTAATTGCGCTTCTCCCCCTTCAGCATCTCCACCTTGATCACCTGGGGCGGGCAGACGTACTCGCAGAGCCGGCAGCCGATGCAGGCCTCCTCCCCCGTTTCGTTGTAGGCGAGCGCCAGGATTCCGCGCAGGCGGTCCGGGTAGGGGCGCACGACGTCCGGGTAGTGGACCGTCACGGGCTTTCTGAACAGGTTCTTCAGGGTGATCGTCATGGCCCAGGCCACGGCGCGGGCCGTCTGCCAGGTCTCCCCCCAGAAACCCATCCCGTTACGCGACACGGCCGCCGCTCCACGCCACCCAGAACCCGGTGGCCATGAGGAGGATCAGCGTCGCCGGCAGCAGCACCTTCCAGGAGAGCCCGAGGATCTGATCCACCCGGATCCGGACGAAGCTCCAGCGCACCCACGTGACGAGGAGGAAGATGAACAACGCCTTCAGGAGGAACCAGGCGGCGCCGACGACGGGATGGGCGCTCCCCGGGCCGAGCCAGCCGCCGAGGAAGAGCAGGGCGCCGAGGCAGGAGACCCCGAACATGTGGGTGTACTCGGCCAGCTGGATCAGCGCGAACTTCATCCCGCTGTACTCGACGCGAAACCCGGCGACGAGCTCCGACTCGGCCTCGAGGATGTCGAAGGGCACCCGGTTCTCCGAGGCGATCGTGGCGATGATGAAGGCGATGAAGGCGAGCTGTCCGATCACGGGATAGGCCACGAACCAGAGCCCCCGCTGCGACTCCACGATGGCCGAGAGCTGGAGCGAGCCGGCCAGCAGGACCGGGATCAGTGCCGTCAGGACGAAGGGAACCTCGTAGGAGATGATCTGGTTGACCGCGCGCATGGCCGACAGGAGCGCGTACTTGTTGTTGGAGCCCCAGCCGCCCATGAAGAGCCCCACGATCTCGAGGGAGGAGACCGCCAGGAAAAACAGGATCCCGATGTTCAGGTCCGCGAGCCCGAGCCCCGGGGCGAAGGGGATCGTGGCAAAGATCAGGAGCGAGGGGATCAGGAACACGATGGGCGCCAGGTTGTAAACGGGCCGGTCGGCCAGCGCCGGAACGATGTCCTCCTTGATCAGGAGCTTGATCGCATCGGCGATGGGCTGGAGCCAGCCGTGGGGGCGCCCCACACGGTAGGGCCCGATCCGCGACTGCATCCGGGCGGCAAACTTGCGCTCGACGTAGGTGAGGTACGTGACGATGAGCACGACCGCGTTGAGGAGAATAAAGGCGGCGATGACGTCCCGCATCAGCGATCCACCTCGCCGAAGACCGGGTCTACCGACCCCATGATCGCGACGACGTCGGCCACCTTGTGGCCGGGCACGATGTGGGGAAGGATCGCGAGGTTCGAGAAGGACGCCCCGCGCCACTTCATCCGGTACGGCTTCGGGCCGCCGTCGGCGATCAGGTAGCACCCCACCTCGCCCCGCGGCCCTTCCACCCGGGCGTAGGTCTCGCCCTTCGGGATCCTCACCTGCCCGACGGACTTGAGCGCGGGCTTGGAGGAGATGGGCCCCTCCGGCAGCCCGTCCAGCACCTGACGGACGATCCTGATGGACTCCCTGAACTCCTGCATCCGGACGCGGTAGCGCGCGTAGCAGTCCCCCGCCGTCTCCACGGGGATCTTGAAGTCGAAGTCTCCGTAGGAGGAGTACGGGTCGTCGCGCCGGATGTCGAAGTCCACCCCTGAGCCCCGGAGGAGCGGCCCGGCGATGCCGACTTCCTGAGCGAGCTCCCTGGAAACCACCCCGACCCCCTGGGAGCGGATCAGGAAGGGCGTGTTCGACTCCAGCATGTCCTCGTACTCGTCGAGCCGCCGGTCGATGAGGGCCACCGTGTCGCGGCAGCGCTGGGCCCAGCCCTCCGGCAGGTCATAGCGCGTGCCCCCAACCTGGTGAAAGCCGTAGAGGAGGCGGGCGCCCGTCAGCGCCTCGAAGAGGTCCAGGACCAGCTCCCGCTCGCGGAAGCAGTAGAGGAAGACGGTGGCGCCGCCCCCGAGGGCGCCGCCCATGTCCAGGCACCAGGTGCCGAGCCAGAGGCAATGCGAGGCGATCCGCTGGAGCTCGGCCACGAGGACGCGGAGGTACTGCGCCCGCTTGGGAACCTCGATCTTCCCGATCCTCTCCGCCGCCATGACGTAGGTCAGCTCCGAGGTCATCGCCGCCACGTAGTCCGTCTTGGACGCGATGGACGGGTACTGGGCGTAGGTGAGCGTCTCGCCCAGCTTCTCGTGGCACCGGTGGAGGTAGCCGATCACCGAGTCCATGGCCGCGATGGTCTCGCCCTCGAGCGTCAGGATCATCCGGAAGACGCCGTGGGCGGAGGGGTGCTGGGGCCCCATGTTCATCACGAGGCGCTCGTTCCCCCCGTACCCCAGCTCAATGACCCTGCGGGCTTCCAGATCGGGCATCGCCTACCTGAGCGGCGAGGTTTCCGCCGGGGCCAGGATCGTCGAGTGCATCTCCGCGAGCAGCGGGTAGCCCATCTTGAGAAACGCTTGCCACTCAGGATCCTGGACCGTCTTGGCGCGCACCTCGGCGCGGTGGGTAAGGTCGCTGTACGCCCAGAGGTGCACGATCTTGTTGAGCTGGGCGACGTCCGTGGTCCACATTCCGACGATCTTCGAGTACTTCTCGCGGACCGGCAGGGCGGCTTTGAAATGGCCGACCCATTCCGGGACCTTGCCGACGTGGGTGCGGTACGTCCGGAGCTCGTACACGTGCCGGTTCCCGATGGGAGGCGTGAGCGGAATGCCGTCCACCGCGTAGAGGATCTTGTTCTCCTGCGCCAGCAGCATCGGGCGGATCTTCGGGATGTACTCCTTCGTCCACCCCTCGTCCTGCGCCAATGCCTTGCGCAGGCGCTCCCGCTCATTGAGATCGGCGAAGCTCCACAGGTGCACGTACTGGTTCAGCGTCCCGAACTCGGTCGTCCAGGCGCCTTCGAGCTTCCCGTACTTGTCGCCGCGGATCTTTCGGCCGATGTCCCGCGAGAGGCCCAGATACTCCGCCTGGGTGCCGGGGATCAACGTGTAGGTCCTGAGCTCGTAGATCATGGCAGCCTCCTCATCGGTAAGGGGCGTGTGGCGTGTCCACTGCGTAGTCCTTCCTGAGCGGGTATCCCTCCCAGTCCTGGGAGAGGAGGATCCGCCGGAGGTCCGGGTGGCCCTCGAAGCGCACGCCGAACATGTCGTAGCACTCGCGCTCCATCCAGTCCGCGCCCCGGTAGAGCCCCGTGAGGGAGGGACAGCGCGCCTCGGCGCCGAGGCGGCACTTGGCCAGAATCCCCACGCCGGCCTCCAGATTCTCGACGCGGCAGACGACCTCGAGCCCCTGCTCCTTCCAGTCCACCGCTGTGAGGAACGAGAAGAAGCGGCAGCCCAGCGTTTCCTTGGCGAAGCCGAAGAACTCCTCCCAGCGCTCGACGGGGAGCTGCTCGACGGTGAGAGACCGGCCTTCGCCGGCGGCCTGGAGGCCAAACCGCTCCTGGATCAGGGAGATCGCGTGGTCGGGGGTCACGGGGCTAGTCGGACTTTGTCGAGGGTTGGGCGCGGTTCCCGGTCTTCTGGAACGCCGCGACCTGGTCCTGGAGCTTCAGGATCCCGAACATCAGCGACTCGGGCGTCGGCGGGCAGCCCGGCACGTACACGTCCACCGGCACCACCCGGTCCACGCCCTTCACCACGTGATAGCCGTGGCGGAAGGGACCGCCCGAGTTGGCGCAGGAGCCCATCGAGATCACCCACTTGGGGTCGGGCATCTGATCGTAGATGCGCTTGAGCATGGGCGCCATCTTGATCGTGACGGTGCCCGACACGATCATCAGGTCCGAGTGGCGGGGCGAGGCCCACGTCACCATGCCGAAGCGCTCCACGTCGAAGCGCGATGCGAAGGTGGCCATCATCTCGATGGCGCAGCACGCCAGGCCGAAGGTCACGGGCCAGATGGAGGACTTGCGCGCCCAGTTGAAGAGCTTCTCCGTCGAGGTGACGGCAAGCCACCCGCCGGGAAAGTGCTCGATCGTGTCGAAGAGCGATTCGACGAGACCAGACGCCTTGTCGCCTTCGGGCCGCTCCTGGTGGAGCTTCTCCCACTCCTGGAGGTCTTTGAACTCGCTCCAGACCGGCGCCGGGATCTGCGGGGTCGGCGGCTTCACTTCCAATCGAGCATCCCTTCTGTGTACGCGTACAGCCAGCCGAGAGAGAGGATGCCGAGGAACAGCGCCATGGCCCAGAAGGCCGCGAGCCCCAGGCCGCGCAGGGTCAGCGCCCAGGGGAAGAGGAAGACCGCGAGGACGTCGAAGAGGAGGAACACCAACGCGACGAGGTAGAACCCGACGGGGAACTGGACCCACGCCTCCCCGATGGGCTCGGCGCCGCATTCATAGTTCTGCAGCTTGGCGTCGTAGGGGCGGCTCGGCCTGAGCAGGGCGGCCACGCCGAGAGAAAGGACCGCGAACGCGAGGATGAACGCGGCATAGATCAGCACCGGAACGTAGTCGGACATTGGTTACCCCTGAGGACGCTTGGGAACCATTTCACACTATAGCACAGCGGTCTCAGCACCGGAAGGCGCAACCCAAGTAGGACGAATGCGCTAGAGCAGTAGTGCGGAGTGCTAGACTCGGGGTTGGAGATCCGCTGGGTCGGCGTCCGGCTGCTTCCATTGACGCTTGTCTTCTCGGCCTTCCTCTCACACTTGGTGGGCGACTACTTCGGTTCCGCGCCGGGGTGGGAATTGTGGCCTCTCTTACCCTTCTCGAACATCTCCGTCAGTTGCGGGTGCGCATGGAATCTCGTCTCGTGGCAAAACACGCTGATCACGCTTGCCGCCATCGCCATCGCGCTCTGGGCCGGGGCGCACCGAGACCACGCGCCGCTGAAGTTCATCCATTCCGGGCTGGAACGCGCCGGGGTGAACACACTCCAGCTCCGGTGGGCCCTCGTGCTGTGTCACTGGTGCTCGGCGCGGGGCGCCGTGCGCTTCCAGGGATGTCACCGGGCACTCTGCCCGGCCCACATCGCAAGCCGGAACCACTTCCGCCTCCTCCGCCCGGAGTGCGAGAGTCACTGAGGAAATGACTGGTGCCGCGAGGGGCAGTCGAACCCCTACGGCCTTGTTAGGCGCGCTTGACGGGGCACTCGGCGCGCGGGTGTCTTAGGGCGTCTACAAACCAAGACATTGACGCGCCGTCTGCCACGCCTTAGCGTTGAAGCGGAGATCCCCCGTGCGTGCCCCCCTGACGATCGCTGCCGATGAGCTAGGCGAACTCTACGTCGACCGTCGGTTGACAATCGAGCAAATATCGCAGCGCCTTGGCTCCGCCCCGACCACGATCCGACGGCTGATGGCCGAGCTCGGCATCACAAGACGGCCGCGAGGACCCGTGCCGGGCGCTCGACGCGTTGGGTCTAGATGCACACACGACCAACCCGAGTGGGCACCGGAGTTGGCGTGGGCCGTCGGGCTGCTCACGGCGGATGGAAACCTGTCCGGAAATGGTCGGTCGCTGAGCATCACGTCGAAGGATATCGACCTGCTCGAGACCGCGCGATCCTGCCTCGACCTCACGACTCCGATCGGCAGAGTCGCGAACGGCCGGGGGCAGCTCTACCATCGGCTTCAATGGACCGATCGGCTCTTCTATCGGTGGTTGCTGAGCATTGGACTGATGCCGGCGAAGACCTTCCGGCTTGGCTCCCTTCGCGTGCCAGACAAATGCTTCCCAGATTTCCTCCGGGGCTGTATCGACGGTGACGGATCAATCACGGTGTACATCGATCGGTATCACGCCGCCAAGAACCACCGGTACGTCTACGACCGGCTATACGTCAAACTCGTCTCGGCCAGCCAGCCCTTTCTGGAGTGGGTGCACAGCACAACGTACCGGTTGCTTGGCATTATGGGCGCGATCACTGTGAGCACGGCGTGGGGCCGCCATCCCCTATGGCGGCTCTGCTACGCCAAGCGCGAATCGATGGAACTGCTCCGCTGGATCTACTATTCCCCAACGGTCCCGTGCCTGGCCCGGAAACGCGCAAAGGCGGAACCGTTTCTCAAGCCGCTGGGACACATTCGCAAGCGTCCCGTTGGAAGGCCAAGGGTCGGCTGGCTGTACGATTCGCCTGGCTGTACTATACCAATCACTGCCTCAAGGTCCGCCGAACGGAAAAGAGCCGGGGTGGAGAAACTGGTAGACTCGCCGCGCTCAAAACGCGGTGCCCGCGAGGGCGTAGGGGTTCGAATCCCCTCCCCGGCACCACTCGGATCTCCTCCAGATCACAGCTTGTCCTGACGCCCCTGGACCAACCCCCCGCACGCCCGCAAGTTGCGGCCAATCCTTGACAAATCCACCCCTGCCCGGTAAGGTAGCCGACGCGGTGGGGCTGTAGCTCAGCTGGGAGAGCACAAGGCTGGCAGTCTTGGGGTCAGGGGTTCGAATCCCCTCAGCTCCACCAAGGAATCATGCGGGGTTGCGGACCGATCCGCGACCCCGTTTTCTTTCAGAGATCCTCGCGCTGGACGAGGTGCAGGAGTACGCCCCCGAGGCTCTTCGGGTGGATGAACCCGATGAGCGCCCGGCGCGACCCCGGGCGCCCGACCGAGTCGATGAGCGCGTGACCGGCCCGTCCGAGGGCGGCCAGCGCGCCGTTGATGTCGGGCACCTTGAGCGCCATGTGGTGAAGGCCCGCCCCGCGCGTGGCGATGAACCGGGCGATCGCGCCTTGGTCCTGCCGGGTGGTCCCGGGCCGGTCGTGGGCCACGCGGGCGCCCGGCCGCGGGTCGAACTCCTGGAGAAACTCCAGCTCGCAATCGCCGACCGTGACGAACGCGACACGGAGCCCGCCGACCGGCTCGGGCGGACGCGCGTGATAGGCGACGCCGTACCTGTCCGAGGTGAAGCTCTCGACGGCGATCTGCACCTCAACGTCCGTCTGGGTGCTCTCCAGCGGACAGCCCAGGCGCCGCACGAACGCCTCGACGGCCGCGCCGTTGTCCGCGCTGGCGACACCGAGATGGTCGATGCGCTCGACGAAGCCTGGCCGGGGAGGCTCCAGCGCGAGGGGCTCGGAAAGGTACGTCCTCACGCCGACGGTCGCCGACGGTGAGAGGAGCAGCCGCGCGGCCCCGTTGAGGCCTTCCCGAGGCTCGGCCTCCGTGACGGGGATCCCGGCGGCCGTCGCCGTCCTCGCGGCGGCAAGCGGGTCCTTCACCCCGAGGGCGATGTGGTGGAGGCCCGGCTTCGCCTGGCCGCCAACGAACGGATCCCCCGGAGGGAAGAGCGCGAGCGCGCTCCGCCCGATGCTCAGCACCGGCACCCGGCGTCCGGCCCTGCCCACGGCGCAGGCGGCGCGGCGGAGGCCGAAGTCGCGCTCGAACACGGCGGCCGCCGCCTCCACGTCGCTCGCGACCAGCGCCACGTACGCGAGGCTCACGTCCGCGCGCTGACTCATCGGAGATTCTCCCGGAAGAAGGCCAGGGTTCGCTCCCAGGACAGGCGCGCCGCCTCGGCGTGATGGCGGCTGCCGGCGAAGTTGAAGACATGGTCGGCCCCCGCATAAGTGTAGAGGAGGCTCCGCCTTCCGGCCCCGGTCAGCGCCGCATGGAGGAGGCGTCCCTGCTCGACGGGATTCGTCCGGTCCGCCTCGCCGTGCTGGATGAGGACGGCCGCACGGATCGCGCTCACCCGCTCGGTCAGCGGGACGGAGCGAAGCGCACGTCCACCGACCTCGCGGTTGCCCAGTTCCTGATACGAGGCCACCCCGTAGTAGTCCACGGCCGCCCGGATCTCCGGGTGAACCGCCGCCGCCAGCACCGCGAGCCTGCCGCCGAATGAGAATCCGACGACACCGATGCGGGCCGGATCCACCTCGGGGAGTTGCTTCAGAAACGCCAGCGCCCCGGCCAGATCGCCCAGGACGAGCGGGTGGTCCACCCGGCCCTCCGACCCGAACTCATGCAGGCTAAAGAGATCCGGCGTCAAGGTGACGAACCCCTCGGCCGTAAGGTTCCGCGCGAACGCCTCAATCGCCGGCTGCGGGCCATCGATTCCGTGGAGCACCAGGACCCCGGGCCGGCGGCCGACGCCCTCCGGGATGTAGAGGCGCGCCGGCATGGCACCCTCGCTCCCGGTGTACTCCACGTCGGCTTCCCTGACGCCCCCGGCCTCCACCGGGGCCGGGCAGGCCAGCCACGCCAGCAGGCCGAGCACGGCCAGCGATCGTCGCATCGCCCGATTATAGACTGACCGGGCGTGTGCTAGCATAGGCGCGCCATGCCCACGGCGGTGCTCAACGACATCCGGCTCTACTACGAGGTCCACGGGCAGGGAACGCCCCTCGTCCTGATGCACGGGTTCGCGGGGACCGCCGAGAGCTGGAAGCCGCAGATTCCCGACCTGTCCGCCCGCTACCGGCTGATCCTCTACGATGCCCGGGGGCACTGGCGGAGCGAGAGCCCCCGGAGCGCCGACCTCTACTCCCACGAGGTCTTCGCCGAAGACCTCCGGGCGCTGCTCGACCACCTGAGCGCAGAGACCGCCGTCGTGGGCGGGCTCTCGATGGGCGGCGTGATTGCGCTCACGTTCTACTTCGCGCACCCCCAGCGCGTCAGGGCGCTGATCCTCGCGGATACCGGGCCGGGATTCAGAAATCCAGAGCGCCGCGCGACGTGGACGCGCTCCCGGGAGGCCGTGGCCCGGCTCCTCGAGGAGGGCGGCATGGCGGCTTTCGCCCGCAGCAAGCACGCCGAACTGGACTACTACACGGCGCCGGACATCATGCTCAAGCACGACCCGATCGGCCTGGCCCACGTGAACCGGAAGGTGCTCGTCATGCCCGACAGCCAGCTCATCGACCGGCTCCCGGAGGTCGCCGTCCCCACACTGGTGGTCGTGGGGGCCGACGACGTCGACTTCCTCGCGGCCTCGGAAGTCATGGCCCGCAAGATCCCGGGCGCCGCGCACATCGTCATCCCAAAGGCCGGCCACGGGGCGAACGTGGATCAGCCCGAGGCCTTCAACCGCGCCATCCTCGACTTTCTGGCGCAGAGGCTCTGAAATGACTATGTCGGTGACCATGCATCCGATCAACCAACTCACGCTCCTTCGAGCGCGGGCTTTGCCCGCGCAACCCTCGGGGGGAGGTATCGGAAGGGGGGCGGAGCCCCCCTCCGAATGACGACCATGGGGGCCACGGCCCGTCTCGCCGAGTTCATCGTGAAGAGCCGCTGGGAGGAGTTGCCCGCCGCGGCGATCGAGAGAGCCAAGCGCGCCATCCTGGACAGCGTCGGCGTCATGCTGGCCGGATCGGTGGAGCCGCCGGCCCTCATCGTTCAGCGCCTCGCCGAGGCCGAAGGCGGGGCGCCCCTCTGCACGGTCGCCGGCACGCGGCTTCGGACCGGCGGCGTGTGGGCCGCCCTGGCGAACGGCACGGCGGGCCACGCGCTCGACTTCGACGATACCAACTTCGCCATGCTCGGCCATCCGAGCGTGCCCGTCCTCGCCGCCGCCCTGGCGGCCGGTGAACTGGCGCTGGTCGACGGCCGCGCGCTGATCCACGCGTTCCTCGTGGGATTCGAGGTCGAGACCACCCTGGCCGAGGCGATGAACCCCGGCCACTACGCTCGCGGGTGGCACGCCACCTCGACCCTCGGCACCCTTGGCGCCGTGGCGGCCTCGGCGAAGCTCCTGGGCCTCGACGCCGCCGAGACGCGACACGCTCTCGCCATCGCCGCGTCCCAGGCCTCCGGGCTCAAGGAGAATTTCGGGACGATGACCAAGCCGTTCCACGCCGGCCACGCGGCGCGCGGCGGCGTGCTCGCCGCGCTCCTGGCGCGCGAGGGCTTCACGGGATCGGACGTCGCGCTCGAAGGCGGACAAGGGTACCTGCGGCTTCTGGGAAGCCAGACCGAGGATCCCACAGCGACGCTCGAGCGCCTCGGCTCGCCCTGGAAGATCCTCACCACGGGGATCGCGGTCAAGCCCTACCCGTCCTGCGCCTGCACCCACTCGATCATCGCGGCGCTCCTGGAGCTCCGTCAGGCCCACGCGCTCCGCCCCGAGGACGTGGCCGAGGTGACCATCGGCGTCAACGCCCTCGTCCCCAACATCCTGATCCACCACGACGCGCGCACCGGCCTCGAGGGGAAGTTCTCGGCCGAGTTCTGCGCCGCTGCGGCGTTAGTGGACGGTCACGTGGGAATCACGACCTTCAAGGACGAGCGCACCGCCGATCCCGCGCTGCG
>Ga0209320_10000575_pt1 | contig 18797 bp, 16 predicted proteins | sample Rifsed13ft4_FD_184008 | JGI IMG/M metagenome (GOLD analysis project Ga0209320, IMG submission 184008) | Soil microbial communities from Rifle, Colorado, USA - sediment 13ft 4 (version 2) | ecosystem: Environmental > Terrestrial > Deep subsurface > Rock core/Sediment | place: Rifle, Colorado... | reverse complement strand
AGCACCTGTCCGACCATCGAACGGCCGATCACGAGCTCCCCGACCAGGTTGAGCATTTTATCGACTCGCTGAGCCTCAACTCGCAGCGTCTGCGCCACCTCGCTCTTGACCGCAGCGTTCTTCTGTTCCTGTTTTCCCGCTCCTGCTTCATTGCCTCCGTGTATTTTGATCTCAACACCTTCAACGATGCCGGGGATGTCGATCATCTCTTTTACGGGGGCCGCGGAATCGGCTGCACCGAGCCGGATCGCTATACGGTCCGCCTGGTCGAGCATACCCGATTCCATGCTCGGCTCCACGCTGAGGATCTCGCCGAGAGTCGAGAGCCTCTCCACGATCAGGCTCGCACCAGAAGACTTCATATCACATTTCCTGTCGAAAATAACGTTGATATCATACACACATGAGGCTGAACCGCCGTCGGTCCCGGTTGCGGTCTGTTTGTCGGGATCGCTTCCGTTCCCGGACGCGCACAAGTAGCCTTCTATGCGCTCCATGATCCGTTCATCGAGCTTGACATCCATGTTTGACTTATAGCCGTCCAGGTAGAGCTGGAGCGTATCGTTCATCCCGAGGATCAGATCAATAAGTCCCTGGTCCACTTCCATGGAGGTATCATGGATCTTTTTCATCAGATCTTCAGCCTTATGGCTCAAGGTGTTCAGACAGGTAAATCCCAGCGCCCGCGAGTTGCCTTTAAGGGTATGGAGGTGTCGCTGAATATTTTTCAACGAGCCTTCCCGGTCGTGTCCCGCCTCGAGGTTCAATGCTTCCTGATTGAGCAACTGGACGATCTCATACGCCTCGGTAAAAAAGACCTCCTTGAGCTCGCTCAGTTCATGTTCGGTAAATGTGTACTCGCCCATAGTCTTCCTGCCGGGCCGTCCTTGTGTGGACGACAGACCCGCTCCTTGAGCTAACCCGTTTTCTGGTACACCGCGCCCTTGCTGTGATAGATGAATTTAAATTTGTCCGAAAGTCCCTGAAGGCTTTCGCTGTGTCCCAGGAAGAGATACCCGCCGACGGCAAGGCTCTTATGGAACTTTTCAATAAGTCTCTTTTGCTCATCCCCGTCAAAATAGATCATCACGTTCCGACAGAAGATGACGTCCAGTCCGACCAGTCCGTTATCGTGTTTGAGATTGTGGTAATCAAAGATCACCAGTTTTTTCACGTGGGGCTTTATCTGAAATGAGCTTTCAATCTTGTCAAAGTAGACCTTCAGGTATTCAGGATGCACGGTTTCCGCCTCGTATTCACTGTATTGGCCCTTTTGCGCGCTCTCAAGAACCCTGAGGCTTATATCCGAAGCCAGGATCTTGATATCCCACGCGTTCGGAAGTTCGAGATGCTCAAGAACGCTCATCGCGATGGAATACGCCTCCTGGCCCCTGGAGCAGCCGGCGCTCCAGAACCTGAGTTTGAGGTTGCTCGCCCTTTTTCTCTTCAAATCCGGAAGAACCAGTTCGTTAAACAGGTCGAACTGAGGCTTGTTCCGGAAGAACGAGGTCTCATTGATCGTGAGGCTGTCCACCAAATCGAGAAGTTCCCTGCTGCCCTGGGTCTTATCAGTAACAAACTTGTAGTAACGATAATAGCTGTTAAATTGGCTGGTCTGAAGTCTCTTCTGTAATCTGGTCTGCAGAAAGTTCCTTTTAGCATCCTTAATGGCGATCCCGCTCTCGTTATAAATAAGCTGCGAGAACAATCTGAATTCATCATCAGTAAGTATCATATCGCACACAACGCAACCCTCTGTTCCTTTTAGCCGCTGATTTATACAAACCAGACACCTTATGCTGCTGCATCGAGGGAAGTGGCGGCCCCTCCCTGAGCGCTTGTTTCCTCGCGCCCGTCAGTAGCAAGCTTTTTTATTTCCTCCGGTTTGAGGATATTCTTTAGATCCAGGAGGATGATCAATTTATCAGGAAGCTTGCCCACACCCATAATATATTCCGCCCCAACCGAGGTAACGATATCCGGGGTCGGCTCAATGGACTCAGGCGGGATCCGCAGTATCTCCGTCACGGCGTCTACCAAAAGGCCCACTACTTTTTTGTCAAGTTCAATGATTAAAATCCGATTTGCCTTTGTCTTGGATGAGCCCTCTATCCTGAGCCTCTTGCTCAATTCAACAATAGAAACGATCTTGCCGCGAAGATTGATCACCCCCTCCACGAACGGGGGCATTTCCGGCACCGGGGTGATCTCAGGAACGCGAACGATCTCCTGGACGATCTGGATATACACGCCGAAAAGTTCCTTGCCTATTCTAAAACTGACCACTTGATTTTTCTTGTTCATAGGGCCCCCTGCTTTCAGTGATCGCGTCGATTACGCGGCGACCAGGCTCCTTATGCACTCCGTACGGCGATCGCTCACGATAATGCGAAGAAGCCGATCAAGTTCAGCCAACCCGATCGGCCTCATATTAAGGTAAAAATTCAGGCTGCGGGACATGGAAAACGCTCCGTACAAGATACCCCGCAATTTCGATTCCGGCCCGCAGTAATCTGCAAGAAACACTACGGGCAAATCCGGTCGTTGCTCGCGAACATCAGCGAGAAACCCGAGTCTGTCCAGATCTGAGGCGCCGGCGATCACGACATCGACCAGCGAGGCGGAGGAAAGCATGTCAAGCGCCGATGCTTCATCTCCGGTTTGAAGAACAGCAAAACCTCTCTTTTTGAGCACCCGTGCGAGAGACTCCCTACCTTCACTATCCTCTTCGAGCAACAGCACACGTTTCATCATATTTTCTCCTCTTCGTTAATGAAATTTAACAGGGAAATATATCCCACCGAATTTCAGAATGCTACCCGATGCATGGCACCCGCGTCACAAAAGCCCGCCCTTACGCTTATTCGGTAACAATGCACCCCCTGATGACCCCGGCCCGTTCTCGGACCCGTCGAGCGCCGCCTTCACGATCCTCCCGAGTTCTTTTGCCTTTACCGGTTTATTGACATACTCGAAGACCCCCAGGCTGAGCGACTTCAAGTAGGTTTCAACGGCCCCGTATGCTGTAAGCATGATAACCGGTACGGCCGCCGCAACCTGTTTGAGCGACGTAAGAAACTCCAGACCATCCATTCCCGGCATCCGGTAATCGGTTATCACGAGATCTATCTTTGCTCCATTTTGGACAATAGACAGCGCAGATTGGCCATCAGGCTTTGCAATGACCTTGTACCCGAAACGGTTCAGGATCTCGCCGAGACTTCTCAGGTTTTCGAGCTCGTCATCTACCAGAAGTATCGTTTTCATCATCACTCTCCGCACTATGCCATTCGGATCTACTGCAAATGATCCTGCCTCTGATAAAGCTCATGAAAGATCAAGCATCTTTTTCCATTCCTTCCGTATCACGGTGCGGAAGAATAAAGGTAAATTTCGTGCCCCCGCCATTAAGTATCTCTGCCCATATTTTACCGCCGTGCGCTTCAACGATCTCTTTCGTTATTGCGAGACCCAGTCCACTGCCTGATGCCGCCGCATCACTCTTTTGTTCGACCGTGTAAAACTTGTCGAATATCTTTTCCAGCTCACCGTGAGCGATCCCCACTCCGTTGTCTGCCACGGAGATCTCGACGGACGCAGTGTCGCCGGCCCGGCTTTTTTCGTCCTTTGAAACCATCCGCGCCCACACCCGCACACTGCCGCCGCCCGGGGTGTTCTTGATCGCATTGCTCAAAAGGTTGCTCAGCACCCTTCTGATCAGGTCTTCATCGGCCCGCACCGTGAATGCTCCGTGCGCTTCAAGACCGTGGAGAGAAACACCCTTGGTCCGGGCCATGCCCTCCATCTCCTGAACCGTTGACTGAACAAGCTCTTTCATATTGACTTCATGGTCCCGCACGACAAGCCCGGCATTTTTGCTGCGATACACATCAAGAAGATTATCGATGATGGCGTTCATCTCGGAAGCGCTGTTCTCCATGATCCTGAGGTAGCCCTTTCGTTTATCCGGGGGAATGTCTTCGCGGGAGAGTATCTCGGTAAATCCCATGATGGACGATAACGGCGCCCTGAGATCATGGGCCAGTGCATGAAAGAAGGAGTCCTTGAGTTTATCAAGTTCCTTTATCTTGTCGATATTTCTGATGACCTTGACCCAGCCGTCCAGCTTTCCTTCGCTGTCCTGAATCGGTGCAAGGCTTACGTACACGGACATGCACTCTCGCTTTTCGTTTTCCATTGTCGCCTCAAAGAATTCCTGTTTTGTGGGATCCATCGAGGCGCCCCTCACCGGACAGTCCGCCTTGCAACGGTCCATGCTGAACACCTCATAACACGGTTTGCCCACGACTTGTTCATCACGGATACCGACCATCTTGAGCATTGCCTCATTGATGTAGGTGATCTTGCAATTGGTATCGATCGTCACGACACCGTCCGCCATGTTGCCGAGCACAATGTCCATTTTGTTCTTTTCGGTAATGATCTTCTCGCGAGATTTTTTTATCGCCTCGAACAGTTGAGAATTCAGGAGCACCTCCGAGGCGTGCCGCGCAAAAAGATGGAGGAGGTGAATATCCCTCTCGTCAAACGTTCTCCCTTCCGTCTTGTAGAAAACCGTAAGTCCGCCAAGGTCTTCCCACTCGTAAATGAGCGGCACATAGGCCAGGCTGCGTATGCCGAGGGAATAGAGCGCAAGAGAGTTCACCCGGGGGTCCATGACCGGGTCATTTGAGAAAAAGGCTTCCTTCCGCGCCGTTTGGGGTATGAGCCAATCGTGAGAGCCGCGCTTCATTTCCTTGTGGAAACCAAGATCCCTGTGAAAGATAAAATTCTTAATAGAACCTGGCTCCAGGGACGTTTGGAGCAGAGACCCTGCGGCACCGGTGATGTCGACCGCACCCTCACAGATGGCTTTGATCGAATCGGTTATCTTAAGTGACTGGTTCAGCCTCAGACTCAGATTGTAGAGCAGCCCGATCTCTTTGCTCCGCTCCTCCATCTCGAGATAACTGAGCGCCTTTGCCAGCGCAAGGGATGCCTGATTTACAAGAGTTTTGGAGAGATTTATGTCAATATCGGAAAACGGATTATCCCGTGTCGAGCACACATCAACGATCCCGACTATCCTGTCCTTAACGACCACCGGCATGAGAAACGCCTGGCGAATATTGTCACGGGCCATCGCCTGATAGACGAGCATGCGCTGCGGGTCGCCCTGTTCCGCGGCCGCACTGTTCCGAACGGAGAACAGTTGCGGCTCAGAAATCCACTGTCCGGCCTCGGACAAGGAGGTACTGATGCCTGTTCCCGCCGAGAGCACGGGAATTTCATCTATGTTTTTAAGATAGTAAAGATCATAGATTACCTTTGAAAAAAGATAGAGGGAAGAAAATTCGGTTTCAGCGATCTTTCGAAGACGGTCGAGCGTCGCATCAATGATCTCTCGTACATCCAGCGAGGCATTAAGGCTTGAAGTAAAATCCGAAATAAGTGAAAAATAATCCATCCAATCCTTCAGTTTCTTGTCAAGATGTTTCGCGTCCGGTACCTGCGTCTCTTCCGCAGGTCTCAGGGCGCGTCGGATTGAATTTTTCAGGCTCTTGATATCGATAGGCTTGATCAGATAGTCAGAGACCCCCCGGTGCTGCGCCTTCACGGCCGTTTCAAGCGAACCGTAGCCGGTGATCACTAAAATCTTCTGATTGGGTTTAAAGGTCTTGAGGTGTTCCACCATCTCAAGACCGTTGATACCCGGCATCCTGATGTCCGTTATTATGAGATCGTACTGTTTTTGTCTGAGTATTTCCAGCGCTTCATCACCGCTTTTTGCGCAGTCAACCTGATAGCCGTCTTTGAACAATATGGCGCTGAGGCTATCCAGAATCATCTCCTCATCGTCAATAAGTAAAATGGTATCGGTCATTTAATCGCTCCTCGCAGGATAATAGCCATTCCTTGTAACAACGCACAAGGATAACAGGATATTGTTTGCAAAAGCGATGCCCTTAATTTATCTTTATATATCAGCTTGTTAAAATGTATACCGTGACGGGTTTTGGACAGAGCATTTCACGATGATTATAAAAGGCGAGGAGTAACCGATTGATTTATATACAATATAGTAGTGTCTAATTCTGGACAGCAATTAATTCTGTATTGTCATATTTTCTTGAGGCCGAAACTGAATTTTCATCCGCAACAATTCCATGTTTCTGGATCTTGCTGTAAAGAGTTGACCGGGGAATTCTCAGCATTTTTGCGGTAAGATGCTTGTTCCCCCGACATTCCTTAAGTGTTCTCACAATCAACTCCCTTTCCGTATCTCGGAGAGACAATGACTCTCCTTCCTGAGACAGCGGGGGGGACGTCTTGCCTTGAATGACCTCGGGAAGGTCTGTCGGCAGTATCTGACTGCCCTTTGCCATGACAAGACCATATTCGATTGCGTTCACGAGTTCTCGGACATTTCCCGGCCACGGGTATTCCATAAGGACATCCATTGCCGCAGGCGTAACACTCTGAGCTTTCGCATGACCTTTATATTTTTCTATGAAATACTTCACCAGCAAGGGGATATCGCTGGTCCTTTCTCGCAGTTCCGGCAGGGTGATCGTGATCACATTGAGCCTGTAGTAGAGATCGTCTCTGAATCGTTTCGCTGCAACCGCTTCTTTAAGATCTACGTTCGTCGCGGCAATCAGCCTGAAGTCCACATGGATCGTCTTGGTCCCGCCGATACGCTGAAAACACCGCTCTTCTATCACCCGGAGAAGTTTTACCTGCGAACTGAGAGGCATGGTATCGATCTCGTCGAGAAAGAGCGTGCCCCCTGCGGCTGCCTCAACCCTGCCGATAGTCCTCTGCACAGCACCGGTATAAGCGCCTTTTTCATGACCGAACAGCTCGTTCTCGATCAATGTTTCTGTGAATACGCCGCAGTTTACCGCCTGAAAAGGCTGATTGGCACGGTGTGAACCGTCGTGTATAGCCCTCGCCACAAGCTCTTTACCGGTCCCGCTTTTGCCCTGGATTAGGACCGTACTATCAGAGGGTGCTATATTGTCGATAATATCCTTGATTCGTTTGATCTTCTGGTGTGAACCGATAAGATCATAGTTTTTTTTCAGTCTTCTGATCTCGTCCTTGAGCTGCCTATTTTCCACCAAAGAGTCATAATATGCCCGCGCGCGGTCCAAAATCTGAAGAAGATGCGGAGGTGAAAAGGGCTTCGTGAGAAAATCAAAAGAACCCATCTTCATAGCTTCAACAGCCAGGTCGATCGTCCCTTTTCCGCTTACCATGATGACCTGGGTCTCAGGCGTGATCGTCTTTACTGTCTTCAGGAGCTCGTTTCCTGTCGTGTCCATGAGCATCAGATCGGTAATGATAACAGCGAAGTTCTCCGAATTAGCCATCTCCATGGCCTTCCGGCCATTCTCGGCAAGACTCACCTGGTATTTTCCATCACGTACCACAATTTCACGGAGCGAATCCAGCACAAGAGGTTCATCGTCAACAAGTAGGACCTTATGTTTTCCGGTCATTTTCCCACCCCCCGCACCCGGCCTTTACCAAATACATTACTCAATAAAAATATAATATAGTAATATAGTATAATATCACATTTATGCAATTAGTTACCAAGAAATATCATAACTAAATAAAATTATCGAGTTAGTTATATGATCTGTAAATGTTAAAAAATCACTAAACGAATAAGTCATTACACCCTTGTTGACAAAAAGTTGATAATAATAGCACCATTTAGAATTTACCTCTCAGGAACATGCTTTTTCCCAGGTCCTTTTTCCTCATGAGACAACGGAAGGCTGATGGTAAATTTAGTCCCCTCCCCAACCTTACTCGAAACGTGTATTTCCCCCTTATGTTGATAAATGATATTATAACATATTGTAAGCCCGAGCCCCGTCCCCCTTTTCTCAAAGTTCTTTTTGGTGGTAAAGAAAGGCTCAAATATCCTCTGAAGATTCGCTTCCGGTATACCGATACCCGTATCCGCCAATTCCAGAACAAAATGAGATTCACGACAGAACGTAGTAATACTGATCGTTCCCCCATTCGCCATAGCATCAAGAGAATTAAGCATCAAGTTCAGCAATACCTGCTGAAGCATCCGCACGGACCCGGAGACATGGTGGGGCCGGCACCGGTAGTCCTTGATTACTTTAACCTGTTTTTCCTGGAGGTATTTTCCCGAGAATTCCAGGGATTCATCTATCACCCGGTGCATATCGAGAGGCACAAAAACATCTATCTGCGGTCGTGAAAATTCGAGGAGATCACGCGTCAAAGCGGCAAGGTTATCGATCCCTGCCTCAATCTTTTTCAAATATTCTCGCTTGCCGAATTCCGGGGGAAGTGATTCGGACAGAAGGTAAAGGTAATTAGTGATGTAGTCGAGCGGGTTGTTTATTTCATGCGCAATTTCAGCGGCAAGGGTGCCGATAGCCGCCATTTTGTCGGACTGCATTAATTTGTTTTCAAGTACCTTCTGGTCCGTAATATCACGGAAAAGATAGACAGCGCCATGCAGCTTGCTCTCCGCATCGAAGAACGGAAAAAGTGAAGTCGTAAAGACAGAATCCCCTATCTGTATCTCCATCACGTTCCGGATCGACTGTTTGGTCTCCATAACAGTACTGAAGGGACACGTTGATGGTGAACACGTTGAGTGAATGGCCTCATAACAACGCGCTCCGAGCAGAGACTCATAGGGTTTTTTCATCCGGGCGCTAAAGGACCGATTCATCCTGGTTATCCGCGCATCTTTATCAAGGATGCAGATCATGTCGGAAATAGAATCGAACGTATTTTGCCAGTCTGCCTTCGCCTTGAGGACCTGCTCATAGAGCTTGTTCAGGTTAACCTCGATATTGGCGTGCTTGGTCTTGTCGTTGTGTTTAATCATACACGAATGTGTTCAAGGCACCCATAAACATTTCAAAAGCGACGGCTCTCGCTGCAAAAAAACCCCGCTGAAAAAGAAGAAAAGTCCAACCCAGGATCACCAGCGTTATTCGATATCAGTCATTTTCTGGCCTTTGAGAAATTCTATGGACCTGGCATCTTTGATTTCACCAAGTTTTTTGATCACTGTCTGTATACGCATCGCCATCTCATAGATCACTTGAAATTTTTTTCTCACTTCCGGATCGATGTCATCATCCTCCCGATAAATTTCAGCCCAGTTCACGATGACATTCAGCGGATTATTGATCTCATGTTCCACCGCCCTCGTTACCTCGCCGAGAGTGGCCAGACGCTCGGCTTTTATCATCTTATCATGAGAGATCTCGAGGTTATGCCGCGCTTCCGTGAGCCTTTCATGGCACCACCACAAATTGATCCCTATGCCGACCTGTCGGGAGATGGCAATCGCAAGCTGTATTGCTTCATTATTGAACGGGGCGCGTTCCCAGTCCCGTTCCTCTCCAAAGACCATCGCGCCGACATTTTCAGCACCAATCCTGATCGGAACGATAAGCACGGACCGCGTCTTCTTGGTAACAATCGTCCTCAGGTCATTGTCCGTTTCACCCAAATCAAGCCGGAATACCTTCGGCTGTCTGGTTTCGAGCAAAGCGCGGATACCCATAAGCCGATCGGGAGGATAGATCGTGCCGATCAACGGCTCCCAGGTGAGTGTTCGTACGGGACAGGCGATGCGCATCACCAGATTGAGCTTGTCGTCGAATAACAGCACAATGGCGTAGGTTGAAGGGAGATGTTCTTTGAGCCCTTCCGAAAGGGATTCAAGAAGAGCATCCTTTTCCATATTCCTAAGAGTGACGGCCGTAATGGAATATAATTCTGAAAGCTTTGTGTTAAGGTCCTCAAGTACGCTGTTTTTCCTAAGGACAAATCTGGTCACGCCGTAGAGAATATACGTGCCGAGATAAAAGAAAAGAACCGTCACCGCCGATATGGCTATGTGGCGCGAATGCGGACCGTCATAGATATACGGAAGAAGATAGAACAGGGTCACGACAGTGGTTATTGAGAACATCTCAGCAAGGTTGTAAAAATAGGAAAACAATATGATAAGGAAAAACAGCAAACCATAGCTGCTTTGAAGTCCACCGGTAAAATAGACCAGCAGGGCCGTCATGAAGGAGCTCGAGAAGAGATGCACGAGAGTAAAAACACGGGGTTCATATTTGTCCCAGGAAAAGTTATAGAGGAAAACGACCATGCTCAGGGCGAGCAGTGCGACAACAGCGAGACCATACGGCTTGGCTGATGAAGCGTGTGGCAGATAGATGGTGGAGAGAACCAACAGTAGACTGAAAAAATAGAACCGGACGGCCACACGGGCCATCGCCACTCCGATACCCGGAGCAATCCGCGGTGCAAGGAAAGACATCTAAACCTCCATTGAAGCTCCCTGCAGTCCCGCTCTGGCGGGACAGAGAATAACGATTCTCAAGGGAAGAACATAATCGCAATCGCTCGCTAACCCCGCAGCAAGCTACGGGGAATGCGTTCACTCCATATTTCACAGACAATACTGAAATTATACACGAGGTCCGTGTAATGTCAAGTTTTTATGGACTTTTTTTAAAATCTATCTGCTCATTTATCTACGGGAAACGTCTTCGCAAGTACCTTCACGCCCTGCCCGCAAGGCATTCCTCCTTTCCGACAACGTCAAAAGCCGATTTATTCTTCTTGACAATATATGTTACATGTGTTACATTAATAGCATGAGTTACATTAATAGAAGAAGGGAGGATAAAACAATGAAGACCCTGTTAAAAACCATACAGTCTCTGTTTGAAAGGGCTGAGGAGCGGCTGACGGCAGCAGCCCTCGCAGAATTCGGAGTAACGGACTCGCTCGAACTTGCTGTCCGGCGGAAACCTGTACGTACTTTTGCTGAGAACATGGAAGAAAAATTAATCGAGGTCGCTTTTGCGGAAGCAGCCGACTACGAGGACATTCACAATGCCCTGGCCGCGGAGCAACGGGAAGCCGAACGGCTGATAAAACCTGATGATTGTCAGTATGGAGACAATGACCTGTGCTATGCAGACGCGTAGCAAGAGAGGCAGAGAGCATAGTGCGAAGGGTAAAAACGCTATGCTTCATGCCCTATTTAAAAAAAACGGAGAAACGCCATGTCACTCGCTCCTCACAACAAATGGCTTTTGATCTTTTATACCGTACCCTCGCACCCTGTGAGCAATCGGATGAAAATATGGAGGAAGCTGGCGCGGTCCGGGGCAGTGCAACTCAAGGGCGCTGTGTACATCCTTCCCCACAATGTTGAGCACTATGAACTCTGCGAGTGGCTGGTCTCAGAGGTCGCGTCAATGGGAGGTGACGGTACCTTCGTAAAGGTACCGGAGGTGGAAACCATGACGGATAGCGAGGTCATAGCCTTGTTCAACGGGCAGCGGGAGAACGATTATCGTAACATGGGAAAAAAGCTTGAGGAACTTGAACGGAAAATAAGCAATATCAGAAAAGGCGGCAGAGGTCAGAACGTCAAAAAACTATCCGAGCAGTTGAACAAGGATAAAAAAGAGTTTGAGGATATACGGAAAGTGGATTTTTTCGCCTCAAAGCACGGTGAGTTATTACAGAAGCGCATAAAGACCATGGAAGACGAGGTAAAAGGCATGTCCACTCCGCCCATCAAAGAACAGACAGCTGTACTCACCCCAAAACGAAGCGCAGAGTATCAGGGAAAAACCTGGGTCACGCGCAAAAAACCCTTTGTGGATCGTATGGCTTCCGCGTGGCTGATCAGGCGGTTCATCGATCCCGGGGCGAAGTTCCGGTTCATCGAGGAAAAAGAATTGGGGTCCCTGGATAAACAGTTTTCCACCTTCGACATCCGCGGAGCAGAGTTCACGCATCAGGGAGACCTTTGCACCTTCGAGGTCCTGGCCAAATCCTTCGGCATTAAAGATAAAGCAATCAAACGGATCGCGGAAATCGTTCATGACCTCGATATAAAAGATGAAAAATATAACAATCCGGAAACAAGCGGGGTCGAGGAAATCCTGACCGGCATCCGAAAAACGGAAAACACCGACGAAACAACTCTTGAGAAAGGCATGGCCGTATTTGACATGCTGTATGCATCGAAAACCTGAGCTCGCAGGATAAGGAGAAAGGCACATGACTCCACCGGGAATATCTTTCGCAGAAGCCTTCCGCTACTGGCTCAAACTGGGGTTTATCAGTTTTGGAGGCCCTACGGGCCAGATAGCGATCATGCACAAGGACCTGGTCGAAAAGAAAAAATGGATAGCAGAAGACCATTTCCTGCAGGCGTTGAATTTCTGCATGCTACTTCCCGGCCCCGAGGCTCAGCAGCTCGCAACGTACATCGGCTGGCTCCTGAAAGGGAAATGGGGCGGTATCATGGCAGGCGGGCTCTTCGTCCTTCCTTCCATATTCATCCTCTGGCTGCTCGCATGGATGTATGCCTCGCTCGGCAGCGTACCCGCGGTGGCGGCGTTGTTCTATGGTTTGAAACCCGCCGTTGTCGCAATTGTTTTTGAGGCAGTGCTGCGCATCGGGAAAAAGGCGTTAAAGACGAAATTTCTCTACACCCTTGCGGCAGCGGCCTTTGTCTGCATTTATTTCTTCAATGTTCCCTTCCCGGTCATTGTATTGTCGGCGGGACTAATCGGGTACCTCTCCGGAACATTCGCGCCGGGTTTGCTCTCAGCAAAGGCGGGAAACACGCCTTCTGCCAGTCCCTCCCCTGCGCCTGCAACGCCGGTGAACGGCGGAAATGGCGTCAAGAGCGGGTGGAGGCGCTCGTTAAAGGTTCTCACGGTCTTTCTTGCCCTGTGGTTCCTTCCGATCGCTGTCCTCGGATTATGGAGAGGCTGGCATGATACGTTCATCGATATCGCGGTCCTGTTCAGCAAAGCCGCGGTCGTGACCTTCGGCGGGGCCTATGCCGTGCTCGGCTATATCAGCCAGCAGGCGGTGGGCCACTACCACTGGATAATGCCCGAACAAATGATGGATGGGCTGGGGTTGGCGGAGACCACGCCAGGGCCGCTCATCATGGTGAACCAGTTCGTCGGATACCTCGCCGGGTATTATCATGCCTCAGGGCTCTCCCCTGCCCTCGGAGGAGCCATCGGCGGATTGCTCACCACGTGGGTGACATTCATACCATCATTCATGATGATATTTCTCCTGGCGCCATACATTGAAAAGCTCAGGAGAAATAAGAGCCTGGGAACAGCGCTCTCGGCCATCACCGCGGCCGTGGTCGGCGTCGTGCTGAACCTCGCCGTCCTCTTCACTCATCATACGCTCGTGCCGGACACCGGCGGTTTCGATTGGTATTCCCTCGCGGCATCGGTGGTCGCCTTTATCGGCATGCAGAGGTTCAAGTGGGGAATGGTTCCGGTCATTGCTGGATCGGCGGCAGCAGGATTCGTGTGGACAATGGCATCACATTAAATAAGGAGGTTTGTCATGAAACAGGTTGCGGAAATGGCGATAAACTTTATGGCCGCATCGGCCAGAACTGCGCCGAAGGCGGGCGGGAAAGACTTTCTCGAAATAGTGGTGGTCACCAAAGACGAAGACCTTCAGAAGATCGCGAACGCAATGAGGGAATATGCGCCGAAGAGCACCAACGAGGCATTCTGGCTCCGGGACGCGTTGAACATCGAGAACTCACAAGCCCTCCTGCTTATCGGCCTTTCCAAGCCCGTCACCGCCGGGTATGACTGCGGGGCATGCGGGTATCCATCGTGCGCGGAGTTCACCAAGAATAAACAGATGAAGGCCAAAGAAATGGGATACACGGGCCCTCACTGCGTCATGCGCATGATGGACATCGGCGTTGCCCTCTCTTCGGCGGCTAAAACCGCAAGCATCCATAATGTCGACAACAGGGTACAACAGCGAGTCGGTGCTGCTGCACGGGCGCTGGGACTAATCCATGCCGAAGTTGCGATGGGCATACCCGTCAGCATCGGCGGCAAGAACATCTATTTCGACCGGCAGGCACCGGCTAAGCACTGAGCGAGAGAGCACGAACATGTCAAAACTGATGTCCCCTTTCGCCGCACTCTGCACTGTGGGCTTCATCGCACGGCTGTCCTATGCCCTGGCGAGAAGCCCGGTGCTGCCCCTCTTCGCCCTCTATCTTGGCGCAGGGCCCGAGGGAATCGGGTTCGCCGTGGGCATATCGACGGTCACGGGCATCTTCTTCAAGCTCCCTGCCGGCGCGCTTTCGGACATTATCGGCAGAAAGCGGACCATGCTCATCGGACTCGTGGTTTTTGCGGTCATGCCCTTCATGTATCTTCTGGTGCGCGATTACCGGCTGCTGATAGTTGTCCGGTTCGTCCATGGCCTTGCTACTGCGATCTACGGTCCTGTTTCGATGGCTGTCGTAGCGGATATCGCAGGGACGAAAAAGGGCGAGATGCTTTCATGGTTTTCATCCATAACGATCATCGGAAATCTTCTTGGAGCGCCCCTGGGCGGATTTATTCTTCACAATATGGCCGATGCGCCGAATCCCGCTTTGCCGGACTTCCAAATGGCCTATCTCGCGAGCGGCGTCGCCGGCATGCTGTCCTTACTCCTTGCCGTGGAAATTCTGCACAATGGCAAAACCGGAGTTGATGGCAAAAACTTGAGAGATGCTTACAAGCGGTTCATTTCCGGTATCAGGGAGGTGATGAGCGATAAGCGCATTGTTATTACTTCAAGCATGGAAGGGCTCCAGAACCTAACAGTGGGTGCACTGGAGGCATTCCTCCCGATCTATGCCGTCACCGTTGCCGGTATGAACGAATTTCAGGCCGGTCTGCTTTGGGGCATCCAGATCGCGGTCACGATAGTTTCGAAACCGGTGATGGGAAGAACATCCGACCGGTTCGGAAGAAAACCGCTCATCGTCATCGGCATGTTTCTTTGCGCCGGAGCATTCGGAGCCATCCCCCTGCTCGGGGACTTCTGGTCCCTGATGGTCGCAGCGGTCTTCTTCGGGCTCGGCGAGTCTTTTGTAACGTCATCATCCGCGGCTCTTGTGGCGGACATCTGTCAGGAAAAACATTTCGGCACGGCCATGGGGACCTTCGGGACGATATTCGACATCGGTCATGCATCCGGCCCCATCCTGGCGGGGTTCCTGATCGCCAGATATGATTACCTTTATTCGTTCTGGATCATGTCGTCGATCCTTGTTGTTGCGATCCCGGTGTTCATGGCAACGGTAAAAATAGAAAAGAACATGATATGATCGTTGCAATCGGACCTATGAAAATTGAGATTGCACAATAATTAACATAGGTATGCCCTCACGGGCTTCCCTGTCACACCGCCGTGCGTACGGGTCCGTACACGGCGGTTCGGCTGGTTAAGCGTTGCGAGCAACTAATCGCGGAAGTCCGAGCGAGTCAAAATAGGCATTCGGGAACGCCCGCTGTATGGTGGCGTGTCGCGCCATACGCCACGGGCCTTTAGGTGCGCCTGCTGCGACTGCCGCTTGAAAGTGAGGGATTCCCCGCCGCCTGAGTTCCGCGTACCGGGTCATTCCTCGCTTCCATTGTCTCCAGATGATAGAACGGAGCCGCCGCCGTGTCCACGATTCAAGGTCTTGGAGCACTGACGGAGTTTGGCTGAACCCAAAGTAGCCGCGCCGGCCGATGAGGTACTTCGCAAGATTCTTCCATGGGCAAAGTAGCCGTTTGTTGCAGACGCGCTTTATACAATAAAACCAAGTCCGATTATTATAACCACCGAAGAAATCAAGAAACCTTTCAGGCTATCGGATCCTTTGTGTTTCATCATTCTTCTCCTTATGGTATATTTGGTCGAATTGCAACTACAATTGCCTTTGCTCCTTTCACAAATCGTTTTTTAAGTTTCTCTGTTGATCAGATATGAGCTGAGTAACATTATTAGCAGACCCATAACAGTATTATGAGGTTTTGTCAAGTTGCTGCATAGTTTCAATGATCCGTTCATTATCAACTTTATTTCTTTTCACTTCCCTCCTATCGACAGTTCCTTCACGCGCAATGACGGGCTGCCGATCCTGCCCTGGAACCGGAGGTCATTGCCGACAGCGTCGACGTTCTTCATAAGGTCGAGGATATTGCCCGCGATAGTGATCTCCCGCACCGGATACGCGATCCTGCCGTTCTCGATCCAGAACCCTGTCGCGCCCACGGAAAAATCTCCGGATATGGGATTAGCCATATGGGCGCCCATGATCTCCGTGACCTGGAGTCCCTTCGCGGTAGAGCGGATAAGATCTTCCGGTGTCTGGGAGCCGGGAGCAATATAGAGGTTCGTCAGCCCGACACCGGGTACGCCTTTAAATCCGCCGCGCATACCGTTCCCTGTCGAGACAGTCCTGTCTTTTTTTGCCGTGTAGGTATTATAGAGGAATATCGTGAGCCTGCCCCTATCGATAACCGTTTTCTTTTTCATGGGCACAGCCTCATCATCGGACGGCGCGGTCCCGATCCCCCCCTCCAGCAGACCATCGTCTAAGACGGTCAATATTGGCGACACGATCTCTTTGTCCAGCTTGCCGATGAAAAGGGATTTCTTTTTCTGGACATTCTCAGCCGAGAACCCCGAGGCCATGATCGACAGGAATTCCCCGACCACGTCCCGGTCCAGGACCACGGGGGCTTTTACCGTCTCCACGGTCTTGGCGCCGAGCAGGCCGATCGCCTTGCGGGCGGCTCTGCGGCCGATGTCTTCCAGGGAAAGCTTGTGATAGAACCTGTTTACCTCGAACTCCGACCCCGCCTGGGACTCTCCTTTGTCCTCGGCCACCGCTTCTATGCTCGCGTATGCTGCCGTGCCCTGAAAAGAAACAGACGCTCCCCTGCTGTTCATGATCACGGTTTCGGATTCGGAAAAACTGGCCGAGGCCTTGCGGATATGCTTTATCCTCTTGTCGACGGCAAAGGCTTCCCGCTCCATGGCCATGACCCGGTCGATCTTTTCTTTTTCGCTCAGACGGACGAGGGCGGGATCGTGTATATTTACCGCCTGATATGCGCCAACAGGTATTTCGGGAATGGACTGAAAGGGGTCCGGCTCGGTGTTCCGCGCGTTCGTTACCGCGGACTGCGTGAGGGTCTTGAGAGCGCTGTCGGACAGATCGGAAGTAAAGGCGAACCCCATCCTTCCGTCCATGATCACGCGCAATCCGACGCCGGCATCACGCGCCCGGTCAAAGGCCTCGACCTTCTGGTCCTTGACTTCAACGGTGGTTGAAGCAGAGGAACGAATGAAGACCTCGGCGGCGGCGGCGGCGTTTTGCGACATTGCGAGGGAAAGGATCTTGTGGGCGGTCTGTTTGTCCATTGTGAAAATTCAGCTCGTAGCTCGTGGTTCATAGCTCGTAGTAAAAGGTTTTAGCCGCGAGCCACCAGCTACGAACCACGAGCTGTTTTACTCAAAGTAGCTTGCCGACGCCGTATCGGACTCCCAGACAGTGACACTGGCGACATCAAGATTGTCGTTATTGATCTTTTTTACCATGTTGTCGTATATCCACTTGGCCAGGTTCTCCGAAGAAGGGTTGATCTGCGTGAACGGAAAGATATCGTTAAGAAAAGTATGCTCAATCTGGTCAAGGACCTCCCGGAGAAACTTCTTGAGGTCATGAAAGTCCATTGCCAGCCCCTGCTCGTCGAGCCGCTCGGCTGCCACGGCAACGGTCACGCGCCAGTTATGGCCGTGCAACTTCTCGCATTTGCCCTTATAACCCCTGAGCTGATGCGCCGCTGCAAACTTCGATTCTATGACAAGCTCGTACATGGTGAAAAATAATAATTTATACACGCTCAAATGTCAATACATAAAAGCGCCTATTCTCGCCAGAAAGAAACAACGTGACGCGTTATCACGCGGCCGTTTCGTCCCCCGGCTCCCGCCTGAGGGCAGGCGCCGGGCCGGCAACAGATACCCCTTCCCTGCAAAAGGGGCATATAGAATAAAAAAAACTTGCAAAAGACAATAATTTCATATATCATTTTCCCGTAATGGCATTAATGAAAGAGGATACCAGGCAGTCAATCGAACCGTTGTTCCTGTCCCAGGCTCTCGAGAGCGGGGCCAGGCTCCGCGTCGGACAGATGAACAAAACCGAACACGAAGGCGTCATTCGTGACGTCGGCCGTTATGATATCAACGTGGAAGAGAACGGCAGGATCATTACCCTCTTGAAACAGGAACTCTCTTACCTTACCTCCCCGAACCCTTTGATATCCGCTCCTTCCCCGCTTCAGACCGGGGGCGCATCCGCGCAGCCCGCGTCAGCGCCGGAAGCTCCGCCGCTGAGACCGAACATCCAGCAGGAATTCCTGGACAAGGCCATCAAGGAAAACCAGATGCTCACGATCTTTCTGATCAACGGGCAGCGGATCAAAGCAAGCGTGGAGGCATACGATAATTTTACCATTCTTCTCAGAGAAGGCGAGAAGCAGCACCTGTACTATAAACATTCTATTACCACGATCAACCGTTAGAGGTAAGCGCATGGAACAGAACCTCCTCGATAGAATGCTCGACCAATACCAGAAAGAACAGGCCCCGGTAACCATAACCCTTCAGAACAAGGTCCGCGTCCATGGGAAGATCAAGGCATTCGACAGCTATGTCATTCTCATGGACAATCAGAGACACGAGATCCTTTACCGGCATGCCGTCTCCAGCCTGTCCCTCTCTGTCCGGGACGAGATCAGACAGCCTACTCCCTCCAGACCCGTGCAGGCGGCAAAACCATCCCCGAGACCGGCAAAGCCGTCTCCCCGCAGACCGCGTGAAGTTCCGCAAACGCCGAAAATGGCTGCGGCAGG
>Ga0209320_10000574_pt1 | contig 18810 bp, 19 predicted proteins | sample Rifsed13ft4_FD_184008 | JGI IMG/M metagenome (GOLD analysis project Ga0209320, IMG submission 184008) | Soil microbial communities from Rifle, Colorado, USA - sediment 13ft 4 (version 2) | ecosystem: Environmental > Terrestrial > Deep subsurface > Rock core/Sediment | place: Rifle, Colorado... | reverse complement strand
CATGTGATTACTGTTTGAGTATGGGCGCTCATTTTCATAGTCCTTGTTGATGGCGGTCGTGGCCAGTTTGATGTTCGCCGGCTCGCGCTTGGGGCAGTGTGAGGGGCCTGCGCCAGTTCAGTGCGTCGATCGGAACTTGTCGGTTGCCTTGAGTTTTTCTGAAAGCCAGTAGTCAACTGACCAACGGCCGCTCCCGGTATGCAACAGATCACTCAACAGCGCTATCGCACCGATATATATGGTGCCGAAGGCCCAATCGCCCTGGGGCTCGATAATGCTACCCAGGACATCTCCCAGCCAGGTGAGCGAATTCGCCATGTTTGCCACCGCCCGCAGCAAAAAGATAACCAGGGCAGGAAGCGCTGCAAGGCGTAGCGCCAATCCGCATAGAAAACTGACGCTCGACAGTATCTCGATCGTGCGCAGCAATACGCCTGTGCCAAGTACCATGATGTTTGGTGTCTGTGCCTCGGCAGCATAAAAAACAAACAGATGCTGGATACCACCTCCTATCGGAAAAAGCAGCATCAACGCAATCAACACCCGCGATGGCACAACCCATCTCAGCCCCGATGTGCTGACCAGATTGACCAATCTGGGCTTAGCAAGAAAGTGATCAATCTTGTCGATAACTTGTCGCGATAAAACTCTCATCTCTTTTCAGACGTCCTTATTTGGCATGCATGAGCTGTTGTTGCTTGACCTTCTGCGATTCAGTTTTCATTCATAGGGCGTGTTCCAGTCGCTGCCCAGCGTCTGCTATGCGGACGGACTGAATCACCCCGGCTCCAAAGTATCTACAGAGGCCTGGCAAGTCACCTTCTTGGGGCCCCGGCCGTGAACCAGCGACCGATCAGCGCACGCTCGGCGTCAGTGATCTGTGTCGCATTGTTCTTCGGCATAGTCTTGAGCACCACGGCCTGCTGGTAAATACGCTGCGCGTGCTTAGCGATCTCTTCGGGGGAATCGAGGCGCACGTTCTTGTGCTGCATCTGCGCGCCGTGACACACGGTGCAGCGCTGCGTGACTACGCTCTGCACTTCTGCAAACGTGGCCGGCGCGGACGCCGATAGTGCAGCCTGCGGCGTGGTCATGATCGCGAACGCCACGCCCACCAGGATCAGTGTGTCGAAAAACAATTCCGATTTAAGTTTCATGAGGAGCAAGCAGCGGAAGGACGATTCGAAAAACACTGCCCTTATCAGGCGAACCGGCGATTTCGATGCGCCCACCGTGGATTTCGACCGCCTGGCGGGCGATGGCGAGTCCAAGACCGAACCCGCCCTCGGCGCGGTTGCGCGCGGCGTCGACACGATAGAAGCGGTCGAACACCTTGCCGTGATGCTCGGGGGGAATGCCGGGGCCACTATCGGCGATCTCCAGGGCGACCTCTGAACCCGTCCGGGCGACGCGTAAAGTCACTTGGCCTCCCGATGGCGTGTATTTGATGGCATTGTCGAGGATGTTGACGACGGCCTGGCGCAGAATGGCGATGTCCGCCGAAACCAGAACCGGCTCGGATGGTTCCATGATCAAGATTTGATTTTTCTCTTCCGCCAGCACCTTAAGATGGGCCGCCACCTCGCCGGCCAAGGCGCCGAGATCTACCGGGCGCAGGATGAGTGCCATCCGTCCGGCATCGGCGCGCGTCAGTGTCAGCAGGCTCTCGACCAGCAGCGTCAGGCGATCAGCCTCTTCCAGCATGGTACCCACGATATCCCGATAGGCGGCCTCATCGTGATGCTTGCCCAGACCTACCTCACCAACGCTGCGAATGACTGCGAGCGGCGTTCGCAGTTCGTGTGAAGCGTCAGCGGTGAAACGCTGCAATTGCTCGAAGGATTGTTCCAGATGCGCGAACAAGTCGTTGAAGGTGGTAGCCAGCCGCCCCAACTCGTCACCGGGGTTATCCACCGGCAGACGGGCATCGAGCCGCTCGGCGTTGATAACGCGGGCTTGTGCGGTCATCTTCGCAATCGGCGAGAGCGCACGGCCGGCCATCAAGTAGCCGCCGAGGCCGGAAAGAGCAATCGCCAGTGGCAAACTCAGCCCCATAACCCAGAACAGCGTTGCCAAGTCGTGCTCGGCCTGATCTTCGGAGAACGCTGCGCGTGCAACCACTTTCTGCCCCGCGATCTCGATATCACGTTGCAGGACGCGCAAATGGGCGCCATTGGGCGCCACTAGGGAGAAAAAGCCGGAGGTGCGCGCCTCAAAGGACGGGATGACGTCAGCCATTTCTGGAACGCCTATTTCCGGCACACGATAGATCAGCGAACCGTCTGGACGATGAATATCCAGCCAGGAAACATTCCTGAGCGGTTGGTAAGCCTCATGATTGTCGTGAGGTGCGTGCCAGACAAGCCGCCCGGCGTCATCCACGGTGAGTGAACGCTCGGCGATTTCCACTTCCTGGTCCAGCCGATGAGCGATTTCTGCGTTCAGGCGATCATGCACGAAAGCCGCGACAAATACCGCATAAGCAAGCAGCACCAAGCCCATGGCAGCTGCGTAGGCAACAGCCAGCCGGGCGCGGATGGACAGCACACGCCACGCCTTCATGGCGCCTCCTCACGCAGCACGAAACCGACGCCGCGCAGGGTGTGGATCAGCTTGAGCGCAGTATCTCCGTCGACCTTCTTGCGCAATCGGGCGATATGCACGTCGATCACATTGTCCAACGGCGTGGCACGCCTTACCTCCCGCCAGACATCCTGCGCCAGCATCTCGCGCGACACGATCTGGCCGTGGTGGCGCAGCAGGTATTCGAGCAACTCGAATTCGCGCACCGTCAGGTCGAGCGGCTGACCTCCGCGCGTTACCTTGCGCGTGACGAGGTCCATTTCGAGATCGGCAACCTTGAAACGCAGGATTTCATCAGCACGCCCGCGCCGTATCAGGGCACGCAAGCGTGCGAGCAATTCGGGGAAAGCGAAGGGCTTGACCAGGTAATCGTCGGCGCCGGCGTCCAGTCCTCGGATGCGGTCCGTGACCGTGTCGCGCGCCGACAGGATCAGCACTGGCGTGGACAAGCCGCGACGGCGCAGGGCTACCAGCGCTTCAAGGCCATCGCGGCCGGGCAGCATCAGATCGAGAATCATTAGGTCGAAGGTTTCCGTATTGACGAGGAAAAAACCTTCCTCGCCAGTGGCGGCCACCTTACATTCATAATGTTCGGCCTCAAGCCCCTGCTTGAGTGCCTGAGCCAGTTTTGGCTCATCCTCGACAATCAGAACTTGCATGGGCGTGTTACCAATATTGAACCAGAGGTTATATTAGAGTTGCTGCCGGCAGGCACCTACTGAAGAGTTTCTGACTTTTTGTTAAGGGTTGCTGATGTGGCGTTAAGCAAACCACTCTGGTTCTAACGAGGGATGTGCGAGTTTCCGCATGCATCCTCGAACAATTCGCCGAACAGCTCTTGCACCTTGATTTTTGCCGCCGCCAGCGCCTCGCGGCCTTCGGGTGTGATTTCGTAGACGCGCCGACCTCGCTGCCTGGTGCGCTCTTCGTGAGAAACGAGATACCCCTTTTTCTCCAACCCGTGCAGCATTGGATAGAGTGTCCCGGCACTTATTTCATAGCCGTGATGCCGCAGTTCCTCAATGAGGGCGAGACCAAATATCGCTTCCTCGGCAGCATGATGCAAGATGTGAAGACGGATCAGCCCGCTATAGAGGTCTTTGTCGGTCATTGCTTCGGCCTCACAGCACGATACTCAGAAGCCATCCCGCCGCACCACTGCCAACGACAACCAGCCACGGCGGGAGCTTCCAGAACATCAGTGCGACAAGGGCCACCAGAGCCAGCCCGAAGTCTTGCGGCTTGAAAATGGCACTCGTCCATACCGGCTGATAGAGCGCAGCCAGCAGGAGACCGACCACGGCAGCATTAACCCCGGCTAGCGCCGCTTGAGTGCGCATGCTATGGCGCAGCCGCTCCCAAAATGGCAAAGCACCGACGACCAGCAAGAAAGACGGCGCAAAGATCGCCAGCAGACAGATCAGGCCGCCGATCCAGCCGGAAGGCGTTGTGCTCATGGATGCCCCGAGGAACGAGGCGAACGTGAACAAGGGGCCGGGCACCGCCTGCGCAGCACCGTACCCGGCAAGGAACGCTTCATTGCTGACCCAGCCGGAGGGCACTACCTCAGCTTGCAGCAGCGGCAGCACGACGTGGCCACCGCCGAATACCAGTGACCCGACACGGAAGAAGGCATCCACCATTGCCACGGTTTGACTCGGCATCAGTTGAGCCAAAACCGGCAGACCCACCAGCAGAGCAAAGAACAGTGACAACCAGATCACTCCGGCACGGTGGCTGACCGTGATCGGCAGCGGATCGTGTGCGCCGTCCTGAGTAGGCTTGAACAGCAGCAATCCAGCGATGCCAGCGGCAGCAATCATGCCGACCTGTCCCCATGCGGACGGCACAAGCAGAACGACACAGGTCGCAATCGCCATGATGGTGACACGCGGCACGTCAGTACAGAGGTTGCGTGCCATGCCCCATACCGCTTGGGCGACGACCGCGACGGCCACCACTTTCAGACCGTGCAGCGCTCCTGGCGATATGGCATCGCCGTAGTTGGAAATGCCCAGCGCAAACAGGATCAGGGCAACTGCTGAAGGCAGTGTGAAGCCTGCCCAGGCTGCCACGGCTCCGGCGTAGCCCGACCGGGACAGGCCCAATGCGATGCCGACCTGGCTGCTTGCAGGCCCTGGCAGGAATTGGCATAGCGCCACCAAATCTGCATAGCTGCGCTCGGACAACCAGCGCCTCCGTGTGACGAACTCATCGCGAAAGTAGCCCAAGTGCGCGATGGGGCCGCCGAAAGAGGTCAGCCCAAGGCGCAGAAAAATGAGAAAGACAGACCATGGGCTGCGGTCATCGGTGCGGGTGTTAGTCATGCGTTCGCCTTCTTGATTTGCAATAGGATCAGTTCATAATAATCGAAATTCGATAACGAAATTCGATTATTTGGTAAAGACCCACATGGAACTTGTCCTGATTGGTGTCGCGGCCCGACCTGACACTCTTCTCCGGTTTCGGCCTTGAGACGGTTCTGGTGCCGGTGTTCGCGCTGTTCTTCCCGGTGCCGCTGGCAATCGCAGCCACGGCAGCGGTGCATTTCGCCAACAACATTTTCAAGTTCGGCTTGATGGCCAAGCAGGCCGACTGGCGGGTCGTGGCGCGCTTCAGCGTGACCGCCGCCATCGCCGCAACGGTTGGGGCAAGTCTCCTCAATCTGTTCGACAAGATGCCGGTCGTGGCGAGCTACACCCTTGGCGGATCAGTGCCGTGATGAATACGGGCTGTCGCAGGATTTCCAACAGCGGTCGAGCAGGGCCGTGCGCCTCGGCAACCACCAAAGGCGGGATGGCAATTCGCGTCACCACCAGGAAGGCTAGTACGCTCAAGGCAGACAAAGCGAAATACGATGCCATGAAAGGCAAAGGGCCGATACCCTGCGTCACGCGGGCGATGTGCACAACAGCAGGCGCAACAGAATCGAATCAACCTGATCGCGGTTCAGTCACAACGCCTCGTCGATAGCGCCGCTTTGTACCAAGCATTGGGTGGGGCTGGGTCGACGTCAGTTGAAAGCTTGCTCTAAGGATGGCCTTGCTTGCACGTCCAGTGGGCCTGATTATGAACGAGCGACTTACCCCATTGATATCCCACGTTGCCGTTCAAACACCCATGACACGTTACTCCCTCGAATGACAGCCGTCATCGTTTTCCCCAACCGCTGCTCAATCACTGGCTTCCACGGCACAAGACTGAATCCCATGCCGTCATCGAGCATGGCGAAGCGCCCGCTGGCGAGCTGAACATTGCGGCGATAGATGCCACTGACGCGCTCCCCATCGGCTATGGGCCTATGCGCTAGTCCGGTTTCGGTGGCAATGATTTTTGCAGCAACATCGATCTCACGCCCACGTAAGGTCGCCAACAGATTGCGCGCCAGTATCACGCGCTGTCCACGTTTCTCGGCCAGCCCGTGTTCAATCAAAAAATCCGACCGCTGCCATAGTGCTTCGCGCACATCACTGCCAAAACCCAAATCACCAATGCCCTTGCTGCCGCCAATCAACTGCTGGTCCAACCAGGTCGCGCCGATCACGCGCGCCTGTCGCTCGATGGGCAGGTGCGAACGAAGTTCCACTGCCACACCACCCAGCCGCTGCGCATCGTATTGTCGACCTTGTTCAGGCAGGTCCGCTGGCACGCGCCAGACGCCCTCGGCTACCCGTTCGACAATGCCCGCCCGGCGCATCGCTTCCAGTCGCCGAACATGGGCATCGACCACCTCGCGCAGATCGCGTTCGGACGTGGCCTGCGCCTTGGCAACGGCGAGGTGATGGTCGGTGCGGTACAGGCCGTCGACCGCCAACACGGCGATGTTCTTGTCGGCTGCGCGAACCTTGGTCGAACCTCGCGCCTCGACCACGGCGCCGATCGGGTACTGCGCCAGTTCCGTCTTGGCCGGCAATGTCACGTAATGCGCCTTGCCGTCGATGCCATCGACCACCAGATAGCCCTTGTCGTATAGCTCGTCCGCAAGCCCTTTGCCGGCTACCCGGCCGATGACGGAACGGCTTTCTTCTCCTGGCTGAAACACGGCCAGGTCGCGCTGCGCACCGCCCATTGCCCGCTGCATGGTGCGGATAATGTCGCCGCGTTCGCCCATCGCTCGCAAGACTGGTTCGGCATCGGCGTGAACCGCCCAGACGCCGGGCTGTTGTTCGCTCGCCAGCCCCATGCGTTGCAGCCGCTGCAAACGACCCACCAGCAGCACGCGCTGCTGCCGCAGCTTCGGGTCGCCGGCCGGTTGATCGACATGGTTCAACCGATCCCGCGCTTCGCGTTGCAGCGCGCGGTCCAGGCTGGTCCACCGCTCCTGATCGACCTCGCGCATCAAGGTACGCTGGATTTCCAGCTCCGTACGCGGCCCCAGCCATTCGGTGGACAGTTCCGCGGCGCGCTCGCGCATACCTCGGGTGATGTAGGCCTGCGAAATGATGAGGTCTTTGCCGGTGGCATCTTTGCCGCGCAACACGATATGCGTGTGCGGGTTGTCGGTGTTCCAGTGGTTCACTGCCACCCAGTCCAGCCGACTGCCCAGATCGGCTTCCATGCGGCCCATCAGGTGGCGCGTGTAGGTGCGTAGGTCGTCGAGCTGTTCGGCGTCCTCGGGCGAAACGATCAAGCGGAACTGGTGCCGATCTTCCCCACCACGTTCCTCGAAGGCCGGCAAGTCGGCTTCATCGGTCATTGGCCCATAGGCCTTACCGGTGTCCTGTTCGCGGCCGACGCCTTCGCGCTCAATGTAGCGCAAGGGGGTGATAGTTGAACGCGCCGAGCTGGAGGCGCGGGGGTCACTATACGCGCTGCTCGAGGATCGCGGGGTCAGGCTGCTCTCCGCGGAGGAGACGATCGAGGCCGTTGCCGCCGACCGAGAGGAGGCATCTCTGCTTGGGATTCCTCCCGGTGCCCCACTCATGCTGGTCTCGCGTGTGACGCGGGGGGAGACGGGTATACCGGTCGAGTTTGTGAAAGCGTTCTACCGGGCCGACTTTTACCGCTATACTGTGCGGCTGCAACGAGAACGAAGGGGGGAGTGAGATGAGCGCTGCAGGTGTGAGGAGGATTGTGGCAGCCACCGTCGTCGTGGCCGTCGTTCTCACCGTTGCGGTACTGGACCTGTCGCCGTCCGTAGCGGCGCCCAGTGCCAAGAAGGTCGCGCTGATCATCGCCCAGGGCGGACTGGGCGACCGTTCCTACAACGATTCGGGCTATGCTGGCCTGACCAAGGCGGCGCAGGACTTCGGGGTCCAGATCAAGGCCATCGAGTCCCGCGATCCGGTCGGCCAGGGCGAGCAACTGTTGCGCCAGGCGGCGAAGGCAGGCTTTGACCTGGTCATTACGCTCGAGTTCACGCACTTCGAGCCCCTGGCCCGCGTCGCCCCAGACTTTCCCAACACGAAATTCTCGATCCTGAACATTGCCGTGGAGAAACCCAACGTCGTCTCTGTCATCTTCAAGGAGCACGAGGGGTCCTTCCTCGCCGGTGCCCTGGCCGCCATGGTGACCAAGGACACGAAGATCCCGGGGATCAACCCGCGGAAGATCATCGGAGTGATCGGTGGGACCAAGTCGGTCGGGATCGACAAGTTCATCGTGGGGTATGAGGAAGGGGCAAAGTTCATCGACAAGGAGACCAAGGTACTGGTTAGCTACTCCAACTCGTTCGGCGACCCCGCCAAGGGGAAGGAGCTGACGCTGGCCCAGTTCCAGCAGGGTGCGGATATCGTCTATCAGGTGGCCGGCGGTACCGGCGAAGGCGTGATCGCCGCCGCCAAGGAGACCGGCCGCTACGCCATTGGAGTGGACTCCGATCAGGACTACATCGCCCCCGGACACGTGCTGACCAGCATGCTGAAGCGCGTCGACCTGGCGGTGTATGACTTGGTGAAGCGGCTGGTGCAGGGCAGCTTGAAGGGCGGCGCTGTCATCACCCTCGGCCTGAAGGAGGGCGGGGTGGGGCTGAGCGAGATGAAGTTCACGCGCCACATCATCCCCAAGGCCTACGTCGACCGGGTGGAGCAGTTGCGCAAGGACATTATCGCCGGCAAGTTCAAAGTCACCGACATCACTCAGAAGTAGTAATAGAGTTGAGGGGGCCGCCGCAGCGGCCCCCCGACCGCATCCGCCGATGGCCGAGGCCGTGCCCCTGGTGCGCATGGAGGAGATCTCGAAGGCCTTTCCGGGCGTGCTGGCCAACGACCGGATCACCTTCGAAGTCGCCGACGGAGAGATCCACGCGCTGGTGGGGGAGAACGGCGCGGGCAAGACGACCTTGATGCGCATTCTGTACGGCCTGGAGCGGGCCGACGCGGGGCGCATCTATTGGCGTGGCCGACCGGTGACCGTCACGACGACGGACGACGCGATTCGCCTGGGCATCGGGATGGTGCACCAACGCTTTCAGCTGGTGCCTTCCCTCACCGCGGCGGAGAGCGTCACGCTGGGACAAGAGCCGCGGCGCGGCGTGTTCTTCGACCGGGCCCGGGCGCGCGCCGTCGTCCAGGAACTGGGAGCGCGTTTCGGCCTGGCGGTCAACCCGGGTGCACGTATCGCCGAACTGTCCGTCGGTGAGCAGCAGCGCGTGGAGATCCTGAAGCTGCTCTACCGACAAGCCCGCCTGCTGGTCCTCGACGAACCCACCACCGTGCTGACGCCTCAGGAAGTCGCCCAATTGTACGAGGTGCTCCGGCGCCTGGTGGCGGAGGGCCGCACGGTTATCTTCATCACGCACAAACTGGCCGAGGTGCTGGCAGCCTCCGATCGGGTCACCGTGCTGCGCCGGGGGTGCGTCGTAGGCACCCTGCCGACGCGTGAGGCCACGGGCGAGGGGCTGGCCCGCATGATTGTCGGCGAAACGATGCCGGCGATACTGGCGCGCGGCGGGGAGCCGCCGGGCCCTCCGATGCTGAGGCTGGAGCGGGTCAGCGCCGCTGACGATCGCGGTCTGCCGGCGCTGGTCGAGATCACACTGGAGGTGCGGCGGGGCGAGATCCTAGGGATCGCCGGTGTAGAGGGGAACGGGCAGAAGGAACTCGTTGAGGTCGCCACCGGCGTGCGCCGTCCCACAAGCGGCCGGTTTTTGCTGAACGGACAGGATCTCACGCGTGCGGACGTCGCGGCGCGGCGCCGGGCCGGCCTGGCGGTGATTCCAGAGGATCGCTACACCGAAGGCCTCAGTCTGCCCATGACCATCGAGGACAATCTGATCGCCACGCGATATCGGGCGCTAGCCACACGGGGTGTGTTGCGGATGGTCGCCGTGCGGGCCGAGTCTGCGGCACTGATGCGTCGCTTCGACGTCCGGGCGCCGCATCCGCGGGTTTCCGCACGAACGCTGTCCGGCGGAAACCTGCAGCGTGTGGTCGTGGCGCGCGAACTAGGCGGGGAACCCGCCGCGCTGATCGCCGCCCACCCTACGCGCGGCCTGGACATTGCGGCGGCGCGGTTCGTGCACCAGCAGTTGCTGGAGATGCGGACCCGCGGCGGTGCGGTCCTGCTGATTTCGGCGGACCTGGACGAGATCATGGCCCTTGCCGATCGGATCGGCGTCCTCTTCGCCGGGCGCATCGTCGGAGAGCTGTCAGCGGCGGCGGCGACCCGCGAGCAGCTAGGGCTGCTGATGGCCGGCCGGAGTGCGACTGCGTGACGCGGACAGTCGTACGCCCCCAGTGGGTGGGCGAGCTGGGCCGCTCCTTCGTCACCTTCAGCGCGGCCCTGGTCATCGGAGCGCTGGTGATGGTGGCCACGGGACGAGACGCCTGGGGGGCCTACCGCACCCTGTTCGCCGTCGCCTTCCTCGGCGCCCAGAACCTGGCAGACACGCTGCTGGCAGCCACCCCGCTGATCTTCACCGGGCTGGCGACCGCTGTGGCCTTCCGCGCCGGCGTGTTCAACATCGGCGTAGAGGGGGCGCTGTACCTGGGGGCGTTCGCCGCGGCCTGGATAGGGTTCACTCTCACCGGGCTGCCCGCGGGCCTGCTGATCCCGCTGGCCTTCCTGGCCGCGGGGCTGGCCGGCGCGCTCTTCATGCTGATCCCCGGGGCCCTACGGGCGTACCTGCGCGTCGACGAGATCGTCACGACGATCATGCTCAACTACGTGGCCATTTCCTTCACCTCGTACCTGGTGAACTACCCGTACGCGGTCCCAGGGCTGGCCAACGCCATGAGCCCGAAAATCGCCTTAGCGGCGCAATTGCCGCGCCTGCTGCCCCCTTCCCAGCTCAACCTGGCACTGATCGTCGTTCTGCTCCTCGTTCCCCTCGTACACTGGCTGCTCAGCCGTACGACGCTGGGTTACGAGCTGCGCGCCCTGGGCAGTAACCCCATCTTCGCCCGGTGGTCTGGGGTGCCCGTCCCGGCGGTTATCCTGCAGGTCATGCTGCTCAGCGGCTTCATCGGAGGGCTGGCCGGTGCCGGCCAGGTCCTGGGGGTGAACTATCGTTTCGTGGACAACTTCTCGCCCGGATACGGGTTTGACGGCATTACCATCGCACTGCTGGGCCGAAACACGGCGCTCGGGAGCCTGATCGCCGCCGTCTTGCTGGGGGCGCTCCGCAGCGGCGGCGCGACCCTTGAACTCTTCGTGGACATCCCCAAGGACCTGATCCTCATCTTGGAGGCGACAATCATCTTCTTCGTCACGGCGGAGTTCGTGTTGACCTTCCCCCGGAGGCGGCATGCAGGCGTTCACTGACCTGGCCTTCGCTACGCTGCGGCTGACCACACCGATCATCCTGGCGGCCCTCGCCGGGCTGCTTAGCCAGCAGGTCGGGCTGATCAACATTGCGCTGGAGGGGATGATGCTGGCAGCTGCCTTTGCCGCGGTTCTAGGCGCGTTCTACGCGCAGCACGCTCTGGTTGGGGTGGTGGCGGCCGTGGTCACGGGGATGCTCGTCGCCCTGGTGTTTGCGGTCTTCGTGCTGCGCTTTCGGGCCAACCTGATCGTCGCTGGACTCGCCGCCAACATCCTGGCCCTGGGCGGCACCGGTTACCTGCTGCAGGTGCTCTACCAGACGCGGGGTGCCTTCGCTCCACCGGGGCTGCGCGGACTGGGCACAGTGCACATTCCGGGTCTGTCCCAGATCCCGATTCTCGGGCCGATCCTGGATGGCCACTCCCCGCTCGTCTACGTCACCTGGGTCCTGGTTATCTTGACGTCCATTTTTCTCAATCGCACCGTGACGGGTCTCCGCGTCCGGGCCGTCGGTGAGCAGGCGGAGGCTGCGACCACGGTGGGGATTCCGGCGCGCCGGCTGCAGTACGGGATGTTGCTGGCGGCGGGGGGCCTCTGCGGGCTGGCCGGTGCGCAGATGTCATTGGGCAACCTGCAGTTGTTCGTCTACAACATGACCAACGGCCGTGGTTTCATGGCGTTGGCCGCCGTCTTCTTCGGTCAGGCCCAGCCATGGGCCACCACACTGGGAAGCGTGGTCTTCGGTTTCTTCGACGCCCTTCAGATCCGGCTGCAGACGACCGTGGGCGTACCGCCGCAGATCACGCAGATCCTTCCCTTTCTTTCCATCGTCGTCGTCCTGACGTGGGTCTCATGGAGGAGGTACCGTGCGCGCCCCGTGGCCGCCTGAGGTACTCGCCACCGGATACGCGGGCATCGACATCATCGCCCGCATCCGCCGGCCCGTGGAGCCGGGGTGGACAGGGATCATCGAGGAGACCGCGCCCGAGCCGAGCCGCGGGGGGTGCGCCCCGAACGTAGCGGTAGGGCTGGCCCGCCTGGGGATCTCCACGGGGGTGGCCATGGTCGTGGGTGACGATCCCGAGGGCCGGGAGTACGTGCGGGCGCTGCAAGCCGAAGGCGTGGATACGCGGCATGTGCATGTGGTTCCCGGCGGCCGCACACCGCGCACATATCTGTTCGTCCCCCCGGAGGGCCCGACCAGCCTGTTCTTCGATCCTGGAGCGGCGGCCCAGTGGACGGCGGCCATCGAGGTAGATCTGCATGGCGTCAGGTTGGCGGTCCTGACGGTCGGCCCGCCGCAGTACAATCGGCAGTTTGCGGCCCAGGCTGTGGCGGCGGGGCTACCTCTCGCCTGGCAGTTGAAAGGTGATCTCAGCGCCTATCCACCCGACCTGGTGCGGGAGTTTGTGGCGGGCAGCCGCTTTATCTTCATGAATCGCCTGGAGGCTGCCTACGCCGCCGCCGTGTTCGGGGTTCCCGCGGTGGCGGATCTCCTCCGGCGCGGGCCGGAAGCGATCTTCATCACGAGCGGGCCCCAGGGCAGCGAGGTCCTCACGGCTGGCGGATCACAGGTTGTCCCGGCAGCACCCGCGACGGTGGTGGATCCGACGGGGGCCGGCGACGCCTACACCGCGGGGGTCTTGGCGGCAATGCTGCGCGGATGGACTGCGGGAGAAGCGGCGCAACTGGGCGCTGTGGTCGCGGCGTTTGTCGTGGAGGCTTGGGGATGTCAGACTGCGCTGCCGGCATGGGAGGCGGCGGTGGCGCGCTACACGGCGGTGTTCGGTCCGCTGCCGGGGAGGGTGTGACGCATGGGCACAGCGCTGCTGTTGATCGACGTAATCAACGACTTCTTCGATCCGGCCGGCCGCAACTACCATCCGTCGTACGAAGCCATCCTGGCCAACATCCGGCGGGTGCTGTCGGCGGCACGGCGCTCGGGCACTCTCGTGATCCACTGCATGGAAGGGCACCGGCCCGGTGTGGACTTCGAGCACCGCAAATTGCCCGTGCACTGTATCGTGGGCGAGCACGACGCCGAACCGGCGCAGGGGATCGAGATCCTCGACGGTGAGGTTGTGGTGCGCAAGCGGCGCTACAGCGCGTTCTTCGGTACCGACTTGGACCTGGTGCTGCGGGAGCGGGGGATGGAGCGGCTTTTGGTCGCCGGCGTGAAGAGCCACGTCTGCATCCGGGCGACGATTCAGGACGCTTTCGGCTATGGATACGAGGCGCTGCTGGTGCGGGAGTGCACCGGGTCGAACCGCCCGCACCTGCACGAGGCCAGCATGGAGGACATTGAGCGGTACATGGGCCGGGTGATCAGCCTGACGGAAGCCCTGTCTCTGCTCGGGGAGGCCTAGCGGTGGGAACAAGAGCGTGGTACCTGCGGGTCCGGCCGGAGGATGTTGCCCGGGTAGTGATCGTGGTGGGCGACCCCGCCCGGCTGCAGCTGTTCAAGGAAGCGCTGTCCGGCGCCGAAGTGGTGGGGCGCGATCGGGAGTTCACGACCATCACGGGAGCGTACGAGGGGCTGCGGCTCTCGGTGGCCGCATCCGGCATCGGCGCCCCGGCGGCGGCCATCGTATTGGAGGAACTGGCCCAACTCGGCATTTCCGTCGTCGTCCGCGCGGGCACGATGATGGCCTTCCGGGCCAAGGTTGGCGATCTGATCCTCGCCCAGGCCGCCTGTCGCTTCGAGGGGACGAGCGCGGCCTACCTACCGCCGGAGGTGCCGGCTGTGCCGGACGCCGGGCTCTTCCTCCGCTTCCGCGAGGCACTGGTGGCCTCGGGGTCTAATCCTGCCGTCGGCCTGGTGGCCAGCAGTGACGGATTCTACACCCACTTAGTGGCCCGAGCCGACGGCCGGATGCCGGGGGCGCACCTGTTGCCGCGCCTACTGGAGTGGAACGTCCTGGGGGCGGACATGGAAACCTCCGCCGTATTCACCATCGGGCAGCGACTCGGACTGCGCACGACAAGCCTCTGTGTGGCCACAGTTGATGGGCATACGGGCAGGATGCTTGAGCCGGCGGAGCGGGAGGAGGCGGAGCGGCGCCTGGTGGCGGCTGTCTTGCATGGTCTCCGCGCCGCCGTGGACGAACGATGAGCGGCCGTCGGTATCTTGATGATCTGATCGCCCGCTTTGAAGCGCTCCGGGCGAATCAACTGGAGCCGATTCAGCGCGCGGCGCAGTACTGTGCCCGGGTCATCGCCGGAGGTGGTCTCGTCCACCTCTTCGGGACGGGCCACGGCAGCATCCCCGCTCTGGAGGCCTTCCCTCGCACTGGCTCCTTTGTGGGGTGGCATCCCATCGTGGAGCCGGGGTTCAGCCCGCACCTGCGCGTGGGCGGCGAGGGGGGTGTCCACCAGTTCCGTTTCCTACAGGCGGCGGAGGGCTTCGGCCGGGCGCTGCTGGAGGCGCAGCCGATCCACCCCGGCGACGCGTTCGTGATCTGCTCTCATTCCGGCGTGAACGCAGTCATCGTCGAGGTGGCGCTGCTGGTCCAGCAGCGGGGCCTGCCCGTGATCGCCATTACCTCACTGGAGCATTCGCACCATGCCCGCCCCCGGCACAGCGGCAGGCGGCGGCTGTTTGAGGTGGCCGACGTGGTCATCGACACCGGTGCGCCTTTCGGTGACGCAGCCGTGGAGGTTCCGGGCCTGGAGATGCGGGTGGGGCCGGTCTCCACACCGCTGGCCGTGGCCGCCTTGCACGCGCTCATCGCCGAGACCGCCGCGCTGCTGGTGGCGCAGGGCCGACCTCCGCTCGTGCTCGGGCACATCGATCGTGAGGGTAAAGCGGTGCCGGCCGAACTGCGGTCGGAGTACATCTCCGCCTACCTGACGAGGTTGTGGAAGCGATAGAGGGTGGTGTGGCGATGAAAATGGCAGCGGTCACATACGGGCACCTGATCGGTGGGGAGTGGCATATCGGAACGGACACCTTCCCCGTGATCAACCCGGCCACCGGGGAGGAGGTAGCGCGGGCCACGCAGGGTACCGTGCGGGAGGCGGCGAGCGCCGTTGAGGCGGCCGCAGGCACCTTTCCGCGCTGGTCGGCGACGCCATCACGGGACAGGGCTGCGGTCCTGCACCGGGTCGCCGCGCTGTTGCGGGAGCGCCTCGCAGCGATGGCGGTGCTCCTCACACGCGAGCAGGGGAAGCCGCTGCGGGACAGCCGCAAGGAGTTGGCCACCACCGCGGACGTCCTTGATCTCTACGCGGAGGAAGCCCGCCGCGTGGGCGGGGAGGCGCTTCCCGGAGAGACGGGCGACACGTTTAGCTTTGTGCTCCGCCAGCCCGTGGGCGTCGTGGCGGCCATCGGCCCGTGGAACTTCCCGGTCGAGCTGCTCGCGTGGAAGATCGCGCCGGCGCTGGCGGCAGGATGCACCGTGGTCGCCAAGCCCCCCAGTGAAGCCCCGCTGACCGTCTTGGAAATGGGCCGTTGCTTCATGGACGCGGGACTTCCGGCGGGTGTCCTCAACATGGTCACCGGGCCCGGCCGCACCGTCGGCGAGGCGCTGGTCACACACCCTCTGGTGCGGAAGATCGCTTTCACTGGCTCCACAGCCACCGGGCGGCGGATCGGCGCGCTGGCGGCAGAGCAACTGAAGCGCGTCACGCTAGAGCTGGGTGGAAGTGCCCCCTTCATCGTCTGTGAAGACGCCGACCTGGAACGCGCCGTCCCCGATGCGGTGCGCCGCTCCTTTTCCCACGCTGGGCAGATTTGCATCAGCGTGAACCGGATCTACGTGCACAAGCGCCTGTTCGGCGAGTTCACCGATCAGTTCGTGGAGCGGACGCGGCGCCTCGTTGTTGCCGATGGACTAAGGGTTCCCGACGCCGATCTGGGGCCGATGGTCAGCGAGGCGGCTCGCCAGCAGGTCCAGGAGCACGTGGCCGACGCCATCGCCAAAGGAGCGCAGGTGCTCACCGGAGGCCGGGAACCCGAGGAGGACGAATACGCCCGGGGCTTCTTCTACCTGCCGACGGTGCTGGTCGACGTGGAGCCGGCGATGCGCTGCATGTCCGAGGAGACCTTTGGACCGGTGGCGCCGATCGCCCGCTTCAGCACCCTCGACGAAGCCCTGGCGATGGCGAACGCCACCGAGTACGGCCTGGCCGCCTATATCTACACCCGGGATCTGAAGACTGCGCTGGACGCTGCTGCGCGGCTGGAGAGCGGCGGAGTCGGCGTCAACGTGAACGACATCACCGATCTTCGCATGCCGTTCGGCGGATGGAAGGCGAGCGGCGTGGGGCGGGAGTTGGGTCGCTATGGCCTGGAATCGTACCTCGAACTGAAACACGTCCGGCTGCGTCCCTAGCCCCTGACCAGCGGGGACAGTCCGGGGCGGGATCGGTGTCGCGAGCCGTGTTGCCCGGTCGCCCGGCGCATGCTAGGATTGTTTACGCTGTACGTCAGGCGAATTCCTGAAAGGAGGGATGGGTAATGGCCGTCGTTGTCGCCCAGGCGGGCGTGGCACTTTGCCCATCCCGGCGCATGGATCGCTGAAGCCATAGCGCCCTTCCGTGCGCGGCCGTGGGCAGGTGCCCGCGGCCGTTTCGTTTTCACTCCAGCACGGGAGGGTAGACCGTGGACTCTCATTACAATCTAGAGCCGTTTGTCGGCATGGTGATCCGCGGCAGCGGTGCACTGGTGACCGTCCATGACGCGGCGGGCGGCGAGTGGCGCTGCGTGCTGCGCGGCCGCCTCCGCAGGATGGTCGGCAACGCGACGAGCCCTGTGGTCGTGGGGGACCGGGTGGAGGTGCGCCCGGTCGGCCCGGGAGAGGGCGCCGTGGAGAAAGTGCTCCCGCGCCGCTCCCACCTCACGCGCCGCCAGCCGCTGGGGTCGCGGCGGGATACCGGGCAGCGCGGCGAGCAGGTGCTGGCGGCGAACCTGGATCTGGCCGTGGCCGTCGTCGCGGCGCCACCCCGGCCGACGGTGATCGACCGCTACCTGGCCCTGGTGCGGGCGGGCGGCTGCGCAGCCCTGGTGTGCGTCAACAAGGTTGATCTCGTGGACCGAGACACGGTTGAACACGCGGTCGCGCCATATCGCCTGGCTGAAGTGCCGCTGCTGTTGACCAGCGCGCTGCGCGGCGATGGCGTCGACGATCTGCGCCGGCAGATCGGCGGGAAGTTGGTCGCCTTCATCGGACCCTCCGGCGCGGGGAAGTCCAGCCTGCTCAATGCGCTGGATCCGGCGCTGAACCTGCGGGTGGGCGCCCTCAACGTCGCCGGAAAGGGAGCTCACACTACTACCTGGGCGGCGACCTACCGGGTGGCCGACGGGCTGGTCGTGGACACCCCGGGCCTGCGGGAGATCGGCTTCCTGGAGAACGAAGGTGCGGATGCGGCGGGCGATCTGTTCCCGGAGATCGCGGCGCTGGCAGGGGGCTGCCACTTCCGCGACTGCACGCACACGCACGAACCGCGCTGCACCGTGAAGGCCATGCTGGAGGCCGGGGAGCTCGACGAGGAGGTCTACCGCCGGTACTACCGGCTTGCCCGCAGCGGCCGGCTTTGAGAAAGTGAGTGAAGTTGCGGGAGGAGGGAGACGACGGCCACGCGCTGGGCTCGGCTTATCCACTGGAATGCCGCGGAAGCCGGGCAACTGGCCGAACGGCTCAAGGCCGCTGGGTACCGAGCGGCGTACGCGGTGCCTGTCGGGCTCACGTTCCTGCGCGAGATGCGGCAGAGACCCCCCAGCGCGGTCGTCATCGATCTGAGCCGTCTCCCATCACAGGGGCGCGACGTCGCCTTGGCCATCCGACATACCAAAGCCACGCGGCACCTTCCGCTGGTGTTCGTCGGCGGCGCGCCGGAGAAGGTGGCGATGGTGCAGCAGAGCCTGCCGGACGCGGTCTACACCACATGGGACCGGATTCGCGGTGCGCTGAAGGAGGCCATCGCGCACCCTCCGGCAGACCCGGTAGTGCCCTCCTCGGTTCTTGCGGGTTACTCCGGCCGGCCACTAGCCAAGAAGCTCGGCATCAAACCGAACTCGGTGGTTGGACTGGTCGACGCGCCCCCGGGCTTTCGCGAGACGCTGGGCCACCTGCCCGCTGCGGTGGTGATTCGCCACGATGCTCGTGGTCGGTGTGACCTCATCGTCTGGTTTGTGCGTTCGCGGCGAGAGTTACAACGAGGGATGAGAGGGATGGCCGCGCGCACCGGCAGCGGCGGGTTCTGGATCGCCTGGCCGAAGCGGTCTTCGGGTCTGACTGTCGATGTTGCACAATTGGACGTGCGGCGGACCGGCCTGGCGGCGGGGTTGGTGGACTACAAGATCTCGGCGATTGACGCGACCTGGTCGGGGCTCCTGTTTACCCGACGCAAGTCCTAGAGGCTTTCGTAGATGTCGGCGCGGGACCAGGGCAAGGCAACCGCGCCCGCCGCGTCGGGTTTCGCCAGCAGGGCCTGAAAGACGCTGATGCGGCCGTCGGCGAACGCGTACGCACAGCCGGCCATGAAGATGCGCCAGGTGCGGTACTTCGCCTCCCCTACAAGTTT
>Ga0209320_10000569_pt1 | contig 18851 bp, 22 predicted proteins | sample Rifsed13ft4_FD_184008 | JGI IMG/M metagenome (GOLD analysis project Ga0209320, IMG submission 184008) | Soil microbial communities from Rifle, Colorado, USA - sediment 13ft 4 (version 2) | ecosystem: Environmental > Terrestrial > Deep subsurface > Rock core/Sediment | place: Rifle, Colorado... | reverse complement strand
TTCACCAGCATTATTCTTAATTGGTGTTCCTGACATTGGTATGATATGCTCTACGTTCTTGCATATCCTTTGAACTGCCTTAGCCCTTCCTGATAAATGGTTCTTAATTCTCTGACACTCGTCAAGAATAACTAGCTTGATATTATCTTTGACAAGTTCAAAACACTTCTCATTCTTAAGCAAATCATAGGTTGTGATGTAAATGTCAAAACCCGGAGCCGCTAATTCCTTACTGCTACTGATGACTTGCGTAAGAAAGCCCTGAACTCCACACCATCTAATTATCTCATGATGCCACTGCAATTTGACTGTAGTAGGACATGGGATAATACATGGTGTAAGTTCCTCTCGATGTAGTTTCAAGAGTGCTAATGCTTGAACAGTCTTACCTAATCCCTGCTCATCTGCTAGTAATGCTCTCGCGTCAGCATTCTCAAGAAACTTAACACCGGCTACCTGATAGCCCATTAACTTTCTACCGTCAGAGCTAATAATACTATCATAGTCAGCACTAACTAGAACATCTTCGGAAGATTTATGTCCACACTCTAAGTAGATAATCTTCTTTCTTCCGAATTGAATGTGACTCTTCTCAACAGCAATCTTGCCACATTCGCTACAGACTTTCTTAATGATTGTGCTTAATGCCATATTCTCCTTTCTTTATTCTCTTTCTTTAATTACTATTTACTAATTTAGAGCATCATCGCTCAAGCCGATACCCTAAGATACCGGCTTCAACAATTCACTCCTGAATGTCTATCTCAAAGAGATGAGCATATTTTGGTTCCATTCCATGCTCTTCTAACTCTTTGTTTTTTGGCTCATCATTGAGCATTAACTCGTCTACCTTTTCCTGTGCTTTTTGCTTGCTGAGATAATATTCAGTATCATCCCAACTTAGAACTGCATATGCCTTCATTCTAGGGACTCCCTGTGAGCTAGTTGAGCTAGGTTGATTTGACTACTACTCCGTTGAATGGTTTAGCTATCATAGAGTCGTATACGTCTAGAATCTGACTTTCCAGCTTTTCTATCTGGTCGTCAGCATTCGGACGTAGAAAGAAGAATGTTCTGTTACCTCCATCCTTATCTTTTGTGTTGACTGCTGGAAACAATACGAATAGACCTTTCTCAGCATCATCACAGATTGTGAATCCTACTAGATGAAAGCCTGCGAGTAATCCATCATTGGACTCAAACTCGACAGCGGCTTTCGCTACTCGATTACCCTTCTTCATCAAGAAAGGTTCTACCTTAATTCTCATTTTCTGAATTCTCCTGCTTCTTAAACTTTGAGAATGGATTAGGCTTTGGTTCTCCTACTGGTTCACCTTGAACTATTGGTTTAGGAGTGGGAACCACTATCTTCTTTTTACCGAAGCTAATTGACTTTAAGCTACTCTCTGTTGCTTTCCTTTCAAGATTACCGATGGTTTCCTTGATGATGGAATCTTCTATGCCAATATCGACAAGCTGTTGACGTAGCTTATCCATTTTGGTCATTCTCGCTCTACGCTTCTCTACTACGTTAATAGCATCTGATACTGATTGACTAGTATCCGTGGTAACTAGCCATTGCTTTGGTCCTTTTCTAGCTTGACGTTCTCGAATCTCATCATCGCTAGCTAGAAGTTGAGCTTTAGCTTCTGTTGCTATTTGACGTAATTGTTCACGATGTTCTCGTAAGGCTGTATCGTCCATGTCCTTTACGAGAATCTTGCCACGGTTATAATACGTAGCAAATAACTCTTCATTTGGTGTCATATCTCTTTTTTCTAATCCTTTCTCAACTTGCCTTAATGCAAATTGAATTCTGAACAAATCTAATGTGTTAGCTGATACCTGCTGATGTTGAATGCTTCGCCAGTTTTTAGCGGCTGAGCATTCCCCATTCAAGATACCAGCATTTACTATTCCACATGAACAGCGCCACATTACTCTTTGGTTGAATCTGATATTGATGCTTCAGCCGCTAATCTGAATGTAAGTGAATTCTTAGCGGCATACTCCTGAATAGCGGCTTGCACTTCTTTTGAGTTTAATCTTCGCTGTCTAGCAGTATGCCTATTACGTTTGTTACGTAATCTATTAGACTCACGTTGAATCTGTTGACTCCCTGCTGACTTGAAGTAGTTTCTTTTCACTTTAACTTCCAATAGGCTACTATTCCAATAGCAATCTAAGGTCATGCGAAACCTAAATGATGCTCGGTCCTGCTCGGAGCGTCTCGGTGTGCCGTCGGTCGAGGTCGGAGGATTGTGGCACGGCCGAGAGGCTGTAAGTCGTTGAAAACAAGCATGTTACGCCGTAAGAGCATTATACCACACTCTACCGAGTTTGTCAAGGTGATGTTCTGTTTTTATGTGGTCTGATTCTTACTAATATATATATATAAAAAAATATATATAAATAAGTAAGATTAGAATACTATCAAAACAGAAAACCACCACCCCAAAGTCGGGGGAGATACTCCCGACGAAAATCAAAATGTCACAAAAAGGCGACAAAGTTCAGAAAAGGACTGTGTTTATTGATGTTTTCTCTTTCAAAAAATGAAAAATTCATCGTCGGATGTTCACTTAGAGGAATTGAAACGTTCCGAAATCTTCCGAAACGCTCCGAAACCTTCCGAGATTAACCGAGGAGAACCGAGGAGTTAATTCCATTTATGGACAGTTGATTTTGATTTGGGATTAGAAAGAGATATAGGACTGAGACTATTTCTAATCCCAGTCCTATATTGAGTGAAGCAGAACTACTTCGCAGCAGGAGTAGAGAACTGCTTGACAAATCCCGGCTTGATGAGAGCAACAGCATCTTCCAGAGGAACATTCGCCCCACGGGAATAGTTGCGAACAACAAGACGGAATTGGGTCTGAACTTCCTGAGGCCAAGTAGCCTCAACAAATTCAGCCAGGGGGTCAGAAGCCGCAGTATACAATTCCTCATTGTATCCTGCAATCAGATACCGGACCACATCAGGTTCATTCTTATCGGGGTCAAGCTTGACCACTTCAAGAAAGGACTGAATAGTTGTTGGAAGGGTGTCCGGCTGTGATTCGTCGAAATGCTCGTATTTGATTACGATAGAACCCTTGCCGCGAGTTCTACCAACCTTCATACGAGTGCCGACTCCCGTTCGCTTTGCATTCTCTTCATTCACGAATTTCTCTGCATTCGTGAATTCAGAATCAGCCGCTGCGGACGGTGCCTCTGTTGCGACCTGTGACATCGGTTGTGCCAACTTCATGATTACCTCTTACGGAATTGACAGCCTGCGGATTTGCCGGTCTGTCTCGACAAGGACATTATATCACAGACCGCTATCCAAGTCAATCGTTGTTTCCGTCTCGTGTCTACTTGCACGTTCCGATTTAGCTTCTAATCGCAAAGCTAATGTAACTACGAAACATAAGTTAACCACGGAAAGACCCAGATAACGGATTGTATCAGCTAGTCTAGCAGTAACGGCCGCACGTTGACGGCGCTAGATTAGGCTTATGATACAATCTCTAGAAGTAGAGTCTAATTCGCTGCCTAGAATCTGAGTTATTGACAAATCCAAGCGAACTGACATTTCCTACATATCCACATGCAAAGATGGTCAATGTATATGTGGTTTGTAGTGTGTTTGCACCTTGGACAAGAGAGAACTATGTTAGTCACTGTGACACCTGAGTAGTTATCTCTGTGAGTCTCGGACGATTGAAATACTTCGCCTTTATCAATCGCGGAACTGACACGAAACTTGCAAGTGCAAGCTTGTGTCGTCTCAATTCACGATTGACTCGGCGGCAATTGACAGTAGACTTGGTTGGCTTGCAATAGATACCTGAGATTAGTTGCATTAGATGCTCCTGTATCTAGGCAGCCAATTAGACTCTACTCCACTCTAGCAGACACGACACGTCCCTTATATCTTGGTGGACACATCCTGCTATGATGCCGGTTTGTCAGACCACGCCAAACGGAGATTGGTAGTGATATACTACGATAAACGTAGCCGTAGCCATACTAGCCTACATCCTACACTACTCCAGACATTAGGACGGCTGGATTCTTCCGTGTATCCGGCAGCTATACTTTGCTCAGTTCTTGCCTTGACAAGCTTCGCGTTTCTAGCCCATTGGCTGATTGGATTATCTCTCAGCCGTCCTGAGCATAGCTATAGCATCAGCCGTGCCAGGCTGCTAATACAATAGGTTGGGTGTCAACAGGATGACACACTACATGTGGTAGCGTCATTAGCGGCTGTGACAATAAGTGTCAGCTACTAGACAACCGTTGTCACCTGTAAGTTGTTGATTCTAAAGGCTACTAGACAAACGTTGTCACTACTAACACTCTACTAGACAACCGTTGTCACCACTATATATGGTATGAGTGTCCCCCACTACACACATCCTATAGTGGTTCCATCTTGGCATGAAAATTGCGGCGCATCCCAATGAATATCTAGTCTACTAAAATCAATAATTCTAATTGGGTCCCATATAAAGATACTATAACAGTAAATCTTCTAGTCTCATAATATTAGATTCCTCATAAAATGATAGTTTCAAAGTTTGAAAAATTCATCGAAAATTCATGAAATCTCACGAATTTCGAGTTGACATACCACTTATTGTATGCTACACTTAGCAGGCGTCAGGAGTGGTGTATGATTTTAGATGAGAGAGAAGCAATAGCGAGATTTGAATCTCCATTAAATCTCCTTAATCGTTTGAAGTCTGGTTTATCTAAACATAAGAATCAGACTCAAATCGTTTCAATCCCGCCCACAAGTTCAGAAATCATAGAAGATTTAGAAGAGAAACTTAAATCTGGTGGTCTTAAGTCTAAAGCCGCTGGGATTATGAATGATTGTTTAGAAGAATTAAAGAATCGAATTGGTGAAGTAGATAAGCCGACTCAGTTAGCGGCTGTTGCGGAGACGATGAATAAGATTATTAGTTCTGAAGATAAAAATAGAAAAGATAAAGATGAGAATAAACCCCAGTTTATCGTTTACTCTCCTACGTTTATTAGCGAAGAACATTTTGATACTGTCTACGTCAGAGAATGACTACTACTGCTTGGATAGCAATCATCTCAATAGTAGTTACGATACTGATTGTAAGTATTACTGCTCTAATTAATCTTGCTTATAAGCAAGGCCATTTAGGAGCAAGGGTGGAAGCACTAGAAAAGTGGAGAACGGACATACGTAGAGATATGCACGAAATATCAGAAAAGATAGAGCATTTAGGAAAAGAACTTAGGGCAATTCATATACTGATTGATGAGAGAACAGAAAGAAGAGTAATTAATCCAAAGTATATTCCACCAGACTCAAACCCATTTAGGAGAGATGAGGATGTAAGATGACGAGAGATTCAATTCTGCTGTATGTTGGAGCTGTTTCTGCTTTTCTTACTTATATAGCTGTTAAACCACCTACTCAGTGGGATTATCAAGAGTGGATTCAATTTGGTATGGCAGTATGTGCTTATATTATTGGTAAACTTCAGAGTTCACCTCTCAGGGGTGAAAACGATTAAGTAGAGAATAACAAATGTCTACTCAAGCACTCACAATTGGTCCAGTTCATAATTTGCTGCAGAATGTAATTTACGCATTACCGGCTAGAAATGTAAGAGTTCAATCAACTACAGCCGTTGAAGTATCGCTGTCAACTACGACCACAGCATTTGCAGTATTAGCAAACTCAACAACGGGTGCTGAAACATCAGCAGCTTTTGTTCGTTGCACAACTGGTGCTACTACTATTATTTGTAAGGCTACGTAGTCAAAATGACTTGCTGGGTAAAATTTAGAAAACATCAATGGGAAAATATGTTTATTACCTTAAATTATTCATTTTATATTAAGCGTTGTTGGGTATGTGGTGCTGTTAGACGAATTAAAAAGCAAAATCAATAGTGTAGTGAGTAGATAGATATATGGAACTAAGTATACCAAAAGAGCTAGACCAGATTTGGAAGCCTAACAAGAAACAAGAATTGTTTCTATGTTTACCACTTTCAATTAAGGAAGCTCTTTACGGTGGTGGTGCCGGTTCTGGTAAGACAGACGTTCTATTAATGTATGGGATAGCTCATAGATGGCATGAGAATCCTAAGTTCAAACAAGTATTCATGCGTAGAACTCGTCCTGATATGAAGAAAGAAGTAGTTGGAAGGACGAGAGATATATATCGTAAGTTTGGTGCTACATATAATGGAACTGATATGATTTGGACATTTCCGCGTCCAGATCAATATGGAGCTAGGGAGATTGGAGCTAATGATGGTGCTCAAATATTCCTAGCACATTGCGAAGAGGAAAAGGATGTTCATAACTTTGACTCAATGGAAATTACTCTATTCACTCCTGATGAGTTAACCAACGATACAGAATATATTTATTTATATATTTGTCAGGAAAGAAATCGTGCTCCAAAAGGTAGCGGATTAACGGCAATCACCCGCGCAGCGGGAATGCCGGGTGGGGTAGGGCATACATTCGTAAATAAGAGGTTTATTAAACCATTCCCGGCCGGTAACAAGATTATTGTTGGTAAGGGTGGTAATAAAAGGATATATATTCATTCAACACTAGATGACAACTTAGAACATATTGATCCTAACTATGCACAATCACTTGAAGGTAGACCTGAAGCTGAGAGAAAAGCTAAACGAAGAGGTGATTGGAATGCTTATCTTGGACAAGTATTTGATGAGTTTAGAGATAAGCAATATCCAGATGAACCTGAAAATGCATTGCATGTAATTCCTCCACATGAAATACCAGTATGGTGGCCCCGTTTTATTATTGGTGATTGGGGATTTACAGCAATGACTTATATTGGATTTTATGCAGTATCACCTTCAAAGAAGCTTTATCTGTATAGAGAATTATATTGGCTTAAGACTAAAATTAAAGAGTGGGCACCAGTTATAAAAGATTTTGCTGATAGGGAGAGTCCTAGAATTATTAAATTCTGCCGCTCTGCTTCGCAGGATAGGGGATTAGATCATACTATTCAGTCACAAATTGAAGAAGCTCTTGAACGGCAGATTGAACTTAGTAATAATTCTCCAGGTTCTCGCGTAGCCGGTAAGATGTTACTTCATGAGTATTTACGCTGGAAGCCGCTACCGCAAATGTCACTTGCTGAATTACCGGCTTATGATGAAGAAAAAGCAAGATGGATTCAGCGTAATAAAGGAATGGAAGAATATAAAAGTTATCTATCTATCTTTGAACCACCAAAGGAAGAGACTAATATTCCACGTCTTCAAATCTTCTGTTGTAAAGCCGATAATCATGACGGTCATCCTTACTGTTGCCCAATAATGATTGATTCAATTAAAGCATGTAATTATGATAAAGCTAGAAATGGTAAACCTGCTGAGGATGTAGCTGAGTTTGAAGGTGATGATCCTTACGATGATTTAAGATATGCTGTAGATACGGCTGAGAGATATTTTGAAACGGCCGTTGATGAGTTTGATAGGATTCGTAAACAGGAAGAGTTAATCCAGAAGTTACATTCAGATAATAACTGGACTGCGTTCTATCGTAATATGGAAAGAACAGAAAACTCAAATCGGATTAAACCTGTTAGGAGATATCACTAATGAGAAAAGCTCTTTTTGTAATCTGTTTAGTTCTGTTCTGTTCAGTAGCGGCTTATGGCCAGGCTACCCCAACTTCAAAATTAGGTTGGACTCAAGGTGCTCCAACACTAGCTGATGCACAAGCATATACTTATAAATATTATCCTGATGGCTCAGTAACTGGTGTTCAGTTTAGTATTGTTACATGTGCTGGGACAGTTTCTCCATTTGATTGCACAACAGCCTTTCCTGCTTTTACTCCCGGTAATCATACTATTCAAATTTCAGCATCTAATATTGCAGGAGAGGGAGAAAAGTCAGACCCTTTAAGTTTCAATTTCGTCGTAACTCCGGAAAAGACCGGAACCCCATTCATTACCAACAAATGAATAAAATAGTAAAGTTTTTTCACGAACTTAGATATCCACATTGTATTGAATGTGTTCAGGAAGAAGAGCATAAACAAGTATGTGAGTCATGTGAGACTTTGAAGATGCAATTATCACTCTCTAATCAAAGAGAGAAGGAACTATTATCCTTATTGGTTCAGAAGAATCAACCTCAACCTGAACCTATTCAAGCTACTGATATGAAACCAATATCACCAAGAACAGTTCCATGGAGAGTTAGACGAGAAATGCTTGAAGAGGAAGATAGAAATAAGGCTAGGGTTCTTGCTGAACAGGCAAGACTTGAAAAAGAATTAAATTTAGAAGCTGATGCCACCACAAGAGCAGAAGAGAAAGCCTGAAAAGCAGCAAGGTTTGTTGCAGAGACTTTTTGGCTCTGGAGAACTAAGTCCAGAAGTTTTACAAGCAATTGAAATTGCTAAGAAGGAAATACCAGATTTAGCTCCTGTTCAACCTTATGGTATGTTATCTCGTATGTTTGCTCCTGATGCCCAAGCATATACTTCTCCCGGAAAAAATATTTATGTAAATCCGGCTCAGATGAAAGGTCAGTCAGTTCAAGATATTACTGATATGTTAACTCATGAACAAGAGCACGTTAATCAAATGAAACAGCGTGGTAGTGGAACTGCTGGTGAGTTTCTAAGACAAGCATTTACTAGGCAAGGACCATATCATCAGAGAGAAGATGAAATGGCTGCTTTCCAAGCTGAAAAAAATAGAAGAACTAGAATGGGACGAAGTTCAACTGCAACTCCTTCTTTTTTAACTGGGCAGTTCAATGCTCCATATGATATTCATTTGCCGAGAGAGACGAGAAGATAGTAGAAAGGTAGAGTTACAATGATTGGCTCAGCCGTTATCAGCGGAGACATCGGACCCGGATTAGCAACAGGAGCAGATGTAGCACTCGATAATATTACAAAAGTAGAACTTGATTTATTTCATGAAGTTTGTAAAGTTTATCATGCTGGTAGAATTACTACATTTAGTCTAGTTGGTATTACTGATCTTACAACTACTATTAGTGGAGTAACTGGTTCAGCAGTAACTTTTGTAATTGACTAGATTTAAGATTGAAGAGTTAAATGCCTAAGCCTAAGGAATTAACTGAAAATCAAAAGCGGCTTCTAAGTGAAGTCGTTCAACATTTTCAGAAAGAGGATCAAGAAGTTCGTGAGAGGCAAATTAGGACTTGGAGACAGTTAAAGTTCTTATGGGAAGGATTCTCAAATATTTATTATAGTGAAGTTGCACATGATTGGCGTATTTGGGACTCCCAGAGAGATAATGAAGATAATGACCAAGCTAGTTATGACCAGTCAGTAAATATTTTCAGAACTTATTTAGAATCACTTATTGCTGCATTATCAGTTACTGTTCCACCAATCAAATGTTATCCAGATGATGCAGATAATGCTCTTGACTTATTAACTGCTAAAGCTGGTGATAAGATATCTCAATTAGTTTATCGTCATAATGATGTAGCATTTCTGTGGCTTCATGCTCTATTTATTCATTATACTGAGGGAATGGTAGCATGTTATAGCTATTCAAAAGAAGATGAAAAATATGGAACTTATGAGGCAAAGCAAACTAAAGATGAAGAAGAATTAAAAGATTATTTAATCTGTCCTAATTGTGGATTTGAAAGAGAGAAAGAAACTGACGAGTTTATGCCGGCCGCTTGTCCTGAATGTGAATTTGGAAAGGGATTTGATGAATTCAACCAACCAGAACCAGGAATGCAGGAAGAGCAGAGAACTTTAACAGTTACTAAAATTGTTGGAGTTACGAAGAAAGCTAAGTCTCGCCAGTGTCTTGAATGTTATGGAGGTCTATACGTAAAGATTCCAGTTTATGCTAAGAGACAAGAAGATTGTCCATATCTAATATTTAATTATGAAACTCACTACGCATTAGCTCGTGAGAGATTTAAGAATATTAGAGATAAAATTAGTCCTTCAGGACCGTATGAACCTTATGAGAAGTGGGGTCGCACATCTCCACAGTATCAAGGTGAGTATCCAATAAATAATGTTACAGTAAGATCAGCATGGTTACGAACTTCAGCTTTTGAAATTCTTACTGAAGCAGATTGTGATGAACTAAAGAGTTTATTTCCTTACGGGGTTAAGGTAGTTCATGTAGGAGATGAATTTGCTGAAGCAGTTGGAGAGTCACTCGATGATTGCTGGACTCTTACATCTAATCCACTATCTGACTTTATTCATAGTGATCCTCCTGGCCTTCTATTGGTTGGTTTACAAGAAATTACAGGTGATTTAGTATCATTAACTAAACAAACTATTGAACACGGTATTCCACAAACATTTGCAGATCCTTCAGTTCTTAACTTTGAGGGATATAGACAGTTAGAAGCAACACCAGGTTCAATCTATCCTGCTACTCCTAAATCTGGAAAGTCGATGCAAGATGCTTTTTATGAAATTAAAACTGCTACACTTTCTGCAGAAGTATTGCCATTTTTTCAGCAAATTCAAACACTTGCTCAGTTAGTTAGTGGAGCATTGCCATCGTTATTTGGCGGTCAGATGGATGGTTCTAAAACAGCATCAGAATATTCAATGAGTCGTGCTCAAGCCTTACAAAGATTACAGACAACTTGGAAAACATTTACTATCTGGTGGAAACAAATCTTCGGTAAGGTAATACCGGCTTACATTAAAGATATAGTCGAAGATGAAAGACTTGTTGAGCAGGATGAGCAAGGTAATTTTGTTAACACGTTTATTAGAATGGCAGAGCTACAAGGAAAAATTGGAAGTATTGAATTGGAAGCTAATGAAAATCTTCCAATGACCTGGACCCAACAGCGTGATATTATTATGCAACTATTACAGTCTAATAATCCTCAAATTCTTAATACATTAGCCGTCCCCGAAAATCTACCAATGATTCGGGAAGCTCTTGGTTTAACTGATTTCTTTATGCCTGGTGAGGATGATAGGAATAAGCAATTTGATGAAATTAAACAACTTCTTAATTCTGAGCCACTATCAGTTCCACCAGACCCAATGATGGCTGAGCAAGCTATGGCTATGGGTCAAGAACCAGAAGAAACACAAGAGCCATCTGTTGAAGTAGATCCTATATTTGATAATCATGCAATTCAATTTGAAATTTGTCGTAAATGGATTATTTCTGAGACTGGTAGGCTTGCTAAGACTGAGAATCCTAATGGATATACAAATGTCTTATTACACGCACAGATGCATCATCAATTCTTGCTGCAAAGTCAGGCTATGGGTGAAGGTGCTCCACCAATAGCAGGACCAACCGAACAAGATAGAGAAGCGCCAATTCAAGGTGAAGAAAATGTCGAACAAGTTCAATAACATTCTGCAGTTGCTGTATAGTCCTGATGATGCACCAGGTTCTAGTAAAGAACTAACTGTAAATGAAACTATTGAATTTCTTGATAAGGAAGATGAAGAAGAACCATTAAAATTAGAAGATAAACCTAAGCCTAAGCCTAAGCCGGAGAAGAAAGATGAAGAAGAAACTCCGGTGGAAGGTGAAGAAGATGACGAGAAAGAAGATGATGAAGATAAGGATGAAGATGAAGAAGATTTAGAGATTAAAGAAGAGGAGCTTGATTTAGTAGTTCCTGTTCGTCGTAAAGAAATTCTAGCTAAATATCCAAATCTATTCAAAGAATTTCCTCATCTTGAGAGAGCTTATTACAAAGAACAGCAATATTCTGAAATACTTCCAACTATTGAAGATGCTAAAGATGCAGTAGAGAAAGCAACAGCATTAGATAATTTTGAAAGGGATTTGCTTGATGGTAATACTGAAAAAATACTTCAAGCCGTTAAGAACCAAGATAAGAACTCATTCCATAAGATTGTAGATAATTATCTAAACGTTCTAGGTAATGTTGACAAGGATGCTTATTACCATGTTGTTGGAAACATTGTCAAGTCAACTATTGTGTCAATGCTTCAAGAATCAAAAAGAACTGGTGAGGGTGGTGAGCCGCTAAAAATTGCTGCTCAAATTCTAAATCAATTCGTTTTTGGCTCATCTGATTTTGAGCCAAGTAAGCCTCTTGCTAAAACTGAGGATAAAGAAGATAATACTCAGAAAGAACGTGAGAGAAAGTTTATTCAGAGACAATTTGAGCAAGCAAGGGGAGATCTTAAAACTCGTATTGACAATGTATTAAAGTCTACTATCAATGCAAATATTGATCCTAAAGCATCTATGACTGATTATGTTAAGAAGAATGCGTCTCGTGAGACATTAGAAACTATTCAGTCGATGATTAATGAAGATACAAGATTCAAGTCCATTATTGATAAACTTTGGGATAGTGCTCACAAAGCAGATTTCTCACGTCAATCTTTAGATAAGATCAAATCCGCATACCTTTCAAGAGCAAAGACGTTATTGCCTGACGTCATTAAAAAGGCACGGAATGAAGCTCTTAAAGGTATGGGCAAAAGAGTTAGTGAAGATTCGTCTTCATCTTCTTCTAGTGATAGAAAACCATTACCGGCTACAGGTAGGCATACCTCAACAAGTGCCAAGTCAGATAGGGAAAAAGCAAAAGAGATTCCACGTGGAATGAAGAGTGTGGATTTTCTAATGCAAGATTAACAAAGTTACTGGAGTAAGACTATGGCAGTTGTTGAAGCTAATGTAGATGCTCTAGAACTCGAACGTGTAATTCCAAAGATTCGCGTTCTGTTCGAGCGAGACGATAAGTTCTTCTCTCAGGTCGAAAAGAGACCAGTAGAGAAGATTTCAAATCGTCAAATGCGTGTTCCTCTTGAACTACGTCCCGGTGGCAGCTTTCAGTATTTCAATGCTGACGGTGGCGATTTGGGTCGTGGTGGTGGACCAACTTGGGATAAGGCAGTTCTCAATTGTGTATTCGTGTCAGAGAACATTGAATATACAAAGCTAACCCAGTGGTCTACTAACAGTGATAGGAAGGCTGTAACCAATGCTGTTCGTCGTCTAACAGCTACAGCAATGGATGAACTGCGAAGGCAGTTAGATGCACAGATGATGCAGCCTGGAAATGGTGTTGTTGGAACTGTTTCTAACGTTGCAACAGCGGCTGGAGTAGATACTTATACTTTGGATTCTGATGGTTTCGGAGCTAGGTTAGTCCGATTCGGTCAGACAATTCAAGTATTTGATACTACTCTTGCAACACTTCGTGGTAGTGGAACCATTACAAAGTGGGACGTTGAAAACAAGATTGTTGACGTAACTCCTGCTATTGCTGGTGCCGTTGCTACGGACGTTCTAGTAGTCTCTGGTATTAGTTCACCTACGTCACTTCCTGGTATCTTTGGCGTGCCTTATCACCACAGTAATGCCTCAACTGGAACGTGGCTTGGTTTTAACAGAACTACCACCCCAGAAATCAGGTCTAACGGAGTTAATGCAAATAACAACACATTGACTCTTCCATTGCCACGTCTCGCGATTAACAAAATGGGAAATCGTGTAGGCTTGGATAATGATGTTGCTCCTGAAGCATGGACGCATCCAGCACAGAAGCAGTCATACGAGGAAATCGGTCAGCTTGTTTCTGTTATTTTCAAAGATCCTAAGCAACAGGGTCTTGATATGTATTTTGATAAAATGCAGATGGCCGGTGCTCCAGTTAAGTGTAGCTTCAACTGGAATCCCAAGCGTATTGACTTCGTGAACAAGGACGTTTGGGGTAGGGCAGAGATTCTTCCCATCGGTTTCTATACAACTGATGGTAGGAAAATCTTTGAACTTCGTGGTGCCAGTGGAGGTGTTGCTACTAGCGATATCTTCTATTTGGTATACGGAGTTCAGACATTCGTTAGTAATCCAGCCGCTACTGCCTACATCTTCGACTTGGCAGTTCCAACTGGTTACTAAGTTAGATTAACAACAGGAATCAGTGGAGGTGAGTGGTGATTCCAGGTTTGGTTTCGAGGCTATCAGAACGAGTTGTATCTCTGACTAATGTTCTTCAGCAAGTATCTGACATTATCAGAGTCAACTCAACAACAACTACTACAGTGCTTACGACAATCCTTTCCAGGGTAGTAAATGGTCAGGCTGGCGCTATAGTATTCATCGTGAATAGTAGTGGTAACAATATCACTACTCTAACGACTGGAAACATTGCAGTAGCCGCAACTATTGCAAACGGGAATATGGCTGTGCTTGTTTACTCACCATCGTCGGGTAAATGGCATAGGAGTCTATCTAGCTAGGAGCTAATTAGGAGTTAAAGATATGAGTGATCTCCTGTTTCAGAACCTCAGCACAGTGCAGTCAAATAAGCAGCCGCAACCTCCAACTATTGCGTCTGCTACTACAATAGCACCAACTAGTTTTATTTCATTCGTAAGTAGCACAACGCCTGTTACTACGATTACACCACCTGTAACTGGTGCGCACATGTTGGTTCTAATTCCAACTGCCGCTTTGCCAGCAATGACAACTACCGGAAATATTGCTGTAGTTACTACAACGGCTACAGCAAATGTTCCAATTCTATTCTTCTACAATCCGATTAATGGAAAATATTATCCATTGCAGAACTCGTAGACAGAAAAACTACCGGGGCGCGCATGGTCTAATACGCGCAAAGAGACAATGAAAACACTCTCAATCATCTGTCCATCGAATCGACCAAGGGAACTTGACAGATTCCTAATTTCTCTCCTTGAGAATACTAAATATAAGAATGAGCTTGAGGTTATTGTTCTAGTAGATGATAATAAAAATTATGTATCCAAAGCAAAATCTCCAATTAGAGTAATTCATAGAATTCCTGACGAGAAACTCTCGATGGGAACCCTCAATTATGAATGCTATAAAGAATCTACAGGAAAATGGATTATGTTTGCTAATGATGATTTACTTTGTAATACTGAGAATTGGGATGAAATTCTTTACAAAGAAATGGCTAAATATCCAGATGAGGTTGCTTTATTTTGGCCTCGTGACAATATGTTTAATGAAAGACTTGCATGTTTTCCAATAGTTTCTCGTAAAGTTCTCGAAGCAGTTAATTTCTTTCCAACTCCATATAGACGATATAAAATTGATGATACATTACATTATATTCATCCAGTTGAACGAAGAATTTATATTTCGGAGATTAATTTTGTCCACGATAACGATAAAGGAACTACTGGATTTAATTTAGGAGATGGTAGAATTTATCCAGTTGATATTGAAGCCGCTCAAGTTGATAATGAGTTATGGAAGAGTGAAAGACCAAGACGAGAAGCAATGAAGAATAAATTAAGAATTAATAATGACGTTTTGACAAAAATTTTAATTGGGGTTCCTACAGGCGAAGTAACAAAAAGAGCAGCATTTTATGATTATTTCAACTTATTAGAGAAACCAGATGGAACTATAATGACTTTTGCTCATGGTCAATCACCGGCTAGAGGTCGTAATATGATTATTAATTTGGCATTAGAACAAGATTGTTCTCACATTCTCTTTTTAGATGATGATGTGGCATTTCCTAGCCATATTTTATCAGCTTTGCTGAAGCATGATAAGGATATTGTAACAGCTCTCCATCTACGGAGGAATCATCCACACCAACCATATATTTTTGATTCGGCTGATGGTAATGGAGCTTGTCAACAGTATATTCCAGATGATAAAACGACAGGATTAGTTGAAATTGTAGCTTGTGGGTTAGGCTGTTGCTTAATTAAAACTGATGTATTCAAAAATCTCGTAGAGCCGTGGATTCGTCTTGGTGAATTAACTCCAGATGAATGGTGTGATGATATTGGCTTCTTTAAGAGGGTTAGGGAAGCCGGATTCAAAATTTATTGTGATTTAGATGTGCATGTAGGCCATTTTGCTCCACTAACAGTATGGCCTGGTAGAAAAGAAGATAAATGGGAAACAGTTTATGATACGGGAGGGGCGAGCACTGTCTCGTTTCCAACATGGAACTAATTGAGAAAATTGATTCTTTGAATAGACAGTTAGTCGATCTTTACGGTATTGATACAATTACAGGACAACCCATCTGGCGTATTGTCTGGTCTGAAGATCAGTTTGAGAAAAGATTGATGGATACTACTGATTCTGGATTAATACTATTAGTTCCTGAAGTTCGTTTAGTTCCAAAATATAGACAGTGGGTTCATCAGAAATATGTGTTAGAGAGATTGGTGATAATTCCAGAAATTAATATACCAGAATTACCAGCAACAAAAGTTTCTTATGAACCTCTTTTTGTCTTTATGGATAAGAATGATAATTATCTCCCGCCAATACTTGATGTAGCTAAGATTGTAATTGATACAGTTTATGCTGCTCAGGGTAAAGGATCTTTAGCAAAGTATACAGATAATCCAGACGAAGAGAAAGTTAAAAGAGTTAATGATATTTATGATTATCTTTACGGAGATGAGACAGATGTAACGGATTCACTTCGTTACAAAACGGGAGTTGTCGTCCCAAGGAGCTATGAATCATGAGTTCGTTACTATTTGCAAATCGAACAGCACAAAGAGCCGCTGTTAATCCCCTAGACGTAAGCACGCTAATTTCAGTTTATCCTAGAGATATTAATGTCGAAAATGTAACTATTCAACCTGGAAAATTTTCAATTCCCACTGGTAATTATGAAAAGCCTAGTATGGTAGTTATTGGTCCTTCTTCATGGTGGAAAGATGTTGGAGAAGATCAACCATTATTGGAAATTCCTGTTTCATCAGTAGTCATTGCTGACTCTGTTGTTAATGATTGGTCTAAGTCACTACTTGCATTTGGAACCGAATCTAGGCCTGGTTTCTTCTTCCTTCCAGGTGAAATTGGAAGTGTAGAACTTAAGACCAAATATAAGAATCATCTTGATAAAGCAGTAGCAAATCAAAAGAGATGGTTTGGTGCTCTTGTTCAGATGGCAGATACTCTCTGGTCACGAACTAATGGTAATCCACTTGGTATTTCTGATGATATGAGATTAGCCGCTCGTGAGTTGGGATTAAATACTAAAGAGTGGTTGGCTAACTTCCAGGCAGTTGAAATGGTTCGATGCTTTGCTTGTGGTAATATGAAGAATCCTGCTTATCCTGTTTGTCCTACTTGCAGAGCTATTGATCCAAATCATCCAAAAGGTAAAGATATTAAGTTTGCATCGTAGGAGCTAAAATGATTGCTGGCGATGTAATGGATTCGGCGGCTGCGCTGCTTAATGATACTCAAAAGCAGACGTATACTTATGTAGCGCAGCTACCTTATTTGAAAATGGCATTGAAAGATCTAAGAAAGAAAATGGAACTTTCAAATATGCCAGTAACTAATGAAACTTCTGCTATTCTTACATTACTTGCCGGGGCTACAGAAGTATCAACATTAACCACACCAGCACTTCCAACTGGATTGGTTCAGATTCAACAATTATGGGAATCTCCTACTGGAACTGATAATTTCATTCCAATGGGTAAAAAAGATTTTCTTCCACATTACTTAGATGGGGTTGAAATTTCACAATTTAGAATTTATACTTGGATAGGAAATACAATAAAACTTCTAGCAGCAAATCAGCCAATTGACTTGAAGATTGATTTTATTAAGGAACTATTTAATGATATAGTTGATGAAAATTCAGCTATTAATGTAATTAATGGTGATTCATATCTGTTTAACAGGACAGCGGCTTATTGTGCTAGATTTATTGGTGAGAATAAGACAAGAGCAGATGAATTAGATGGATTTGCACTTGATTCACTTAATGATATGGAAGGAATTGAGAATAAGGCGAGACAATCTATTTCTACTAGACGTAGGCCGTTTCGCTCTGGTTATAAGCGTAGGGGAATTAGTTAAATGCGAGATCACGAACCAATAACGTTAAAAGAATTTAATGGTTTGTGGGATAGGGGTGAAGTTGACGAAGTTCCCCTAGACCATTTCCAGGATTGTGAGAATATTCGCTTTGTTGGGGATGGTGCAGTTGCAACTAGATATGGAATTGATAAGCATCAGAACGTAGCTGTTCCATTAGGTAATGTAGTTAGAACATATAATTATATTATTTCCTCTGGTTCAACTCTAATAGTATTAACTTATGATGGGACTGATGGTAAAATTTATCATGTAGTTGATTCTACTACTGTTCATGGTCCATTACTAACTATTGCCGGAATGGAAGATTTTGGGTTTGCTCAGTATGCGGGTAGGGCATACATAACCCCATTCAAAACATTTACTCAAGGTGCATTGAATATTGAAAAGGGATTGCAAAGTCAGTTTCTATATGTTTACTTAGGAGATGGAACTGCAGCTCGTAAAGCCGCTGGTGCAACACCTGCTGGCACATTAACTGTAGGTGATGGGGCTGCTGGTTTTACTGATGCCGGTTTTCATTTATTTGGTGTAGTTGGGGAGACAGATACCGGATTCTTATCATCTCCAGTTGCGTTTGCAAGTCATACTACAAGTGCAGCATTATCTGTCTCGTTTAGCACAGTTCCAACTTTTAGTGGTGCTCAATGGACTAAGAGACATATAGTAGCAACAAAGATTATAGTTGACTACAATGGAAATACGACAGGTTATACTTATTATTTTATACCGGGTGCTACAATTAATGATAATGTTGCTACTACTCTTGCTAATCAGTCTTTCTTTGATGCAGACTTATTAGAAGATGCGTCACATCTATTAGATAATTTTTCTGAAATACCTGCTGGAGTTGGTATCGGATTTTATCACAATCGTCTATGTCTATATACGACTTTTAATGATATTTCAATAGTTCTAGTTTCAGCACCAGGAGAACCAGAAGCAATAAGTCAGATAGATGGTCTAATAGTAGTTCCTCTTG
>Ga0209320_10000560_pt1 | contig 19039 bp, 16 predicted proteins | sample Rifsed13ft4_FD_184008 | JGI IMG/M metagenome (GOLD analysis project Ga0209320, IMG submission 184008) | Soil microbial communities from Rifle, Colorado, USA - sediment 13ft 4 (version 2) | ecosystem: Environmental > Terrestrial > Deep subsurface > Rock core/Sediment | place: Rifle, Colorado... | reverse complement strand
TCATGGTCGAGCCCAGCTCCGCGAAGAGCCGCGCGCGGTGGCGCTCCTCCAGCCGCTTCATGACCGCCTGGAGGATGACGAAGCTCATGCGCGAGAGCCCCTCCAGCTCCTGGTTGCGGTGCACGCGCACGTCGAGGTCCACCTGCCCCAGGCCATCGAGGCCGACGCGCTCGATGACGTCGATGAGGTGGCCGATCTCGACCGCGTAGCCGGTGAAGAAGGGGATCGCCTCCAGGAGCGAGCGCCGGCCCGCGTACTCGCCGCTGAGCGGCTGGATCATCCCCGAGAGCTCCGGGAAGAAGAGATTGATGAGCGGCCGTGCCACCAGCTCGGTGACCCGCCCGCCGCCGCCCTCCTTGAGCACCCCGCCCTCGACGATCGGGCGCTGGTAGTAGCCCTTCACGTAGCCGATGCGCGGCTCTGCGAGGAGCGGGCCGAGCGTCCCGTACACGAAGCGCGGATGCCAGTCGCGGATGTCCGTGTCGCACCAGGCCACGAGATCGCCGCTCGTCGCGTGGAGGCTCTTCCAGAGCGCCTCGCCCTTGCCCCGGTAGCTGCCGTAGCGCGGCAGCACGTCGGCATGCTGGATGACCCGCGCCCCTTCCTCGGCGGCGATGCGCACGGTCCCATCGGTGGAGGCGGAGTCGATGACCAGCAGCTCGTCGAGCAGCGGCACCTTCTCCAGCAGCTCGCGCCGGGCGCGGCGGACGATGGGCCCGATGGTGGCCGCCTCGTTCAGCGCAGGCAGGACGAGGCTGATGGTCAGGCCCTGCCGCTCCTTGAGCGCCACGAGCAGGCCCAGGTCGGCGAACTGCTGGTGCGAGAAGTTCGACTCGGCGAACCAGCGATCCACCCTGGCCGGCACGCCCTGGGCGATCGTCGCCGCCCGCTCGGCGGCCTCGAGCGTCTCGGCCTGCGCGGCGCGGCGCTCGAAGACGGCGCGGCTCGGCGTCTCCTTCGTCTTGACCACGATGACGGTGGGCCGGGCCTGCTGCGCCACGGCCTCGGGCAGTGCGCCGAAGAGGCCGCTCTCCGGCGGCAGTGCCAGCGCTCCCGCCGACCCCGGCAGGGCCGTGGCGCCCATGACCAGCAACTGGGCCGACTCGGCCTCGCGCAGGATCGCCGGGGCGATGCTGGTGCCCTCGACGAGCAGCGGTCGGGCACGCCCTCGGGTGTGATGACGCACGAAGGCCCGCAGGGCGCGCTCCGTCTGGGTCCGCACGGAGGCGTCCAGCTCCGGCCGCACGACGTGGAGCGCGACCACCTCGGCGTCCAGACTGCGGCCGAGCGCGTCGGCGAAGCGGATGGCCAGCTCGGCATGGGGGCCGCCGCGCACGGGGACGAGGATGCGGTGCACGTCGTGGACACCCCGCTGCTTGACCACGGCGATGTCGCACGGCGCATCGCGCACCACCTCGTCGATGGTCGGGCTGAAGATGGCCTCGGCCGCCCGCGCGCGTGCCGGTGGCGGCCCGCCCCAGCCGAAGATGATGAGATCCGACTCGTCCTCCGCGGCGGCCTCGACGATGCCCTCGGCCGCCCGGCGCCCGATGCGCACCGTGGTGCGCAGCTCGACGTTGTCGGGCGTGAACTCCAGCACGCGCTGCAGCAGGCGGCGAGCCTGGCGGGCGCGGGTCGCCCCCTCGGAGAGCGGCATCCCCTCCGGGACCTCGACGATGCCCAGCGCGGTGAGCGTGCCGCCGTGCTCCATGATCGCCGCGCCGATGCGCACGAGGTCGGCCGCGGTGCGCGGGTTGGCCAGCGGCAGGAGGATGCGGCTGGGCAGGCCGGTGCGGCCCCTCACGAGCCCGCCCGCCAGCGCTCGACGAACTCGGGCTTGACCGACTCGAAGGCCCGCGCCTGGCGCTCCACGACCGCCTCCGCCTCGTCGCCGCTCAGCTCGGCCGTCTCCCGGACGTGGCTGGCGACCCGCCCGAAGTAGAGGGGCACGAGCGCGGCGATGAGCGCCTCGTCGGGCACGACGCCGTGGCGGTGGGCGAGCACCGCCCCGTAGACGACGCGCGCCCAGGTCTCATCGGGGAAGCGGAAGTCGCCGCGCTTCCCGGCCAGCCGCCCCACCGCCGCGGCCAGCTCCCGGCCGAGCGCCAGGGTCCAGGTGGCGCCGTGCTCGGCGGGGGCCGCCCGGAACGTCTCCTGCAGCCGCGCGGCGTCCACATCGAGCGGCGGCGGATCCACGAGACGTTCGAAGCCGTAGGCCGGCACGTCGCGCGAGCCCTGCACGCCCAGCCAGCGGTCGTCGTGTCGTTCGGCCAGCCGGAGGGCCGTGGCCACCACCTGGCCGAACATCGGCCCCAGGTCGGTGCCGGGGTCCTTGGGGTCGTGGACCTTGGCGCCCAGGCGGGCCTGGCAGACGGCGAAGCCGCCGGCGATGGCGTTCACGGTCATCCAGATGTCGATGCCGAAGCGGCTGACCTCGGGCGTCCAGTCGTCCTGCTCCAGGTAGTGCGCCACGAGGTCGCCGCTGACCCCGAAGTCGCCGCCGATCGGCTGGCGGATGCGCAGCCCGTAGAGCGCCCGTGTGAGCGGGTAGGTGACGGTGTTGGTGATCGTGCCGTCGAACTTGTGGCGCGCGTAGAGCGGCGTGACGTAGTCGAAGCCGCCCTTGAGGATCGGCCCGGCCAGCAGCTCGATCCACTCCGGGCCGATGGAGCGCAGGTCGGAGTCGACCACGACGAGCGCCTGGACCTCGAGCGCCCGCGCGATGCGGAAGAGCGTGCGCAGCGCGGCGCCCTTGCCGCCCACGCCGTCGACCTCGGGGTAGGTGAGGCTCATGCGCTGCAGCCGGTTCCTGGGCCGCACGAGGAGGATCTCCTCGATGTAGTCGGGTGGCTCGGTCTCCACCACGACGCGTTGCGTGCCGTCGGGCGAGCCGGCGTCGGCGTTGACCAGGATGGGACGCAGGTCCGGGAAGTACTGCACGAGGCCGGCGTGCGCGGCGCGCACGACGTAGCCGATGGTGGCCGCGTTCTTGAAGCTGGGGATACCGACCATGATGTCGGCCCGGCCGAGCCGCTCGACCTCGTCGCGCAGGGGTTTGGGCAGTCCGGCCAGGGGACCGCCGCGGGTGGCCCGGGTGCGCGTCGCCACCGCCGCCTACTCCCCGATCTCGGGCGGCGCCGCGATGCGCCGCGGCGGGTCGCGCAGCTCCAGCGCGCCGGGCGGCTCGGCGACGGGGAGCGGCTCGTCCCCGGGGAGCGGCCGCTCCATGATGACCAGCGACCAGTCGTGCGGCCGGATCCACGCCTGGTGCCACGCGGCGGCCACGCCCGGGTCCGACAACAGGGGTGGTGCGGGGTCGGGCAGGCGCACCGTCACCGGGCCGCCGGCCCGCCGCTCGACGGCGAGCAGCAGCCCAAGCGCCGCGCGGCCGCCGCCGGCCAGGACGGCGAGGTGCGGCCGGAGATCCTCCGAGAAGTGGGCGACGTGGGGCAGGATCGCGACGGCTGAGGCTCCCGGCGCGGCAAGCACCTCGCCGCGGCGCACGTGGGCGGCGAAGCGTTCGTGCGTCAGCCGCTGGAGCGACCACGAGCGGTGCTCGTACAGCCGCCCGCCGCTCTCGAAGGTCGTGTCCGTGTCCACGCACCGCCAGGCGGCCCCGATAGCCGTCTCCAGCGCGTCGGCGGCGAGCGCGAGCCCGTCGGCCGCCAGCGCGGCCAGCAGCTCGCGCCGTCGGTCCGCCTCGGTGGTCGGGTCCGGCGCGACCCGGTCGGCCTCGGCGGCCTCCTCGAGCTCCGGGCGCCCCCAGGTCCGCCGGTCGGCGAGGCGCACGAAACCGTGGTGCGCGCCGAGCTTCAGCGAGCCCTCGTTGCCGGGCCCGGTGGCATAGCGCAGCACGCGCAGGCCGTGCGCGCGGGCCCAGGCCAGCTGGGCGACCTGGAGGTTGGTGGCCACGCCCCGCCCACGCACGGCGGAGTCGACGCGGATCCCTTCCAGCCAGCCCTCGTCGGCGGCCAGCAGCGCGAGGCGCGTGATGGCGATGGGCCGGTCGTCGCCCTGGGCCGTGGCCACCAGGAGCACACCGTCCGGCGCGGCGATCCAGTGCGGCCAGGCGTCCGGCACGTAGTCCCAGCCGTCCCACGTCGTCGAGGCGAAGGCCAGCACCGCGTCACGATCCTCGGGGCGGGCGCGGCGGACGGCGATGGGCAGGTTCGGGAGCTCCTCGACGGCCATGGTCAGAGCGAGCTGAGCTTGGTGACCACGGTCCACTCCTCGGTCACGGTGGAGGGGACGTAGCGGCTGTTGGCCGCCTTCACCACCGCGCCGTCGAAGCCGAGGCTCTTCCAGCTCAGGATCCACGACCGGAGCGGCGGCCGCGTGTAGGGCGAGACGCGCACCAGGTCGCCCTGGCGGATGAGGCTGTCCAGCAGGCGCTTGCGCTCCAGGAGCGGCAGGTCGAGGAGCGTCTGCCCGTCCACGCGCAGGAGATCGACGGCCACGAACGCCACGCGGCCCCCGCCCTCGTCGTCCTTCATGGGCAGCGGCTCCAGCTCCGCTGTCCGGCCCATGAGCACGTTGAAGCGCGGCACCTGGAGGCTCGTGGCGATCGATGACCCCTCGCCGCTGCGCGTCGCCTGGTCGGTCAGGAAGCCGTCCACGACGGCGTCCGCGGCGAGGATGGCCTCGGCCAGCTCGGCGGTCACCGGCGGCTCGGCATCGGTGGCGTCGACCCCGTCGGCATCGATGAGCCGAAGCCAGGGTCCGCCGTCGGCGGTCGGGCGCTCCAGGTCGAAGTGGACGAGCACGCGCCGGCCGCTCCAGTGCGGCTCGAGGATGGGGTCGGCGATCGCCGAGGGGCGCATCTTGTCGCGCGGCATCTGCGGGCGCCAGTCGAGCGGGTCGGCGGGATGAGGACCGGGCACCGGTCCATCGTACGGCAGTGCGCGAACGCGTTCCCGCGGGGCCCGGCCGCGGCTATCATCGGCCGCGATGTACGGCCGGTTCGATCCCCGTGGCTGGGCGGCGGCGCTGGCCGCCCTGACACCGAGCGGCCGCGCGCGCGTGCCGGGCTCGTGGGCGTTGTACGACTTCGCCAATACGATCTTCAGCTACGCCATCGTCTCCACGGCGATGGGCATCTGGCTGACCGACCCGTCGCGCCTCGGCCAGGCGGACGGGCAGCTGGCCTTCAGCATCGCGGTCGCCATCAGCGTCGGCCTCAACGCCCTCGTCTCCCCCGTCCTCGGCGCGATGAGCGACCGCGGCGGCCGCCGGCTCCCATTCCTGCTCTTCTTCACGGTGCTGACCATCGTGCCCTCGGCGATCATCGGCCCGACCCCGGCCGTCCTCGGCGCGACGCTCTTCGCGATCGCCAACTTCGCCTACCAGGCGGCACTCATCTACTACGATGCGACGCTCAAGACCGTCTCCCTGCCCGCGACCCGCGGCCGGCTGTCCGGGATCGGCGTCGGCGTGGGCTACATGGGCACCATCGCCATCGGCCTGACGCTCTTCCTGTTCGACATCCCGGCCGAGGGCATCTTCCTCATCTCGGGCGTCCTCTTCGCCGTCTTCGCCGCCCCGATCTTCCTCATCGTGCGCGAGAAGCCGACCTCGGACCAGCGCTTCCGCCTCGCCGACGTGCCAGCCGCCCTGGGCCAGCTGCCCGAAACGATCCGCGATGCGCGCGAGGTGGCCGGGCTGCCCCGCTTCCTCCTCGGCCGGTTCTTCTACAGCGACGCGGTCAACACCATCATCGTGGTCATGAGCGTCATCGCCGTGCGCGCCATGGGCATGACCACCGGACAGTTCATCCTCGTCTCGATCTTCCTCACCGTGGTGGCTATCGTGGCCAGCTTCCTCTGGGGCCGCCTGGTGGACCGTTACGGCCCGAAGCGAACGCTCCTCTGGGTGCTCGCCTCCTGGGCGGTCGGGCTGGTCATCGGTGCGGTCGCGCTGGGCATGCCGGGCACCGTCCCGGGCGTGGCGCTGTTCCTGCTCGCGGGCGCGATCGTGGGCAGCGGTCTCGGCGGGGTCCAGGTGGCCGATCGCGTCTTCATGATCCGCCTCTCCCCGCCTGCGAAGCTGGGCGAGTTCTTCGGCCTGTACGGCCTCGTGGGCAAGGGCTCGCAGGTGGTCGGACAGACGATCTACGGCATCATCGTCTTCCTGCTCGTCGACTCGCTGGGCAACGGCGCCTACCAGGTCGCCGTGCTCACCCTCATCGTCACCATGCTCATCGGCTACTGGCTCATCCGCCCCGTCTCCGACCGCTGGGGCGAGCCGCTCGGCGACGAGGCCCCGGGAGCCGTCGCGCCGCCGGAGCGCTTGGCCCCGATGTCCGCACCGCTGGAGCCGCGGTCGTAGCCCCGGCTACGACACGCTCGGGGCGTCCGCCGCCGGTCCCCGCCCCCGCGCCGTGTTGTTCACGAAACACCAAACCGGTGATTCGGCCGCCGCGGGACGCCATGGGCGGGACCGTGGCGGTGGGCGCGGACATGATCCACGCTGGGGCCGCGCTCGACCTGCGCTCCGGATACGTCCCGAGCGGGCCTGGATGGGTCGCCGATGGCCAGGGTGGGGCCATTTGGTGTTCTGGAAACAACGCCGACCCCGGCGGGGCGCCGAACGAACGCCGACCTTGAACAGGCCCCGACCGGACGCGACCGCTACTGCACGTACCCCCCGGGGTGCGCCTGCCGCCACGCCCAGGCCGAGCCGATCATCTCGGCCAGCGTGCCGCGCCGCGGCGACCAGCCGAGCAGCTCCCGGGCCCGCTCATTGGAGGCGACGAGCACGGGCGGGTCGCCCTCCCGGCGCGACCCCACCACATGCGGCACCGGTCGCCCAACCACCACCGCGGCGGCATCGACCACCGCGCGCACGCTGAAACCGGCCCCGGAGCCGAGGTTGGCCACGAGCAGCCCGGGGCCCGACGAGCCGGTCAGCTCGAGGGCCGCCAGGTGCGCCTCGGCCAGGTCCTCGACGTGGACGTAGTCGCGGATAGCGGTCCCGTCGGGGGTCGGGTAGTCGTCCCCGAAGAGGGTCATCGGATCGCCCGTCTCGACGGCGCGCAGGACGTTGGGGATGAGATGCGTCTCGGGGTCATGGTCCTCGCCGTTCACGGCGCTCGCGCCGGCCACGTTGAAGTAGCGCAGGGTGGCGGCACACAGGCCGTGCCTCGCGGCCGCGCGCTCCATGGCCTCCTCGAAGCGCCGCTTCGTGTCTCCGTACGGGTTGATCGGGCGCAGGGGCGCGTCCTCGGTGATGGGCGTCTCCTCCGGCGCCCCGTACACCGCCGCCGTCGAGCTGAAGACGATCCGCCCGACGCCGGCCCCCTTCATCGCCTCGAGCAGCGCCTCTCCCCCCTCGACGTTCTCGCGCTCATAGAGGTCGGGCTCGCGCACGGACTCGCCCACCAGCGAGCGCGCGGCGCAGTGCAGGACGGCCTCGATCCGCCGGCGGGCGAGCAGGGGGCCGACGACCGACGGGTCCCCGACGCTGCCGACGACGAGCTCGACGCCCGGCGGCACCGCCTCGCGGTGGCCGGTGACGAGGCTGTCGAGGACGGTCACCTCGTGGCCGGCGGCGACCAGGCGCTCCACCGAGACGCTGCCGACGTACCCCGCGCCGCCGGTGACGAGGACGCGCATCAGCGGCCGAACAGGCGGGCCAGGAGGCCGCGCTTCTTCGGAGCCTCGGGGGCGTGGGCCGGGGCCGGGGCCGGCTCGGGCGCAGGCTCGAGGGCGGCCGGGGGCTCGGCGGGACCGAAATCGGGCACCGGTTCGACCGGTCTGGGTGCCGTCGCGGCAGCAGTGGCCAGCTCCGCGGCGCCACGCGTCCGCCACCGCCGCTCGTTCTCGACGGCCCAGTCCGGTCGCTCCACGGGCTCGCCGCGCGTGGCCAGGATCTCGGCCATGCGCGCCTCGAGCCGCACGGCCACCGTGTCCTCCGGGTCGATCTCCAGCGCGTGCAGGGCCAGCGCCCAGGCGCCGCGATCGTCGCCCCGCTCGAGCGCCACGCGCGCCAGGCCGACCACGGCGATGGCGTTCTGCGGGTCCGCGTCGGCTGCCTGCCGGTAGAGGCCCTCGGCCTGGTCGAGCAGGCCCATCGTCAGCGTCCGTTCGGCCTGCAGCAGGAGCTCGATCATCGGCGCGCGGCCTCGGCGATCCAGCTGCGCACGTCGGCCAGCAGCGTCTCGCGCGTGTTGCGCGAGGGGTCCGCGACGACCGAGTCGAGAAGCCGCTCGAGCAGCTCGCCCAACCCCGGCCCCGGCGTCAGCCCCAGCTCGGCCTGCAGGTCGTCGCCGTCCACGGCGAGGTCGCCGAGCTTCATGGGCACGCCCCGCTCCAGCTCGGCGACGACTCGCTCGCGCAGCTCGTCGAGGCCGCCCGCGTCGGCCGGCGCGCCGCTGCCGAGGTTGTCCGCCGCGCGCAGCAGGAAGAGGCGCGGCAGGATGTCGCGGCCCACGGTGCGGATGAAGCGCCGCACGGCCGCGTCGCCCCAGCGGGATTCGTAGCCGTACATGTGCCAGCGCACGAGCGCCACGACCGGCTCGGCCTCGCGCCGGGGCAGGGCGAGCCGGCGCAGCAGGTCGGCCGCGAGGCCCGCGCCGACCTCCTCGTGACCGTGGAAGTGCCCCTCGCCCAGCGTCTCGGGCTTGCCGATGTCGTGGAGCAGCGCCGCGAGGAGCAGCGTCTCGTCGTCCGGGGCCAGCCGTGCCGCGGCGTCCAGTGTCGCGAGCGTGTGCTCCCAGAGGTCCATGCCCGGCGCCTTCGCCTGCGGCACGCCGCGCTGCGCGGCGAGGAGCGGCAGCACGTGCTCCAGCAGGCCGGTCTCGGCCAGGCCCCGGAAGCCCCTCGACGGGGGATCGGCGAAGAGCATCTTGCGCAGCTCCTGCCCCACGCGCTCCGACGAGACGTGCGCCACGAGCGGTGCCAGATCGCGCAGCGCGGCGAGCGTCGCGGGCTCGATCGTGAAGTCGAGTTGGGCGGCGAGGCGCACGGCGCGCAGCAGCCGCAGGGCGTCCTCGTCGAAGCGCCGGCGGGGATCGCCCACCGCTCGCAGCACCCGGGCGTCGAGGTCGGCCAGGCCGTCCGTGGGGTCCTCGAGGGCCGGCTCGGGCGTCGGCATCTCGAAGCCGAAGGCCCCGGGCCGGTCGCCAGGTCGCCCGAAGGCGATGGCGTTGACCGTGAAGTCCCGCCGCGCCAGGTCCTCGCGCAGCGAATCGCCGAACTCGACCCGGTCGGGGCGGCGGCGGTCACGGTAGTCGTGGTCGCGGCGGAAGGTGGTCACCTCGACCGCCGCGCCGGGCGGCGCCGGCACGAGCACGGTCCCGAAACGGTTCTCGTAGTGCGAGCCGGGGAAGAGCGCCATGAGGCGGTCGGGGCGGGCGTCGGTGGCCACGTCCCAATCCTTCGCCTCACGCCCCAGCAGGTCGTCGCGCAGCGAGCCGCCCACGAGGTAGGCGGCATGGCCGCTCGCCCACAGCGTGGCGAGGACCGGGCTCACGTGGTCGGGGACGCGCGGTGCGGGCGGCATCGCGCCACGCTCAACCGTGTCCGAGGAAGAGGTAGCTCCGCCAGGCCTCGTTGCGCGGGTCGGCCAGGTACGGCGAGAAGAGCGAGTAGACGTCGCTGCGCGGCTCCTTCGGCGGCCGCAGCAGCCGCATGCGCGCCTCCTCCGGGAGGCGGCCGCCCTTGCGGTGGTTGCAGGTCTTGCAGGCGGCCACGAGGTTGTCCCAGGTGTGGCTGCCGCCGCGGTGGCGCGGCACGATGTGGTCGAGCGTCAGGTCGTGCGTCTGGCGGCTGCAGTACTGGCAGGTATGGTCGTCGCGCGTGAAGATCTCGCGCCGCGAGAGGCGCACGCGGGGCCGCGGCCGCTTGATGAGGTATTGGAGCCGGATCACGCTGGGGGCGCGGAAGACCTCGCGCGCGGTGCGGATCTCGTGGTGGTCGTACTCGATGACCTCGGCCTTCTCGACGAAGAGCAGCCGGAAGGCGCGCCTGACGTCGCAGACGTTGAGCGGTTCGTAATTCGAGTTGAGCAACAGTACGACGCTGTCCATCGCTCCCTGGAGCCGGCCGGGACTCGGCCACGCAACGGGCGCATGGTAGCAAAGGGTGCGCGCGGGGTGCGCCGCCGGGCTACTCGCCGGCCAGATCCGCCGGCAGTAGCGAGAACATGACGCGATCGCCGCCGTCGTCGTAGTTGCGACCGGTCTCGAGCGGCGGCGCTCCTGGAGCTTCGGCTGCGGGCGGAGCCGACCGCAGGCAGTGCGGCCCAGCGAGGATCGGACGGAGCGCAGAGCGCCCGCTCCGCAGCCCGAGAGCCGCCACCGGCTCGGCCGACCCTTACGAGCCGGACGGCTACCTTCTGAGGTCGGCCAGCAGCTTTCCAAAGACGGCGAACTGGCGCTTGAGGCCCGCGCTGCACACCCCGGCCACGTCCACCACGGTCGGACGGGCGAGCTCGAGCTGGTTGGGGCCAGCGTCCTCGCTGGCGCCTACGCGGCTTACCCGGAACGCTTCGTCAAGGGACTGCCACTCCCCAAGCAAGTCCGCGCCGAGGTCTGGATCAACCCGCCGCTGAAGGAGGTGCCGCGAGCCTGATCTCCGAACACCGGTGTCTCACTTCGGTTCCCGGTGCACGGCCGCACCAAGCAGTGCTTGGGGCATAGACAAACGCGGCGCGCGGAGCGCAACATCACGCGATTGCGGGAGGCTACGACGCGCGAACCTTCCTGCGGACGCCCGGTTCGCGCTGAGCCACTGGCGAGACCGACCCGCACCTGGCCCGGCATACCCCCGGGAAGGAGTGGAGGCGTCCCATGCGAAGGTTCCTGCAGCTCGTCATGATTGCGATAGCGATCGCGTTGATGACGGCTTCCCCCGTGCTCGCCCATGGTGTGCCGAACGAAAAGAACTGGCACATCCACGACGGGCTGGGCCCTGGCCCTGCGGCGGGCGATCATCACGCGGGTTTGGTGATCTTTCCCGCGCTCTTCGCCCAGGAGGGCCTGGTGTATGGGACGTCCGCCGCCCCATATGTCTGGTGCACCAACGCCACGGACAAGGGCCTGCTTGACCCGGGAGGACAGGGCACCGTAAGCGCTGCCGGCCATTGCAGGAGTGACGTGTGGATCGTTCACCTCCTGAGGGGCATCGAGGCTCCCGCCGGCTGGTCCACTCTCGTGATCCCCGGTGACGACTTTCACTACCGGCTGACGCGAATCGGCTGACCCTCGACACCGAGTCGATCTGATGGAAAGCCCCTCCCCTGCCATCGTCGGAGGTAGTCGGAGGGGCCTTCCTTGCCTGGACTCTGGCGGGCGGTACAGGACTCGAACCTGTGACTTCCTCGGCGTAACCGAGGCGCTCTGGCCGGACTGAACGCGGTGAAGGCGAAGCCGGACGCGCGGGGGGGGGCGCAGCGGGCTACTCGCCGGCCAGATCCGCCGGCACGAGCGAGAACATGACGCAATCGCCGCCGTCGTCGTAGTTGCGCAACACGCCCTCGCGCACGAAGCCGCAGCGCTCGGCCACGACCTGCGATCCGACGTTCCCCTCGAGCGTGTAGAGGGCGAGCCGGACGAGGCCCATCTCGCGCATCGCCCAGCGGCTGACCAGTCGCAGTGCGCGGGTCGCGACGCCCCGGCGCCGTGCCCACGGCGCGACCCAGTAACCGACGAACGCGCGGCGATCGCGCGGGCCGTGGATGGTGATGGCGCCGAGGAGGCGACTGTCGCCGGATTCCACGATCGCGAAGGCGGCCGCGTGACCCTCGGCCCAATCACGCTCGACGCGCTCGATGAACGTCACCGCGTCGTCGATGGTGTACGGCTCGGGGATGGTGGGGATCCAGCGCCGGATCTCGGGATCGCGGCAGGCGCGTGCGACCGATTCGGCGTCGTCCTCGTGGAACGGGCGCAGCGTGACGTCGCCGTCGTGCAGCGGCGGGTGGGGCGGCTGGACGGGTCGGGCCTCGGTCATCGACGCCTCAGGTGCCCGAGCCCACCGCGGCGCCGGTGGTCGGGTCCCAGCCACCCGCCCGGCCGACCTTCGAGGCCAGCGGGCGACCGAGGGCCCGGCTGATGTACCGAGCGGCATCGAGCACCGCGGCAAGCTGGACCCCGTGCTCGATGCCCATGCCGTCGAGGAGGTAGACGAGGTCCTCCGTGGCCAGGTTGCCGGCCGCGCCGGGCGCGTAGGGACAGCCCCCCGTGCCCCCGGTCGAGGCGTCGAAGCAGGCCACGCCGTCCTCCAGCCCGGCCACGACGTTGGCCAGCGCCGTGCCGCGCGTGTCATGGAAGTGGTAGGCGAGACGGCCCAGCGGGACGCCCGCGGCGAGCGCACCGCCGGTCAGGTCGCGCACCTGCGAGGGGACCCCGACTCCGATCGTGTCGCCGAAACAGACCTCGTCCACGCCCAGCTCCAGCAGGGCGAGGGCCACGCCGATGGCGCGTGCCGGGTCGACGCGCCCCGTGTACGGGCAGCCGAAGGCGGTCGAGACGTAGCCGCGCGTCCACCACGTACGGTGGCCGGCCTCGTGGATGAGCGGCCCGAACGTCGCCAGCGACTCGGCCACGGTCAGGCCGATGTTGCGCTGCGTGAAGGCATCGCTGGCGGCGGTGAATACGGCCATCGCCCGGGCGCCGGCCTGCCCGGCCCGAGCCAGGCCGCGGGCGTTGGCGACCAGCACCGGGTAGCGCATGCCCTCAGGGCGTGGCAGGGAGGGGAGGAGCTTGTCCGCGTCGGCCAGCTGGGGCACCGCGCGGGGCGAGACGAAGCTCGTGGCCTCGATCTCGCGCAGCCCGGCCGCGACGAGCAGCTCGATGAATCGCCGCTTCGTCGCGGTGGGGATCGGCGCCGCCTCGTTCTGCAGCCCGTCGCGCGGCCCGACCTCGTAGACCCGGACGCGGCGCGGCATCTCGACCATCCACGGAGTTTAGGCCCCCGATCGGGTGCGGCGAGGCCGCATGGCCCCATCGTTCCGGGACGTCGAGGACGTTCGGGTGGGGGCGCGGTCGCGATCCGGGCGAGACACTCCCATTCCCAACTGGGAGACGCACGGGTGTTGATCGACTTTCGCGGCTTTGCCGGCGGGTTCATCGTCTCGGCGCGCATGGACCTCACCGCCGACCGGCTGACGGACCAGCTCAACCGCGACGCCAGCCTCGAGCTGTCCGACGTGACCCTCGAATCGCTCGTCGACGGCCGCACGGTCACCATCGACCAGCTGGTCCTGGAGCCGCGCGAGCTCTTCGCGGCCAAGGCGCTCGGCCCGCGGGGCGATGCCGCGCAGCGGATCGTCACGGTCCAGCACCGCCTCCAGGCGCAGATCGGGCCGTACAACGTCCTCGGCCGGCTCCACGCCGAACCGGGCATCTCGCCCCTGGAGAGCGTCCTCCGCCGCTGGCCGATGATCCCCCTGACCGAGGCGACGATCGCCTACGTCATCGGCGGCGTCCTGGAGATCCGTGACGGGGGCACGATCATCATCAACCGCGAGCTGGCCACCTGGGTGCGCGACCCCGAGGCCGACGAGCAGACGCTGGCGACGACCGCGGTCCTGGCCGCGGCCCCCTGAGCCGACAGGGACCCTAGCTCTCCAGCTCGACCAGCACGTCGCCGCGCCGGACGGCCTGGCCGGGCCGAACGAGGAGCCGGGTCACTGCGCCGTCGGCCGGGGCGGTGACGGCGTTCTCCATCTTCATGGCCTCGAGGACGAGGAGCACCTGGTGGGCCTCGACCGCCTCGCCTGCCGCCACGCGAATAGCGAGGACGACGCCGGGCATGGGAGCCACGATGGCCTCGGCCGAGCCGGCGGCATGGTGGACCCGACGGACGGCGGACTCGACCGTCGGCGGCGGGGCGATCCGCGCCATGAACGCCCGACCCTCGAGGTCGAGCACGATCCCCGCGGTCGTGGGAGCCCAGGGCGCCGGTGATGCGTTGACTGGCATCACGGGCACGGACCGACGCTGGCCGGCGATCTCGATCGACAAGGTGCGCGGACCGTTGAGCCGGAAGCCCGATCGCCCCATGCCACAGACCGCGGCCAGGGCGGCGGCGGCGTCGGGCCAGGCCTCCTCGGGCACAACATCGGCATCGGGATGCCAGCGCACGTCGATCGTGTCAGTCCGGGCATCACCGGCGACGACTTCGGGCACGGCCAGCAGCCAGCGCAGGAAGCCGCGGTTCGTGGTCACGCCGAGCGTAGCCGTCTCCCCCAGCGCGGCATCCAGGCGGGCCAGCGCCGCCGCCCGGTCGGGCCCGTGGGCGACGACCTTGGCCAGCAGCGGGTCGTAGCGCGTGCCGACCTCGTCGCCCGGGCCGACGCCGGCGTCCAGCCGCACCCCGGGCCCGGTCGGCCACGCCACCCCGGCGATGCGCCCGATCGCCGGCAGGAACCCGCCCCACGGGTCCTCGGCGTAGAGACGAGCCTCGATGGCGTGCCCGTCGATCCGCACGTCCGCCTGCGCCAGCCCCAGCGGCTCGCCGGCCGCGATGCGCAGCTGGGCGGCCACCAGGTCCAGCCCCGTCACCGCCTCCGTCACCGGGTGCTCCACCTGGAGCCGCGCGTTCAGCTCGAGGAAGACGAACGTGCCGTCATCCGCGAGGAGGAACTCGGCCGTGCCCGTCCCGACGTAGCCCGCCGTCCGCGCCAGGCGCAGCGCCGCCTCGCCCAGCCGCTCGCGCAGACCTTCGGAGAGGCCCGGCGCCGGCGATTCCTCGACCACCTTCTGATGGCGGCGTTGCAGCGAGCAGTCGCGCTCGCCGAAGTGGACCCCGCCGCCGTGGCGGTCGAGGAGGAGCTGCACCTCGACGTGGCGCGGCCGATCGAGGTAGCGCTCGAGGATGATTCGCTCATCGTCGAAGGCCGCCCGGGCTTCCCGTCGCGCGCGCGCCAGCGACTCGCGCAGCTCGCCGCGCTCCCGCACCACGTGCATGCCCTTGCCGCCGCCGCCCGCGCTCGGCTTCAGGAGCACGGGATACCCGATGCGCGCCGCCTCCCGCGTCAGCAGCGCGTCCGACTGGCCGCGCCCGTCGTAGCCGGGCAGGATCGGCACCCCGATGCCCGCCGCCAGTCGACGAGCGGCGGCCTTGTCGCCGAGCGTCCGCATCGCTGCGGGCGGTGGACCGATCCAGGTCAGCCCGGCGCTGATGACCGCCTCGGCGAACTCCGCCCGTTCGGCCAGGAAGCCGTAGCCGGGGTGGATCGCGTCGGCGCCCGCGGCCTGTGCGGCGGTCAGGATCGCGACGCCATCGAGGTAGCTCCCGGCCAGCGGCACCGCCTCGTCGGCCTGCCTGGCCCACCAGGCCTCGCGCTGGTCGTCGGTCACGAGGGCGAGGCACGTGATCCCGAGCGAACGGCAGGTGCGCGCGATGCGCACGACGAGCTCACCGCGATTGGCCACCAGCAGGCGGCGGATGGGACGACCGGCGACCAGCGCCGACGCCGGCACCTTCAGCCGCTTCCCGACCCGGACCGACGGCAACTCCCCGGAACGCAGCCAGCGCTGCACCGTGCGTCCCGAGACCCCCAGCCGCCGCGCCGCCTCGGACGGGCCGATCAGCTCCGACATGTCCGTGAATGTCGCGTTTGGCGCGTCTGATGTCAAGAGGACGTCAGCGTTCAACTCCGTCGTCGGGCACCCAACCCGCCTTCCGCTTCTCGACGAACGCCCGCAGCCCCTCCTGCCCCTCCGCAGATGTCCGTTGTGTCGCGATCTTGCGTGCCGTGTGCCAGCGCGTGGACTGATGCGGCAGCCCGCGCACCTCGCGCACGATGGCCTTCGCCGCCCGCGCCGCCGTCGGGCCCGCCGCCAGGAGGTCGCGCACGGCGACCTCGACCGCCCGGTCCAGTCCGTCGATGCCCTCGACGACCTCGTGCACGAGGCCGATGCGCAGTGCCCGCGTGGCGTCGAAGCGGCGGCCGCCCGGGAAGAGCGCGCGAGCGTTCGTCTCGCCGATCTTGGCGATGACGAAGGGGCTGATGACCGCGGGCAGGAGCCCCAGGCGCGTCTCGGTGAAGCCGAACTTCGCGCCGGCCTCGGCGATGACGAGATCGCTCACGGCGCACAGGCCCATGCCGCCGCCCAGCGCGGCACCCTGCACCCGGGCGACGACTGGCGCCGGACAGGTGTCGATCGCGTCGAGCATCTCGGCCATGGCCATCGCATCCTGTTCGTTCTGCTCGGTCGTCAGGCCGAGGCTCGCGCGCATCCAGTTCACGTCCGCGCCCGCGCAGAACGACGGTCCATCGCCCATCAGCACCACCGCACGGACGCGCTCCGGGGGCTCTTTGGCCAGGCGGTCGAAGGTCCGCCGCAGGGCGTCGATGAGCAGGGCATCGAACGCGTTGTGGACGTCGGGCCGGTCGAGGATGACGCGCACGACGGCCCCGCCCGGGCCTGTCCGTTCCACGCGGAGGGGGGCGACGCTCATGCCGGATCCACGCGGAAGACGTCGCGTACGTGGACGCGGGCGAGCCCCATGCGTCGCATGTTGTGCTCCGACTGCCCGTCCGTCTCGGCCTGCGCCGTGATCAGCTCGCAACCCTTCTCCTCGGCCATGCGGGCGCGCGCCGCGATGAGCGCGGCGTGGATGCCGCGGCCACGGAACTCCGGCAGGACCGTGGCCGGTGCGAGGCCGCCGACCCGGGCTCGCGCGAAGAGGCCGGCGGCCCCCGCCGGCCGCCCATCGACCTCGGCGAGCACGAGGTGCATGCCCGGGATGCGCGCGATGTGCTCGGCCGCCGCTTGCCACGCGTCCCGGGCGGGCCCCTGGAGGTCGAAGCCATCGAGGACGGTGCGCTCCCAGGCCTCGGCCTCTGCCACGCCGACCTCTCGCATCACGAGCCCGGGCACGTCCTGCGCCTCCGGGATCCGACGCGGCTCGATGGCCAGCACCGACACGCGCTCCGCGGGCTCGAGGCCGGGCGCCGGCGGCTCGATGTCGCCAAGCCAGCCCGCCACGCCGTTGGCTCGGAAGTGGTCGATGACCCGATCGCACAGGATGGGGACCATGCGCAGGCCGAAGGCCGCGTTGAAGATGCGTCCGGGGCTGCCCGGTGCGGCGCAGGCGACGGCGTCCCCGAGGTCGAGGATGCGCAGGTCGGCGCCGGCCTCCGCGACTGCCTGCCAGTTCGCCAGCCAGAACCGGCGCTCGTTGGCGTCCAGTCGTTCGAGGAGGTTCAGCCGGCCCGCCTGGGAGTCGGGCAGCGGCGGCAGCACCAGGAACGCGTCGCCGGCCGCAACCTCGCCCTCGTGCAGGACGCGTGCGTAGACGCGCGAGTCCTGCGGGTGGCGGAGGATCGAGATGCGCCCCGACTTCCCCTCGAGGAAGCTCCCCCTGATGACGTCGCAGGGGTTGGCCGGCGCGGAGACCTCCAGCGCCAATCCGCTCGGGAAGGCGAGCCGGGTGCCCGGCGCCAGGGTCGCAAGCTCGACGCCCTCGGTGGTCAGGTTCTCGCCGACCGAGCCCGGCGCGATGGGGTGCCCCTCGGCGGCGACACGCCGGATGACCTCGACGGCGAAGAGGCAGACCGCCCGATGGGGGCCGCCGTGGACGTCGAAATGGTCGTGCGCGTCCCCCTCCAGCCCCATCCGGCCGACCTGCGCTGAGCCGACCGCGCGCTTGGGCACGCCGCCGGGCGAGACGTTGACCTGCAGCACGCGGCCCGTGGCGAGGACGACGTCGTCGAGGTCAGCCCGGGGGTCGGTGTCCAGCACCCGATGCTCCTATGTCAAGCCGCGGCCGCGAGACGCGAGGACTCGGCGACTCTGGCGGCTTCATCGTGACGCATCCGGCGGAAGACCTCGTCACTGATGCGACGACGCAGCGCGCGGATGGCCTCGGTCTTCGTGTTGCCCAGGGCCCGTCGGTGCTCCAGGTACGTCTTGCCCGGCCCCTCGCGCTGGAGCTGGGTGATGGCGATCCGGTGGAGCGCCACGTTGAGCTGACGGTTGCCCGTCCGGCTGAGGCGATGGCGCTCGGTGTTGCCCGACCAGACCGGCAGCGGCGCGCTGCCGTTGTGACGAGCGAAGGCGGCCGCCGAGCGGAAGCGCCCGATGCCGGCCGTCTCGCCGACGAGCTTGGCCGCGGTCAGCGGACCGCAGCCGGTGAGGGCCAGCAGAGATGGCGCGAGGTCGGCGACGAGGCGGCCGATCTCCCGTTCCAGGGCGTTGATCGTCGTCGTCAGCTCGCGGATCCGGCCGACCAGCTCGCGGGCGATGCGGGCGACCGTGCCCGGCTGGCCGGCCAGGCGCGCCTCGAGGGCGGTCAGGACGACCGCGCGGTCGAGAGCGCGGGCCGGCGGCTCCGTTCCCGGGTCGAGTTCGTGGAGGTGCCAGCGCAGCCGGTTCTGGGCACGCGTCCGCTCGGCCACGAGATCCTCGCGGTGGTCGACGAGCAGGCGCACCTCGCGCTCGGGGCCGTCGAGCGTGGCCACCGGCAGGTCCTCGCGCAGGGCCGCCCGGGCGACGGCGAGGGCGTCGATCGGATCGCTCTTGCCGGGCTCTCGGGATGAGCGCCGGGCCCCGGCCATGAGCTTGGGTGGGACCCGGACGACCGCCTCGCCGGCGCAGAGCAGGTCGGTCGAGAGGCGGCGGCTGAGGTGCCGGCAGTCTTCCAGTGCCCAGCGCCGGTCGGCGAAGCGGCCGGCCCAGCGGACGAGCTCGAGGTGGCCGGCGCTGATCGCCGCCACGGTCTTCTCCGCGAGTTTGCGGCCGTTCGCATCGACCGCGACGACGGTATGGGTGCGCTTGTGCGAATCGACGCCGAGGATGACCATAGCCTCCGTTGCCTCCTGATCAGGGGTGACGCTCCGGACCGGCCGGTGGACACGCCTGAGTGGGGGCGGTTACCACGCTCCTATGAAGTCACACCGGTCGGTCCATTCCATGTCCGGCGACCGGCAGATCGGGTGGAGGCCACACGCGTCGGTGGGCAGCCATGCTAGGAGCCAAGCCGCCGGACCTCGACAGGGTGACACTCAGCCCATGCTACCCGTGTGACGGGCCCGAGCCGTGTCCCGGGGCCAAGCCGGCCCTCAGAGGACCCCGGGGCGCTCGGTCGGC
>Ga0209320_10000559_pt1 | contig 19061 bp, 28 predicted proteins | sample Rifsed13ft4_FD_184008 | JGI IMG/M metagenome (GOLD analysis project Ga0209320, IMG submission 184008) | Soil microbial communities from Rifle, Colorado, USA - sediment 13ft 4 (version 2) | ecosystem: Environmental > Terrestrial > Deep subsurface > Rock core/Sediment | place: Rifle, Colorado... | reverse complement strand
AGTTGCATGGGGCTTCGGTAAGAGCTTCTTTGCTACAATGAATTATCCCAAAGATGAGAAGGGTAACTATAAGCTTAGCTCAGACCTGTTCAATCAGTCAGTTGGGCATAAGCTTCAAATTTATGTCAAGAGGGGAAAGAGTGATAAGGGCAACGAGTTTAATGACGTTGCTGATTTCCGGCCGATGAGCTAGTTTTATGATATACAAACCCCATCCTAAACAAATAGAATTCTTTGAATCTGAAGAACGATATGCGCTTTGGGATGGGGTTTGTTCTAATCGTGCTGGTTCTAAATTGTGGGAGATTTTGAGGAGAATAATGCCAATCGACAAGCCCTACGCGTATCACAAACCTAGTCCAGAAGGACTAGACAAGATTAACAAACTAAGAGAACACTTCAGTGAGGGGGACAGACTAATTCGAGAAATCTGTCCTACCTCAAGACAATCATCTATTGCATTAACCAATAACGAACAGACAGCAATGTGGGCTATTAAAGCTGTTGTATTTAATGATCCTGCTAGTGAAGTAGAATAGTTATGGCAGATGAGGTTGTCAAGATTAAGAAGTCTGATTTAGAAAAGATTATTAATGCTAACGTAGAAGCATATAATATTCTAGATGAAGTTACTACTGATGCTACTGACGTAGCAGATAAAGTTAAGAAAGCCTTTTCTGCTTTAGAAGAGGCACCAAGTGAAATTGGTGATGTTATTGTAGAAGATGATGGTGATGTAGAAGAAGAGAAATAGTTGATTTGCTGGATGCCATCGAATAAGTTGTTAAACAACAAATAAGATGGAACTTGCACTGTGCAGCAGGTTGTTGGGAGCCATCCAGCTTCTTTTTAGGAGAAAGAATGGATAAATTTTTTGAACTTCTCAGAGCAGAGTTTGAAATAGAACTTAGAGTGGGTGGTAATTATGCTACTAAAGAAAGGCTTATGGCCGCATTTGACAGAGCATTTGCTAAGGCTATCGTCAAGTATGCTAAGTTGCAGGGAGTTGACTTGACATGAGGTTTAGTAATGGCTGCCGAAGATTATCATAATATGTATAATTATTATGATGCAAGATATTGGGAACAATTTGAAGAGCGTGATGAGGAACAGAGAATGACAATAGAAAATGTGAAGTGTCCTGACTGTGATGGTCCAATGGTATCAAGGTTTGGTATTCATGGAACGTTTTGGGGATGTAAGAACTATCCAGATTGTAGAGGGACTAGAGATAGTATGGGTAGGAGCAAGGCTGAAAGGGCTACTGAACGTGAGCAGGAGAAGGATAAGAAAGAGAATAGAAGAGGCTGGTAAATTATTATGAGATATGTAACATTTCACATCCAAAAAGATAAACGAATTACTTTAGGCACTTGTGTTCATAAATACAAGGACTGCCTAAGCCTGAAGGGTAGAATTGCAAAAGAAATAAGTGGTGAAATAGTTCAATCAATACCAAAATGTAGCTGGTGTTATAACAGGATGGTTGAGGAATAAATGTCTTTACCTGTGAAACATCATTGGTTAGACCGTGCTGTTGCCGTTTATAACTTTCACGTCTCTCAACTAAAAACTGAATCTAAATGGACCATATCTAAAACAGCATCAGCATTGAATCGTTCTATTGGTTCTGTTTCACAGGATATTTCTTTAGCTAGTTGGTCTAAAACTCATGATAAACAATTAAGAAGGTTCAAGTCTATGGCGATGGCTCTTGACTATATTAAGAATAAGGAAAAAGAGAGACTGAAGGAGATAGAACAATGATGACTAGAGCAGAACATCTTAAATGGTGCAAAGAACGTGCAATAAGAGAGATGGACTACTACAAAGACTCATCAAAAGGTATTGTTAGCATGATGTCGGATATAAGAAAGCATCCAGAGACTAATAGTGAAGCATTAATGGCATTATGCACAATGTTTCTTATGGACAAGCCGCTGATGACTAGGCAAGAAGCTATTAATTTTATTAATGGATTTAATTAAGGAGTTGTAAATGAATCTTTGTGTTTCTGATGAGCAAATCGTAGTTAACATTCAAGGTATTAGAAATGTAAGTTGGGGCGAGGCTACTTACATTAACACATCTAACCCAGGTAGACCGTGGTTCATTACGATAACATACAAAAATAATCACAATGCATTCTACTATCGAACTGAGGGAGAAGCTCGTTCTATCTTTAACAAAATTCGTGAAGCTATGGATAAATCTCTTAAGAGAGAATAATGATCAACATAGTAGTCAACAGACAACTGCAATCTGTAGAAATAGAATCAAAAAAGACTTATCAGTTTTCTGATATGGTAGACGTAAGAGATTTAGCTCCACTAATAAAAGATATACTTGATTGTGCATATTATGGTGGAGAGAGAATCTGCTTAGAAACTGTAGATTTGGTTGGTAACTATACTGAAGAGAATAGGTGGGAGGATTAGAATCATGATTGTAGAAGATACCACAAATCTTCTATCAAAGTATCCAAATCTTCTAGAAATTCAGAAAATACTAGAAGATCTAGCAAGAATAAATCCAGTTCTTACTGGAGATATTATCAGATTAGCAATGGTATATGCTATATATGCTGAGTGTAAGTATAATGTTCAATCAGAGACTAAAGAGAAGTGGATAGGAGAGTCGAAGCTAATGAAAAGGGCTGCATATCTAGGCCCAAATTGGTAATAATAGATGCCTAACTACATAGGAGGAATAGGACCATTAGAACCAGATTTGATGATTGTAGGTGAGGCTCCCGGCAAGCATGAAGATGAACAAGGTAAACCATTTGTAGGACCATCAGGTTCTATACTAGACGATTGTCTCTCTAAAGCAAAAATTCACAGAAACGAATGTTATATAACTAATGTAGTCAAGTATAGACCACCTATGAACGATTTTGACCAATTTCATTTAATAGGAATTAATCCAGAAGAAGAAGCAGAGAAGTTATGGGAAGAAGAAATCTTTCAACGTAAACCTAAATGTATTCTTGCTATTGGCTCGCGAGCATTACGAGCTGTGATGGGATATCCAGTTCTATTTAATAGCAAGGATGATAAACTCAAAATTACAGACTATCGAGGCAGCATCTTAACTGGTAAGGATGGAGTAACTAAAGTAGTTCCAACTATACATCCAGCCGCTCTGTTCAATCGGGGTGACAAGGGCGGTCTTGAATACACATATCTAAAATTAATCGAAGTTGATATTATACGAGCCGTTGAGGAATCTAAGACTAGAAGTTTGGACTTACCACAACGAGAGTTAGTTGTAGCAAGAAATTCTTTAGATGTTCATAGGTTCTTCAGGCAATATGAAAATCTTTCTAAAGCGGCTTGCGATATTGAATCTATTAACTGTGTTCCTGTTTGTGTTGGCTTTGCTTTCAATCGTAGTCACGCTATCTCTATTCCTCTGTTATCTTCTATTGGTAAGCATAGACTTACTGACATGGGGGAAAATGAACTTAATGAAGTATGGAGACAGATTGATATCCAACTTAGAAGATTAAAGCTAATAGGACACAATTTTAAGTATGATGAGTTTAAGTTAAATCTTATTGGATTTGAGTGTCCAACTGTCATCTCTGATACATTGATTAAGACTCGTGTTATATTTCCAGAGATGCCAACTAAAAGATTGAATGATGTATCATCGCTTTGGACAAGAGAACCATTCTACAAAGAGGAAGGAAAAGAATTCAAACTTAGTAAAGATTCCCCAGATAGATTATTTCTATATAATGGTAAAGATTGTGCAGTTACCATTGAAGTTGATGAAGAACAAGATTTAGATTTAGATGCTCTCTCAGAGCAATACAAAGTTCCATTAAAAGAATATTATTACAATTATATGATGAAGAAGCATAAGTTCTATTTGAAAATGGAGAATGTAGGATTCTTAACAGATATGAATAGGAAGAAAGAGTTATCCAAGAAATATGGAGATATGGCTAAGGTAGTTCATGACCGACTAACAGAGGCTATAGGTTATGAAGTCAACGTGAATAGTTATCCACAAATGTTCACTTTATTATATAAAGAAATGAGATTTAAGTTGATGAGGAATAATCCTACAGCAGAGGATACACTAGTTCAGTTGTTGGGGAATCATGCAAAAACAAAAGAAAAGAAAGCAATCCTCACAGACCTCCTTGAAGAAAGAAGAATCCGCACGCAAAAATCCAGATACATTAACTTTTGCCCAGATTATGATGGACGATGCAAGACTTCTTTCAACATATCAGCGACGGAGACTTGCAGAAGTTCTACTTCCATACTTAAAAAGCCAGTCAGACCGAAGAAAATTGGGCTTGCTTTCCATACGATTAGTAAGCACGGGAGGCTTGCAAAAGACATACGTTCTATGTTTATTCCGGATAAAGGAAAGGTTATCCTTGGTGCAGACAGCTCTCAGGCTGAAGCTAGAATAGTAGCCGTTCTTAGTGAGGATTGGGAGTTACTTGAAGCATTCGATAAAGTAGATATTCATCGGAGAACGGCTGGTCTAATATTTGGATATATAAAAGAGCTAATATTAACTACGAAGTTCATACCAGTAGTAGACATAATGGAGAAGGATGGACCGGAGAGATTTTGTGGTAAAAAGACTAGACATGCAGGAAATTATAACATGGGTAAGAATAGGTTTATGGTGGAGTTTAATACTGATGCTCAGAAGTTTGATATCAATATGTCTATTAGTGAATGGCGTGCTAACCAAATGCTTGATTTATTCCATGCAGCATCACCACGAATTAGAGGTAAATTCCATCAGGATGTAAGAGATTGTATACAATCAACCAGAACTCTAATTGACCCATTCGGTGGAGTTAGAATATTTAATGCTAGAATGGATGAGGAAATATTCAAAGAAGGATTTGCTAACATTCCACAACGCACAGTAGCTCATTTGGTTCAAGGAGCTGCTATCAAGATTGATGAAGAATTAGATGGGGATAACATATTTAGATGGGTATCAGAAGATCACGATTCATTGAAGATGATAGTTCCCGAGAATAACTGGGAACCATATGCCAAACTGATGAAGAAGTATCTTGAAGCTCCTATTGATTTCAGACCATACTGTAGTCTAAGACGTGATTATACATTGGTTATTCCATGTGAGATTGAGATAGCTGAGAAGAACTATGCCGAGTTCAGAAAGATAAAGATATGAAAATTGAAGTAGTCATTTCAGTATGGAACGACAATGGAGATTTTGTTGGGCGGGATAGAATTGTTGGTGGAGATTTAGAACATCAAGTTGCTATCGCTTTAAAGAGTATTAGATCTAAAATGGCAGAAAGAGAGGCTAAGAAATATGAAGTTGGAGATGATGACATTCCGTTCTAAGGTGAAGATATGACAACGAATAATATCTATCTAATTCCAAAAAGTCTATATTGCCCAGAATGTAATACAAATCTTGGTTCACCATATCAATTTGCTAAATTAGATAAATTATGGTGTCCTAAATGTGAAGTATTACGTGATTCTAAAGAATTTGGTAAGCAGATTGGAATGATAAAGGATGTGAAGATATGACAACTAGACAAGAACTAGCTCAGATTATAGTTCAACAGATATTAAAAGATTTAAGAGATAGAAAAGGATTTCGTCACCTTTTAGAAAGTATTGAACTAGAAGATGAGGAAACTTATCAAGAGATAGTTACTACTCTAGTTTCTATAGTAGAGAATAATATTATTCATTGGAAGAACTGATGCAAAATACTAATAATGAGACAAATACACCAGTAGAGAAGTATCTAACTAAAGAAGAAATAGGAATATTATACAATTTCCTGAAACATGAACATATAACTTATAATGACCCAATCTATGAACTTGTTATGAAGATATCTGAAATAGCTAATACTAAGGAAATAAATGGAGGTTAAATGGAACCTAAGCCAGCATTTCATGAACCTATAGAAGTTAACTTTACTGATTTAGAAATTATAGCACTTCAGAATAATCTAAAAAATTTACAGATTTATATGATTCGTAAAGTTAGGCTTGCAATTCATACAGAGCAGACTAGACCTTGGAGAGAAATATTAGGTTCTGATAAGGAATAAAAATGATAGCTATTATAGCTGCAAGCTACAAAGAAGCATTAACATTTGCTAGGGGTCAACTCCTAGATGACGATGAATGGTTTTTCTTATCAGATATTGATGACCTAATAGGTAAGTCCAATTTCCATGTAATTGTCACAAGTTCAGTTGCAGATACAATTTCACCATATCGTTTTGAAAGGCTTTTTAGTTTAGCTAAGAAGAGGGGGAGGATGAAGTGAAGACTTTCTTTATAACATCTAAGATGCCTTTATTTCCAGTGCCATTTTTTGACCAGTTTGGTTCTGAACCAACTAAGTATGGATTTCAAATCCAGGCAGATAATGTTAGTGATGGTTATCATACTATGCATGAATTATATCAGCATAGAATGGCATTAAACATCGCTTTATTTAATAGTTGGTATGATGAGAGTGTTCCAGACGGATATTATAGTCAAATGCAAGTTATGAAATCTAAATTACATCATGATGGAACTATGTTTGATGGATATTTTATTGTAATGGCATTAACTCCTCACGGACAAATTAGTTATCATTATAAATTAGAGCACTGGGATAAGTTCAAAATACCAGAAGTAGAGAGGACTCCAGAATATGATGATCACACTTCTAATGATGTTATTGAAAGGTTGATGAAACTATGAATAAGAGAGAAGAATGAAATGAATTATATATATTGGATCTACTTCAATAATGTTGGCAGACCTGAAAAGATAATAGCTAAGAATTTTCTTGAATTGATTGAAATAATTAAAAGAAGAGTAGACCAGGCCCAGGAAATGCCAGAGTGGATTGTAAGAGGTTACAGATGAATGATACTAAAATCAAAGTAGAACTAACAATTGACGAATTATTAGTCATAATGTTTTGTATGAGAAACTCACTCTTAACAGGAAAGAATGCTGACTTAGCCGCTGCTTTATATGACAGACTAGATAAAGTAATTTCAGGCATATGAGAGATGAAACTGAATTGGTTAGACTCTCTTGTGGCAGAATCTTCGCATGTCGAAACACCTGAAAGTTGGTTGTGGTGGTCGAGTCTCACGTGTATTAGTGCAGCAGCAGGTAATAACTATCATCTAACTACTCTCAAAGGTGATTTAATTTATAGACCAAATCTATATGTAATGTTATTAGGTGAGAGTGGATTAGGTAAAGGTTATCCAATAAATAGAGCAAAGCTTTTAGTTCAAAAAGCTGGTGTTACCCGTGTCATTGCTGGACGTTCATCAATACAAGCTATTGTTCAAGAATTAAGTAGAACCAAAACAGTCGAAGGTAAAGCACCAATAGGAGATAGCCGTGGATTCATCGTCAATGGGGAATTATCGACAGCGATTATCCAAGATCCAGATAGTCTTACTATACTTACCGACCTCTATGATGGGCATTATAATCCTGAGTGGACTAATTTACTTAAAGGTGACGGAGCTGAGAAACTCAAAAATCCTTATATTACTGCTTTGTTTGGAAGTTCTCCAGCTCATTTCTATGATAGTATCCCGCAGGCTAATATTGAAGGAGGTTATATCGGTAGGAACCTTATTGTCTATGAGGAAAAGAGAAGGCAGGATGTAGACTTATTAGATAAAGAAAAAGAAGAAGATGAAGTTGAAATTGATAAATTTAATGAAGAAGTAGTTCCTAAATATGTCCCACATCTAAATACTATTGCAATTAAGAAGGGACAGTTAAAACCTACTGAAGATGCTAGAAGATTTTTTAATACATGGAGAAAGAAATGGAGAGATACCCAAACACATGATAAGACTGGATTCCTTAATAGAGTTCCAGACCATGTTCTTAAAGTATCTATGTGTATGAGTTTAGCTAATTGGGACTTCGACGGTGAGATTAGTCAGGTAGATATTGAAGAGGCAATTCAAAGAGTTACTAATTTAGTCTATAGTAATAAGAGAACTACTGAGGGGAGAGGCCCAGACCCATTAGCCGCTAGCACGAAAGTAGTTTTAGATTATCTAATAGCAGCACCAGATAATAAGATTGTTAGGAAGAATCTTCTCTGGCGCGGTTACGGCGTATTTAATTCATTTACACTAGACCAAATAGCTGAAAACCTAATTGAAATGGGCTGGATGAAACGGAAGAAGATTGGTAGTGGAAAAGGTATTGATTGGGAGTATGAGTTAGCTGGGGAGCCGCTAACGAGTTACCAGAACTACGTTAAGTCTAGACAGAAGGAGAAGAAATAACTATGGTTGAACTACCGGAAGCCAAATACGATTATCGTCACCATGTTCACCCGATACACCAAGTATTGCACCAGTATCAGAGAACACATCGTATTTAGTGCTATGGATTACCATATTTCCTTCAGCATCAAGTGGTGGTTTAACTTGAATAATATCATGTGCAATTAGTTCACCAGTATGAGGTTGCTCTACGTTTGCCCCACCTTGTTTTCTACTTAGTCCTACATGCTCATTCGATACTTCTTCGTTATATCTCCATCCAATCCAGTTAAGAGCTACACCACGATTATGCTCAGTAGCTAGATTAAATTTATCCCATGCCTCTTCTACTAATGCACGTAATAGTGGCTCATTAATATCTGGTTCTTCATTATCTCCTACTGGTGGGGGTTCTGGTTTCTCTTCTAGTATATGCTCTCTCAGATATGGTTCTAACACGACAGCGGCTCGTGATTGACCTAACTTATTTATAAGAATGTCTTTAATTGAAGAGTCAGTAGGACGCCAATAATCAAAGCGATTAGGCCGTTGTGATGGAATTGCAAATTGAAAAGCACGTGCTTGGTTCCACAATAATGGATTAATAGCAATTGCATTACCACGTCTATCAGAGAATGGCATATGAGCTACAAACTGATAAGTTCTTAACCATGCTTCATAGTGTGGCATACATTCTAGAATATTATTAACAGTTGATTGAGCATTAAAATCATCAAATCTGCTAACTAGACACATGGGGCGGTTGTGTGAATTGGCAACTATAATAGCTTTACCTACATTTTCAGTAAAACTCTCTAATGGTTCATTAGGAAAACGATATGCTTGAATAGCAGGCCATACCCTATCAGTAATCCAATCTTGATTAGGAAACCAATTACGACCATCTAAATATGCAATAATTGGTTTCTCTTCATACTCTCTTCCTACAACATTAACTAATGCTTCTAATTCCTGCATTGAACCGCCAGATACAAACCATGCAATTGTTAGATTCAACGATAATTCTTTAGCTCTAGGATGGTCTACATTTACAATTAGTGGATATCCTAAGCTCAATAATCTCTCAGCATTATTATCATCATGATCTACATAGATAGCATTACCAACATGCCTATCAGAAGAAGTATCACCATATCTAGGATGGTGACTAAAGAATGGAGCCTGCCACATTGGTCGTTCAAATGATGCTATCATTGTTTCTCCGGTTGATGGGGGTGGTAATGAAATAGAGCCAAAATTAACACGTGGGTCAGTTACATTGAATAATTTTGTCTGTATATCTCCTGGTCTTTCTGTATCAGCCTCATCTGAATAAACTATTAGTAGTGAAGTATCAGCTTGCTCAGCAGCATCGGGTCTATTACAATCTTTCTTATCAGTGACAAATACATAACCTGATAGTTCATCTGCAGGGTGTGTTAGTGAACGACCCAAATCAATATTTTCTTGGTATAATATCCACCACTCACCCTGCCACACAAAAGCACGTAATTGACCAAATGAATTAACAGTAGTCTTAACTACAGATGGGAAGTTAGCCAAACCCCTCTGCTTAATTACGTTACCAACTCTATATAGTATTCCACCACTGGGAAATAATTGAACATCTTCACATTTAACATTTGGGGGTTCTATTTGGTCAGCGGCTGGATTAGGATTTGCTCCTGGAGCAGATAAACACAATCCGAGATTAGTAGGTTGAGTTTTATATGCAAACCAACCATCAGATGAGAAGTCGATAGGAATGATACTAGGAAATATAGTATTATTATATAAAGTATAACCAGCCGCTCCCGGGGCATCATAAGCTAGGACAGCCCACGAATTACCACCAGCACAATATTCATTTATACCGAATCGTTCTCCTATCTCTCTAAAAGAGCCATCCCGATTTAAGATAAACATAACAATACGACGACCAGCTAAGAATCCTTCACCATTAACAGAGAATCCTAAAGAGAAGATTTGATTATCATTAAACCAATTTTTACCATCAGCAGCTGTTAGTGGGTAGTCACGTGGGAAGATTGGATTCTTATTAAGAGCTACTTGAGAAGCTCCTGATAGATACAATGAATGATCGAGACGATTGATTCTAGGCATTATCGTCCAATCTTTGCAGTTGGCAAGTCTATACCACTAATTTTCTCGATGAGTGGAGTGTATTTTGGCTTATTAAAACTACCCTTATCATACTTCTGAATTCCAGTTCCCATAGAGCTTAGAAGTGGAGAAAAGAATTCTGCTACAACACTATCATCTTCAGCAGCATCGGCAATATCTTCAGCATACATTGGAAGAACCATCTGTATAGACCTATCTGTTAAATCAAATGGTTCTTTTCGAGTTGCAGATAACATATCAAAAACAAACCTTAAAGATGGATTTAACTGATTATAAATATATCTTGCTGGTAAACTCAATCTAGTAGGAGCTACAGGTGATGAGCCAAATTCAGTAAAGTGACCTTGTGAGCCAGCCGGACCTGTCGAAGATGTAACTCCACCACCACCAAGAGATTGTGGTAACTCTCTATGAGCTAGAACCATTAGCTGTTGCCATCCAGCACCAGGATCAATACGTGTATTACCAATTCTAATCTTACCAAAATCAGTATTATTTGCATCTAAGCTAACACTAACATCTGGCATTAATGAGGCAAGTCCAGTAAATGCACCCCAACTTGTTCCAATTCTTGCTAAACCTTTCCAATACTCTTTTCTAACTAGTGGATTCATTTTAGTATAATTAGAGGGATTTACAAATGCTAGTCTAGCCGATAATGCTCTTGGGCTGTAAAGAGAATTGCCAAGAATCCCAGCTATAGGTTCTAAGTTAACTTTACCACCAAGATACTTTAGACTACCACGACCAGTGGCATTATTGACAAAATCAGCAATGTGTTTACCAAGAACTTGATCAATAGTTGGATCTTTTCCAGAGGCTATAGCCCCATCCATCATCTGTTCAAATTTAACATGACGTAAATCATTCAAGAATCCTGTATAAGCTCTATTGCTAGCCATAACATATCTACCATAACCTGGTATCCTTTCAGCTAGGGAACTAGCTATGGCTTCTTCTCTAGTATTAATAACATCTGTCATCTTTACGCCAAGTTCTTCTGCAATAGATGGTTTTTCAATATACTTCGTAACATTTCCAGACTTATTCAAAACTGGTTCATACCGAGGCTTGAAGTATTTACTATTCTTAATACTCTTATTAATTGTATCTAATGCCTCTTTAGACCCGAAAGAACTATATGCTGAACTCCAAGCTTTGAACCATTCTCTAGTAAATGCTAAAGGACGGCTTTGACGTAATGCAGCTGATGTAACTCCTGGCAAATCTACTGATTGTAATGAGCGTGGAGCATTCCATATTTGACTAAATGGAGATTGCTCTGGTGGAGTTTCTACTTTACGTTTCTGAATAGGAATATGTGGTTGTAATGCTTCAGGGGGCAATAAACCTTGAGGTGGTGGACCAGGAGGGATTAGATTATCTCCAGTTTGAGTTTGCATTGGGGGTTCATTACCTACAGTAGCAAGCTGTCTCCTCCCCTCATTCATTTCATTAGCCGTTCCTGTCATACCAGTTCTACCCCTAGGATTAAACTGGGGATTAGGAATTGCTGCTGGTGCTGTTAGCGGCTTTTCTACCGAAGGATTAATAACTATGGAACCATCAGAAAGCTCTCCAATTACAGGATATCTACTCATTGTAGCACTTTGTAGAGCAGGAGAGTCTTTAGGTAGAACAATAAATCCCTGTTCCTCAGCTTTAGTAATTTCATCTACAAGACTAGAACCTTCAACACTACCTGGAACTGGTGGTTCTGCTGGCTTTGGTTTGAACTTAGAGAATGGATTAACTTTGGGAACTTCTACCGGAGGTTCTGCTGGTTCGTAAGGAATAGAACCAGCTAATTCAGGATCACCAACCCCCTGATTGAAATTTGGGTCAGGTGAAATAACTGGATTTCCAGCCTTGTCAAAGATTTCACCAGTATTTACATCAGTATAAGTCCCATCAGGATTAAGCCTAACTTTTGGCTTAGGTGGGGGCATATCCTGTCCCATATTAAATTTTTGTCTAGCAAGATTATAAGCAGCATCATCAGGCATAGACCCAACAGATGAACCAGGTGTAGGAGCAACATAATCCTGTGGAAGTTTGAATTCATTAGGAAGATTTGGCTCAGGTAGATTTGGTTTTCTAATATCACCAATCCCAGATGCAATAGCACTACTAATACCAGAGGATGCTTCAGGAACGGCTTCACGAGCCATTCCAGGAAATATCTTTTCTAATCCCCTCCTAGCCAATGCTCTAGTCTGAGGGAATCCACCCATTGCTGCAGTAGTAATACCACCAGGAGATGTTGCCCCTTCTAATGCTGATAAGAGAATATTACTAGCAAACTTCTCAAGTCCCTTAAATGGTAATGCTTCATTAGGAACTATATTAAAATCTTCTAAATACTTTCTAATTCCGGGAGCTTCTACAGTAGGAGTAAACATATCCATTGGAGATATGCTTCTTCCACCTTCCGCTATCTCTTTTACTTTACTAGCAAATGGAAATGTAAAGAATGGTTCTTTTCCAGCTTCTGGAACTTTGAATTCTTCTACTGATGGTTTATCATTTGGAATATTAGCCGCTGTTTGAACAGGAGTCTGAACAGGTTCTTGAACTGGTGGAATTTCAGTTGAGGGCTTATAATTCTGAATGAAGAAAGTAATATCTTCATCAGAAGCACCACTCTTCATTAATTTCTTAATTGCAGCATCAAGATCCTGAGCCATTATTTAACTCCAGCCGCTTTCTTTAGCCTTGCCATTCTCTCTTCGGGAGTTTCTTCCTTTTTGGTCTCTGCCGGTAAATGAATATCTCCCTTTTCAACTTCTTTACCGCTACCAAAAAGAAGTCCATTAATCTCTTCAAGTTGTGCTGGAGTAGCAGATTCTCTACCAGCCTTATTAATTTTAACTTCTTTACTGAATGGATCCCTTTCAACAAATTTCGCCAAATCAGGTCTACGGTTAATTAGAAGATTATAATTCAATTCAACTTGTTTAAGTTTCTGGGTTGGGAGTCCAGAACTCCTCGATGGCTGTTGAGCCTTAAATTCTTCTAATTCTCTTCTATGTCTTGCATTAACATCAGCAAGGGTTTCTCGTCCCTCTTGTCTCTTATCTTCAAGTTTTTCAGCTTTCTCAGCATTCAAATTAATTAGTTCTTCCTGTCCAAGCTGAGTCTTACCAAAGTCACGAACTGGAGCACCAGTAGCAGAATTAATAGCAGTCATATTACCAGATACTTTGTCAATTACAAATTTTACATTTGGATTTTCAGATCTGAATTTGTAAGCATCAGCTCTCTGCTGTTGAATATCTAAACCAGTTCTACGTGTCTCTTCACGTTCTCCAGCAATCTTTTCTCTACTTTCAAAGCCCTTTTCAGCAAGTTGTCCTTTAGACTCTAATTCTTGTCTACGCTGCTCAAGAACGGCTTGTTGATATGGAGAAATTGATTGCTGAACAGTTACTTGTTTCTGCCTTTCTGGCTCCAGATTTTCTGCAATAGTCTGTAGTCTATTTGTTGGTGATGGTTGGTCACTAGGCAGTCTTTTAATCATTTGGTCTAATAGTGGTAATGGACTAGTATCTTTTGGGGTAAACGGATTTTTTCTACCACCATAAAGAGATTGCATTCTAAGTCTTTCAGCAAAGGAAGCCATTACTATCTCCTAACCAGCCGAGGTATAACCCTGATAACCCCACTTAATTGGTTTTGTTTTATTTGATCTATAAGTAGACTGTAATGGAGCTTTTCTTGCAGGGGTTCTGGATATTGTTGATAAGGCATTAGAAGCAGTATTTTGTGCAGACTGAGTAGCCTGCTGTTGTAGCTGAGCGGCTGATAAAGCCTGATTACCGAAAGTAGATGCTAATGCTGGAGTAGTTCCATAAAGTGAAGTCATACCACGCAGTGCTTCAAATCTCTTATCAGGTTGATTAAGAACACCTTCCATTCCCCTAAGAGCGGCTAATTTATTACTACCACCAAATTCTTGTGCTCTAAAAGCAGCATCAGCATTAAATTTATTAATATCTCTTTCTGCTCCTGCTTCTTGTCCAGCAAATTGAGCATATTGTGGTGCTGCACTAAGTTTTCCCCGTTGCACCATTTCAGCAATACGAGCATTAACATCAGTTGTTGCACCAGCAACCTGTTCTGATAGTTCGCGAGCCATTCTTGAACTTGTCGCATTATAATTAGGACTATATCCACCACTTAATGACTTTTGTCTATCCATATTTCTCTGTGCATTAGCATAGACAGAACGAATAGGAGAAATACCCCTAGCTCTTAAATCTCTAATACCTTCTTCACCTAATCCACCAGTAGTAGATAAATCTTTCAAACCTGCCATTGACGAAGCAACATCAGGAGTTTGACTATATGATACTCTCTCTGGAGTTATTGGACCCTTATTTAGTAAATTTTGATATTCAGAGAATATATTGCCATATCTACTATCTTGAGGTTCTTTTAGAATATCTTGATAACCTCCCATTATACTACTATAATCCTCGCCAGTCTGGTCAACAGCAGCAGGATATGCAGTCTTGAATGAGCTTCTACTAGTGGTAGGAGATTTTTGTCCAAGCCTACCTGAGAATGGTCGAGCACTTCTCATGTAGTTTTCACCACCGATAGGAAAAACAGAACCTACAGCCATATGTCACCTATTCATTACCGTCGTAGTTACAATCTTTGAACAACTGAAACTCAGACTTTCTACGCCGTGTTAATCCAGCACTTACTACTAGTTTACCATCAGCAGTAACTTTATTCCATCTAGTAAAATAGTTTTCGATTATCGGTCTTTTCATATTAATTTCTCTTAATAGCGTAGAACTTCTGAGTCCTTGTGTTCCGATATTATAAGCTATACTAACTAGAGCATCAAATTTATTTTGGGCTAAGTTCACATTAAGAAATCCATTAAGTTTATAAGAAATACCATCACACTCAGCTTGGAGATGTATGTTAGCAATTGGTAAACTTATAACATCTCCTTTCTTTACTTTCTTTTCGTTAAAATGGCGAATAGTCCCAAATCCAATAGTCCAAATTCCGGATTGGTCTAGATAAGCCTTTGGTCTGAATTTTTCCCAACTCCTAATGAAATTCAATCCAAAATCGCTAACTATCATACAAGCCTCACTAATTGTAAGAAAGTATTGTGATTACCACCAACTATTTCTTGGGTTAATCCAGTATCTGTATTAGTTTCAACTACCAATTCAAGAAAATCATTAACTGCTAAATTGAGTATTGCCCCTGCTTGGACTGCCAATAAACTATCAGGACCAACATCTAACGGAGCAGATTGTTTAGTAACTTTGGTAGCCCCATTAAGACGAATAGAGACTTCCCATGCCCCACCTACAGTCCCATCAATAGAAGCCTGCCCAATTACTGAATACCAACCAGCATTAGCTATTGTAATTCTAGTAGGATTACCAGAATCCCAATAATTAGCATCATCTATTACTTCATTACTAAATACTACAGCAGTAGGAGTTGCATCAGCTAATGTAAAGTTAGTAGCCCTAAATACTTCCACTCCAGTAGGTAACTGAAATGCAGTCACGTCATTATCCCCACTACATAATCCACGAGGCCATATCTGACCAATAATTGGCCTATCTAATGTTAAATAACTGGGTCTGAGATTAAAAGGTGTCATTAATGGACGACGAACACGCCCACCAGTATTAGGTAATGATACAACAATTCCTAATGAATTGATATAAGGGGCATTATATACAAAACTTGGAACATTAGCCATGATTAATCAAACCGAATACAAATACGTGAATTCGCGTCAGCCGTTGTTGAGCCGTTAGGAAATCTATTCTGTGCAGCATTTAGATGCTGAAAAGTCACTGTAGAGCCATACATAGTCATTGAAAATCCAGCTTCAACAGCAAAATCGGCTTGTCTTACTACAACTATTGAAGTGGCTGGATATTGTGCTACACCGGCAAAGGGAATATGAACTCCAACTCCAACATCAGCTCCAAACGTTCCTGGGTTAGCTGATGGTAATAAACAATTTATACATACATCATTAGGAGGTTGTGATGCTGATAATTTAACATACTGAGAGAATGTAGCTATTCCAGTACTACTAGTTACTAATATTAAACCATCAGAAGTGTCAGCTCCATTCTCATCCTTACTTCGTTCTAAACTCATAAAACAAATTCTATTAGTAGTAGTGCTAGCAAATAATCCTAATGAGAATCTATTCGTATTTGCAGATGAGTAACTATTATGTGCAGTAACAGCGTTGCCACCACCAGACATATTTGGAGTAGCACTACCACCCCCATTATATCTCACATCTGTAATATTTCCTGCGCCATCAGTGCTTTGTCCGATAGTTATCCAAACACCGGGAGTGGCAGCAGCACCGGATGAACCATAATCTAATCTTACAAATACGGGAGCAGCGGCTTGTAGAGCATCACTCATTCTGTAAATACGATATCCTACTTTTGTATTGGATAAAGCTGGAGCAGTAGCAGTAGCAATAGTCATCTGACCAGTATCAGCGGTAACTACCCAACCACCAGTAGTTACAAGAGTATCCTCAATAAACTGCACCCATGCCCTGAAGTTAGCATCGGTGCCATTACTTGGAACGATTGTGCTACTGAATCTGGTTGCCACTTGCTTCTTTCTTAGCTAAATAAGCAGCAATTACTTGAGGAGTCCATATTATAGCTGCAATTTGTCGTAATTTGTTAGGAAATAATGATACATCTTGTCCAGGTTCTAATACCTGTCTATGGTGTCTTTCTCCTAATACTTCACCATTTTCAAGAAATTGTCTAGTGCGACGAAATTCTATTTGTCCGTCGTCGAGGATGCCAATAAAGAATGTCATACGTTCTGTGATTGCCATTTATGCTGCCGCCATATAAACTGCTGTGCCTGCTAAAACTGAATTATCTAATAAATCAGCCTGAACCATTCCCGGCACCGATGTTACGGCTGCTGATATAGCATTTACATCTAATACTGACACATTAGAAATAATAATACCCTGAACTAAAAACATTGCTGTATTCAGATTAGCCCATGTAACAGGAACTTGAGCACGATAATTTGTTGCATTAATTGATGTAAAAGGAAGTCCCTGAATTTGGGCAGTTCCAGTAACAGTTCCTAAAGTTGATAATGCTAGGCGAAATGAAATATGAACTAATTGACCAACTTTAACATAAGCACCAGACTGTCCAGAGTATACTTGCCCAGATTGTCCACCACTCCCACCTAACGTAGGAGTCCAAGTTCCTTCTTCATAATCATCTAAAGTATTTGCATCACTTGATGGATTTTGTGTAGCTGGGAATTTAATTTGTCCATACAGTAAATCTAATACACTACCACTTAGCCGCATCCTCTCTAAAAGAGAATTAGTTCCATCCTGCGTCCAAAATGTTAATCCTGATTTTTGTGAACCGTCTGTTTTATCAATAGTAGCATGACGAACTGAAGTTATAATTGCATTTACAGTAGTATCAGAATCAGAAAATGTATCAAATAAGGATGCTTGGTCTGAATTTGTTACATTTGCCGGGCCACGATTATGGTCTAGACGGACTAAACTAGCACCAGAAACGTTACGTGATGTTATAAGTCTGAGAACGTCATCAAGAATTCCTTTATTTACAATTAATTGTTGCCCGGTAATAGTTCCTAAGCGAGTAATAGCTGCTTGAACAGTTAAAGGTATAACTCCTATACCTAAATTACTAGCATCCAAAGCTAATGAAGTCCCATCTAAACTCCATGCAGGATTACCTGCTACTGCTCCAAGCACTCGCCCATTGCTACCAATTGGAAGTCTAGCCCATGCACCAGCCTGATTAGTTACTATATCTCCAGCTACTCCACTCGCAGGAGTAGTATCAGGGTGTGTAGATGATAACAAATTGTGAGCAGGGAAGCTACTAGGACCAGTAACACCGCTAATGGTAACCACGTATGAGATGCTAATTGTTGTGACACCAGCAGTCCCCTCAGCGTTATAGAATCTGTAGTATAGCGTATCCACTAATGGAGTTTCATCATTATAAAGTAATACAGGTGGAGTTATATTTATTAACTTATCAGTTACTCCAAACGCCGCATCTATCAGAACTCCTTCACCTGCTATTGGGTCAGTAGTAGCCGGTAGTGTTCTAATATCAGCAGTTCTTTCAGCCGCAGAAGCATATAATACTAAATATCCAGCTCTATCAGATGTTAGTTTAAGTAACTGTAATGTTTCCCAATTACCTAAAGATGTTAAGTCTAACTCACCAGATTCAGTAGCACCAGAAGCTATACTGCCAGTAACTAAATCTATCGAATCTCTAACAACTAACCCACTACTATCAACAGTTCTTTCATTGGCTACTGTATCATCAAATGAGATGTTATCTCCCGGCATTAATCTTCTATAATTTGGAATACCAGTAGCTACATCATGTGTCAGAAATGGCTTACCGGATATATCAGAACCACCTCCACCAGTTGCTATAGCTGCATTGGTAGCAATCTGACCCTGTAACAATGCTGATATTAAACTATCCAAAAGTTGAAATAGTTTATTATCCTTTTGCTGAAGTCCAGTATTCATCAGCAATGGCTTTAGACGAGAGAATTTAGGTTCTACTGCCATTATTGTGGAT
>Ga0209320_10000554_pt1 | contig 19105 bp, 12 predicted proteins | sample Rifsed13ft4_FD_184008 | JGI IMG/M metagenome (GOLD analysis project Ga0209320, IMG submission 184008) | Soil microbial communities from Rifle, Colorado, USA - sediment 13ft 4 (version 2) | ecosystem: Environmental > Terrestrial > Deep subsurface > Rock core/Sediment | place: Rifle, Colorado... | reverse complement strand
GAGGTCGAAGTGCCGTCAATCACGCCGCCAAACACGCCGGGCACGAAGCGGAAGCGGTCAAAGTAGGTGTAGCGGACGAAGAGGTTGTTCTTGTCGTTGATCTGCCAGTCGCCGCGCAGGGTGAAGCTGTCGTTGTCATCGAGCAGGGTGGGTTGGCCGATGAAATTGAAGGCGTTGAGCGCGAGGGGGGCTGCCGGAGCGAAGTTGGGCAGTGGAACCAGACCTAGAATCGCGGCTGCGACTGGGTCGATGCAACCGGCGGGGATTTGATTGTTGGGGAACGGATTGCCAGCGCCGACACAATCGCCGACCCGGTCAATGAGGGTGGCGTAAGTCACCCGGTTGGCGGCAGCCGCCGCGGCTGAGAAATCCCCAATGCGTTCATTGGGCATGGGGCTGTTGCCAGTGCGGGTCAAGCCTTTGCTAATCCGGGTGCCTTCGTAGTTGCCGAAGAGAAAGAGGCGGTCTTTGATGAGCGGAGCGCCGACACTGAAGCCCAACTGGTTCCAGCGGTTTTTCGGTTGGGGCCTACCCGCGCGGTTGAGCATAAAGGTATTGGCGTCGAAATCCTCGTTGCGCACAAACCAGTAAACGACCCCGTGCAACTCATTGGTGCCGCTCTTAGTGGTGACGCTGACGGCCGCGCCCGGGCTGCGCCCAAATTCAGCGTTATAGGGGTTGGTCACCACCTTGAATTCGGCCATAGCATCAACGGACGTGCGCGCCACCTGGGTGCTGAGTTCCTGCACGTTAGTCGAGATGGAGTTGTTGTCCACGCCGTCCAGCACGAAATTGTTCTGCAGGGAGCGCACGCCGTGGACGTTGACGCCGCCAGTGCGCCCGGTGGCGGTACCGCCACCTTCCTCGGTGTAGCGGTCGCCTTGCACACCAGCCACGAGCGCCAGCAAATCGTCCCAGTTGCGGAGTTGCAGGGGGAGGTCCGAAACCAGGCGGTTTTCCACCACCGCCCCGGTCGACGCTTCCTGGGTGATGAGGAGCGGTACGGTGGCTTCGACGGTGACGGTTTCGGCCACAGCTCCCACTTCCAGGGTAAAATCTTGCCGAGCCTTTTGTCCCACGAAGAGGACCAGATCAGCAACTGCGCGTTTGAAGCCTTCTTTTTCGATGGCCACCTCATAGTTGCCCACGGGGAGCGTGGGGAAGGTGTAGTAGCCCGAGGCACCGGTGGTGGTGCTCTGCTCGATATTGGTAGCTTTGTTTTTTGCCGTGACCCGAGCCTCGGGGACGACCGCCCCGGTCGGGTCCGTCACCAGGCCGGTCAGGCTAGCGGTATGTACCTGACTCAAAAGGCCAGTTGGGCTCGTCAGTGCCAACACCAATACACAAACTACTATTTTGAGCGATCTCATTGGATCCACCTCTCCACGCCCCGGTTTTGGGCCACTTTACCATGACTGGCAGCAAGCAAGTCAAGGCTAAAATATCCGGCAGCGCCACCCCAAGGCCCTCAAGGGCAGTAAGCGATAAATACACCAGAGCAACATTTCTCCCTTGCGTCTCGACGGGCAGGAATGCCTATCCCGCACGAAAGACTCAACGGTGAAAAGAAGGCGGTGGTCTGCTTTGCTTGACCGCCCGCGGCCGGCTAGTATGGGGGGCTGCTTGGGCCCCTTACCGGCGTTCCGGCTTGAAAGAAGTAAGCACGAGGAGGAGATAATGGACACTGCTCAAGACATGAGTGTGCGGAGGTCGGCAAGTTGGCCACTTCTCTTGTTGTGTCTGCTGATTATCTGGTCGCCGTCGCTAGGGGCACAACCCAAGCCGACTTATAGCTTCACGGGTTCCCTCAGCCACCAAGATTTCCAGACGTACAAGCTCCTCCCGTTCGCTGTCCCGCCGGGAACGAAGCGAATCACCATCGAATTCTTCTACACGGGCCGTGAGCAGCGGACGGTGATCGATCTGGGACTTTTCGACCCGCAGCGCTTCCGCGGTTGGAGTGGTGGAAACAAATCCTCCTTTACTATCTCCGAAGTAGACGCCACGCCCTCTTACTTGCCCGGCCCACTGCCGCCGGGGACCTGGAACCTCCTGCTGGGCATTCCCAATATTCGTCCCGGAGTCAACTCCGAATACGTCGCCCAGGTTTTCCTGTCGTCTTCGCTAGACCGTGCAGATGCTGCTCCATCGCAGCCGCAGAGCATTCGCCGCGAGGCGGGCTGGTATCGGGGCGATCTCCACACTCACACGGGTCACAGCGATGGAAGCTGCACGAGCCTTGGGGGCAAAAAGGTTCCGTGTCCTGAATTCAAACTCCTAGAGACGGCGGCCGCGCGCGGCTTGGACTTTCTGGCCGTGACCGACCATAACACCACCAGCACTTACAATGCGCTCCAGCAATGGCAAGCTTACTTTGATACCCTCCTGCTGATCCGCGGACGTGAGATCACCACCTTTCAGGGCCATGCGAATATCTACGGTACCAGCAGCTTTATCGACTTCCGCTTTGGGACCGAAGGCCGCACGGTGAGGACACTGCTGGACCAGGTGCACCGCGCCGGCGCTATCCTCTCCATCAACCACCCGCAGCGAATCTCTGGGGAGGATTGTATGGGGTGCGGCTGGACAGCCAAGCCCCAAACGGATTTTGGCCAAATCGATGCGATCGAAGTGGTCAACGGGCCCGACGCCGAAACCCCCATCTCGGGCATTCCTTTCTGGCAGGAGCAGCTGAACCGAGGCCACCGCATCACCGCCATCGGGGGAAGCGATGACCACCAAGCCGGCGCTGAACTCAACATGGGCCTGGGCATAGGTATCCCGACGACAGTCGTTCACGCGAGCGAACTCTCCGAGAAAGCTATTCTGGAAGGAGTGAAGGGAGGGCACATCTATCTGAAACTGAAGGGCCCCCGAGGACCTGACGTGTTCCTCAGCGCCACGTGCAGCAGTCAAAACGCGATTGTCGGCGACAACCTACACGCCGCCGCGGGCGCGGAAATCCAGTTTGCCGTGCAAGTGGTTGGCGGACAGGGAAGCACCATCGAAATCGTGCACAACGGGGAGGTGGAACGATTGTTGCCCGACCCTCAGGTGCACGCTCAGGACGAAACCAAGCGATTCGATCTGATTGGGGACGGCGGTCGTCATTGGTATCTCGTCAATCTGCGAGGCCCCGATGGAAGTTTGCTCGTGCTTACCAATCCCATCTATATCAATTTTCCTTAGCGGTTCCCACCATTGGGCGCGCTTCAGCCTAGCTGAGGACGACGCAAGGAAGAGTACTGCGTGCTCGGATGGAGCAAAATCAACTAAAGCGCGTCGTGCGCCAGAGGGCCAGGCCGCAACCCACCAGAAGTGCCAACATGGCCAGCGTCAGACCGGCCACCCAACCCCATCGCAGGGTCAGCCCCGGCACCTGGGCCATAACGGCAAACGCGACAAAGATTGCGGTGGCACCGCCCACCAGCAGCCAGTCAACCCAAGTACGCTTTTGGCGGGCTGCGGTCAGCTCTCTGCCGTCCATGCGCGCAGCGACGTAGGCCGGATCAATGCCGTAGCGCCGGCTTTCGCGTTGAGCTGCTTCCTGCCAGCGCGCATGTTCCCGCCCGGTGGCAGAAGAGAGCGCAATGGCTCCCGCCCCCAGCGCCATTAGCAGGGACCCGCCGATCACCTGGGCGTAAACTGTTTGCGTCCCGCCGTGCAATTCCCTGAAAACCAGAACACCCCACAGCAGGCCCCAGAGCTGATTGGTGTTCGAGAGTGGAATGCCGCGGCTGATCCCCACATATTTGGCAGCGTACTGTTGAAACAGATCGCCAACCACCCACACGAATCCCCCCAGCAGGAGCCAGAAAAGTACGTGCTGCGTGCTCACCAGCTCATCCCACAGCGGCGCTATACCGCCCAGATAGCTCACCGCCAGTGTCGTCATCATCCCGAGTTCACCGATGGTGAAGAATGTAACGAACGAGAGCGGGTTCATCCCGGTCAAATAGGCCTTGCGGTAGGGGATGTACATCGTTCCCCAGAGTACGCCGGCGCCCAAGGCCGCCAAGACGCCGCGAAGCGCGTGCTCGGCCGGTGCTTGAGTTGAAGAGGCAAAGGCCAGCAGCGTCGTACCGCCAAACATGACCAGCGCTCCGCCTAACACTCCCATCCACCGGAGCCAACCCGCCTGGCGCAGCTCGTTGAAGAACAGAAAGCCCCAAAAAATTCCCAGCAGACTATTGGTGTTCCAGAGCGGGAAGGCAATGCTGAGCCCGATGTCGCGGATGGCAAGAATCGTCAACGTATTGGCCACTGCCCAGAGACACCCGGCCAGCACCGCCCAGACGACCAGGTGAGGTGCCTGCCCCACGTCAGCGCGAATGTAAGAGGTTCCCTGAAGCAAGGCCGGCAGGCTCCAGCGCGCCAGAAACACCCCGACGACCATAATCAATGAAATCACCAGCGGTGAGACGCCAAGCGAGACGAGCTTGGTCGGCGCCTCGGCTGCCCCCAACCATGCACCGGCGGTGAATCCGCAGAAGATTCCTACCGCCTGCAAGCTGCGCAGGCGCGAAGCTTCCACCGCGCTTTGCGGTGCCGCAGAACTCAAGCGCCCTTCCTCTTCGCTTGCGCTAGTAAATCCATCGCAGAAGCAGTAATCCGCCCAAAAGTACCGCCACCGGGACCCAGAAGTGGACATCGCGGAGAATCAAGACCCACCAGCGACCAGTCCGCCCTTCTGCTTTCCGTTCTTGCGGGATCTGCATTAAGAGTTCACAGGTAAGTTGCAGATGGCACTAACACGGACCTTCGATTACTATGAATCGCCTAGCCTGTCAATTGGAAAGACGGTGTCAACCCGTTTCTTCGGCCCTGATGAGCACGATACAGGAATGTTTGTGAGTTGTCTCTTACTGGCTCTCGTCCTCAGTACCGTCGCTACTCCGGCGACAAGCGAGCTGGCTGCCGACAGTCTGGAAATCAGCTTCGTGCTGAAGGCACCAGCGGAAGCAATCGCAGAAATTACCGCTTCCGCTCCCGGCGCCGCCTGGAACCGGCCGGGCGCGGAAGCCGCTGTCGCGACAATTTATTTGGATGGTCGCTACAATCAGGACGTGGTTCTTTTCCAGGGCACTGAGACTTGGACCTACCGAGTTTTCCTGGGGCCTCTCGAGGCTGGATCGCACCGCCTGCGCGTCGAGCGCAACGCGCGGTGGTCTGCTCAGGGCGCAGGCTTGGAGCTTGCGGCGGTGCACGTGCGCGGCCTGGCGTCCAATGAGCCTGAGCAGCGAGCCATCGCCCATGCCCCCATCCTTTACGCCCGCGCCGACACTCTTGGCCATTTCTCCGATATCCCGCTGCTGATGTGGTACGAGCGATTTTCTGAAGCCAAGGACACCGTCCTCCAGTACACCGTCATCTTCAGCAACGAGGACGCCGGAACCACTACGGACGCTTTGATGGCGCGCTGGGGCCGTGCCACCGACATTGAGTATGTCTATCGGGTCCGCTTGGATGCCCAGGGCAAGATCCGCAAGGAGGCTTTTCAAGGACCGGAGCACAAGGACTTTGCCTTTAGCGGCCGCAAGGAGGGCCGCCACCCTTTTCTGCTCGTCCTCTCACAGAACAATATTTTCGCCGACACCGGCTTTTCCGCTCTGCAATATCGCCTTTTGCCCGTGCGCGCCGACCTCAACCAGCATTCGCGCGAAGAGGTGATGGATCGGTTTCATTGGACGTACCGGCTGATGGCCCAGGAACTGGAACGCGAAGGGAAGTTGCGACCTTATGATGCGGTGGCTGGAACGGCGGTGGGGGACCCGCGCCAGTATCTTTACCTGGAGATCAACGCCGAAAGCCGTGACAGCGGCGTGGTGGCCTGGGTCAAACTGAAGGGGCAGCCGCGCTGGTACAGCTCACACCGGGGCCAGCGCGACCTCGCTGTCTCCCGCAGCGGCTGGTTCCGGACAGCAGTGGAACTCCCGACTGGTACTGCAGCGGAGGCCCTGGAGTTCATAGCGATCGAGTGCGTTGAGGTGCAGGATCCCCGAAATGCCCCGTCGGACACAAGCCCAGAAACCCTTCTGCGGGAAATCAGCAAAGTGTTTCTGCTCGATGCCGACTATCGACCGGGCCCCAACTTGCTGAGCGCGACCCCCTCCCTGACTCTGCGTCCGGGAGAAATGCACACGTTCATTCCCCAGCCGCGCTAACCGACCTAGCCCCTAAGGGCGCAAATCGGACTTTGACGCACTTGACTTCATAGGGGCGCGTGGGCATGAGTATGCCCGTTCCCTGCAGTGGTAACTCAGCCTCTTCCTTTTCCATGAGATTGGTTTCCACGACTTGCGTGGCTCCCGGCGGCACGCGCAACCGCGCCTGAGTCTGCTGCCCGGCGAATTCATAGAAGCGGAAGATCAGACTATCGTCGTCCTCTGCCTTTTTCATGGCCGTCAGGATCAGGTTTTCAGGCTCAAGCTGGACGAAGGAATATACCGCTGGCAGCGACCCTTGATGGGGAGATGCCACCACCGCCATCAACCGGTAGTTCAACTCGTAGCCGCGGCGTACGGTCCCGGCTTCTTTCCAGGTGCCGCCGTGGGGGTAGAGCGAATAGGTGAAGCGGTGGAAGCCTTCGTCGGCGTGGGGATCGGGGTAGGCGGGCGAGCGCAATAAGGTCAAACGCAGCACGTTAGCGCGCGCATCGTAACCGTACTTGCTGTCATTGAGCACACTCAGGCCATAGGTGCTGTCCGACAAATCCGCCCAGCGCAGGGCCGGCACCTCGAATTTGGCTTTTTCTTCGGGCGTGCGCCGCGTTGTCGGCCGCGCAATCGTCCCGAAAGGAATCTCATAGGTGGCGAACTCACTCTGCACGGCGACCGGAAAGGCTACTTTCAACAGAACGTGCTTCTCGTGCCAGTCGACCTCCATGCCGACATCCACGCGTGGGATTTTGGGATAGAGCGTGATGTTTTGCGCAAAAGTGGAATTCTGAAACCTCTTGACGACCCGCAGAACAGCCCGGACGGGGCCGCTTTCTACCAGCTTGACCTCGTCAGCCTGGGTCAAGTCCCACTTCTGGTCTTCAAAGGTGGCATCGATGTTCCAAGCGTCGTACTCGCGGGGCTTGTCGTAGAAGGTCTGGAGCAGGTTGCCGCAGGCTGACGGAGCCAGCACTTCGCGGTTGTGCGTCTTGTCGAAGAGGCTGGTGATGCAGCCCGTCTTGGCGTCCACCCGTACCCGGTAGAACTCGTTCTCGATGAAATGGGTGTCCGCACGGAGAGAGGAGGCGGGGCGACGCGCCCGACGCATCGGCACGAAGTGAAAGACCTTGTAGCCCAGCGCGGGAACCGCCTCGGCTAGGAAGCGCACGGTCAGCTTATGTGTTTCCGAGGCGCGTGCAATAACTTCGGCCAGCACCGGCTGCCCGGCCGGGTCGCGCACTTCAACTTCAGTAACCGGCCGAGGAAATTGCGCTTCCACTTCCACTACATCCGTCCGCGACCATGCCAGCGGGTTGAAGACCAGCACCGGCACGCCCGGCCCTTCGGTGTGGGCACGCGCGCTGATTTCTTCTAGACCACGGGCAAGGAGCTCGTTCCCGATGCGCCGCACTTCGGCGTGGTCGCGCGCGGCGTCACCATAGACTGCGGCCACGCTCGAGCCTGGGAGAATGTCGTGAAACTGGTTGAACAGGACCTTTTTCCAGGCGTAGTTGAGTTCTGCCTGGGGATAGGGCCGGCCAAATAAAAAGGAGAGGGAAGAGAATTTCTCAGCGTTTAGGAGCAGCTCTTCGTTGCGGCGGTTGTTTTTCTTGGTTTCGGCTTGGCTCGTATACACGCCGCGGTGGTATTCGAGGTAGAGTTCACTCTTCCAAACGGGAATCTTCAAGCTGCCAATCTTCTCAGTCAGCCGATCGAAGAAAGCCTGTGCGGTGCCCAGAAAGAGTCGGGGATAGATGGCTCCGGCTGCCTGCCAGCGGCGTGCCGTCTCCAGCATGCTCCGCGTCGGTCCGCCGCCGTGGTCGCCCACGCCGTAGAGGTGCATCATCTCCGGGAATCCCATCGCCGGGGCATACTCCGCCAGATCGCGCGCCATCGCCACCGGGTCAATGGGGTTTCCGTAATGGTGGGGAAAGTAGCTGAGCACGCGGCTGCCATCAGGTGCCTCCCACCAGAACAGCTTGTAGGGGAAACGCGAGGTGTCGTTCCAGTAGATTTTTTGCGTCACGAAAAAGTCGATACCCGATTTCTTGTAGATCTGGGGCAATTGCCAGCTATAGCCGAAGGCGTCGGGATTCCAGCCCGTGCGGATGTCAACGCCAAACTTCTCCTGGAAATAGCCTTTGCCCACAAGCAACTGGCGGACCAGCGACTCACCGTCCGGCATATTCAGGTCAGGCTCCACCCACATCCCGCCGATGGGCTCCCAGCGGCCCTCGCGGACGCGCTGGCGGATTTCGTCGAATAGCAGCGGATACTTTTCTTCCATCCACTCGTAGGTCTGCGCGGAGGCATGGGTGAAGGTGAACTCGGGATACTCGCGCATCAATTCGAGCACGCTTGTAAAAGTGTTGCGCACCACCTCGACCGTTTCGGTCCAAGGCCAGAGCCAGGCCAGGTCAATGTGGGAGTTGCCGGTAGCGCGGATGGAAAACCCCTTCAGCCACTCCGCGAGTGGTCGCAGCTTCTCCCGCGCCTGCTGCAAGGAGGCATCAAAAGCCTGCTGGTCGCCACGCTCCAAGGCCGTCCAGTCGATGGTTTGGAGCGCGGCGTCCAGGTGCTGTGCTCGTTCGGCCTTTCCTTCCGCGGCAGAGTTGATTAACAGTTCGGCCGACAAGAACTCCTCGAGCAGCATTCGCGGGTCCGGCCGATCCGGAGTGGCCTCCAGCTCAAGCTGTGCTGTCCAAAGCCCGGTTCGCCCGCCTGGAACTTGCGTTTTGACGGCGATCAAAATTTTCTTGTCGGCCTCGACGCTCTTGGTCAACACAATGGGGTCGAGGTCATTTCCTTCCGCGCTGCGGACTCCGTTGAAATAGACCGTCAAATGGACGGGATTTTCGCCGCTGATGCGCACGCGGAAGCGCAGGCCCGCGCGGCGGATGTCGTAGCCCGCCAGCGAGGCCGGAATCTCGACCCAGCGGCGGAACCAGGCTGGCCCGGTGTTCCATTCTTCTCCTAGCTCGAAGAGCCGCCAGGCGGAGTCGTCCACGTTGGTCGCCTCTCCATGAAGAACATCGCCAGCGTGGAAACGCCACTCGGGCAACGGCAGCACGGTCATGGCTTGTAACCGCTCGAAGACCACCTTCCGCTCCCAAGACGGCTTCGAGCTTTCGTTTGCGCCCATGCGGCTGGGAACCACGAGGAATAAGATTACTAGGGCGATACTCACCGAGCTTTTAGAAGATGTAGAGGGCAAAATAGACCTCCTATTTTTTGGTGTCGCCCGGGCTCAGGGTCTTGTACATCAAACCTCCCGCCAACCCGCCGACAATCGGCGCAACGATGTACAGCCACCATTCATGACCCCGTGGACCCGGGAAGGCGATGGAGCCATAGCCGATGAGGTAACCGAGGAGGCGGGGGCCGAAGTCGCGGGCCGGGTTCACCGCATCCATGGTGAGCGGCGCGCCAATACCTACGATGGCCGTGACGGCAAGACCGATGAATAACGGCGCCAAATTGGATTGGGGGCCCCTGGTACTGTGTTCATCCGTAAGGGCAAAAATTGCCAGCAGCAAGAACATCGTCAGCACCGCTTCCACCAGAAATGCGGTAGCGGTCGAAACCGTGCTGAATTCTTCCGGGCTAGTGCCAACCAGCCCGGGATTGGGGTAGAAGCAGGCGAACACCATCAACAATTTCTGGCTGCCCGGTTCCCCGACAACGACGCCGAGCTTCGTGGCCGTGCTCTCCCAGAAGCCGTACCAGCAGAAATACAAGGTGAGCGCAGCCACAAACGCACCGGCCACCTGGGCCCCCACGTACGGAACAATCTTTCCGCGTGGAAAGTGCCGGAAGACAGCAAAGGTCAACGTGACTGCAGGATTGAGATGCGCCCCGGCACTTGCAGCGGCGACGTAAACACCCAAGACCACGGCCAAGCCCCACAGGAGCGCGACGCCCGTCAAGTCCAACGCTCCGGTAAAGACGGCGACAGCCACGGCGCCGTCGCCAATCAGGATGAGAATGTAGGTACCTACAAACTCGGCGAAATATTCTCGCCAGACCGCGATTCGGGAAACGTCTACGCCCATCGGGTCGCCGTGGCTAAAACAAAGATTGCCAAGATCAGGACAGCGACGCCTCCCAACATAATGCGTAAGGGTTCTTTCCCAGTGCCTTTCCACTCCCCTGTCAGCACGCCCCAAATACTCGCGGTGATGACGATCAAGGACATAAACAGCGGCCAGCCCAGCACCGTGCCCAGCGTTCCGAGCTTCCCCGCAGCGACGCCGTACATCAGTGTGCTGCCAAACCAGAACACTCCCATCAGTCCCGCGAGGATCCAGTAGCTCATCGTGCTCGCCAATCCAAACCGGTTTGCAGTTCTGTTTTTGCGCAGCAGATGAATACAATAAAGTAGGTTGGGAATAGCCCCTGCACACATCAGGGGCAGCCAAACCGCGTTGGGGGCCCAAACGCTTTTAGCTCCTACATGCTCCGCTGCTGCGAGCAGGGGTGCTCCAAAGACGAGCCCCACGTTCACCAGAGCCGATCCCACGCCGCTGAACACGCAGTAGAGCAGGCCTCTCATCATAGAAGCTTTTCCCGGCGCTACCATCTGCCCCAGGGTTGCCTCGCGTCTCCGGCCCGCCACCGCGCAAATCCCAACACCTAAAATGACCAATCCCACCCCGACGAAAACCGCTAGACCTTCGGCCGTCAGAATCTTCTCTGGATGAAGCCGGATGAGTGGAACCAGGCTGCCGACGGCTGCCGAGAGGCCGAGGATGACCGAAAAGGCTAGCGCGATCCCCACCGCGTCTACCGCCAACCCAAAAAATACTTGTGAGATGCCCCAACCGGCTCCACAACCAATCACGGTGAGAATAACAGTGGGGTTTACCTCTTCGTACACCGGCCGCACCGCGGGCAGAGTCGAGAAAGTCATGAGAGGTGGGAAAACCACGAGTGCAAACACGGTCCAGATCAGCCAGGTGTTCTCCCAGGCCCACTGCCGCGTAAACTTCATCGGCAGGGTGAAGCTGCCATTCATTACCCCGGCCAACAGCAACAAGAGGAATCCCCCGGTAGTCTCATTCATCATGATTAGTTCTCAGCCTGCAACGAAATCGTGAATTGGCTTGATGCCGCTCAGAGTATACTTGAATTTTACCCAGACAGTGACTCGTAGAGGAACACAAAGCAAGCGATCGGTGAGGTATCATAACCCCGCAGGCTTACTGCAAGGAGCAGAGATGCCCGAGGGAGCCCCCCTAATCCTCGGGGTGGACATCGGCGGGACGAAGGTAGCCGCCGGCTTGGTAGATCCTCGCGGCGAGATCCTCGTGAAGAGTCGAGCGCCCATGGTCAGCCAAGGAGATGCCGAAGCTGGGCTGGAGGCAGTTGTGCAGGTGATCGAGTTTGTGCGCACCGCGGAGCCATCCCGGGGCGCCTCTTTTTCCGCGATTGGGATCAGCTCCCCGGGCCCGTTGGACCCGAGGCGGGGGATCGTGATCAACCCTCCCAACCTGCCTTGCTGGCGGAATTTCCCTTTGGCAGAAAAGATTGAACAGGCATACGGAGTACCCACACGCATTGACAACGACGCGAACGCGGCTGCTCTGGCCGAAGCCATCTGGGGTACGGGCAGGGGGTATAGTTCTGTGTTCTATGCCACGTTGGGTACCGGCATTGGCACGGGCATTGTGCTCGACGGCCGCATCTATCACGGGCGCACCGGCGCCGCCGCCGAAGGCGGTCACGTTACGATTGACCCTCGCGGCCCGCGCTGCAATTGTGGCAAGCGCGGCTGCATTGAAGCCCTGGCCGCAGGACCTGCCATTGCGCAACGCGCCCGGGCCAAACTCGGTGAGAGCCGGGATAAGCGCTCCAAAATTTTCGACTGCGTAGGTGGCAATCTCGACTTGGTTACGGCCGAAGTGGTGGGCGCGGCCTACCGTTCGGGCGACTCGCTCGCCACCACGGTCCTGCAAGAAACCGCTGACCTGCTGACCATTTGGCTCGGGAACGTCATTGACCTGCTCGAGCCGGATGTCATTGTCGTGGGCGGCGGGCTGGGCCAATTGATGGCTTCCTGGTTCGACTACATTCGTAGCCAGTTGCCCGCCTGGTCAATCAATTCGCGCTGTCAGGAAATTCCGCTCGTGGGGGCAAGCTACGGGGAAGATTCCGGAATCGCCGGCGCTGCTGCGCTCCACTTTTCTACTTCCCGGAACTGAGGGGCGATTGCAACTCCTTACGGCCGCGTGATAGAGTGCCGCTCACCCGCAGAAGCTAGAGCATGAGCATTCAAGTTGCCAATGCGCCGGTGAGCTGGGGGATTATGGAATCGGTCGAACCGCCCCCGGACTATCCCTATACGCGCGTGCTCGAGGAGCTCGCACAGGCGGGCTACGCCGGCACGGAGCTTGGTCCGTACGGCTTTCTGCCCACCGCGCCGGCCGCACTCGAGCGCGAGCTTGCGCGGCGTGGCCTGACCCTTTGCTCGGCCTTTGTGGCCATGCCGTTGGGCAACAGGGGTGCGCACGAGAGGGGTTTCGCGCACCTAGCCCGCACGGCTGAGTTCATTCGCCAGGTTGGCTGTCGGCTCTTGATTCTTTCCGATGAAATCAGCGCAGACCGCTCTGCGGTAGCGGGACGTCGCGAGGAAGCCAACCAACTCTCCTGGAATGAGACGGAGTGGAAGGCAGCGGAGAAGGCCATCCGCGCAGCGGTGGCGCGCTGTGAAGAGCTTGGCTTGCAGGTGGCCTTTCACCATCACGTCGGTACACACGTGGAAACTCCCGAGGAAGTAGAGCGCCTGTTGTCCTTGTTCGCGCCGGACGAACTGGGACTCTGCCTGGACACAGGGCACTGCGTCTATGGCGGCGGCGACCCGGTAAGCCTGCTCGAGCGCTACGCCGATCGTGTCCGTTGCGTGCATCTGAAGGATGTGGATGGAGTACGTATCGGCGAAGTGCGCAGACAGGGCGTGGACTTCCACGCCGCCGTGCGCCGCGGCGTGTTCGCTCCGCTCGGCCGCGGAGTGATAGATTTCTCCCGCTTGGCGGCCCTTTTGAGAGAGCACAGGTTCGACGGCTGGGTTGTAGTCGAACAGGACGTGCTGGCAGGCGGCCGGGGTGCCGCCGCACCACTCGCAAACGCCACCGCGGCGCGGCAATATCTTCGCCAACTGGGACTTTGAGGCGGCTCGACCTGGAGGGCTCATGGAACCCGAAGTAAAAATAAAGAATTTTGTCGCCGAGGACTTTTTCCCCACCGCTGTGTTCCAGGAGATAACAGATGTCCGCGTTCTGCATCCCGGGTGGATCGAACGGGAGGCCCGCAGGCGCAGGAAGCGCACGCGGCTGACCCGGGATGGCAAACTGGTCTTGGTGGCGCTCGATCATCCAGCCCGCGGTGTCACGCAGATTCGCGGTGATGCCCTGGCAATGGGCGACCGCTACCAGCTCCTCGCCCGGGCCCGGCGCGTTCTGACCGACCCCGACCTCGACGGCATCATGACCACCAGTGACATCATGGAAGAATTGCTCATCCTCAGTCACCTTGAGGGGTGTCGAACTGGCCGTGGGTTTTTGGACGGGCGCGTGCTCGTGGGCAGCATGAATCGCGGGGGTGTGGCCGGCTCAACCTTTGAGATGGAAGATACCTTTACATCTTTCACCGCCGAGCGGCTCGCGGAACTGCGGTGTGACGGCGGCAAGATGATGTACCGCCTGGACCCCCAGGACTCTGCTTCGGGACACACCATTCTTGCCTGCGTTGAGGCTCTAAATAGGTTACGGCGTCACCGATTGGCAGCCTTCTTGGAGCCGCTGGGCGTTGCGCGTCAGGCTGATTGCTACCAACCGATGAAAGACGTTGCCACGTTGGTGCGGCAGTGCGGCATCGCCTCCGCCTTGGGTGAATCATCGGCGCATTTGTGGCTGAAGCTCCCCTATGGCGAGGATTTTGCCCGAGTCTGCCGCGCTACGACGCTGCCCATTCTTCTGCTGGGCGGGCCGGCACGGGAATCGCCCTTCGAAACTCTGCGCGATTTTGCCCAAGGGCTGGCTTCGAGTCCCCGCGTGCGCGGCGCGATCATCGGACGCAACCTTCTCTTTCCGGGCGAAGCGGATCCGCTGCCGATGTGCCGGGCCCTGACTGCGCTGGTCCATCGGCGGGCAAGTTTGACAGAAGCACTGGGCCTTCTCGAGGGCCCCGACCCGGGTGAGACGCCAACTCTCCGCCACCAACCGCACCGCCGGCGATGAATCCGCAAGGGGAGAACGCGTTGGACGTTTGCGTACTGGGGCGCATCGGCTACGACCTCTACGCAGTCGAGCGCAACCGACCCTTGGCCGAGGTCGAGCACTTTTCGCGTCACCTGGGCGGATCGAGCGCTAACATTGCCGTCGGCTTGGCGCGCCTGGGCTTGCGCGTCGGCATGATCAGTTGTCTCGGCAAGGATGCTCTTGCCGATTATCTTCTGGGCTTCCTCCGGAAAGAGGGCGTCGACATCCAGTTTGTGCGCATGGTCGAGGGCTACAACGCTTCGTTGTGCCTGACGGAAGTATCTCCGCCCGATCGCTTTCCCCAGGTCTTCTATCGCCACCAGGCAGCCGATACGCGTGTAGAGGTCGCGCCAGCTGAACGGGCCTACATTCAGCAGGCGCGGATGTTCGTGACCAACGGGACCAGCCTCTCGGCTTCTCCTGCGCGCGAAGCCACTCTTGACGCGCTGAAGACGGCACGGCAGGCCCGCCTGCGCACCATCTTTGACGTGGATTACCGAGCAAGCTCTTGGTCGTCGCCGGAAGAGGCTGGGCGGGCGGCCCGTGGTGCGTTGCCCTGTGTGGACGTTGTGGTGGGGAATGAAGATGAACTCTTTGTCCTCACCGGCGAGCGTGACCCCAAGGATCAGGTGCGAGTGGTGCTGGCTGCCGGTGTAACTCTTTTGGTACGTAAGCTCGGCGCCAAGGGTGTGGAAGCGCATACACGAGATCAATTCTTTTCGGCCTTGCCGTATCCCAGCCAGGTGGTCAGCACGATTGGTGCGGGCGATGCGTTTGCGGCTGGCTTCCTTTACGCCCTGAACCGCGAGCTTGTGCTGGCTGAGTGTTTGCGCTATGGCAACGCCTCCGCCGCCATCGTCGTCAGCCGCGTCAGTTGCGCCGATGCGATGCCGTACAGGGAGGAGCTGGAAGAGTTTCTCCGCGCGACCGCAGAGAGAACCAGCCAATAGGACTCTCACGGGAAGAGATGCAATCTTGACAGTCCAGGGCACCGCTGCGTAGAGTGACCATGAACGGCCCGGGACGGGGTGCCCGTTCACAGGGTGCACGAGCAGAGCTTCTTCTAACCCAAAAAAGGGGTGGGCGATGCGACTCACGGGAGCGGAGATCGTCGTCGAGTACCTGATTCGGGAGAAGGTGCCATACCTAGTGGGCATTCCGGGCCACGGCAACCTTCCCCTGTTTGACGCACTGGTGGAGCGGCGGGGGAAGATCGAGGCCTTTCCGGTGATGCACGAGCAGTGCGCTGTGCACCTGGCGGACGCCTACCACCGGGTCTCGGGCCAGCCACTGGCGGTGAGCACCTCGATCGGGCCGGGGGCGGCTAACACCACCTGCGGGGTGGCTCAGGCCTATGTCGATTCCAGCGCCGTGCTGGTGCTGACCGGCAGCGTCCACACCTACATGCGCGGGCACTCCGTCCTACAGGAGATCGATCGCATGCATTGGGCCAACTTCCCGCGCGTGCTCGAGCCCATTGTTAAGCAGTGGTGGCAGCCGAGCCGGGTCGACCAATTGCCGTTCGTCCTCCACCGCGCCTTCAACATCATGCTCACAGGTCGGCGCGGGCCAGTGCTGATCGACCTGCCAATGGACGTACAGGCCGAAACCGCCGACGTCGAGATTCCCGAGCCGACCCAGCGGCGCCCCCGGCACGGCCCGGGCGGCCATCCCCAGGACATTGAGCGTGCCGCCGAACTGCTGGCTGGCGCCAAAAGGCCGGTGATGCTGGTGGGGGGCGGTGCGGTGACCGCTGGGGCGACCGAGGAAGTGTACAAGCTGGCTGAATACCTCGGCGCGGCGGTGGTGACAACCTGGTCGGGCCAGGGCATCTTCCCTGAAGACCACGAGCTCTACGCCTGGCACCCGGGCTCGATCGGCAGCCTTTGTGCAAACCGACTCTGCCAGACTTCGGACGTGCTGCTCGCTGTGGGAACGCGGTTTGTGGACTGGACCACCGCTTCCTACACTGCGGAGGTCTATCGGATTCCTCCCACCAAGTTAATTCATATTGATCTTGAGGGACGGGAAATCGGCAAGAATTATCCAGTTGAGGTCGGAATCTGTGCCGATGCCAAGGTGGCGCTGGGCCAACTGCTGGCCGCGCTTGGGGAGCGGCTGAAGAGGCCTCACCACTACCGGAACTCTGCCTACTTCGCCGAAATCGGCCGCCTGCGGCAGGCTTTTTTTGATTCATTCCAAGAACGTCGTGAATCCGATGCGGTGCCGGTGACAATTTCGCGGGCGCTGGCTGAGATTCGTAAGATCGCACCCCGCGACTCCATTTGGGTGACCGGTGCGGGCCTGCCCCAGAGTCAGGTGTACCAGGAAGTTCCCTTCTACGAGCCACGCAAACATATCACGAGCGGTGGCTTTTCAACGATGGGGTTTACCGTGCCCGGGGCAATCGGAGCTCAGCTGGCGGCTCCGAACCGCCGCGTGATCGGGATCGCAGGTGACGGCGACTTCCTGGCCAATATGCAGGAACTGGCGGTGGCGGTGCAGAAGAACCTGCCGATTGTGTACGTCATTCTGAACAATTGCGGCTGGCAATCCATCCGGAACTTGCAGATAGGAGCCTACGGCGACAATCGTGTGATCAACACCATCTTTGAGAACACCAAGGGCGAACGCTACACACCGAACTTTGCCGAGGCCGCCCACGCCTTCGGCGCGAAAGGGTGGCGAACTGACAAGCCCAGCGAAGTGGGGAAGTTTGCTCGCGAAGCTCTGGACTCGGGCACGACCTGCGTGGTGGAGGTGCTTACCCACCGGGAACTGCCCTTGGGCGGGCTCTCGAAGTACGCTTGGTGGGATGTGCCCGTGCCGGAATACCTCGAGGAGCCGAGAAAAGAATACAGGGAAGCGCGCAAAGCGGTAAAAACCTAGGATGCCAGGTTCCTGGCGCCGAGGAGAACATGAGGTGGAGCGAATGGTAAAGGACGACTTCCTAGTTCGCTCCTCGCACCTTCCCCAGGGACAGCCGGGGGAGTTGTTGAGCCTGCCACGTGAGCGTGCGGGCTGGGAATGGATGAGCTTTTTTGTTCGGCGAATAGTGCCGGGTGAGGTACAGGAGATCGAAACCAGGGAGGAGGAGGTTGCGTTGGTGTTGCTGGGCGGGCACTGCGTGGCTGACTGGGGCCAGGGGAAGGTCCAGATCGGGCAGCGGGCCCACGTCTTTGATGGCCTGCCCTATGCACTCTATTTACCTGCGGGCTCTGTTGTGCACGTGGAGGCAAACACAGTGTGCGAGGTGGCGGAGTGTCGCGTGCCTTCCAGCAAACCGTATGCGCCCCGGCTCGTTACCCCCCGCGATGTTTCGGTCAGCCTGCGAGGAGGCAACAACGCCTCGCGCCAGATCGTTGATGTCATACCGCCCAACTTCCCAGCGGACAAGCTGATCGTCGTGGAGGTCTACACGCCTAGTGGGAACTGGTCGAGTTATCCACCGCACAAACACGATGTGCACAACCTGCCCACCGAAGCTGATCTCGATGAGATCTATTACTACCGGATGGATCGCCCGGGCGGCTATGCCTACCAGCGCCTCTACACCCCGGATGGGCATCGCGATGTGACGCTGACGGTCTGGGATGGCGATGTTGTTCTGGTGCGCGATGGCTACCACCCGGTCGTGGCCGGACACGGTTACAACGTCTACTACCTGAATTTCCTGGCCGGCAGCGCGCGCACGCTGGCGTTTACGGAAGACCCGCAGCACACCTGGGTCCGCTCAACTTGGAAGGAGATTGACCCTAGGTTGCCTCTGGTGCGCGCCGGCGCAGGTTGAACGGAGGAACTCCCATGGCAAGCCGAATCCCAGAGGTAACCGCGCAGGTCTACACATGTCCGATAGGCATCGGTGGTAGCTGGCAACCTTCGCGTGGCCGTGTGGAAACGCTGCGTAATCCCGCCACTGGCGAACCGATTACGCAGGTGCCCTACTGCACAGCAGAGGAAGTTCGCGCGGCAATTGAAGCGGCGGACGCGGCCTTTCCCGCGTGGCGGGGGTTGCCTGTGCAAGAACGCGTGCGGACTCTTTTCCGCTTTCGCCAGTTGCTCGAAGATCACCTGAAGGAGCTGGCCGGGCTGGTCACCACGGAGCAGGGCAAGACGTTGGAAGAGGCTCAGGGGTCTGTGCGGCGCGGCATCGAAGCAGTTGAGTTCGCTTGTAACGCTCCAGCTTTGCTGATGGGTGAAACGATGGGAAACGTGGCGACCGGAATGGATAGTTGGACACTCCGCCAGCCCGTCGGCGTATGTGTCGGTATTCCGCCGTTCAATTTTCCCGCCATGGTGCCGCTCTGGATGTTTCCTATTGCCATCGCCTGCGGCAATACCTTCGTCTTGAAGCCTTCCGACAAGGTGCCACGCACGGCCACGCGCCTAGTGGAGTTGCTCTACGAGGCAGGGTTACCAGAGGGCGTAGTGAACATCGTGCAAGGAGCAAAGGAGGTCGTGGACGTTTTGCTAGCAGACCCGCGAGTGAAGGCAGTTTCTTTCGTGGGTTCCAGCGCTGTGGCGAAGTATGTCTATCAGACGGCGGCCGCGAACGGCAAACGAGTCCAGGCCCTGGGCGGCGCCAAGAATCACCTGGTCGTGATGCCCGACTGCGACTTGAAAGCAACGGCAAGAGCCATTGCCGGTGCGGCGTTCGGGTCCACTGGCCAACGCTGTTTGGCTACGAGTGTC
>Ga0209320_10000551_pt1 | contig 19166 bp, 44 predicted proteins | sample Rifsed13ft4_FD_184008 | JGI IMG/M metagenome (GOLD analysis project Ga0209320, IMG submission 184008) | Soil microbial communities from Rifle, Colorado, USA - sediment 13ft 4 (version 2) | ecosystem: Environmental > Terrestrial > Deep subsurface > Rock core/Sediment | place: Rifle, Colorado... | reverse complement strand
TCGACGCGTGAGGGATCACGCCCTTCTGCGTATTCTCGATGTACTCCTTATTGCTCTTCTTGCCGGCCTTCTCCGCGAACGAGTGATAGCACTCGCGCCCGGCGATCTCGACGAGGAGTTCGTTGTCCGTGAGCGAGCGGACCGTCGCCGGAAACTCACCCGGTACTCCCGGGGCGACGACCTCGGTGCCATCGTGCGGCAGGAGGTCGAAGGTCGAGTTGAAGCCCTCGTCCGGAACACAGTCTGGACGGTGCTCCTGCAACCAGCGAGCCATCTCCAGGACGCCTGCATGATCGAGTTGCTGCTCCGCCTGCACGGTGATCGTCGGGGCCTCTGTTACGAATCGCAGTTCCATCTTTCACCTTCCCTTGTGCTTGTGCTCTTCGTAGAGCACGTGGATCGCAACGGCCACGGCGACGACCTGCGGCACACCGCCGACGACTTGAAAGACGTCCGGCCGCACATTCGTCTCGCAGAGCCTGGCGCGCTCGTAGTCCTCTTTCGTGCCGCCCGCAGCTTGGAGCCGTTCAATGGCGTACTTCACAGCCGCGCGCAGGTTGGAGCGCTGACGCGTCAGCTTCTTGGCCTCGTCCTTCAGCCGCCGAACTTCATCTCTGTGGCAGGTCAGAGAGTAGTACAGACGACGTTCGTGACGCGCGTACTCCAGCAGGACCTCAACGGCGTCGAGCACCTCGTCGCAGTCCTTGCACGTCACCCGATGGAGAACCTCGTTCACGACCGACCTCGCGTGACTGCACTCTCGCGTTCCTTCGTAACGGTCGAGCATCTGGAGGCGAGGCTCTCCGAAGTCGATCCGAACGATCTCGGCGCCGTCGCGCTCCTCTCTGGGCGGTTCGGGCGGAGGCGGTACCTTGATCGGTGGCAATTCCATTACCCCGCCCCCTTCCGTCGCTTGTGGTTCATGACCCCAGCAGTCCGCTCTCTCGCAGGAATCGCCTGTCCTCTTCGCAGAGCCCCTTCGCGCTCTCTGCGTCGAACGGGTGCCCGTACGTCGTCAGCTTGCTCGGTAGGACCGTGATCGCTTCCGACAGGAACTCCGCCTCGTCCAGCGCTCGCACGCCGCTCGGGGCGAACAGGAACACGCGGGCGCGCGCGCGGTCATGCGCTACCACGCCTGAGAACTCGCCTGCGCGCCGCACCACCTTGCCGAGATAGCGGCTCACGTCGTTCTGCTTCGTCCGCATCGCCTTCCCCACGTCAGCCGCCACTCGGTTCAACGACAGTCGCGCGATCGACACCATGGCGCCTCCTGGAAGCGCACTCGCAAGCGCGCCTCGAACTGCACGCGGAACCGCTCCAGGTCTTCCTCGCTGCCTCGTACGTGCAATCCCACGGCGCCCCCTTCGCGGTCATCCCACGGGCCGGTCACGAGCGTCGGGAAGGACTGCGCGCGCAACGTCTCCAGTGCTTCGACGAACAGGGCACGGTTCCCGTCGCGAGAGGGCGCGGCGTACACGTCGGTCACGCAGACGCCTCTCTTGGCGCCGCTGCCTCAGGGAGTGCCTTCGGTGCGATGTGAAGGACTACCAGTCCGGCCTTCGTTCGGTCCTTGCACTCGACGAAGCCAGCCCTCCGAAAGCATCGCCCAGGATCTCGCTTGTGCTTCGTCTTCGCCGCGTTCACGAATGTGACCATGGCCACGCGCCCGGCCTGTTCCCCGTGAGCCTCGGCGCACGCCTTACAGCGTATGTCGGGGACATCGGGCCACCTCCATCGCGTAGCGGCTAGCGCCGACTCCACCATCTCGCTGGCGATGAAATCCCCGTACTCGCGACGAAAGGCAGAGCACACCCATGCGCCCGGCCACGCGTGCTTCACGTACTCGGCGAACGGCCACGACGTGACCCAGAATGCGCCTCGCACCCAGAGCACGAGACAGCGGCCCGGCGGCACGAACTGTGGCGTGCCAGGCTTCTGCCGGTTGTAGTGTCGATCGGCGATCTCGCGCGCTCTCGGGTCGGCACGGTGCGATAGTTCCCAGTGCATGCCCATTACGATTGCCGCCGCTTCCCCGCCGTGCGAATGCTGTCCGCCGAAAGCGCGCGCTCGTCGAGGCACGTCTCTCCCCACAGGAGATCGGCTGCACGATGCGGGTCGTAGCGCGCCGCCTCGCAGACGTGGAGTGCCTTCGCTTCCTCGTCCAGCGCATCTGGTAGCCCCGCCAGTCGTGCGAACCGGGCGCGGGCGATGGCATCCTCGGCACCTCGAAGTGCGGCGCTCTCGCGACGGGCGGCGGGCTCTGCAACGAGGCTGCACTTGCACCGTCCGCCGCGTAGGGCTGTGGCCGACGCGTCGTCCAGCCGCAGGGAGAGTTGATCCTTGGCCATCGTTCCCTCCTCCTAATGATTCGGTTGCAGTAGATAGACCAGCGCCGTCGCGTAGTCGGGAACTCGGATGGTCCGTGCGTGCGCGTTGTAGGGCCGCGCCAACACCACGCCCGTTCCACGCGGATGCGCCATGATCCAGTCCTCGACGTGCTCGGGTTTGTCGTCCAAGAAGGCATCGGCCTCGATGAGATGCTTCGCGGACGTGTGTACGACGTGCTTAGCATCGAAGTCGAAGAGCTGGGTCAGCCACTCCGTACGTTCGTGCATCCACGACACGGCACCGGGTAGCGGCGATGTCACGACGTAGACCTCGGCTCGACGCCGGAGTGCGTCGACGAACTCACGGGCCCCTTCATAGGCCTGTAGGTTCGCACACCACCCGGGACGACGACAGCGCTCGTAGAAGGCGGCCTTGTAGCGTGCGCCCACCGTATCCGACAACTCCCACTTCTTGAAGTCCTCGTGACGGTATCGATGACCTGTCAAGTCCGCGAAGACCTCGATGGCCCCACCGACGAAATCCGATAGAACGCCGTCGCAGTCCAGGATCACTCGATGCCGCCGACCGTTCGCGGTCATGTCTCACGCTCCTGTTTCAGCCCGAGATGTTCCCCCCGTCGACCAGCATCCCAGGAGCAGTTCCTGTACACGCACGGCTTGTTGTACGGAAAGTCGCAACACATCACCGGACGGATCTCGTAGATCCCACAGTCGCCGTTCTCTTGCAGATGCACACAGCGGTAGAAGTTGCCGTGGACCCCGGGGCCGGTTCCATCTCGCCAGAGCGAGACGTCCGGTGCTGCTACGGGTCGCACCATCGGATCGATGATGTCGATGTCTCCGGGCGTGTCCGTCCGGATCAGTCCGCCGGCGTCAGTCCAGGAAGCCCCACCGTCCCGCCAGAAAACGTAGGCGGCTCGGATCTCTTCCGGCGTGAAGGGCAGCCAGAAGTTGCGACAGCAGTCGCCTGTGCACCGATCGCTCATGCTCCCCGCCTGAACTGTGCCCTTACGGCACGTACATCAAACACAAGGGAAGAAGCTTAGACCCCTTGCAGGTCGGCGCGCTGGGCTAGCCGAATGGCCGCCCCGGCGATCAGCTCCAGCACCCGGTCCTTCGCCGCTACACGAGCTTCAGCATCCGTGTGGGGATCCGTGCACGCATCCAGTGCCGCCAGGAAGTCGCGCGGCTCGAAGTCGTCCAGGGCATCGATCAGACCCATGCCGACACCCGCGAAGTCCCTCAAGTCGCGGGCGAGGGCCGTCCCGCTGAAGCGCTGGATCGCCAATTCCCGCTGCGCGTCGTCATTGAACACCTCGTCGTTCAATCGAATCTCGAAGCGCATCGTCGGTCGCACGCCGACCACAGCGAGCACAGTCGTTGTGACGCCGCTGGCCGGGTCAGACGCCACACCACACACTTCGAGTTCGATCGGAACGTCGATCTTCAGCCGCTTATTCTCGAGGGCCATCACCGTCCCCTTTCACGAAGTCCGGACAACAATCGCGGCGTGCGACGGTCCAGCTCAGCATGCCCGCGATCGCTGATGACGTAGAAGCTGACCGACTTGCCGATCAATCCCAGACGCACCAGGTTGTTCAACACCTTCCGACGAGGTGCCCGACGTCGACCTGCGATGTTGAGCGTGACCGGCGCCGGCTGCAATGCCAGGTGCTCGAGCATCTCGAGCTGTTTAGGTGTCAAGATCATCCTCAGTCCACCGTGTACACCGACTCCCACAGCGTGGCCCGGCGCTCCCGCACCTTCGCCGCGCTCGTGATCGCTCGCTCGTTGCTCTCTGCGTAGTTTCCTGCGAAGCGGTGGGCGACCCAGTCGTGAGGCTTCAGCTTCCCCTCGCAGTGTCCGATGTGCCAGCTGACCCAGCGAGCAGCCTTCAGAACCTCTTCCTTGGCGGCGCAGTCCGGGTCCAAGGCACAGGGCTTCGACGAATAGGCCCCGTGGTGCTGGAAGAGTCCGAAGCCCGGACCCCGTCCCCGGCCGAGCACCCCGCCGTCCCCTTCGACGGCGTCTGGACGAAAGCCAGATTCTGTCCAAGCCAGCGCCGCGAGGAACCAGCTGTCGACGTCGTGTGGGGTCTTGGGGTGGCGCACGGCGCTCATGAAGGCCTCAGCGAGGTGTGTCGCCTCCATCAGCGTCGGCTTCGCGCTGCTCGATACGCGCGAAATGGCCAAGGCCAGTGCACCCACAGATGAGGAGGGTGATGGCGCTGCCGTCACGCCGTATGCCGTCGACACGAACATCGCCGTCCGCGCGGCAGACCCCGGCGATGCGGGCGCCGATGTGGTAGTGCTGGCAGACAGAACAGCATTTGATGAGGTTGGGCACGAGTCGTTTCCTGTTCTCGTCGAGGTAAGGCGCTGCTTGACGCAGTGCACGAAGCTCGTCCCGACCGCGATCAAGAAGAGCACCAGCAATCCCACAGCCGTCCAGCCCTGCATCGTGAGGGCTGTCCGGGCGCGTCGACGTCGACGCTGTCGTTCGAGAAGGTGCGTCACTCACTCCTCCGCATCAGTCGATCGTCGTTGCTGGCGCGCCGTGCCTCACGGAACACGATGAGCCCGTTCACGCCCATCATTCCGAAGCCCACCATGTACTGCTGCCACATCGTGGCGTCGAGTATCACTGCCAGTGCAGCGAGGATCATCGCGCCCGTGGTCACGCCGTCCCAGTACCAGTCCCAGCGCGACTTCATCCCGCGCTCTTCTTCTTGACGGGTTCGATAGCGACGTCCTTGTCCGGACGCACGTCGACGCGGACACAACAGCCCGTGATCTGATGAACGGTCGTACCGCTCGGGCTCGTGATCACCGAGAACTCGAACGCCACGCTGGGTGCACCGACGGTACCCGTCGGTAGTTCACACGCCTGCACGACGAGTTTTTCGAGCTCCTGCGCGGTGAAGGCGATCTCCAACTTCTGTGTGTATTGCGGCATCACGGCTTCCTGTTCGCGCTATCCGCGTAGGGCAGTGAGAGTTGTCGATCGTCGGTGCAGAGCTCGACACGGAGTTCCTGGCTGGGCGACTCGAGGTGAACAACGACCTGCAACTGTGCCTCCTGTACCCTGAGGAGGATCTCTGAGACACCGAGCGCCGTGAACGGAAAACTCCGCGCGATCTCACGGGCGAACCGCTCCGCGGCTTCGCGAAGCTCCGTGTACGCCGCCGTGTCACGCACGGGATGAACCGATCGGGACAGTTCCGACATGATCATCTCCGGAAGTCAGAGAAACGACGGGGACCGCAGTGTACGACTGCGGTCCCCTTGCGAGCACTCGAGTCGGTGTTGGCTACGCCGCCGCCGACTTCTTGCCGCAGGTACGGGCGTTGTGACCCGCACCCTTGCACTTCCCGCACTTCTGATCGCGTGTGGCGGCCTTCTTGACCGCCTTCTTGGTACCCTTGCCCATGACCATCTCCTGTGAGTTTTCCCGTCGAGGGGCCGAACGCGAAACTACCGCAAAACTCGAACTGGTCAAGAAAGATGTGAGTTTTAATGGCTCGACGCGAACTGCGACTTCAGCCAGACCATACTCACCAGGACGGAGGATCCCCAACGCTTGCTCGCATCCGGACTCTCACGGACCAGGCGGCGCACCGCCGCTTCCGGGAGACCTATCTCCCGTGCAGCCTCTCGCACGGACCAGTAGCCCTCGGCCTTCAGCTTTCGCTCGATCTCGGAGCCCGGCATTAGACGGGGACCGCGGATGTGTCGCGCCGACGCCAAGGGCTGAGGAACGGGGGGTTTCTGCGGATCCAGGTGCGTGATCTCGGTGTAGACCTCGAGTGCTCGCAGGAGTTCCGCCCAGTGCAAGTACAGCTTTCGATCGAGTCGAAACGTTGACACGTTACCCGTGTAGGCCCAGCGGTAGATCGTCGTACGCCCGGCACCAACAGCAGCACGTGCTGCCGTGACATCCACGTAGCCGTTCATTCGCAGGAGTTGCAGGAGCTCCAATCGCGTACGCCGCGGCGGCAAGGTTAACGCGGCGAGTCCCAACGCCGATACCACAGCCGTCGGTAGGAACTTCACGATGCTCGGCCAGTAGACGTACTCGACCGGACCGAACAGGCGCTTGGGCAACGTGCCGCGCTTGACCAAGCGACGGAGCCGTCCGACCGAGAGACCGGAGGCCTCCGCTGCATGATCGAACGACAAGAACAGGGCTGGGTCGAGCGACACGATCAAGTTCTCTCGATCTTCCAGATCCGCTTCGTTGCGGTGAGGAGCGCCCGCTTCCCCCGCTCCTCCTCGGCGATGATCGCCTTCATCTTGCGCTGGTCCACGCTATCGGCGATCGCCTGGTCGACGATCTGAATGAGTGCGTCCGGCGGTAGCGCTTCCGCTTCCCAGCACTTCTCGCCGTATTTCTCCACGTACCACGCAGCGCGCGAGTCGGTCATCTTCGTCGGGTTGGGCGGCGGGTCGTACTCCCGCACCTGAGCCATCGTGAGCGCGAGCTTCTGCACGTCGACGCTGACGCAGAACATGGCCATTCGGTCACGCAAGTCACGGACCATGTCCTCACCGGATGGATCGTGGTCACCCACGTAGAAGATGACGCGATCGAGCACTCCGCTCACCTGTTGAAAGCGCTGGGCAGCTTCGTACATAGCGGACTGCGAGGAGTACCCGCGATTCAACATGAGGACGACGGGCCACTTGCGTGCGATCGGCTCGACGACGCTCGCAAGCGAGTCCTTCTCCATCCACAATTCGACGTACGTGTTCTGTCCGCGCCAGCGCGGAAGACGGAACGAAGCCACGGCGGCGTCGACGAGGTCCCGCAAGCTGTCGAACTCTGCCGCGCTCCGCGGCTGTCGCGCACGATCTTCGATCGCATCCCAGTCGAGAAGTCCGGCCAGGCGGGCATCGCTGACCAACCCGCCGAGCCACCTGTAGTTCGGCTCGGCGTTCTTCGTTCCTCGCGGATCGCGGATCCACTTACGTCTCGCTTCGATCCAGCGCCAGAACCGATCGTCCGGGAACAGGTCGCGGGCGACGATCTGGTAGTAGAGCTGCCGCAGCGTCATCCGGATCTGCTTTTCCTGGAACTCGGAAACAATGGCATCGCAGATCTGGATCATCCGCGCAGACTCGCTGCTGAACCGCTTCGTCCGGAAAACCTCGCGCACCGTGCTTACTCTTCGCCGTTCATGAACGGGGTCGCAGGTGGACGGGGCGGCGGAGTCGGCGCCTGTTCCACCAGGCTTCCGAGGGAACTCCGCTGCAGTCGCTCCACGACCTGAAGCAGCAGCACATAGTCCTCCGTCAAGACGGGCGCCTTGGCGAGAAGACGCTGCTCGATCACCCCCGCGAGCTCTCCATCCCTCAGTGCGTCCAGGCCCGTACTATGCTTCTCCAGGAGCTCTACGGCCTCGCGTGTCTTGTTGAGCACCGCGGTCATTCTTGCCGACATGTCCTCTCCTTCCGAAGTTTCACGCCCCGACTTGAACGAGAACGTAGCGCCGACCGTCGAGACGCCCCGGTGCTACACGACGAAATCGAGACCGCGCGTTCTGCAAGATCACGCTGTGAAGCTGTCCGTCGTAGTACATCAACCCGACGACACGGTAAACGAATTCTTGTCGCTGGCGATGCGCCAGCGTTTGTCCCTTCCAGATGGAGCCGAGCGCGATCACTTCCCGTCGTCCCTCTTCCGGGACGACTTCTTGTAATACCCAATTGCGTTCAGCGTCTTCTCGTCGACCAGTTCCAGCCGCTGCCCCGGAAGAAGTATGACGAACAGGCACTTGCGATCGGGATCGATGCGGCCCAGCTCTTCTACACAGTGCTCGAGCTGTCCATGATCGGGGTACTTCTGGACGTGAAGTGCGACGATGTCCGTGCCTTCAAGGGACAGGGTCTCGAGGTCGAGACGTTCCAGGTCCAGGCGCAGAACCTTCGATACGAGTTCCTGCACGCGAGACAGTGGCTTCCGGATCGCCTCGTGATCTTGCAAGGACAAGCGCAACGTTTCGACGGTCTGTTCCACTTCGAGCAGGTGCACACGAGCCTGACTAGTCTTCGACACGGAACACCATCCTTCCTAGAACAAGATCGACCCCGCTACGAATCAACCCCGCCACTGTGCGATCCAGCCGAGTGGCGAGTACCTGGAGCCTTCGCACCTACTCCGGCTCCAGGTACACCGTCGTGACGACCAGACGGCGGTTCTTCCGCCTACGAAGTCGCGGCCGCGCCATTCCCCGACGTCCTCCTCCCACGGAGTTTCGGATTCCCGCACAACGAAGCTGCCCGCGGTCCGAGCTTGTAGAGCGTGCCGCGGCGGACTCCGGTGACCCGGATCAGCTTCTGCTGGACACCCGTGTTCACAAGAGCCCGACGCTGAAACGGCGAGAGTCGCAGCTCCCGACTCAGGACGTTGGGCTGCAGCGTCTCGCCATGGGCCTGGATGAGCTCGACCAAGCGCGGTACCAGGCGGTCGTATCCCTCCCGCGCCACCACCCGCCGCCGGCGCGACCGTACCGACCGACCGACCGTCGGCTCGGCAGGGGACTTCACCGGCGCGGTACCGTTCGCACCCCCCCGGACGATCGAGTTGATGACCTCCTGAACGTGCTGACGCGCGCCCCTAACGGCCGCGGCGACTTCCCGATCCACGATCCCCGCGATCTTGCGCGCAAACGCACCGACCGCATCCCTCAGTTCGATCTCGACTTCTGTACGCATCTTGACCTCCCCCCACGCTGAACTATCCCCGGAACCTGCCCGGGGACGGGTTGTACTGCCACTGAACACGATCGACGAACCGTGTCGTCCTTATGAATTACCATCCAGTTTCTCAAACACAAGGGAAGAAAACTAGCCACGTTCACGATTCCTGTCTGCCACGAGGGCGTTCAGCCGCTTGGCTGCCTCTTCGCCCTCCTCGAGGGTCATGGGTCGCCCGGCGCGACTGTCCCACAGCCCCCGCAAAACATGCGCATCGACACACGGCCGACAGACGCCCTCCAGCGCGAAGGACAGAGCCCCTTCGCGCTGGAGGAACAGCTCCTGCCGCTGGTCGCAGAGTAGGCAGAGCCCGACCATTCTCAGACCTTCCTCGGTGGCGGTGGGGCATCCTGTAGTCCGTCCGGAGGAATCATGGGACCGGCCCACCGCGTGTACAACTCATCGTAGGCATACCGCGTAATGCGGCCCCCCAGATGCTGCACGAACAAGCAGGGCTCGCCGCTGGCCTGCCCCTCCAGCAAGCGCACGACCGTCGGCGCCTGCCACGCGCCGCACTCCTCGGCGAGCTCGTCCCACTGCTGCAGCCAGTACAGCCCCGGCTTCGCCGGGGGTTCACTCGTCCACGCCAGCGTCATCGACGCCTCCTCTCTCGTTCTGTGTACCGCCGCGTCGGGCCCGTCGGCGTAGCTCCTCCAAGCCCAGTGCATGCTGCTCGTCGTTCGCTCGTTTGTTGTTGCAGCGCCAACACGCAAGAACTCGCCGGTGCTCACCGGCCGTCGCCGGGAGGCGGCGCGCCGGATCCAGCCGCGATCGGAGATGATCGATGGTCGCCATGTCTTCCGGAAACGGAACTCGTTGACCCGGATGCCCGTCCAATAGACGTGTCCGTCGCCCGCACCAGTAGCAGTGCGGGTTCTCCCTGAACAAGCGCTCGCGCTGGCGCTTCAGACGTCCGCCTCCACTCATCGTTCAGCTGGCGCGGGCCGAGTTCGTCGCGTTGTTGGTGGCGGCTTGCAGATCGCGCGCCGTGACCGTGTAGCGCTTTCCGTCCACGACCAGCACGACGAACGCATCCCGATTCCAGTGAGACTGGACGCTGATCGTCGGTCGCTCCAGCCCTGTTGCCTCCGTGTCGTTGATCTCGTAGACCGGCACCTCGTCGCTCACCTTGATCACTCCTCTTCTCCTTGTGTTTGTAGGGCACCGCCGGCGGGCGGAACAGGTTGTGAACTTTCGTGCACGGCGCCGGATGAATCACCGTGCGGAGCCCCGCATCCGATCGGGTCCCTCGCAGCCCCGCCCGCCGGCGGTCCAGGTACTCTCAGTTCGACTCCGGCAGTGCGCAGACGCTCCGCGACCTCAGGGAACGCGGTCAGGCCGAGGCGAATGACCTCCGCAAGAGGCCATTCGCCTTCGACCAGGAAGGAGCTATTGCTGTTACTGCGCCTGTCCGCCGTACGATCCCACCACGAAGCCACAGACCAGCCGCGAGTTCGTGTCAGGTTGCAGATGCCCTGCACCTGCCCTCCAAGGCACTTCGGATCCGGGCAGAACCCTGCGTCGATCGCCCACGGACGATCAGGGTCTCCACGACCGCCCGGGAACGAGTTTTCCAGTGCTCGTCGCGCGAGGCTGTCGTATCCCGGGACGCAGTAAATGAGCTCGCTTCCGCGCGGACCGTAGAAGTAGTGACCTGTCTTTTCCCGCGACCAGGCACCAAAGTAGAAGACCCGTGGTTCACTCATCCGAGCTCCGATTCCCGCACGGTCAGTACGTGCCGACCGCGTAGGTGCAAGGCCCAGTACAGCGCGTACCGCCGACGGTGTTCGAGAACCACGACCAGTACCGCGAGTTCGCGAAAATACTCCGGTTGCCACGGTACCCACGAGGAGGAGCCCACACCGACCCGCGGTTGAAGTGCCCGCAACACGGCGTCCGCACAGCTACACGCGGGTGCGTAGACCACGTCGGCGACCGGAGTCGTCATCGTGATAGTACCTCAATGACCCCAACCGCACGGTCCAGTGCCTCCACGAGGCGCGCGAAACGTGTCATGAGAGGGTGTGCCTGGAAACTACCTTCGAGTGGACCCACGGCCAGGACAGGGCACCCGGCGCCGAGTGCTGAGCCGACCTCGAGGAGCGCGCCCGTCATTCCATCAAAGTCGCCCGGCTCTACGTAGAAAACACACACGTCTGCTTCGGAAGCCTCCCGAATACAGCGCTTCCACAGGTTCCTCCAGTCTTTCGTCTCCCCCCGCCCGGCCTCGTCGATCCAGGTGGAGACGATCGGGTAGCCGTCGCTTCGGAAGGCCCGCCACAGGGCGGCGTGACGACTGCGACTGGCGACGTAGATTCCGGGCATTACTGTTCCTTTCGTGGCCAGTCGGAGGCGAAGGAGGAGAGGCGCGACTCGAAGTCGGACTTCTCTTGGCACACGAGCCTAGAACCCTCGTCGGCGCTCTCCTGGATCCAGAGAGAGCGACGGTGCGCCTCGGATGGCCGTTTGCACTTGCGGCAGATCCCCGGCGCGAGGAGGGGCAGGGCGCCGGAGCCGCAGCACAGCCAACAGGTATCGAGCGATTCGGTGAGGCGCTGCCAAAATACACCGAGCGTCCGTCCATTGTCGGGGTCGCGATCGCAAGCTGGGCAGGGTTCGCGTCCGGTGCCGAGGCAGCGTTCACACGGGCCCCACGGCAGGTATGGCTCTCCGTCCTCGTCCCGGGTCATCAGCAACTCACCGAACCCACCACACGCAGGGCACGGCGTCTCGATCCGCGCGGCGGCGGTCAGGAGCGCGTCGATCGCGGCGGCCGCCGGGCAGGTCGGGTTCTCCCGCCCGTAGCGCTCCCACCAGTCGAGCATGCGCATCGCGGGCAGGCGTGGTTGATACTCGTAGCCGAAAGCGCAACCGCATGGCCGTGAACCCCATGAACCACAGCGGCACTCGATGTCTGAGGCACGGAGCACCTTACTGCGGGCCAGCGCTTCGACGCCTCGGTGTGCCCATGCCTTGCCGCATTCCGCACACACCTTGCCGGTGCCTCCACAGCGCCAGCACCGCTGGTTGGTTACCTCCGTCGCAGGAAGCCACCACTCCACGACCATCGCCGGGTCGCGGACGCGGCCGGTGCCGCTGCAGAAGCCACACACCGTCCCAAGTACGAACCTTGCAAACGCATGATTGTCGCGGTTCGGGTCTCGCGCGTCGTGGCACTGGCACGGCACCCCCTCGGCCAGCGCCGCGTTCCAGAACGCCTCGGCGCGCTCGACGCTCGCGGACTCCGCCGCCCACGCAGCTAATGCCGTGTGCAAGTTCATCCCCAGCGCTCCTTCAGCACTAACCTACGCCCGGCCACGAGAAGTCGGTAGTTCGTCCACGACGTACGCGCGATCAACCGTTGCATCGACAGTCGCCGAAGAGCCATCGTGATACTGCCCGTTCCGCGCCGGCCGTAGCCGAGACGAATGCTTATACCCATCGCGCTGTTGGCACCGTCGGCCAGGACGTTCAGGACGCGGTGTTGTGCAGCCGTGAGCTTCATGGTTATCTCTTCCTCAATTTGCCGCGTGACACGTGCACTGCCCGACCTGTTCACGTCGACATGCCACATGATGCCGTCCGTCCCAGCAAGATCCGCACGGGACGGGAATGCCGTCGTCGGTTAGAACCAACCAGACACACCACGAAACTGTGCAGGGAGTCCAGCGAAGGTCTGTATCGATGTTCAGACTCACAGACTGCGACATGTCAAGCTCCTCACTTCGCTCCATCGCGTTCATTCAATCGCGTGCGCGCCACGTACGCGTCCGCCAACGTCGTGCGAAAGGACTCCGGCCGCGCATCCGGATCCCAGAACGGAAGCCCCGCGGTGACGCACTCGACGTTCGTGACCCAGCGTCCATCCGACCCGTTCGTCTCGACAGGTACGACCCGTGCGTCGACGAGCTCCGGCTGACGCCGCAGCAGTTCCAGCGCTTGCTCAGACGTGTCGAACGCGATCGCGGAGTCTTGCCCGACCGGATCGAGTTTGGACCAGAACCCCATGCCGAGGAAATCTCCGAGAAAAACTCCGTTGGTCTCGGAGTAGATGACGAATCGCGTTGTCATTTCGTACTCTCGTTCGCACGCGTTCGCGTGTGGAATCCGTGGTGAAAGCAGTGAGGACACAGGAGTTTGCGGCACCGCACGCAGCGCACACGTCTCCGACCCTCCGGCAACTCCCCGCACTCATCGCAAGTGAGGGACTCGTCCACCGTATCTTCTTCGCGCACAAGAGCTTCGCTCATCGCCACACCTTCAGAAGTAGATTGGCCACGGCCGCCTGAATCCCAGGGACCCGCGACTCCCTCGAGCCCGCCACGTTCAGGGACTCCGGACGATGCGTTGCGAGGAACGCTCGTACCTCCGCCTCAGCCTTCGAACTGAACGCCTCGACAACAAGACACGGTTTCAACTGACACGCAGCTTCACGGATTGTGAAGAGAGAACCAGTCGTCACGTACTGTTCGTCCTGGATGAATACAATCGTTGCGTCGGCTGACGCGATGTTGCTCTTGGTACGCGGCCGGTAGCTCGACGAGCTGTGTTCGATCAGACGGTACCGATCCGGAATGCGACCGTCCTCAGCGCGGCGACCGGCTGGACACCACCCACCGTGTGGGATGCCGAGGACGATCGCAGCCTCGAGACCGCCACGATCGGCCCCGGTCTGACCACCGGAGATGACCAAGCTCAGCCGTCGGTACTCCGCGGAATTGGCCATTTACACGTCTTCTCCCCTTGTGATTGATCTAGTTCCACGCTGTGGGCCGACGCGGCGGTCGTGGACCCGGACCGAGTTCCGTGTCACGGTCGACGCGCTTTCGCCCACAGACCTCACATTGCTCCACCGGATGTCGCGCATTCACCGTAAAACCCGGGCCCCTATAACGCACAGATTCCACCTCCTCCGTACGCTCCCAGACACCGCGATGCCACAGGAAGCGGCGACAGGTGGGTCGAATCAAAAACAGCCGAAGGAGCAGGCCGCCCACAGCAATTCCCGACACGAGACCGAAGAGCACGAACAGTGTCGCGTAGCTAAGGATCTTCATCGGAGCTTCTCCACGAGATCGAATACGGGAGGGGAGGATACAACGAGGAAACTCGGCCCGTACGGCGTCCAGCCGTGAATGTCGCGACAGCGCACTTCTCGCACTCCCATCAGATGCAGTACGAGACGAATGGCAGCAGCCATCCACGCGAGACAGGTATCTCCATCACAAGCAAGTGCGAAGGTTCCATTGATGATCGTCGCGTCACTCGGCTTTCCGTTCGTGACGCGTAGGGCCAAATCCCTTGCTGCCGTCAGAATCATGCGCAGATCCTTCGTACCGCCAAGACTCTCGGTCCGTACCCAGAGGGTGTACCAACGCGGATCGTACAGACTGTTCAAGGTCGCGCGCAGCGACACTGTCGGCGGGAGGCCGACCGTCGATTCGAGCTGCTCGTCCGTCCCGGTAATCTTCTCGCGTTCGCCCATCTTGTCCGAAACCTGTCCGAGTCTCGACCCAGTTTGTGTTCCTGCGCAAGTTTCTTGCTACACATTCGGGTTCCGACCCTCTGCAGCCACGCGCTCACAAGCACGCGTGCAGTAGTCCGTCTCCTGTCGATCCTCTGACACACTCGCGCGCCAGCCTTGACGTGCAGCTCGGATCCGGAGAGCCACTACGTTCAGCGCTTCAGCCCGCGGATGGAAACGGCCACCGCATCGGTCGCACTTCAAGGCGAGCCTGTTGGACCTAGTCACGTAGATGCTCATGCGGTTTCCTCGCTACTGGGATAACATCACGTGGACAAGTTGCCTGCTCGCCAATTCGAAGGTCGACGTCTCCGCGACGACCCGCTTCCAGGTCTGCGTGACCCGGCGACACACATGGAAGCGCTCCCCGCACGCGGAGCAACTGTGTGCCACGATCGTGAAATCCGCCTCGGCCGAATCGACGATAGCGTAGCCGCGCACCACACACGCGTACAGCTTCTTCATTCCCGACGCCGCCTCGTCTCGCAGAGACAGCACTGCTGCGCCGGAATGGGGATGTCCTCGACGCCCGCTATGATCGCGCTTCGACACCAGCAGTGCGGTTCCCCCGGCGTCTTGCACTCGTCGAAGCCGAGCTTGAACACCTCCGCCAGCATCTCCAGGGCGTCCGCTGGAGAATTCCCATATGTGAAGAGGCCGAGACTTCCATCTTCACACTCAGCGAGCCACACGTCACGGGTCGGCTCCTCCGGATCCTTGCGGATGCGGATCACGAATTCCTTGATCGACTTCAACTTGGTCGCGTCTTCCATTCTGAGTCCTCTCTCCTGTTGTCAAACACAAGGGAAGAAGTTCTGAAGGCATCCGGTCGTTTTCTATACTTCCGCGACGACGCCATTTTCGAGGATCACCACCTCGTGGACGGTCGGCTCGTCATGCATTGTTCCGTCCCCGAACGAGATGTCCTCGCGCGCCTCCGCGGGCGTCCGAGCGGGGATGATTACTTCCATGACCCAGCGTACACGGAACCACCTCAGCGGCTCGTTCACCGAGGGCCAGCGCTGCCGGCACCCGGAAGCCTGACACCGATCGGTGGACGGGACCGTCGCCGCGGGCCGCACGTCCGATTCGAGCAGTGGCGATTGAAGTGAACAGGCTGCCCAGAAGCCGCGGGCGCTGTGATCGTCGGCGTCCGTTTCCTTCATCGGTGCTGCTACCACGTGCCACTTCCTCGTCGTAACGCCGTAGCGTGCCAGCGACGCCCGGACGGCCGGGGAAGTCTTGTTGCCGTTCCGCGCCATCATCCCTCCTGATACTGGCTCCCACGGAGATCGCTCTTGCGAGCAAGCTCACTCGTGCGACTCGACAAGTTCCGGAACATTCCGACTCTGTCGGGCAAGGGCTGTGGTCTTGGACACCGCTGCCCCGTCGCCTGTGGTCCTATCGCCCAGTCTTCTTTGCACACGTCCTCAGAAACCGCGCGAGACCCTCGGCAGCGAGCCACCACTGCCAGTGCTGTCCGAAGCTCCAGTCGCGATCGTCGTCCCACGCGAGCATGCGCGTCTTCGCGTTCCAGTGCCGAGACAGGCCTCGAGCGGAGAAGCACCACACACCGCATGCCGGACAGCGATTGTTGCCGTGGAGACTCACGCCGCGGCCTCCACTGTTCGGACAACCGTGAGCGGTACGGCTACCTCGATCGGCACCCAGGGGACCTTGACCGTGATCGGGGCGAAGGATGTAGGAGGTCTCTCCTCCCGAGGCGGAGCGATACTGGACGGCTTGTGCGCCTTCGTCACGGACTTGATCGGCTTCCGATTGTGCACGCAGCCTGTGCTCTTGTGACAACGCTTGCAACGCGGCCAGGTATTCACGATCGTCTTTCCTTTCCCCCACGTTTGTCTACGTGTTCCTATCTCGACGTTCCTCACGCCACAACAGCTGCGAGTTTCTCAGCTCCTCGATACAACGAGCGTGCGCGCCGTACTCGACCCGGTATCCGGGATACGCCTGTACGACCGTGCGGTTGCAGCGCCACCGGTTGCAGAGCAGGCAGTTGAGGTCGGGCAACGGGGCGTCCTTGTCGATCGAAGGCGGCTCGAACTGTTGAAGACGTTCCACCTCGCTCACAAGCCAGGGCACAGCCTCACGAGCAGCGGCGACGAACTTGAAGTCGGCCGAACTGGCGAAGCCGGCCGTGGCACTGTTCACAAGAAGCGTTCTTGGCCCCACTTGGTTGAGGTGCCGCGGTTGTCCGCGCGGGACGAACCAGGGCCCCGGCGTCGCCTTCTCGACCAGCGCCTTGATCCGTTCCAGGCGTCCCTTCGTATCGTCGTTCACGACTCGTTCCTCCCTCTTCGTCGCAGAATGCGCGCGATCTGAGCCTTCTTCTCGGCGATCATCTTGTCGAGTCCGCGCACGTGCGATTCCTGCGTCAGCGCCGCGTACTTCGCGGTGAGCCGCTGGTAGCGTGAGGCTCGCGGGAACTGTACCTGGAAGTCGACGTTGCCCTCCCAACACTTCAGAAGCCACCGGCGTACTCGGCGGAGCGTCGCGAGTTCCCCCCGACGGTAGTGCAGGGTACAGGTCATTGCTCCTCCACCTCGTGACTCCCCCCGTCCTTCCGCTGACGATAAGGGAGTTTCAGGCAATCCGGGCAGAGATTCTTCGAGCAATGCACGCAGTAGTCGTGCATGCCGAACGCACTTTTCGGGTCGACCCCACACTTCTCACAGGACCAAACAGAGTCGTCACTCATGGCTCATTCTCTCCGACCGAAACGCTTCTCCCACAAGGGTCGAAGCCCCCCAGGATCCGGACGCACGAGTCCAGCTGCCACAACGAATCGGGCTCCGCCCGGCTCCGTTGCCACGGAATAGCCCCTGTACTCGTCTCCCCACTCGATCGTACCGGGCACGGACCGACCACACACCTCTACAAGTACAGGCTCTCCGCGACGCTTACGACAATCCTCAAACGTCCTCATCGACCCACGCTCCTCAGACCTTGTACAGCTTGTCCCCGGGGGACGGAGGCCGACCGAGAGCTTTCTCGACCTCCGCCTGGGCGTTCTTCTCGATCGCATCCCGCCTGTTCCACGCTATCTCGTCGCGAAGAGCCTGTGCCAGCTCCTCAGACGACCGCACGCCGTCCGGCTCCTTCGCATATAGAACGTCTCCCATCTCCCCGTAGTAAACCGGCGTCGTCGCCGGCGGCAGTCGACCGCACGACCGACAGACATCCATAGTACGGTAGACACCATTGCCTACGACGAGCTTCTCGAACTTCATGGGCGGAGCTTCGAGAGGACGGATGAACAGGCGCCAGAAGGCGAGGCAGGCGATGAGGCTGATCCACATCGCGGCCCGCGCGATCCATGTGGCCTCCGTGTTCCAGGACGCGTTCACGCTCCACGCGATCTGCACGAATACCGCCAGCACGACGACTACGTGCACGACGACGAATGCGACAGTGCGCGGGACGTTCAACTTCTCGCTCAGCTTGTCCATAGGCGGTTCTCCAAACACAAGGGAAGGAAGACGTTGGAACGGAGGCTCACTTCTTTCCTGTCCGCCCCATCGAGGGCTTCCCGGCACGACTCTCGACGCGGTACCGAACCTTGGGGGACTCCTGTCCCGTCCGCCGCTCGGCCCGCGCCTTGACACGCTTCCAGGATCGCCGGGCACGACTCGTGTTCCGGCCCACCCGGTTCAGGTTCTCCCAGTGCGAACCGTGCTCGCTCCGGCGTCCTTCTCCGCGTCGGCGGTTCGGTCGGTTGCTCATCTACGGAGTCCCCGCCGCGGCGCAGTGCAGGCAGACGACCACCGCTGGGGGCTCTTCTTGCGCGAGGTCCTCGCTCCGCAGCTCGAGCCAGAGGTCTACCCCGCACCAGGCGCATGGCTGGATGGTGGCGCCCTCGGCGGTCCTCTTCAAGGACCCGTCGGCGACCCGGTTCATGACGTAGATCCTCCCGCGTCTGGTCATTGTTCGTCCTCGGACAGCACTCGAGACGTGATGAGCTGGCCGCCGTGCCAGAACCGCTTCAGCCCCCGGGGACCGACACGCCGCGTGGCTTTCTTGGACCACTGCGGGCCCCGGGCCGCCACGACGAATTGCTTCAGCTCGTGGCGTTCGCGCCAGGTCAGACGGTGCCCCCGGTACCGCCGGGCGACTAGGACCCAGGCGCGCGACCTCGGGTCGGCGCGGATGCCGAGCGCGTACAGATGAAACCGAATCGCCTGCGCCTCGGCCAGACGTCCGCTCGGCCGTAGGGCATCGAGGGTCGCGTTCGCCTGTGCCAGTAGCTCAGCTGTCGTCGCCATCGTGTCTCCTCTGTGCTCTCCGTACACCTTCGTCCTGTGCTGCTAGGATATCGAGAAAGGTGTAAGCCATGTGGGCCTCGCCGTCAGGCAGGTGAACGAACCAGCGCTCCATCGCCCGCTTGGCGAGCTCGATGAAGTAGGTCCCGATGCGATTCCCGATGCCCCTCGAGCCCGAGTGCAGCATCACCCAGACCCACTGTTCCTCGTCGAGGCAGAGCTCGATGAAGTGATTCCCGGTCCCGAGGGTGCCGAGCTG
>Ga0209320_10000549_pt1 | contig 19195 bp, 18 predicted proteins | sample Rifsed13ft4_FD_184008 | JGI IMG/M metagenome (GOLD analysis project Ga0209320, IMG submission 184008) | Soil microbial communities from Rifle, Colorado, USA - sediment 13ft 4 (version 2) | ecosystem: Environmental > Terrestrial > Deep subsurface > Rock core/Sediment | place: Rifle, Colorado... | reverse complement strand
CGTCAACCGGAAACACCCTTCGTCGAACAGTTTGGACGGCGGCAGCGGAAACCCTTGCTCTTTCCGGCCGCCGGGTCGATGCTGAGAAAGATGAGCGGGTGGAAGACGTTGGCATCGCGCGTCGCGATCGTTACCGGGGCCAGCAGCGGCATCGGGGCGGCCATCGCCGAGCGCTTCGGCCGGGAGCGGATGCGGGTCACGCTCGCCGCTCGGCGGCTCGATCTGCTGGAGCGGGCTGCGGAGCGGGTCCGGGCGGCCGGCGGCGAGGCGCTCGTCGTCCCCACAGACGTCCGTGACCCGGCGGCCGTGGAGCGTATGGCCGCGGTGACGAAGGAGGCATGGGGCCGGATTGACGTCCTGGTGGCCAACGCGGGGGTCGGTGGGAAGTCCCTTCTGAAGATGTCCGACGAGGCGCTCGCGGAGTTGGTCGAGACCAACCTCCTGGGCGTGATGCGCTGCGCCCGCGCGGTGGTCCCGGTGATGCTGGAGCGGCGCGACGGGCACATCATCACCAACGCCTCCGTCGCCGGGAAGGTCATCGCCCCGGGGAGCGTCTACGGCGCTACAAAGGCGGGAGTGCTGGCCTTCACAGAAGCGCTGCGGCGCGCCTATGCGGACTCGGGGATCCGCGTCAGCGCCGTCCTGCCCGGGTGGATCGATACGCCGATGGTGCAGGGAGTGCCCCCGCGCCGGATGGCTCCGCCCGGCGTCGTGGCGGACGCGGTGGTGCGGCTGCTGCACCGGCCCAGGCCCGAGGTCGTCGTCCCGGGATGGTACCGTATCCCCATCTGGTTGGACCGCTGGGTCCCGCTGTTGACCGACCTGCTGGCCCCGCGCGTCGTCCGCCGGGTCGAACGGCAGGCAGAGCGCCGCGCCGCGCGCCAGGCCGAGCGGCCCTAGTTTCCCTCCAGAAACGCTTTCAGGTCCTCGCGCTGCAGGCTGTTGCCGAGACCCACGGCCAGGATGAGCCGCGCCTTGTGCCCGGGAAGGTCCTGGGCGAAGAGAACGCCCCGCCGTTCCAGGTCGCGAAATGCCCCCGCATAGCCGTACATGTCCCACATGCTCCCGGTAAGGCAGCGCGTCGTCGCCGCCACCGTCACGCCGCCGCCGATGGCCTCATCGATCGCGGGTAGGAGCGCGGGCGGCACCCGGCCGCCGCCGAAGGTCTCCAGCACGATCCCGCGTGCGTGATGACCTAGACTGCAGCGCACAAATCGGTCGTCACACCCCGCCCACAGGCGGATGAGGTCCACCTCCGGTTCCACCCGTGGTTCCAGTACGCGGCGCGATCCCGGACGCATGAAGAAGGCGATCCGGTCGCCGTAGGCCACCCCGACCGGCCCGGCCGCCGGCGAGCGAAACGTGTCTTCCTTCTGACCGTTGGTCTTGGTCACCCAGCGGGCGGAATGGACCTCTTCGTTCAGCACCACCAGGGGACCCAGCCCCCGCGCGCCGTCGGCGGCGGCGGTCCGCACCGCGTCGAAGAGGTTGCGGTAGCCGTCAAACCCGATCTGCGAAGCGTTGCGCATCGCCCCCGTGAACACCACCGGCTTCTCTGAGGCGACCGTGAGATAGAGGAAGTACGCCGTCTCCTCGAGCGTGTCGGTCCCGTGGGTGATGACGGCCCCGTCCACCTCCCGGCGGGCCAGCGTCTCCGTCACCCGGCGGCTGAGGTCGGCCATCTTCGGCACGGTCATGGAGGCCCCGGGGATGAAGTCGAACTCCTCCGGTTCCACCTCCGCGACGCGCTCCAGTCCCGGAACCTCGCGCAGCAGGTCGGCGGGGCGGAGGAACGGACGCGCGCCGCTCCCGTCCACGTCCCGCGTCGAGATAGTGCCGCCCGTGGCAATCAGAACGATTCGTTTCACCGCGCTCCCCTCCCCGCGCCCCTGCCGGCGCCACGACGGGTTCCTGCATCGACGGGCCGTCGATACACGGACATGTGGCTGCAAACCGAAGTGCCTGCCGTGCTCTCCGGCTAGGGGAAAGGTTCTGCGCGAGAGGAATACTTCTCCTTGAGGTGATCGGGGTGCGAATTCTTTTGCTTGCTCTGATCGGGGTTCTGAGTGCGCTACCGGTCTGGGCGGCCCCCGAGGGGGAACCGGCCCCCGGGACACAGGTCATCGGCGACGGCGTGATTGTCGCGGGGCAGCGCGTCGGTCCGTTGCGCCTGACGATGTCGCTGCAGCAGCTCATTGACACGATCGGGGTCGTCTACAAGCGCGAGGAGTTCAAGGCGGAGAAGATCATCCTCTACGAATGGCGGGCCGAGGGCATCTGGGTCTCCCAGGATCTGGAGACCAAGGCGCTGCGCGTGATCAGCGCCTTCGGCGCCAACAGCAAATATCGCACCGACAAGGGGGTGCGGCTCCTCGATCCTTTTACCAAAGTCGAGGGTATCTACGGCAAGAACTACAAGCGGTGGGAATATCAGGAAGAGAAAGTGATCCTGATCCGCTACCCGGCGCTGGGCCTGCAGTTCGGTCTGGTCAACGACCCGGCGCAGGGGCTGCTGATCGGCCGCATCTTCCAGATCGGCATCTTCAAACCAGGCGACCTGCCACCCGCCCGCCAACCCTGAAGTCAGCCGCCCGGAAACCCACCTGACGCAGCCGTCGGCGGCCGCGCAGCGGCGCGAACGCCCGCGCGATGGGCAGGAGCGCACGGGCCGCAATGCGAATCTGTGTTATCTCATGCCGACGCGGTGGTTTGGGGAGCGGATTCCCCGGAACGAAGACCCCCGGCTGCTGACGGGACGCGGCATGTACGTGGATGACGTGCGGCGTCCCGGGACGCTCCACGCCGCCTTCTACCGCAGCCCCCACGCCCATGCGCGGATCTTGCGCATCGCCACCGATCAGGCGAAAGCCCTCCCCGGTGTGGTGGCGGTCGTCACCGCGCAAGACCTGCCCGAACGGATCCGCGGGCCGCTGCCCAAACTGATCCCCCACCCCGCGCTCGTCCACCACAAGACGCAGGTGGCGCTGGCCGGTGAGGTCGTGCGCCACGTGGGTGAACCCATCGCCCTGGTGGTGGCGGAAAGCCGCTACATCGCGGAGGACGCGCTCGAGCTCATCGCCGTGGAGTTCGAGGTCCTGCCTGCCGCCGTGGACCTGGAGGCGGCGGCGAAACCCGGCGCGCCGCGCGTGCACGCGGACATGGCGGATAACATCGCCGCGCATCACATCCAGCGAGCGGGCAACGTAGAAGAGGCCTTCGCCAAGGCGCCCCACGTCTTCCGCGAGCGCTTCACCATGGATCGCGGCTCCTCTTCACCGATTGAAACCCGCGGCGTCGTCGCAGAGTGGGACCCGCGGTCCCACCAGTTGACCGTGTGGGACTCCACCCAGGCCCCGATCCGCATCCGCAACTACCTGAGCGACCTGCTGGGCCTGCCCCAGGCCAACGTGCGGGTGATTGCGCCGGACATCGGCGGCGGTTTCGGCCCGAAGATCATGATGTGCTACCCGGAGGAGATCAGCATCCCCTGGGCGGCGATGATGCTGGAGCGGCCGGTGAAGTGGATCGAGGACCGGCGGGAGCACTTCGTCGCCACCAATCACGAGCGGCTGCAGATCCACGACGCGGAGATCGCGGTGGACACCGACGGGCGCATCCTCGGCGTGCGCACGACCTACCTGCACGACTGCGGCGCCTACTGCGCCTACGGGCTCACCGTGCCCATCGTCTCGGGCACCACGCTGCCGGGGCCGTACAAGATCCCCAACTATCACGCCGAGTACAGAGCCGTCTTCGCCAACAAAACCCAGACCAGTCCCTACCGCGGCGCCGGACGGCCGCACGGCGTCTTCGTCATGGAGCGGCTGATGGACCGCGTGGCCCGGGAACTCGGCATCGACCGGGCGGAGGTGCGGCGGCGCAACTTCATCCAGCCGCACGAGTTCCCCTATGACCTGGGCGGGCTCATCTACCAGGACGGGGTCCGGCTCGTCTACGACAGCGGCAACTACCCCGAGGTCTTCCGCAAGACGCTGGACCACATTGGGTACGCCGACTGGGCGGCGCAGAAGGCGCGCTACCGTCGCGAGGGCCGGCGCGTCGGCCTGGGCTTTGCGTTCTATGTCGAGGGTACCGGCATCGGTCCCTACGAGGGCTGCCGCATCACCGTCGAACCCTCAGGCAAAGTCTACGTGGCCACCAGCGTCGGCACGCAAGGTCAGGGACACTACACCTCCTTCGCCCAGATCGTCGCCGACGCGCTGGGCACAGACGTCCGGGACGTGATCGTCACGACCGGGGACAGCGGCGCCTTTGGCTGGGGCACCGGCACCTTCGCTAGCCGCGCCGCCGTGGTGGCCGGGAACGCCGTGGCGCTGGCCGCAGGCGCGGTGCGGCAGAAGACCCTGCAGGTCGCGGCGACGCTGCTGGAGGCGCGCGGGGACGACCTGGAACTGGCGGAGGGGAAGGTCTTTGTCCGCGGTGTGCCCGGCCGGGCGGTGATGCTCGGCCAGGTCGCGGCGGCGGCCAACCCACTGCGCGGCGTGATCCCCCAGGAATGGGAAGGCCCGGGCCTGGAGGCGACCCGCTACTTCGCTCCGCCCAGCGGGGCCTTCGCCGCCGGCTGCCACGCCGCGCTGGTCGAGGTGGATACGGAAACCGGCCTCATCCGCTTCCTGCGCTACGTCGTCGTACACGATTGCGGGCCGGTGATCAACCCGATGATCCTGGAGGGACAGGTCCGCGGCGGCGTCGCCCAGGGGATCGGCAACGCCTTTTACGAGAAACTCGTCTACGACGAGCAGGGACAGTTGTTGACGCAGACCTTCATGGACTACCTCCTGCCCACCGTGGCAGAGGTGCCGGCGGTCGAAGTCGATCACGTGGAGACCCCTTCTCCCCTCAACCCGCTCGGCATCAAGGGAGCGGGTGAGGCGGGCGTCATTCCCGTGCCCGCGCTGGTCGCCTCCGCGCTGGACGACGCGCTGAGCGAGGAGGGCGTCCGCATCACGGAGATGCCGCTCAGTCCGTCGCGGCTGCGCGAGATTCTCCGCGAAGCCCAGACCGCGCCGACACCCGCATGAAGCCTGCGCCCTTCCGCTACGTCGCCCCGCGGTCGGTGGACGAGACCCTGGCCCTGCTGGCGGAGCACGGCGCCGAAGGCAAGATCCTGGCCGGCGGCCAGAGCCTGGTGCCGCTGCTGAACATGCGTCTCGCCCGCCCGCAGGTCATCGTGGACATCAACCGGGTGAAGTCGCTCGCGTACATCCGCCGCCGCGGAGATCTCGTCCACATCGGCGCCCTGACGCGTCAGGCCGCGGTGGAGGCATCCGCAGTTGTGCGGCGTTACGTCCCCCTGTTGGGGGAGGCGATCCGGTTCGTCGGACATCCGCAGATCCGCAGCCGGGGCACGGTCGGTGGGAGTATCGCCCACGCCGACCCATCCGCCGAACTCCCGGCGGTGCTGGCGGCCCTCGGTGGGCAGGTGGTCGTGCGGGGACCGTCCGGAGAGCGCGTCCTGTCCGCGGGCGAGTTCTTCACGGGATATCTGACGACGGCGCTGGACTCTGCCGAACTCCTGGCTGAGGTGCGCTTCCCCGTCGCCGGGGGCCGGACCGGGCACGCGTTCCTGGAGGTCGCCCGCCGGCACGGTGACTTCGCCCTGGTAGGCGTGGCCGCCGTCATCCAGCGAGCCGACGGGAAGATCGGCGCCGCCCGGCTGACATTCACGGGCGTGGGGCCGGGACCGGTGCGGGCGACGGAGGCGGAGGCCCTGCTCTCCGGTAGTGGACCGGGGAGGCCCTTTGCGGAAGCTGCACGGGCGGCGGCAGCCGGCCTTGATCCGGACGGCGATATCCACGCGAGTGCGCAGTACCGGCGCGAGGTCGCCAGCACCCTCGCCCGTCGCGCCCTGGACCTGGCCTGGCAGCGCAGCGGTGGCGCGGCGCGATGAGTAACGATCCTCAGGCGACCGCGGCCCCACTCACCCGGAGGGTGCGCCGGCGCCGCCGTGAGCCGCAGAGCGCGCTGCCCGTACGCCTCACCGTGAACGGTCAGCCGGTCGAGCGGCAGGTGGAAGTCCGCAAGACGCTGGCCGACTTCCTCCGGGAAGACCTGGGGCTGACGGGGACACACCTGGGCTGTGAGCACGGGGTCTGTGGGGCCTGCACGATCCTGCTGAACGGGGAGCCGGTGCGCTCCTGCCTGATCTTCGCCGTGCAGGCAGAGGGCACGACGATCGAGACGGTTGAGGCGCTGGCCTCCGGTGAGACACTCCACCCCCTCCAGGCCGCCTTCCGCGAGTATCACGGCCTGCAGTGCGGCTTCTGCACAGCGGGGTTCCTGATGAGCGCGCTGGCGCTGCTGCGCGCGCAGCGTCAGCCCACTGACGAACAGATCACCGAGACGCTCGGCGGCCACCTGTGCCGCTGCACCGGCTACCAGGGCATCGTGGATGCGGTGCGGGCGGCGGCACGGACGTGGGAACGGTAGCGCCGCGCTTCACCGCCCTCGTCGTCGCGCAGCCGGTCCGGCCGTTCGTAGAGACCTCAGGAACCGGGCGCATCCTAGCGTCCTTCGACCGCAGCTGCTATCTGGAAACCGCCGAGGGGCAACTGGTGGCCGCTCTCGCCGAACCTCTCGGCCGCGGCGCTTTTGCCCTGACGGTACGCGGCACCCCTCCCTTTGCTACCCTCCACCCCGAGGACACAGTGACGGTGGAGCCAGGCCTGCTGGTCACGGGAGAGATCCGAATCGATCTCACCCAGGCAGCCCTCTGGGATCCGGCCATTCCCGCCCTCGCGGAACCGGGCGACGAGGGGATCGCGGCTCTCCGGGACTTTCTGCGAACCAACGCCCCCGAGGAGGGCCTGTCGCGGGCGCTCTTCGACACGGTCGACACGGGGAACAGCGCACTGCTCGCACAGGGACGCCGAGCCCTGGCCCGTCTGCGCGTGGGGCTCGACGGCGCGGACGCCGCCGCGCTCACAGAAGGCGCCGGCCTGCTCGCCGGCCTCGGCCCGGGCCTCACCCCGTCGGGCGATGACGTGCTCGCGGGGATACTCCTGGCGCTGCGCGTGTGGCCGGAGCGGGCCGGTCCCCTCGGTCCGAGGATCGCCAGCGCCCTTCTGGTCGGCACCGCTGCGCCCCGGACAGGCCGGATCAGCCGCGCCTATCTCTGGGCCGCCCGGCAGGGCCACGCCGCGGATTCCTGGCACGACCTGATCCGGGCGCTCCCGGGTCCGGCCGGGGTGGCCGCGCCGGCGTCCCGGATCCTCGAGACGGGCGAGACCTCGGGAGCGGACATGCTGGCGGGGTTCCTCTTCGGGGGGATGCGATGACAAAGGGCTCGGGGGTTCGTCTCTTCGTCATTCTCGCGCGGCGGGCCCCCGTTGGCGTAATTTTCCGGCGCGGTCCCTCCAAGCAGGTACTGCTCATCCGATGGGATGCCGGCGACGTTCGATTCGAACAGGGCCAGTGGTTCAAAGGCCGGATTTATGAACGCCGCTGTGACCTCTCGCCGAGCGGGGGAAAACTCATCTACTTTGCAGCCAAGTTCAAGGGACCTCTCCACAGCTGGACGGCCGTCAGCAGACCACCGTACCTCACCGCCCTCGCCCTCTGGCCCAAGGGCGATACCTGGAACGGGGGCGGCCTGTTTGCGTCCGAGACCGTCATCATGCTGAACCACGGACCCATCGCGGAACCACCGGCGCAAGGGCGCATCCCGCGTGGCGTCCTGGTGAAACCGCTCAACCTTCCCCCAGGGGAAGACGACTCCATCTACCATCGCCGGCTGGTCCGCGACGGGTGGCGGCTGGTCCACGAAGGCACGGCGACGTACCGCAAGGACGACCGCCCCATGTGGATCACCATCGACCCGCCGACGCTCTTCGTGAATGCACAGCCCGCGGGGAGCCGTGGGCGGGTAAGACTGGAGATGCGGATCGTGGGGTTCCACGAGCGTGGCGGTCCCTGGGAACTGACGGAGTACCGCGTCGTCAATGACGAACGGATCCTGCTGGACCTGGGGCGGACGGATTGGGCCGATTGGGATCGCGGCGGAGATCTGCTCTTCGCCCGAGACGGACGCCTGTACCGCCTGCACCGTGCAGACCTCGGGCGGTCGGAGCATAACCCGGCCGACCGGGCAGTCGAAATCGCGGATTTTCGCGGTCTGCGCTTTGCGGAGAAGGCGCCTCCGCCCGCGGCCGTCCGCTGGTGAGGGTGAAACATGGCAAAATTCGCACAGGACACATGAAGGCGGGAAGGGCCTCACGCGCCCTCCCCGCCGCAATAGCGTCCGACCAGCCCGCCTCTGCGGGTTTGCCGGCTCTTACGAGAACAGGTTAAAGACCCAGGCGATCAGGCTCTCCGTCGAAGACTCGGTCGACGGGGTCTGCCCCGGAACGACTGCCGTCGGCACGTACGTCGTGGAACTGAGCGACTGCGGCAGGTACTGGCTCACGGACGCCAGCTTGCTGACACGCTCGTCCACGGCCACGTCCCCGAGGCGGGAAGTGTCCCCGCTCTTGATCGCCGCGATCTCCTCCGCCGTCAGGTCGAACTGGGCCAGCGCGGCCTCCGGGTTCGCCTTGATCTCCCCCCGGAACTTCTCGTCTTCCAGAGCGCGGGTGATCAGCTTGACTACGCCTTCACGCGACATGGTGTGCACCTCCTTTCCTCAGGGATGGGGTTACAGCCCGAGCCACAGCTTGTTGACGCGTTCGTCGATCTGGCTCCCGTCATGCTCCTGCGGCAGGTCGCCGATCTCCGCCAGCGCGGCGACCAGCTGTGGGGTGGGTTGAATCTGGAACCGCTCCAGTGCGCTCCGGGGATCCCGCCGAACCTCCGCTAACCAGCCGGGCTCCGTGAGCAGACGGTCGAGAAAGCGGCGGAGGCGGACCCCCTGCCGCAGCCGGTCGTGGATTGCCGGCCGGGTCTGGTCCACCGGTCGGGGCAGGCGCAGAACCTCGACGATTCCTCGATAGAAAGCAGCGGCCTGCGCACACTGGGCGCAGGCCGTCAGGTGGGCTTCGATGTTGACGGCCTCTGCCGGTGGGATGACCCCGGCGACGGCCAGCGCGATGTCTTCCTCGGGAACGTGACCCTCCATGGCTTCTACTCCTTAAGATGCCGGCCGGACCGGTTTTCTTCCCGGCGGGGCGAAATTTCTTCCTCCGGCTCGAGCAGCCGGCGTAGCCGGAGGAGGCAGCGGGCGATCCGACTGGCCACCGTCCCCTGGGGGATGCCCAGCGCGGACGCGATTTCCGCGTACTGCCGCTGCTGGTGAAAAGCCTGCTCCAGCACCATCCGGCACTCCTCCGGCAACCGCTGCAGGGCCGCCTGCACGGTGAGGACCTCCTCCGCCCGTTCGAGGATCGTCTCGTCGGGGAGGTCGGCGGCTTCGATCGGCGTCAGGACCTCGCGAGTGGGCCGGCGCCGACGCAGGTACTGCCGGGCAGCGTTGGCGGCAACGGCGCCGATCCAGGCCCGCAGGGGACCGCGCCCGCGGTACGAGGGCAGGTGCTGCACCAGGCTGAGCGCCGTCTCCTGCAGCACCTCTTCGGCCTCCTGGGGCCCCAGGCGAAATCCCCGGGTGGCGATCGCGTAGATGTACCCGGCGTAGCGGTCGAGGAGGATGGCCCAGGCCTCCTCATCGTGCGCCAGGCAGCGCTGCACCAGGGTGTCGTCGGCCGGTTCCACCGGATGAGGCCCCGCTAGGAGACGGACCCGTTCGTCCGCCCGATGTGCGCGACGGCGACGCGATCCAGATCCAGGAGTTCGCCGGCCACCGTCTGGATCTCCGCGGCGCTCACCCGTCGCACCCGGGCGATGCTTTCATCAAACGGTTCCACGCGGTGGAGCAACTCCTCGACGCCGATAATTCCGGCCAGGGAGAGGACCGTTTCGAAATGCCGCGCCAGCGACCCTTCGTAGTGGGCCTGCGCGTCGCGCAATTCCTCTTCGCCGATGGGGGTGCGGCGCAGGCGGTCGAGTTCGTCGAGAATCACCTCCACGACCATGGGGACGTGCCGGGGGGCGCAGGACGTATACGCGCAGAGGTACCCGCGATCCTCGTACGCCATGGCGACGCTGGTCGCCTGGTAGACCACCCCCAACTCCTCCCGCAGCCGGCCGTGCAGTCGGGAATGGGCCCCCTTGCCCAGGACGATGTCCATGACTTTCACGGCCGAGCGGCGGGGATCTTTCATCCCCGTGGTTTCCACACCCACGACCAGGTGCGTGGCCTGAAGATCTTTGTCCAGACCCAAGCGCCCCGCCCCGCGGGCCAGCGGCCGGCCCTCTGCCCCCCCGGCCTCCCCCGCGGGCCAGCTCAATTCCCGACGGGCCAGTTCCACGACCTCATCGTGCCGGATCCCCCCGGCGACCGCCAGGACCATCTGGGTCGGCACGAGATACCGTCGGAAATGCGCCCGCAGATCTTCCGCCGTGATCGCCCGCACGCTCCCGGCCGTCCCGTACACCGGCCGGGCCAGCGGATCATCCTCGCCCCAGAGGGCCTGGAGAAAGAGATCCCAGACGACCGCCTGCGTGTCCCCGGCCCGCCCGATCTCGTGGAGAAGAATCTCCCGCTCCTGGGCCACGCCCTCCCCGGTGAGGTCCAGCGGCGCCAGCGCCTCGCGAAACGCCTGGAAGACCCGGGCGACATCCCGGGCGAGCACGACCGCCTGCAGCGCCGTGTATTCCCGGTGCGTCACCGCGTTGATCTCCCCGCCGACGGCCTCGATGCGGCGAAAGGCGGAGTCGCCCCCGGGCCAGTCCCGGCGGAACAACATGTGTTCGACGAAATGGCTGATCCCCGGCCGCGCCCCGTCGTGCCGGCTGCCGACCTTGAGGAAGAGTTTGAGGGCGACCAGGGGGGTATCGGGTCGCTCGAAGGTTAGGACGCGGAGGCCGTCGGAGAGAACCTCCCGCCTCAATCCAGCTCCTCCAGGACGATGGGCTCCGGGCGCGGGCGGCAGACGCCGCAGTAGAGAGCGTCCTCCACGACCAGCGCCTGGACGTGCTCCCGGGTCTTTGGTGAGTAGAGTTCTAGAATGAAGGGCTGAAACTGCGCATGGTCTCCGCAGATGCCCCGTCCGCAGAAGCGGCAGGTGCCCAGGGCCGTGGTTCGGCAGATCCAGCAGTCCATCGTCTCCTCCCTCTCGCCGTGTCCTTCCTCAGGTGGACTCCAGGGCGATCTCGTCGCGCCGCGCCGCCGCTTCCGCGGCCAGGCGGGGGAGAATCCGCTGCAGCAGCGTTTCGAAGTCCCCCCGCTCTAGAGTGTAGAGGACGAGCGGGGTGAGTGCCCGCACGGTGGCGGTCCGGGGGACGTCCATCAACAGGGCGATCTCCCCGAAGTACGCCCCCGGTCCCAGCACCCGCTGCCGGCGTTCCTCACCGTCGCTGCCCTGGAGCACCTCCGCCTGTCCGGACTGGATGACATAGAAGGTGTCGCCCACCTCGCCCTGCCGGACGACCGCGATCCCCGCGGGCACCTGCTGACGGCGGAGCCGGGCGGCGAGGGCGGCGCGCTCCTGCGGGTTGAGGTCGGCGAAGAGCGGCAGTCGGCCGAGGTCCTCGCTCTCCCGGATGGCGCGCTCGACGTGCTCGGAGACGCTCACGTGGGGGGCGAGCAGACGGTCGAAGTCACCGCGGCGGAGCGCCAGGAGGTGCAGGGGGCTGAGGGCGCGCACCGTCGCCGTGCGCGCGGTCCGCCCCAGCAGCGCGATCTCGCCGAAGTGGTCCCCGGGCCCGAGGGTAGTTAGGGGTTGCTCGCGGCCGTCGCGTTGCTGCACCACCTCCGCCCGGCCCTGCCGGATCAAGTAGAAGGCGTCGCCCACCTCACTCTGGCGGAAGACCGCCTGACCGGCAGGAACACTCACGGGCCGGAGGCGCCGGGCCACCTCCTCCCGCGCCGCCTGAGGGAGCGGTCCGAGGAATGGCACACTGTTGAGCAGGGCGAGGCGGTCGCGGATCGTCGTGCCCCGCGGGCGCATATACCAGCCGCGGAGCCGGCGGGCCCCGCGGCTGGCCTGTTGGGCCAGGCTGCCCACCAGCAACACGAGGAAGGGCACGAAGATGGCAAACGCCAGCGGCACCAGGGCCAGGCGCCCCAGCAGACCGGCCCCCCACAGCGCCCGGAACAGCCGCGACAGCTGCGCCTGCCAGAAGAAGATCCCGAGCACGATCAAGGCGATGGTCATCAGCAACGAGCCCAGCCCGAACCAGACGAACAGCCGCTCCTGCGGGGTCAACGCCTCGCGGCGGCGCAGCTTGACCCACAAGTCTTTCCGCACAAACCCCAGGGCCCGCGCGCGCAGCCGCGGGATGTCGAGCCAGTCCACCAGCATGTAGTACCCGTCGAGTTCGGCAAAGGGGATGAGGTTGAAGACGAGGATGATCACCCAGATCATGGCGATGCGATGCAGGGCCGGAGCCAGGGCCATCCCCGGGAAGAGAGCGATCAGGATAGAAAGCGCCGCGGCCAGAATGACGCCGCTGTATGGTCCGGCCCAGGACGTGGACAGCCGGGCGCGCAGCGGTTTGGTCCAGATGTCGGTCGTGTCCGCGAAGAAGGCCGGCATGCCCATGTAGAAGAGGAAGCCCGCGCCGTTGACGCGCGCGCCGTGGTGGCGGCATGCCAGCGCGTGCGCTCCCTCATGCACCGCGATGGCGGCGTACTGCAGCACGAAAAGCGCGACGACGCCGCGCAGCGAGGGTTCCGGGACGATGTTGAAGGCGCCGCTGCGCGAGTGCTGGACGAAGAGCACGCCGCCTACGGCGCAGAGGAACAGGTAGAGGATCTGCATCGGCCTTGTGAAGAGGATCCAGCCGCCCGCCCGGTAGAGGCGGTCCATCAAACCGTCGATGCCCCGCCAGACCAGGAGCCGCCCCATCAGAATCTGCAGGGCGGCCGTGCCCCAGCGGCGGAGGCGGGAGATCTGTCGCTTGCGGAAGAGCGCCAGGAAGACGTTCTGCGGTTTGTCGTGGAGGAAGTGGGTGCGCCGCAGGTGCTCGACCAGGCCACCGACGCGGGCCAGGGCCAGGGACCCGAACTGGTTGAAATAGGCCAGGATCAAGTCCTTCACGCTGCGGGTCCCGTCCATCTGCTCCCAGAGGAAGCGCTCCTCCGCGGCCAGGCGGAGGTAGGCGGGCAGGTCGGGTTGCTTGATCACCAGGTACGGGGACTTCCGCCGGTCGTCGACGACGTGGCCCTCCACGCGCGAATCGCGCGCCGGACGGTAGAGCGCCGGGTTCAACCGCTCCCGGGTGTGACGCCAGACGTCCGCGGACCCGGAGGGCGTCTGCAAGCGCTGCTTGAGGGTATCAAGGAGTGAGGCCATGAGGGACTGCTCTTGGTTCGGCCACCCACCGGTTTGCTCCTGCAGCGGCGTATCCGCCGGGGACGGACAAGACCGGGCGACGGGCGTCGCCCGGTCTTGTCCCTGCCATCCAGAATCAGCCTAGCGCCGGCGCACGGCCAGCCCGTGGATATCTCCGTCGAGCGGCACATGCCCCAGGACCTTGCGGCTCGCCGTGCTGATCACGGAGAAGCCCGGCTGAGTTCCCGTCAGCGCGAACGGGTCGCCCGTCACAGCCTGGCCCCGGTGGGCCACGAACGCCCGCACGCCGTCAGGAGACAGCGCCAGCCCATCGGGCTTGTCTGCCACCGCGATGGCCGTGATCACCTGGAAGCGGCCTGAGGTCGTCTCGACAACGATGACCCGGTTGGCCTGCCGTGCCGTGACCCACTGTTCGCCCACCCCGGCGGCCTCGGCCATCAGGTGCAGGTCCCGATGCCGCAACTGACCTTGAAAGACGAGCTGGTCGGAGGCACTGTCGAAGACGTAGAGGATGTCGTTCTTGGCCGGCGGATTGGACATATGCCATCCCTGGTCTGCATAGATGCGCCGGCCGTCCGCGGCGAGAACCGTGGCCACGGGCTCGAGTCCCAGGCCCTCCCACCTCGCCGGCCGTCCGGCGTGGCCGCAACCTGATGCGTCTGGGCACCAGCGGCGATGGTGCCGACCACCCGACGCGCCTGCGCGTCGATGACGACGGCGTTGTTCCGGTTGACCCCTGCCCGACGTTCGCCACGAACGCAAACCGCTGGTCCGGTGTGAAGGTCACCAGGTGCGGCGCACTGGTCGCAGGAGTATCGTCGGTATCGACGGGAATCCGGGCCAGCAGCGCCAGCGTTACGCCGTCGAAAATCAGTACCTCGTCGGTGGTCTGGTTCGCCACTCAGAGTTCGTAGGGTGCCACCTGTGCCGGCACCCCCGGTGCCGCGATTACGAGCACGACCACGGCGAGGACCCACCGCGGGATTCGCATACCTACCCCCCTCTTGGTCTATTTGTGCGGTCGCGACGAAGAACGGCAACACATTCTACCACTGCCGGCCCACTGCTCAGCGTCTGCGGCGGCTCTAGGTTCCGTAGGACCCGCGGGGCGTCGGTCGGCAGTAGCCAGAGAAGGGACCTCCGCAACCGGTAGCGGGGGACGCCGAGCAGCGTAAGGGATTCCTGCCGGTGGATCATCAGCACTCGGAACGAGAGGACGAGGGACCACCAGAAGAGGCCCGTCAGCCATGCAGACATGAAGGGTCTCCGCGGACACCTTGACGAGCGCAGCGCCTTACTTGGCGCGCATCTCCGCCATGCGGGCCGCCGGGACGTAGCGGTCCGGCGGGAAGATCGGGAAGATCAGGTTGATCAGGTTCTTAGGGTTGTTCGGAGGCCGGGGGATGACTCCTGCCGCTTTCGGGGCCCTCCTGGGCGCGGCGGAGGATGCGGGTCTCCAGCGCCGCCAGCAGTTCCTGCATCTCCGTCCGCACGACCTCGCGCCAGTAGGCGCCCACGCGACCGATCTGGCGGTACCGCCGCTGCCGCAGGCGGAGGAGTTTCCGCGGCGACACCTTGCGCAGCGCGGCCAGGGTCGAGACCAGGTGGTAGCGGAGAGTGGCGGCCATGACCGCGGGGTCGGCGTGCGCTCCCCCCGGAGGCTCGGGGACGATCTGGTCGATCACGTCCAGACGGAGGAGGTCGTTCGCGGTGAGCTTGAGCGCCGCGGCCACGTCCGGGGCCCGCGCGGCGTCGCGGTAGAGGATGGCCGCCGCGCCTTCGGGAGCGATCACGGAGTAGATCGCGTGTTCGAGCATCAGGACCCGGTCCGCCACCCCGAGCGCCAGGGCGCCCCCGCTCCCGCCCTCGCCGATGACGACGGCGATCACCGGCGTGGGCAGCACCGCCATCGCCTGCAGGTTGCGGGCCAGCGCCTGCCAGATGCCGTGCCGTTCGGCTTCGTAGCCCGGGTACGCGCCGGGCGTGTCGACGAAGGTCACGAGCGGCAGCGCAAACTTCGCCGCCAGGTGCATCAGGCGCAGCGCCTTGCGGTAGCCCTGCGGATAGGCCATGCCGCCGTGGCGGTGGGAACGCTCCTCCGGCGTGCGGCCGCGCTCCTGCCCGATGACCACGACGGTCTGCCCGGCGAGTTCGCCCACTCCACCAACAATCGCCGGATCGTCGCCTGCCTCGCGGTCACCGTGCAACTCCACGAACCGCGTGAAGAGCCGCTCGACGTAATCCAGCGTCGTCGGCCGCTGCGGATGGCGGGCCAGCTGCACCTGTTCCCAGGCGGTCGTCGCCGACCGGGATGATCGCCCGCGCGGGCGCCGCGGCCGCGGCGGCGCGGGGCCCGGGCTCAGTCGCGCCGGAGAGGGCCGGGCGAGATGCGCGACGAGATAGGCGACCGTCTCGCGCAGCCGCGGCCGCTCCACCAGCAGGTCCACCAGGCCCGAAGCAAACAGGGTCTCGGCGCGGTGCGAATCCTCCGGCAGACGTTCGCCTATCGTCTGCTCAATGACCCGCGGTCCGACAAAACCGACCAGCGCGCCCGGTTCGGCGACCAGGATGTCACCCAACGCGGCGAACGAGGCGGCGACGCCGCCGAACGTGGGGTGGCCCAGGATCGAAATGTAGGGCAGGCCGGCGCGGTCGTGGCGCGCCTCTGCCGCGGCCGTCTTGGCCATCTGCATCAGCGAGAGCATCCCCTCCTGCATGCGCGCCCCACCACTCTGCGTCACGCTCACCAGCGGCAGCCGGTGCTTCGTCGCGTACTCGAACGCGTCGGCGATCTTTTCGCCGGCCACCGAGCCCATCGTCCCGCCCATGAACTCGAATTCGAAGACGACGAGCATCACCGGCTGTCCGTCGATGCGCGCCTCGCCGATCAGCACGGCCTCCCGCAGGCCGGTACGGCGGCGCGCCTCCAGCAGCCGGTCGCGGTAGGCCCGCTGGTCGGTGAAGGCGAGCGGGTCCACGGAGATCAGCCCGCGGTCGAGTTCGCGGAACGAGCCAGGATCGGCCAGCATGGTAATCCGCTCGCGGGCGGGCATGGTCAGGTGGGCACCACAGTGGGGACAGACATAGAGATGAGCGTGCAGGTCCGTCTCGGGGATGACCGACTGGCAGCGCGGGCAGACGATTCCGGGAGCGTCGCTCACGGCCGCTGAAGGAACGCCGTGGGCTCGGGCATCGTCTACGGGGGGAGGAAGCGCAACGCGATCGGGACCAGAAGTGTCACGCTAATCGGACCTCGAAGGATTCGGCTGCCATGCTCATCACCATCATATCCCATCGGTGCCCCGGGCAAGGTTTCCGCGGCGTGGCGCGGCCGGGGAAAGGTTCCGCCTCAGACGACCCCGTCCTGACGCAGGCGCGCGATGGCTGCCCCGTCGTATCCCAGTTCGCTCAGGATGGCGTCGGTGTGCTCCCCCAGTTGCGGGGGCGGCGTGCGGATCGATCCCGGAGTCACCGAAAGCCGCACCGGGATCCCCGTCTGCCGGATGCGGCCCGCTGCCGGGTGTTCCATCTCCACCACCAGCCCGCGATGCTGGACCTGTGGATCGGCGAAGAGTTCGCTCAACAGGTAGATCGGCCCGTTGGGCACCCCTGCGGCATCGAACACGTTCCGCCAGTGCGCCGTGGGCTGTGCGGCGAGGATGTCCTGCAGCTCCGGGAGCAAGACCTCTCTATGTGCCACCCGGTCGGGGTTGGTGCGGAAGCGCGGGTCGGCGGCGAAGTCCTCACGATCGAGGGCCGCGCAGAAGCGTTCCCAGATGGCCTCGCTGCCGACGGCGACGTTGATGTAGCCGTCGGCGGTGCGGAACGCCTGGTATGGCACGATCGACGGGTGGGCGCTGCCCAGCCGCCGCGGGTTCTCGCCGGTGGCGAAGTAGAACCCCGCCTGGTAGGTCAGCCAGGCGAGCTGACCGTCCAGCATGCCGGCGTCGATCCACTGCCCCTGCCCCGCGCGGTCGCGCACCCGCAGGGCGGCGAGGATGGCGAATGCGGCGAACATCCCGGCGCAGATGTCGGTGATGGCCACGCCGACCTTTACCGGCGGCCCGCCCTCCTCACCCGTGATCCCCATCAGCCCGCCCATCCCCTGCAGGATCAGGTCGTAGGCGGTGCGCTCGCGGTACGGCCCGTCCTGCCCGAATCCGGAGATGGACGCATAGACGAGACGCGGGTAGCGGTCGTGCACCGCCTCGTAGCCGAATCCCAGACGATCCATGATCCCCGGCCGGAAGTTCTCCACCAGGACGTCGGCGCGGGCGACCAGGTGGTGCAGGATCTCCCGACCGCGCGGGTCCTTGAGGTTGAGCGTCAGACTTTCCTTATTGCGGTTCACGCCCATGAAGTAGGTGCTCTCGCCGCCGAGGAAGGGCGGCCCCCACCCCCGCGTGTCGTCGCCGCCGGCGGGCGTCTCCACCTTGATCACCCGCGCGCCCATGTCGCCCAACATCAGCGTGCAGTAGGGTCCGGCCAGGGCGCGGGTCAGGTCGATGACCAGCAGGTCGTGGAGCGGTGGGGATGGAGGCACGGTGGGGATGTTGGCCACAGCAGGGCGCCATCCCTTTGAACGCGAATTCCCTCCAAAATCCCATGGATCTCATCATCAGGCGCGCGGCCCTGCAGGGTCGAGAAGGCCTCCACGACGTCGGCATCCGGGGAGACCGGATCGCCGCCATCGCCCCACAGATTCCGGACCGGGCGCCCCGCGAGATCGACGCCACCGGGGACCTGGTCACGCCCGCGCTCATCGAGACCCACATCCACCTGGACGCGGCCCTCACCGTCGGCCAACCCCGGCACAACCGCACCGGGTCGCTCTTCGAGGGAATCGAGATCTGGGGCGAGCGGGTGAAGTCGCTCACCCACGATGACGTGAAGCGGCGCGCCACCACCGCCCTGAAGTGGATGCTGGCCAACGGCGTCACCTACGTGCGCACGCACGTGGACGTCTGCGACCCGAGCCTCACCGCGCTGCAGGCCCTGTTGGAAGTGCGGGAAGAGGTTGCGGACGTGATTACGCTGCAGATCGTGGCCTTCCCGCAGCAGGGGATCTACTCGTTCCCCAATGGCGAGCAACTGATGACGCGCGCCCTGGAGATGGGCGCCGACGTGGTCGGTGGGATCCCGCACTACGAGTGGACCCGCGAGTACGGCGAGCGGGACGTCCGCACCGCGCTGCGCCTGGCCGCGGAGTACGATCGGCAGGCCGACCTGCACTGCGACGAGACCGACGACGACCAGAGCCGTTTCCTCGAACTACTGGCGGCGGAGACGATCCGCCTGGGGCTGCAGGGGCGGGTGACGGCCAGCCACACCACGGCGATGCACTCCTACAACAACGCCTACGCCTACCGGCTGATCCGCTGGGTGCGCCATGCCGGCGTGCACTTCATCACTAACCCGCTGGACAACGCCGTCCTGCAGGGCCGGTTCGACTCCTATCCCATCCGCCGCGGCTTCACGCGGGTGAAGGAACTGCTGGCCAACGGCATCAACGTCTGCATCGGCCACGACTCGATCATGGACCCCTGGTATCCGTTGGGCGTCGGCGACCCGCTGCAGGCCTGCTTCGTCATGGTGCACTACGGTCAGATGTCCGGGCGGGACGAACTGGCGACGATGCTGGACCTGGTGACGACGCGCGCGGCGGCGTGCTTCGGCGCGGAGGATTACGGGCTGGAGGTCGGTAAGCGCGCCGACCTCGTCGTCTTTGACGCACCCACGGCGGTGGACGCGGTGCGCACGCTGGCCGCCCGCCGGGTGGTGATCTCTCGCGGCCGCGTCGTGGCGGAGACCCGCCCGGCGCGCTCGACCGTGCACTGGAACGGCAAAGACGAAGAGATCCGCTTTCTGCTCGCCCGCCCCAGAAATTC
>Ga0209320_10000547_pt1 | contig 19271 bp, 19 predicted proteins | sample Rifsed13ft4_FD_184008 | JGI IMG/M metagenome (GOLD analysis project Ga0209320, IMG submission 184008) | Soil microbial communities from Rifle, Colorado, USA - sediment 13ft 4 (version 2) | ecosystem: Environmental > Terrestrial > Deep subsurface > Rock core/Sediment | place: Rifle, Colorado... | reverse complement strand
GTCGCGGGCGGCAACGTCTTCGGCGGTGTCCGTGCCGGGGGCGGTGTAGAGGGTGTGCAGTTCTTCGCGTGCATCACTGATTCCGGCGAGGGAGTCGTCGAGGGCGGCGAGCATGGTGCGGAGTTTGCGGTCGACGGATTCGCTGTCGCGGCGGAGCTCGGCGTCGAGTGCGCGGTCGACGAAGTCTGCATCGGGAGTGAAGGTGAATGCTGCGGCGGTCATGGTGTCCTCGCTTCGCTGGTGAAAGTGTGCGGTCAGGCGGCCGGGGTGAGCTTGGAGATTTCGTCGGGACGGAATCCACTCCAGTGGTTTTCTCCTGCGACGACGACGGGGGCTTGCAGGTATCCCAGACTCATGACGTAATCGCGGGCCTGTGCGTTTTCGGTGATGTCGATGACGTCGTATTCGATTCCCGCTTTGTCGAGTGCGCGGTACGTGGCATTGCATTGCACACATGCAGGCTTGGTATATACGGTGATCGCCATTTTCATTCCCCCTCGTCGATGATTCTTTATTGATTTCATTATATCGAACAATGCGATATATACCAATACTTTCGCGGGTATTTTTCGATTAGTTTTTCGCTTTCACTAATGACATCTTCAATCATTTCGACGTCCATTCACTAATGCTCAGCCATGACACGCGCAGCTACTTGCATGCGTTCTACCTGCATTTTCTCCCCCTCTCCCGGCATGTGCCGATATTCTGGTCTCGGCGGGAGTGGGTCAAGGTGAGCGGAGAAAAAATATCGTAGCGCCTTTGTTCGAGCGTGCGAGTGGCGCGTGTGGATATTATTTCTGGAGCGTCCTTGATGCGCGAGTGTCGGGATAGAAGAATGTTCACACCGGGGCGGGTCGGTTCCTTTTCCTTGCGCTTTTGTCGTGGTTCGTGGCCGGCGGCCGGGTGCTTTCTTGCGTGTCTGTGGTGGTGTCCGTATTCCGCCCTTCCGGTCCGCCGGTCGCTCTGACCGCCGGCCGGAGGTGGAAGGTACGGGGCGGAAGGGCGGACGATCCCCAGCCCTTTCGGGCCGGGGATCGCCGCACATCGGGTCAGTCGATCGCGACCTCGTCGAATGTGAGCTGTCCGGTGATGATTTCCTCGACGGCGGCGAGGGTGTAGCCCTGTTCCATCAGGAAACTGAGGTACCGGTCGGCGTTGCGCGGCTTGGACCGCCATGCGTCTTTACCCATGCGGGACTCTTGCGCGGCGATCACCAGGGCGAGGGTGAGGACCTGCGCGCGGGCTTCGGTCGCTTTCGCTGCCATCGCTGCGATGTCCTTGCCTGGGTAGACGCTCGGCAAGCCCATCAGCTCAGCGAGGACTTCCCCGGCCTTGTGCTCGGTCAGCAAGTGCGGGTCTTGCGCGATCGTCGCCGCGACGTAGGCCGCTGCCGCCCTCGGCGGGGTCTTACGAGCCAGCAAGCTCGTGCGCAGAAATTCACGCCGGACGGTGGTCGCACTCTCGGCCTGCTTGTTCAGCTCCCTGACTCGTCGCCGTTCCTGCTTGTCCTTCGCTTCCCGCTCGCGCTGGCGGCGGGCAGCCTCGGCGGCGCGTTCCTCATCGGTGAGTGCGCCCTCGGCCGTCTCTCCGGCTTCGGGGGCAGCGCTGCGGACTGCTTCCATGACCGGCGTGAGTGCCAACCCTGCGCCCTCGTGGTCGTAGCAGAAGTACTCTGCCGCCCACTCTTCGCGCCATTCCGCAGTGTTGGCGTGCCGTAGCCCTTCAGCGGGTACGGCATCGTCGTCCTCGGCGGTGTCCCAATCGATATCGTCCTCGTCCACAGGGTTTCCGGTCGCGGTGTCGCACAGCACGTCCGCGTAGACCAAAACCACGGACCAGAACTGCGGAACCGCATCGATCAACTCCTGTGTGACCTCGCCGCCGTCTGCGGTCAGCAGATCTGCCGGGGTCAGCGCCGCCGTGTGACCCGGTGCGGCCGTGAGGATGGTGAATCCCTTCTCTGCATACGGGGCGGCGGTCAGTGCGTACGCTGCTTCCTCTGCTCGCTGGTCCCGGATGCGCTGGGCGGTGTAGGTGAAGTTGTACGGTCCCGTCTTCAAGAGCTTTTCGACGGCTTCGGTGTCTCCGGCTTCCTCGAACTCGGCCACTACTGCGGCTTGCTCGAGGTCGAGCTGTCCGGCATCGAGCGCGGTGCGGGCTGCCTCGGCTTTTCCTACCGCTGCTTGGGCTTTCACATCCTTTTTGTTCATCGCGAGGGTCTTGGACACCTTCGTGATGGATGCACCGAATTCGAGCATCTGCGCGACCCCTCGGGTGTGCTGAGCTGCCGTCAGCCCTTCGCGGTGCCGGTTGGCGGTGATCTGCTTACCTATCCGGTCGACGGCGCGGGCCTTGTCACTTCCTTCGGTATCGGGGTAGATCACGACAGGGATGCTGGTCAAGCCGGTTTCGCGGGCGGCGAGGGTGCGGCGCTGACCGTCGCGGACGACGATCGTTCCGTCTGCGGTCCGGACGGCGCTGATCGCTTCGAGTACTCCGTTTTCGCGGATGGATTCGACAAAGTCGGGGGTCTGCGCCAGATCGACGCTGTCGCGGACGTTCTCGCCGATGTCGAGGGCGTCGGGGTGCAGCTGTGCGACCTCGATCGCTGCGCTGGGTGCGGTGTGTGTTGCGGTCACGGTGTTGCCTCTCGTAGACTTCGGGACACGACACCGGGCAGGTAACAGCTGCCCGGTGTTGTGTTGTTTCAGTGGGGTTTTCGATCTCAAGCGGTGGCCGGTTCCAATATCACTTGATCGGCCGTGGGGTGACGGTCTCGGCAGCTATCGGCCTCGATGTGTGCGTCCATCAGGGCGGAGGCGTGGCCGTGGTAGTCGAGCGCGATGAGCAGCTCCACGAACACGTCGATTTCCGAACAGCAGTTGTGCTCGACGACGCTGTCGAGATATTCGGCTGTCTCGAACAACTTCGCCCAGGCATCTGCTTTCTCGCAGATGTTGTGTAAGTCGTAGCCGTACATGGTTTTCCCTTTCGGTTGGGTTGGTGCCGCCGGTCATGCGGCGAGCAGCGCGGAGGCGTCTGCGAGGGCGTTCTCGGCGTTGGCGAGGTGGCCGCTTCGGACGCGGCCGTGCGGAGCCTGTTCGCGTGCGCGAGTTCCGCTGTGGCCCAGGTCGCCAGGCGACGAACCTGCTCGTTGCGCTCTTCCTCACTCAACTGACGGGGGGTGGTTTCCTCGAGGTTGATGATTGCGGTGCTCATGTCGATGTTCCTTTGCTGGACGAGTGTGCAGTCGGCTAGTTGGTGGGCGTTGCTGCCGCGTCGATGTCTGCCTCGGTGTGTCCGGCTTCGCGGGCTGCGGCACGAGCTGCGGCGAAGGCGTCGACCAGGGCGGTGATGTCGGTGAACCCTTCGCGGTGGGGGTCTCGGTGCTCATCGGTTTTCCTTTGCTCGAGGTTGGTAGGTGGCTGTCGTCTACTCGGCGTTGACGCACTGTGCGACGTCGTTGTGCATGCGAGGGCAGGAGTAGTCACCGCACCCGCAACTGAGTCCGGCGTAGTGGATGGTTGCCGCGCTGTAGTCGTCGCCCTCGGCGTAGTCGTCGCTCATCGGTGACCTTTCGTTCGTGGCTGGGGACCAATCCCGTGCCCGCCAATTTTTTTGCCCTTCTGGCATAGGAGAGTTGGGCCGGCATTAGGGGGCCGGAGTGCAACTGGTGAGCGGAAGAGTTTTTCTGCGAGCCTGCGAGTACGGGTTGAAAAAGTCTTTCGAGCCGAAGGCCGGAGCGAAGCGGAGTCAGCGGTTGCGCGCAGGTCACCGCCGGTCAAAATCGGAAGGCCAGAAGGGGAAACAAATAAGACGCTTTTCCAGAACGGAGCGAAGCGAAGTTCATTTCGGGGGACACCGAAGGTGGCCGGCCGCCGGGCAGGCGTCGCCCTTCCGCCGACCGCATGGTCTTCGGTACGGTACGTCGTCTCCGCGGGCGTGTATTCGACGTAGCGTGGCGGCATGTCAGCTATCACGATTTACACTGTCGGGCACTCGACGCACTCGATCGACGAGTTCATCGATCTCTTGCAGACGCACGGGGTCAAGAAGTTGATCGACGTGCGTACTATCGCCAAGTCCCGGCACAATCCGCAGTTCGGTGAGGCTGCTTTGGCGGCGAGCGTGCGCGCGCGCAAGATCACGTACCGCCGTATGACGGCATTGGGCGGTTTACGTCATGTACGCAAGGACAGCGTCAACGGCGCCTGGCGGAACGCGTCGTTCCAGGGGTATGCGGACTACATGCAGACGGAAGAGTTCGCCGACGCGATCGACCTGCTCGTGAAGCGAGGTCACAACAGTGATGCAGCGATCATGTGTGCGGAAGCTGTGCCGTGGCGATGCCATCGTTCGATGATCGGTGATGCGCTCGTGGTTCGCGGGGTCGTCGTGCTCGACATCATGACCAAGAAGTCGGCACCTCCGCATACGCTCACCTCGTTCGCGCGCGTTGACGGGTCGCGGGTGAGTTACCCGGCCTCGTCGGAGACGTCGCCTTGAGCGCACTGGGCTGGGTGGGAGCGGACTGACGCGCGTCTGGTGGTGTTGAAGTGAGCCGAAATGTTGTCCGCAGACACAGGAAATCAGCTACTCGACGGCATGATCCGTTGTTGGTGCTCACGCCCTCGATCCGACCAAATCCCTGCGCAGTCACGAACATATGCGGTCATTCGCTATCGCATCGATCGGTGGTACAGGGGGTTCCTTGTCGACTCTCGCGGCAAGGTCGAACAGGCACTTCAGTCGATCACGGAGTACCGATACACATCTCCTCACTGGCGCGTGCACACTTTCTGGACATGCCTCACCACCGGTGTGGGTTAATGCAACCCTGTCTGCAATGCGGAAGACGCCGTGTGCACAATGGATGAATGCCACGTTCAAGCCCCCTTTCCGCTTGGAAGTCTCTTCGCGAGGGTAACGAGCGATTTGTCAACGACGTGTCCATCCATCCGAGCCAGGGAGTCGTCGACCGCGCGAAGCTGGTCAACGAACAACATCCGACCGCTGTCCTGTTCGGTTGCGGTGATTCGCGCGTAGCCGCGGAGATCATCTTCGATCAGGGTCTCGGCGACATGTTCGTCGTCCGCACCGCAGGTCATGTGCTCGACGATTCGGTGCTCGGTTCGATCGAATACGCCATAGAGGTGCTCGACGTGCCGCTTATCGTCGTCCTCGGCCACGACAGTTGCGGCGCAGTGAAAGCCACTCTCGATGCCTTGGACGAGAATGCGGTGCCCGACGGTTTCATTCGTAGTGTGATCGAGCGCGTCGCTCCCTCGATCCTGATGGGCCGCCGCGAGGGATTGTCGACGGTCGATGAACTCGAAGGTCGTCATGTGGTGGAAACAGGGTCGTTGATTATGCAGAGGTCGCGCATCATTGCGGAGAAAGTGGACAAAGGTGCCTGCGCGATCGTCGGCGTCACCTACACGTTGTCCGACGGGCATATGCGTCTTCGAGGCATGGTTGGAGACATAGGGGAAACCGTGCCAAATACTGGGGGACTCGACGCCCCCGCTGCCCGCTGACTGAGGAATCTGTCAGCCTGGCCTACCGGCGCGGCTTCGAGCCTTCCACCCGGATTTCGGTGGTTTCCCGGTAAGGCGACGACCTCGAATGCGTCCGATAACGAGGTCACTTCTATGCTTGCCTCGACCCCGGAGAAGGGGAAATATGCCGGAACCATTGGCTGAGTTGCTCAGGGAGATCCGAGGGTGCACGCTCTGCGCGGACCACCTGCCGTGCGGACCGCGTCCCGTATTGCAAGCCGGTCCATCGGCTCGGCTGCGTGTGGTCGGCCAGGCGCCCGGCCGCAAAGTTCATACGACGGGTGTTCCCTGGGACGATCCTTCAGGTGACCGTCTGCGCACGTGGCTCGGTCTGACGCCCACACAGTTCTACGATCCGGACAAGGTAGCCGTCATGTCGATGGGCTTTTGCTATCCAGGCAAAGCCAGGTCGGGCGATAAACCACCGAGATTCGAATGTGCACCTCATTGGCATGGGGCACTGAACGATCGTTTGCTCGACGTCCGGCTCACGGTGTTGGTCGGTCAGTATGCGCAGGCACATTATCTACGTGGTCGGTGCATGCCGACGCTGACCGAGACCGTGAAAGCAGCGAAGGATTACCTGCCGTTGGGGTATCTTCCCCTCCCACATCCTTCTCCGCGCAACCAGCCGTGGCTTGCCAAGAACCTGTGGTTCGAGGAGGACGTGTTGCCGATCGTCCAGACCGCAGTTCGTTCGCTCGCCCTGTGAAAGTTCTTGTTGTCTCCACGTAGAGGTTCAGCGCGAAGCGCGAACACAACGTGTTCGACGTTGTCAGTTGACCCTCCACATCATCGAACCGATACCGAGCTGGCCGCCCGGTCACTGAGCTCTCCCCGTTCACACGCCGCGTCGGCGCTACACGCTCTCGCGCCTTACACTTTGTCCCCGGGTGTGTCGTCAACCGCCAGTCCACCTGAGAGCACGCCGAGACCGCGCAGCGGGTGGCCGTGTCTCATCAGACATACCAGACTTAAGACATGGCCTCAGAAGCAAATACGAGGGCGAAGATGACTTAATCGCATGGAGGACATGATATTTGGTCGAAGGTGATTGCAGGAGGTTCTTGCCATCGTTTGAGGTGGATCATCCGTCCCACAGCGCGTGTACGAGGTCGACCCGATCGCCGTGCATGGGTGTTCCTTCGCCGCGCAGTAGGACGAGAGCGTTGTTGCCGTGACAGGTAGCGGGAGTGCCGTTGGCGTAGACCACTCGGTGCCACTGTGTTTCGTCTGCCCAGTGGGTCATGACCCGGCCGACTAGGCGAGGATGCGCGTCGACGGTGTCAGCGATCAGTCCGTATGTCATCACTCGGCCCGGGGGGATACGGTCGATGATGTCGAGGACGCGGCGAGCGAACGGAGGGGGTCCTTCTTCGGATATTGCGTTCGACAACTCAGACATTGAAATACTTTGCTTCCGGGTGGTGCAGGACAAAAGCGTCCGTGGACTGCTCAGGATGCAGCTGCAGTTCCTCGGACAATTCGACGCCGATTCGTTCGGGTTCGAGCAACGCCACCAACTTGGCTCGATCCTCGAGATCCGGGCACGCGCCGTATCCGAACGAGTAACGAGCGCCGCGGTACTCGAGATCGAAGTAGCCGGCAACCTCGGTGGGATCCTGCTCCGCGACGGTGTGACCCTCGGGAAGCACTAGCTCTTCACGGACGCGTCGATGCCAGTACTCGGCCAGAGATTCCGTGAGCTGGACACCGATTCCGTGAACCTCGAGGTAATCGCGGTACGAGTTCGACGCGAACAATTCGTTTGCGAAGTCCGCGATCGGCTGACCCATCGTCACCAACTGGAACGGGAGTACGTCCACCTGGCCGGTCGCTTCTGCTTCCTTACGCGAGCGCACGAAGTCAGCGATGCACAGGAAACGGTCGCGGTGTTGGCGCGGGTAGGTGAATCGGAACCTTTCGGGTGCATCCGGTTTCGGTTCGGTGAGCACGATGACGTCGTCGCCCTCCGAGATCGCCGGGAAGTAGCCGTACACAACCGCGGCGTGCGCGAGGATGCCCTCGGACGTCAGCCGATCGAGCCAGTACCGGAGCCGCGGACGGCCTTCCGACTCGACCAGTTCCTCGTACGTCGGACCGTCGCCCTTGCGCTGACCGCGAAGGCCCCACTGGCCGAGGAAGAGAGCGCGCTCGTCGAGCAGCCCCGAGTACTCGGACAGAGAGATTCCCTTGACGATGCGCGAGCCCCAGAACGGCGGTGTCGGCACCGCGATGTCGGTAGCGACATCGGAACGCTCCGGCAGGACGACGGGAACCGCTGCAGCTTTACGCTTTTCGGCGATGCGCTTGGAACGCTCGTGACGAGCCTTACGCTCGGCAGCCTTCTCGCGAGCAGCGATGGCCTCCGGGCTGTCCGGCGCCGGGCCGCCGCCGCGCTTGGTCGTCATGATCTGGTCCATCAAGTTCAGACCCTCGAAAGCGTCGCGGGCATAGCTGACGTCGCCCTCGTACACCTCCTGCAGATCGTTCTCGACGTACGAACGCGTCAGCGCGGCACCACCCAGCAAAACCGGGAACTGTTCCGAGACACCGCGAGAGTTCAGTTCCTTGAGGTTGTCCTTCATGACCACTGTCGACTTCACGAGCAGTCCGGACATGCCGATGACATCGGCCTTGTGCTCGATCGCAGCATCGAGAATGGTCGCGATGGGCTGCTTGATGCCGAGGTTCACGACGTCGTAACCGTTGTTACTCAAGATGATGTCGACAAGGTTCTTGCCGATATCGTGGACGTCGCCCTTGACCGTCGCAATGACGAGGCGACCCTTGCCGTCGTCGTCCGTCGCTTCCATGTGCGGCTCGAGGAACGCAACTGCTGCCTTCATGACCTCGGCGGACTGCAGAACGAACGGCAACTGCATCTGTCCGGAACCGAACAGTTCACCGACGGTCTTCATGCCCGAAAGCAGTGTCTCGTTGATGATTTCGATCGGGGACTTGACCGTCATCGCTTCGGTGAGATCGTCGTCGAGGCCGTTGCGCTCGCCGTCGACGATACGACGCTCGAGCCGGTCGAACAACGGAAGTCCGGCGAGTTCCTGCGCACGTGACTCGCGCGCCGACGCAGCCGAGACACCCTCGAACAGAGCCATCAGCTTCTGCAGCGGGTCGTAGCCCTCGCTACGACGGTCGTAGACCAGGTCGAGTGCGGTTTCACGCTGCTCGTCCGGAATTCGCGCCATCGGCAGAATCTTGGACGCGTGAACGATCGCCGTGTCCAGACCGGCCTCGGTGCACTCGTGCAGGAACACCGAGTTGAGGACCTGCCGTGCCGCCGGGTTCAAACCGAACGAAATGTTCGAGATACCCAGGGTGAAGTGCAGTTCCGGGTACGCAGCCTTGAGCTGACGGATCGCTTCGATGGTCTCGATGCCGTCGCGTCGCACCTCTTCCTGACCGGTGGAGATGGGGAAGGTCAAGGCGTCGACGATGATGTCGGACTCGGCGAGTCCCCAGTTTCCCTTGATGTCCTCGATCAGACGCTTGGCGATGGCGACCTTGGTCTCGGCTGTGCGAGCCTGGCCCTCTTCGTCGATGGTCAGGGCGACGACTGCCGCGCCGTGCTCCTTGACCAACGTCATGATCTTGTGAAAACGCGATTCGGGGCCGGCGCCGTCCTCGTAGTTGACGGAGTTGACAGCGCAGCGGCCACCGAGGTGTTCGAGACCGGCCTGCAACACGGCAGGCTCGGTGGAGTCGAGCATGATCGGCAGCGTCGAGGACGTCGCCAGACGGCTGGCCAGTTCCGACATGTCGGCGGCACCGTCGCGGCCCACGTAGTCGACGTTGAGGTCGAGCATGTGTGCGCCGTCGCGGGTCTGGTCCTTGGCGATGTCCAGGCACTTCTGGTAGTCCGCGGAGAGCATTGCCTCGCGGAAAGCCTTGGAGCCGTTGGAGTTCGTGCGTTCACCGATCATCAGGATGCTGGCGTCCTGCTCGAACGGCACCGCCGAGTACAGCGAAGAGGTACTCGGCTCGTGGATCGGGGTGCGCTGGGCCTTCTCGACCTGACGGACCGCGTCGGCGACCGCGCTGATGTGCTCGGGTGTCGTACCGCAGCAGCCGCCTACGAGGCCGAGTCCGAACTCGGAAACGAAACCACTGAGGGCTTCGGCCAATTCGTCGGCGGTCAGCGGGTACTCGGCGCCCTTGGGGCCGAGCTGCGGCAGACCTGCATTGGGCATGACCGACACCGGCAGCGTCGAGTACTTGGACAGGTGCCGGAGATGTTCGCTCATCTCGGCCGGCCCGGTGGCACAGTTCAGGCCGATCATGTCGATACCGAGTGGCTCGAGTGCCGTCAGCGCCGCACCGATCTCACTGCCCAGGAGCATCGTTCCAGTTGTCTCTACCGTCACGTGCGTGATGATCGGCAACCGCAGTCCGAGTTGCTCCATCGCGCGCTGACTGCCGAGAATGGCAGCCTTCACCTGAAGCAGGTCCTGGCAGGTTTCGACGAGGATGGCGTCGGCGCCACCGTCGATCATGCCGAGCGCAGCTTCGGTGTACGCGTCACGAAGGACTGCGTACGGTGCGTGTCCGAGGCTGGGGAGCTTGGTTCCCGGTCCCATCGAGCCGAGTACGAATCGGGCCATGCCGTCGCGGCCTGGTCCCATCTCGTCCGCTACTTCACGGGCGAGAGCAGTGCCTTTTTCCGCGAGTTCGCGGATCCGGTGAGAGATGTCGTAGTCGGCGAGGTTGGGCAGGTTGCAACCGAAGGTGTTGGTCTCGACGGCATCGGCACCAGCGGCGAAGTACGCACGGTGGATGTCTTTGAGCACGTCGGGACGGGTGTCGTTGAGGATCTCATTGCACCCCTCGAGGCCGAGGAAGTCGTCCAGGGTGAGGTCCGCGGCCTGCAACATGGTGCCCATCGCTCCGTCGCCGATGACAACGCGCTGTTTCAGCGCATCAAGCAGGGCAGAGTTCAACAGGCCAGACAAGCCGCCGACAGCGGACTCCGAGGAATCAACGGTGTTCGGATCTTTGGTCTCGAAACGGTTCAATGCATTTACCTAACAGGACGATTGCCATCGACACGTAGAAGGACCGCGAACCGTGCCCGTGGACGATGCGGGGCACAGCTCGCGACTGGAGCATTGTCGATGACGAAGCGGAGTAAGAAATGACGGTCAGATCAGTGGCCGTGAAGACCGGGTCGATACTTCAGATTGCTTTAGCGACCGTCAGTAGTACGCACGAGGCCTCCAGCGCTTCGAGAGAATGCCGAGCATTCGGGACGATCAACAGATCGCCGGATGATCCCTCCCAAGCATTCTCGGCTGCGCACAGGCGTACCCGGCCGGTGAGGACATAGACGGTCGCTTCCCCAGGGTTCTCGTGCTCGTCGAGTTTTTGGCCCTCTGCCAGCGCGATGACGGTTTGCCGCAGGACGTGTTCATGGCCGCCGTACACGGTACGAGCGCTACGGCCGCTCTTCGAGTTTTCCGCCCTGTCGGCGAGTTGGCGAGCTAGCGCTGTCAAGGACATCTTTTCCACGATGTTCGCTTTCTTTGCGTTTATGCGGTGCTGGCCAGGGATTTCAATCGTTCTCGACTGGTCCGGCCATGAGGAGGTTCCTCAGTTGGTTCATGGGCATTTCAAGGGGCGTTGAATCAGGGCTGCTGTGGTGGGGGTGGGGGGTGATCTCGTGTGGTGAGGAACTTGGCGGGGTCACTGCCGGCACGGGCACCGCTGCTGAGCCATCGGGCGAATCCCCTTGGATCGCGACGTTCGATTTCGTCGAGGTAAGCCGCGCGGGTACGCGCGAGGTGCAGCGCGTCCGTCGTCGAGGGCGATGTCGAGGGACCGTCCTGCAGCGCGGGCAAGCTCATGCGCCAACATCGGCACAGGGCTTCGTCCGAGAGTTGGCTGCAGTCCGGCAACGGAAGAAGCGGCACATCGACGGTGCTGGTGCGTATCAGGGGACTTTTCGGCAAGCACAGGAGTGCCTGTGTGAACTCGACTCTGCCGCCAATGTAGCGATGCACCGGAGCCGAGGTGATGGCCATCAGCAGTATCAACGGTAAGGCAGCAGCGCCGGCGAGCGTGATCAACCCGATGACAGTGACCACGACTGCCGCCCACGTAGCGCCGTCTCGTAGCGCAATCGTCAGGAGAGTTCGCGGTGGTGGGGTAGTACGAAGCGTGATCGGTCGCAACCAGGGTGAACCCCCTCCGATCAACACTGCGGCAATCACCGCCGATACCAGAATGTCGGTAGGGACGGTGATGGCTGCGGCGATCCCCCCTGAAGCGGCCAGGATGACCGCGGTAATCCACCAGATCAAGCGATAGATGCTCATGGGGTGTAATCCGTTGTAGTGAGGAAGTTTCCGGCTGTTCATTTCTCGATGCGGTCCGCCGAAACGACGAATATGTTCGATCGCGCGAGCACATCAGCGGTCCCACAAAACATGGGGGAGGGGAATGTGACTGTGCGACAGGAACATTGATATGCGCCGTTTGTACGGTTCTATGTGTCATTGCTGCTCCAGTTGCGCGAGGCACGTATGCGGGGTGTCCCAGGGGGTGAGCGTGCTTTCGATCTGGCGTGCGCCGAGTCGTGTCAGGACCCCGCGTATCAGACCGAGGTGCAAGGAGCAGACAACGCCGGGGTTTTGTCGGGCGACGCTTTCGAACGGGCAGGCGTGCAATCGGATACGCGTTTCGACATTCGAGGGCTCGAGTTCCGGATCGAACCCCATCTCCGCGAACAGGGTGGTGAGGACGATCGCCGTCTCTTCTGCGGATCGGCCGGCTCCGGAGGTTTCGCCGAGATCGTCCAGCGCCCACTGTCGACCTGCTGCCTCGGCGAGGTTTTCCGGATCACCGGAGTGGCGCGCGAAGTGCGCCGCCAAAACGTGGGCTAACTTTTCGTATCCGGAGGTGATCCCGACTCCTGATCCGAGCGGATTCTGTGCCCGGTAGAGCTGGCGTGGACGTCCTCGGGCGACGTTGTGCTCGGTCTCCTTCGCGATCAGACCGACCTCGATCAACGCGTTCAGATGGAACCGAACCGTGGTCACATGCAGATCGCACAAATCCGCCAGTTCGGCGGCGGTCATCGATTCCGCGCCGGCTCGCAAAGCGTCCAGCAGTTGGACTCGCCGCCGGGACGCCAGTACCGCATGAGTACCGGCGCGCGCAGAACCGGTTCCCTTTCGTATCGCCATACTGTAAGACTTTAGAGGAAAGATTTCCTCGAAAATAGGCGGTGTCCTGAGAGGACGCTCATGACGTACGTGATCGCTGCACCATGTATCGACGTGATGGACCGGGGGTGTGTCGAGGAATGCCCGGTGGACTGCATCTACGAAGGAGCGCGGTCGCTCTACATCCACCCGGACGAATGCATCGACTGCGGTGCGTGCGAACCGGTCTGCCCGGTCGAGGCCATCTCGTACGAATCCGACGTCCCCACCCGCTGGGAAGATTTCATCGATGACAATGCCCGCTTCTTCCACCGGCCACTGCCCGGTGCGGCCGAGGTAGTGGGGTCGCCGGGAGGATCCGCGAAGCTTGGTCGCGTAGGCGTCGATACGGAGCTGGTAGGCGGGTATTCGCACTCGAACCAATCGGATATCGGACCGCGATCCCCCGTGCGCAGTGAGGACGAATCATGACTCCTGTCGTGACAGAACTCGTTCCTTCGCGGCCCTACCCGAAACGCCGGGGGCTCAAGGGCACGTTCCTCTATTCCGCTGCCACTACGACCGATCCCAAACAGCTGGGCGTGATGTATCTGGTCACCTCCTTCGCCTTCTTCATGTTGGGCGGATTGATGGCCCTGCTGATCCGGACCGAACTCGCCGTCCCCGGTCTTCAGTTTCTCTCGAACGAGCAGTACAACCAGCTCTTCACCATGCACGGCACGATCATGTTGCTGCTCTATGCCACTCCGATCGTCTTCGGCTTCGCGAACTACATACTTCCCCTGCAGATCGGCGCACCGGATGTGGCGTTCCCGCGACTGAACGCGCTCAGCTACTGGCTGTACCTCTTCGGTGCGCTCATCACGGTATCCGGATTCCTCACCCCCGGAGGAGCCGCTGACTTCGGATGGACGGGATATACCCCGCTGACCAGTGCCCTGCATTCACCAGGTGTCGGTGGGGATCTGTGGATCATGGGCCTCGCACTGGCCGGCGTCGGGACCATCTTGGGTGGGGTCAACATGATCACCACCGTGATCTGTCTGCGTGCCCCCGGGATGACGATGTTTCGGATGCCCATCTTCACGTGGAATGTCTTCATCACCATGATTTTGGTGTTGTTGGCTTTTCCTATTCTCACGGCAGCGCTGATGGGACTGCTCGTGGACCGACACTTGGGTGGACATCTCTTCGATCCCGCCACCGGTGGTGCGATCCTGTGGCAGCATCTGTTCTGGTTCTTCGGACATCCCGAGGTGTACATCGTGGCGATACCGTTCTTCGGTATCGTTTCGGAGATCTTTCCGGTCTTCTCCCGCAAGCCGATCTTCGGCTATCTCGGACTTGTCTACGCGACGATCGCCATATCGGCACTTTCTGCTGCGGTGTGGGCTCATCACATGTTTGCCACGGGAGCCGTTCTGCTGCCGTTCTTCTCGATGATGAGTTTTCTCATCGCCGTACCGACCGGGGTGAAATTCTTCAACTGGATCGGAACGATGTGGAAGGGGCAATTGACCTTCGAATCGCCGATGCTGTTCTCGATCGGATTTCTGGTGACTTTCCTTTTCGGAGGTCTGTCCGGGGTGATATTGGCGAGCCCGCCGCTCGACTTCCACGTCACCGATTCGTATTTCCTCGTCGCGCACTTCCACTACGTCCTCTTCGGGACGATCGTCTTTGCCACGTACGCCGGGATCTATTTCTGGTTCCCGAAAATAACCGGACGATTCATGAACGAACGACTCGGCAGATGGCATTTCTGGACGACCTTCGTCGGTTTCCACACAACCTTTCTGGTGCAACATTGGCTCGGCGCCGAAGGCATGCCGCGCCGATACGCCGACTATCTGCCCTCGGACGGATTCACCACACTGAACTCGATCTCGACGATCGGATCGTTCGTTCTCGGAGCGTCACTGTTGCCGTTCGTGTGGAACGTGTTCACGTCCTACCGCTACGGCCAGGTGGTCACGGTCGACGATCCGTGGGGTTACGGAAATTCGCTCGAATGGGCGACAAGTTGTCCGCCACCGCGGCACAACTTCACCGAACTGCCTCGAATCCGCTCCGAACGTCCCGCGTTCGAACTGCATTACCCGCACATGGCCGCGCGGATACGAGCGGAGGAACATGCAGGCAGAAGAAAAATGGTCGCCTCCGTGGCAGTGAGCGAATCGAACTCGCCCCCGTCCGGTGAGGTCGATGGCCTATGACCGAAGCGGCACGCTACGCGCAATTGATTTTGCCGGTCTTCTGGCTCGGGATGGTGGCCGCGATCTCGTTCCTGGAAGCACCGATCAAGTTTCGGGCGCCAGGAGTGAGCGTGGCCATCGGGCTCGGGATCGGCCGGAGGGTCTTCACCGCACTGAACGCTGTGGAGTTGGTTCTGGCATTGATATTGGCGGCATCCTGTGTGGTCGCGAAACCTGACACACCCGCGTTGACGTTCTTCGTGTTCGCTGCGTTGGTGCTCGTTGTTCAGGTTGCGGTGATCCGGCCGCTCCTGGGTAGACGCTCCGACCGAATCCTTGCCGGAGAAGACCTACCACGTTCGAGGACACACTTGGTGTACATCGCATTCGAGTTGGTGAAGGTCGTGTTGTTGATCAGTGTGATCATTTCCCTGTTCGGGGTGTTCTCCGCCTGTCTTCACTGACACCCGACCACGTCGATGAAAGGTTTCCGATGAGCGAATGCATTTTTCACATAGCCCTTGCTGATGACTGGGAGGGTGCTCAACGATTCGGAGAATATGAAGGATCAACCCGCGCAACGACTCTCGATCAAGCCGGCTTCGTCCATGCTGCCACAGCTGCGGATCTCGAGTATGTCCTCGCGACAGTGTACGGAGACCTCCGACTTCCACTGGTAGTGGTAGTTGTCGATCAGGATGCTCTCCTTGCTGCGGGGGTCTCGATCAGGTGGGACGAGCGCAACCCATCGCCTCCTGGTGCAGACACGCGGGTTCCCCGGATCTTGGGAGCAATACCGCTGAATCCGGACATCGTCCTCGATGTTCTCCCGATCGAGGACGTCGGCGGGGAATGGATCGTTCCCGATGTGTCCGCATATACGCTCCGAGATACGACGCAGTAGCCGACAAAACCTAGGTAAACCGACCTTCGGCCAACAGTGGTGAGCAGGGTCAGGTGATCGAACAATTTTTGCACGCCAGTTACCTAGCCTGTGTCACTTACAGCGTTTGGATGTAACCGATGGTCGACTCCACCGATCCGCCGACACCGCCGAGAGCGGACCCCAATGCCGCGCGGGCTCCTTCTGTAGCGCACAGCTTCCGTACACAATTGACCCCAGGTGCGGACGTCGTCGACCCCGTCACGTGGGCGGGTTCGGTGCCGTACGCCACCGGCATCGCACCTCGTATGCGCATCGGCCACAGCAAGTGGTTCAACCTGCTCTGGCTGCTCCCTATCGGATTCGTCGTCCTGATCGCGGCGGTGGCAGCGGCACAGCACTTGCGTGGGTTGCCGCCGGTGCAGGTGTTCATCGAGCAGCACCCCGGAGTCAGCGAGGTCAGCCCAGGGGAAACGTCTACCCTTCCTGCATGGTTGGGTGCGCAGCATTTTCTCAATCTGTTTCTGATGGTCTTCATCATCCGGTCGGGAGTGCAGATCCTCACCGACCACCCTCGGCTGTACTGGACTCGGCACAGCACTCCTGGTCGGGAATGGTTCCGTATCCAGAAACCTGTTCCTGTCGATCCCTTGTGGACCGCGAAGAAGGACTCGATCAGCTTGCCCGGGCAAGTGGGTTTACCAGGAATCCGGCACTCGATCGGTCTGGCCCGGTGGTGGCATCTCGGAACTAACACGCTGTGGCTGCTCAACGGTCTGATCTTCTACGTGTTGCTGTTCGCGACCGGACAATGGCGGCATGTGATTCCGGCCAGCTGGGACGTCTTCCCCAACGCCATATCTGTACTTCTGCACTTCTGCAATACCTTTCGCTCGACTGGCCGACCGAAGACCACTGGGTGGCGTACAACGGACTTCAACTGCTCTCCTACTTCATCACTGTCTTCGTCGCCGCGCCGGTCGCGATCATCACCGGTCTGGGTATGTCGCCGGCGTTGTCCACCCGTTTCAGGCGGGTCAGCAAGGTACTGAGCATTCAAACTGCCCGCTCGCTGCATTTCCTCGTGCTGATCTGGTTCCTGGCGTTCATCGTGATCCACGTGGCGATGGTCTTCACCACCGGACTGCTGCGCAACGTCAATCACATGTACGCGTCGAGGAATGACGACAGCTGGATCGGCTTCACGATCTTCGCGGCTTCGATGGTCATCGTTGCTGTCGGATGGGTTGCAGCAACCCCGTTCACGCTGCGTCATCCACGAATGGTTCAGCGAGTGGGTTTCGCACTCATCGGACCAGCGCAGCGATTGTTCGAGCATGTCGACTCGAAGCCTGGTGAATACACGGAGAAGGACATCTCCCCGTACTTTTGGCACAACGGGCAATACCCTGACTCAGAGGAATACAGATCCCTTTTGACCAACGACTTCGCCGACTACCGGTTGCGGATCAACGGACTGGTCGAGCATCCGGTGGAATTGGACCTGACTGAGCTTCGCGCGTTACCACTCCAGGAGCAGATCACGCAGCACTTTTGCATCCAAGGTTGGTCGGGAGTGGCCAAATGGGGCGGGGTGTCGATGCAGACAATCATGGACCTCGTACACCCGAAACCGGGCGCGAAGTGGGTGGTGTTCTATTCACTCGGCGACGGCCCGGACGGGGGTACCTACTACGACGCGCACCCGATCGAACAGATGGGATACCACTTGACGATGCTTGCCTACGACATGAACGATGCCCCCCTTGCCGTTCGGTCATGGTGCGCCGTTGCGACTCCGCAACGAGACGCAACTCGGTTTCAAGCAGGTCAAGTGGCTCAAGGGTGTGGAGTTCGTCGCAGACTATTCCGACGTCGGTGGCGGCTTCGGCGGGTACAACGAGGATCATGAGTTCTTCGGGTACCGGCAGTCCTTGTAAACCTTTCCTGAAGACGACTGCTGTGATGTGAGATATTCGTCGGCCGCAAAGGTCGATCAACGGACAACGCGAACACGGCACCCGGAAAAGGAACAATGTGACAAGCGAAAGATCCGCCGGTAGCGCTCGCTGCCGCCGAGGGCGGAACTGCGCGCTTCGGAGGGTACGAGGACCAACTCGGGCCGATGTTCGACCAGACCGGTTTCATCGCTGCTGTCACTGCCGAGCGCCTTCGCGAGGTGGATATCCGGGCTTGTGGTGCCCTCAATTTTCCTTTGTTAGTGCGTTTCCATCGAATCCGGGCATCGGCCTCGATTCCAGCGCCTCTGAAAATGGCACTGCCATCTGACGTCTCCGCGAACTTTCTCGTAGACGCGGTAGTGCAAGTGCCACAAGATCTTCGGTAGGAGAACGTGACGGACCGAACCGTGAAGCATGGGGCCGATGCCCACCCGTGCGATCTCGGGCTCGACTGTTGGTAAGTCGCCCGACGCAAAAGTGTACGACGGTCTTCGGCTGCGGACCGATTCCGGATCGAGTCCCACAGCCGTTGCACCGTTGACAGTTGCCGTTGGGGTGCGTCGATAGCTTGGGGTTAGCGATTATCCGGATTGTACTGTTACGGTGAGTTACTTGAAAGTTGTTCGTTCTTCATGAGGTCGGGGCCGAATGGAGCTCCATCTGCAATGAAACTATGTCGCACAGTGCATTTCCGGAACGAAAGTCCCTGTACATCATTTGTTCGTCGTTGCGTTCGACGCATCGAGCCGTCTCACCGAGATCCGATCGACGCTTGCGGGATCATTGCAGCATCGATCCGCGTTGCCGGTATCAGCGTCAAGACGGTGACGCCATGACGAACACGTGTCGGCGCGAAGCCGCATTACTCGCCGTGTTTCTGGCCCAATTCGAACCCGTAGCCGAGGGGCAGAAGCCGACCGTCACTCGCCTCACCGCACGTGAGATCGTCCAGTGGAGAGAGGACTACGCGCAAGCGTTGCGATGGTCAGCTGCAACGAGTTTCAGCGCGAACGACGTCGTCGCCATCAAGGAAATGCGGCGACGGTACGGTTTTACCTCCGCCCTCTGAGAGTGCACTACGGGACGATGTGCTCGGTTCGACCTTTCGTCAACAAACCCGTTTTGCACGATCGGTGCCGTTTCACAGCGTTCTCGACCATGTCGACGTGGTGCGTTGGGCCTTCGTTTGAGATCCCCCTCACATAAATAGTCATCCGAGATGCGAATTATGTAGGTTCGGGTCATGCAACTGACGCAGTTCACCGATCTGGGATTGCGCGTCGTCATGCGGTTGGCCGTACTCGACGCCGATGCTTCCCCCAGTACCCGGGTAATTGCGGAGCAGCTCAACGTGTCGTATTCCCATGCCACCAAGGTGGTTACACAGCTCGGCGAGTTGGGCATCGTCACAACCAGGCGCGGGCGCGGTGGTGGGCTTTCCATCACCGAACTCGGCCGCACCGCCACCATCGGCTGGCTGGCCCGACGCCTCG
>Ga0209320_10000546_pt1 | contig 19293 bp, 15 predicted proteins | sample Rifsed13ft4_FD_184008 | JGI IMG/M metagenome (GOLD analysis project Ga0209320, IMG submission 184008) | Soil microbial communities from Rifle, Colorado, USA - sediment 13ft 4 (version 2) | ecosystem: Environmental > Terrestrial > Deep subsurface > Rock core/Sediment | place: Rifle, Colorado... | reverse complement strand
AACCGGTGCGTGGAGGCGTGTCCGACGGGCGCGCTGTCCGGCGGGGGGATGGTCGACAAGAAGAAATGCGGCGAAATGATCTTTTCCGGCGGGTACCGGGCCTGGCGGAAATTCCTCCTCGACCTGATCGAGGCCCCGCCGGAGAAACGGAGGGAGATGACCGCCAGCCAGATCTCCCTCGAGCTCTGGCAGAACTTCATGACGGGGAACTACTACTACTGCTTCGCCTGCCAGGCGGCCTGCCCGGTGGGGAGGGTTTCGCGTGCCTGAGCGAAGGGAGATTCCCGGGACCGTCCTCGACTCCCTGGCGAGCGGGGTCATCGCGATCGACCGGGCGGGGGACATCGTCGTCTTCAATTCCGCCGCCTCACGCCTCCTCGGGTATCCGAAGGAGGAGGCGCTGGGGAAGAACCTCCTGGCGATCGTCCCGAACGCCGGGCTGGTCAACGTGCTGCGCACGGGGAAGCCCGAGGTCGGGCGGCCCCAGACGATCGGCACCCGCACCGTATTGACCAACCGCTCCCCCATCTTCCGGGACGGCGAACTGATCGGCGCCGCCTCGATCTTCCAGGACATCACGGAGATGGAAAAGGTCTCCCGGGAGCTCGACTCGACGAAGACCATCGTCCGGACGCTGGAGGAGGTGCTGGCGGGAGCGGGCGAGTGGATGGTGGTGGTGGACGCCGCGGGGGTGATCACCATGATCAGCGAGGCGTACGCCGGGTTCAACGGGGTGACCGTCCCGGACGCCATCGGCAGGCACGTGACCGAGGTCATCGAGAACACCCGGATGCACATCGTCGCCCGCACGGGCGTCGCGGAGATGGGGGAGACCCAGAAGATCAAAAGGAGGGACGTGATCGTCAACCGGATCCCGCTCAAGGAGGGGGACCGGATCGTCGGGGCGTACGGCCGGGTGGTATTCAAGGACGTGGAGCAGCTCCGGGAACTGGCGGGGAAGCTCCACCTGCTCGAGTCGAAGGTCCGATACTACGAGCAGGAGCTCACCCACCTGCGGGGCGCCAAATACACCTTTGCGAACATCGTCGGCAAAGGGGCCGCGATCACGGCGGCCAAGGAGGAGGCGCTGCGCGCCTCGCGGAAGGACTCGACCGTCCTCCTCCGGGGCGAGACCGGGACGGGGAAGGAGCTTTTCGCGCACGCGATCCACGCATCGGGCCCCCGCAACAGCGGCCCGTTCATCAAGCTCAACTGCGCGGCCGTTCCCGCGGAGCTCCTCGAGTCGGAGCTGTTCGGCTACGAGGAGGGGGCCTTCACCGGCGCGAAGAAGGGGGGGAAGCCCGGGAAGTTCGAAATGGCGAACGGGGGGACCCTTTTTCTCGACGAGATCGGGGACATGCCGTCCGCGATGCAGGCGAAGCTGTTGCGGGCCCTGCAGGAGAAGGAGGTGGAGCGGGTCGGTGGGACCGCCACGCGGCTGGTCGACATCCGGGTCGTCGCGGCGACCAGCCGAAACATCGAGGAACTCGTCGGGGAGGGGAAGTTCCGCGCGGACCTGTACTACCGGATCAACGTGATCCCGATCCGGATCCCCCCCCTGCGCGACCGGAGGGAGGACATCGGGGAGATCGCGGACCGGATCCTGGCGAAGCTTTCCTCGGAGGGCGGGGAGCCGAAGCGGGATCTTTCCCCGGAGCTTAAAAAGATCCTCCTTTCGTACGCCTGGCCGGGCAACGTGCGGGAACTGCACAACGTCCTCGAACACGCCGTGGCGATGTCCCGCGACTCCCTTCTTCTTCCGGAGCACCTGCCCGCGTCCCTTCTCCGCGCCGTCGCCGCAGGCGAGAAGAAGGGAATCCCGGGGTCGCTGGCCTCGGTGAAGGCGGAAGCCGAGCGCGGCGCGATCATGGCGGCGCTCAAGGCGGCGAACGGGAACAAATCCCGCGCTGCCTCCCTTCTGTGCATCCACCGCGTAAAATTGTACGAGAAGATGAAGCGGTACGGCATCTTCTCATCGCCGGGGTGAAGGCCCCCACCCGAATCGGTTTTCATTTTCTCCGTGTACCTATTTCGGTATATGAACCATTTTTGGTACATCTGCTTCAACGCTTCCTTTCACAACGGGATTTGCTGCAGGGGCCCCACAGGACAGCCATGAGGGTACCTTTTAAGTTACAATGCGGCTTTGGATCCATCTCCTAGGAGTAATGGAAAAAAGTAAGCCCGTTCTTAATGTTCAGTTGTTTTCATCCCCATGGGCCAACGGGCCTTGCGGGAGGTATCGCCCTTGCACAAAGGACAGTCACGCCAAGGAAAATGCCGGGGACACTGATGTTCGAGGTAGGCCAGTCTGCGGAAATGACCAAGGTCATCACCGAGGAAGACGTCTTTCTGTTCGCGGGCATCACCGGCGACCGGAACCCGGTCCACATCTCGAAGGAGTTCGCGGCGAAGACACGGTTCGGGGAACGGATCGCCCACGGGATCCTGACGGCGGGGCTCATCTCTGCGGTGTTCGGGATGAAGCTCCCGGGGCCCGGGAGCCTGTACGTGTCCCAGACGCTCTCCTTTCTCGGTCCAGTAAAGATCGGGGACGAGATCACGGCCCGTGCGGAAGTCATCGAGGTGATCTCCGATAAGCGGCTAAAGTTCAAGACGCAGTGCATCAACCAGCGGAAGGAAGTGGTGCTCGAAGGCGAGGCGATTATCGTACCCCCGCGACCGGTGCGGGAAAAACAAGGGAACCCTTGACGAAAAAAGGAGGGGAAGAGATGAGAAAGACGGTGTTGATGCTGGGGATGGCTCTTCTGTTCGCGTCGACGGGGCTTGCCGCGGACACGATCAAGCTGGGGGGGATGCTTCCCCTTTCGGGAAGGGCGGCGGACCTCGGGATCGCCTGCAAGCAGGGGGCGGAGCTTGCGGTGAAGGAGATCAACGCGAAGGGGGGCGTCCTCGGGAAGAAGTTCGAACTGCTCATGGCGGACTCCAAGGCCAACGTGCAGGAACTTTCTTCCCTGTCCAACCGGTACATCCAGAAGGACGGGGTGAACTTCCTCTTCGGCGTGGTCAGTTCCGCGGGGGCCTTGACCGTCGGCGAGATCGCAAAGCGGGAGAAGGTGATTTTCATGGACACGGTCGCCTCCACCGACACGTTCACCAAGGAGAAGTGGAACCGGTACTCCTTCCGTGCAGGCACCTGCAACTCCCAGGAGGCCAACTCCCTGGCGCTCTACGCGGCCAAGAAGTACCCGAAGCTCACCAAATTCTACAACCTTGGCCCCGACTACGAATACGGCCGGACGATGTGGGAGCTGTTCAAGGCACGGACCGCCAAGGTCAACCCCAAGGCGGAGTTCATCGGGGAGCAGTGGCCCAAGCTCTTCATCCCGGACTATACGACGTACATCAACGCGATCCTCGCGGCGAAGCCCGACGCCGTGTTCTGCTCGCTGTGGGGCGGCGACCTCGTCGCGTTCATCAAGCAGGCCAAACCCTACGGGATCTTCGACAAGATGAAGTGGATCATCGCCACCGGCGGGGACATCACCGTCGCCAAGGCGCTGGGGACCGACATGCCCACGGGGCTGATCGTCGACCAGCGGTACTATTTCCACTGGCCGAACACCGAGCGGAACAAGGCATTCGTGAAGGCGTACCAGGCCGACTACAACGACTACCCGAGCGCCTGGGCGGCGGAAGGGTATGACGGTGTCACCTTCCTCGCCGAGGCGGTCAAAAAGGCCGGCTCGCTCGACACCGACAAGGTCATCGCGGCGCTCGAGGGGCTTTCGATCGACGCCCCGCGCGGTAAGGCCACGTTGCGCAAGGAGGACCACCAGCTCTCAAGCGATTTCATGGTAGGGGAGACGGTGTTCGACAAGGCGTATCCCTTCGCCATTGTCGGAAACACCGAAGTGTTCAAGGCCGAGGAAGTCCTCTACTCGATCGAGGAGTGGAAGAAGGCCCAGGAAGCGAACAAGTAATCCGGGACGGGATAAAGGGCCGTCCGCACAGGGCGGCCCGCATCCCTTTTTTTTACGCAGGAGCGGCATGACCGGCTTCCTGGACATCTCCTTCCTCACGGTGCAGGTCTTATCCGCCCTGCGGCTGGCGGCATTCCTGTTCCTCATATCGTCGGGCCTCACCCTGATCTTCGGGGTGCTCAACATCTTGAACTTCGCCCACGGTGCCCTGTATATGCTCGGGGCGTATTTCATGTTCTGGGTGACGTCGCAGGTAACGGGACCCGGCGGATTCTTCCTGGCGATGGCGATGGCGCCCCTCGGGGTCGCCCTCATCGGGATGATCTTGGAGATGGGTCTCCTGCGGCGCATCTACATCCAGGAAGAGATCTATCAGCTCCTGCTCACCTACGCCCTGGTGCTCATCATCGACGACCTGGCCAAGATCGTCTTCGGGGCGGAGTACAAGTCGATCCCCAAGCCGGCTTTTCTGGAGGGGGCGATCACCCTCTTCGGGGGGACGGTGCCGACGTACACGATCCTCGTCGTCGTGATCGCCCCGACCGTGGCGGCCCTCCTCTGGTACCTGCTGTACCGGACGAAGACCGGGAAGGTGATCCGGGCGACTTCCTCGGACCGGGAGATGGCCGACGCGCTCGGGATCAACATGAAGGCTCTCTTCACGCTGGTCTTCGCCTTCGGGGCGGTCCTGGCCGGGTTCGGGGGGGCGCTGGCGGGCCCCGCCCGCACGGTCTTCCCCGGGGTGGGAACCGAGGTCATCATCGAGTGCTTCGTCGTGGTCGTGATCGGGGGCCTGGGCAACCTCTGGGGGGCGCTTGTGGGGTCGCTGCTGATCGGCGCCCTGGAGACGGTGGGGATCATCGTCTTCCCCGAGTTCGAGATGGGGCTCATCTACCTCCTCATGGTGGCCGTCCTGGTGGTCCGCCCCTGGGGGCTGTTCGGAAAGCCCTTGAAGATCAAGGCGCTCTCGGAAAAGAACCTAAGCTTCGAATCCCAGGAGATCTCGCCGGTCCACTTCTCCTCCCGCCCCTGGCTCTGGGTCATCCCCGTGGCGCTCCTCCTCCTCGTCCCTGCGTTCGCGGGGAGGTTCTACCAGTACCTGCTGACGCAGATCTTCGTCGCGGCGCTTATGGCGGTCGCCTTCAACCTGCTTCTCGGCACGACGGGGCTGCTTTCCTTCGGGCAGGCGGCGTTCTTCGGGGTGGGGGCGTACACGGTGGGGCTGCTCCTCACGAAGACCGGCACCGGGACCATGCCCGCCCTCGGACTTTCGCTTTTCACCTCCGCAGTCGCCGCTTCCGTTATCGGGTTTTTCTGCGTCCGGCTGACGGGGGTCCACTTCGCCATGCTGACCCTTGCGTTCGGGCAGCTCATCTTCGCCATCGCGTTCAAGTGGTACGGCTTCACCGGCGGGGACAACGGCATCCAGGGGATCCCGGTGCGGGAGATCCCGCTGGCGGGGCTAGGCCTCCTCGACATCGGTTCGACGAAATCGATGTACTATTTCGTTCTCGTCGTCGCGGGCCTGGCGGTGGCGTTCCTCCGGCGCGTCCGCTCCTCCCCCTTCGGCGCGACGCTCAAGGCGATCCGGGAGAACGGGCAGCGGGCCTCGTACCTCGGGATCAACGTCACGCTGTACCAGTGGACGGCGTTCGTGATCGCGGGGACGTTCACGGGGCTTGCCGGGGGGCTTTTCGCCCTGATGGAAAAATCGATCTCGCCGGAGATCATCCACTGGACAAAATCCGCCGACCCGGTGCTCATGACGATCATCGGGGGGATCTATACGTTCGTCGGCCCCGCCGTCGGCGCCGTGGTCCTGATCGTGCTCAACTCCTACATCGTGGCGTGGACCGAATACTGGGCGCTCGTGCTCGGAATGGTGCTTCTCCTGCTCGTGCTGCTCCTGCCGGGCGGCGTCATCGGGTTCGTGAACGAGAAGGCGCGGGACTACCTGACCCGGAGCGGCTGGATACGCAGATGGCTTTTCTCGAAGTCCGCGACATCGTAAAGTCCTTCGGAGGCCTGCGGGCCCTCCAGGACGTCTCCCTCTCCGTGGAGAAAGGGGAGATCCGCGCGATCATCGGGCCGAACGGCGCGGGGAAGTCGACCCTCTTCAACGTGATGACCGGGCTTCTTTCCCCCGACTCGGGGGAGGTGCGCTTCGACGGGGAGCGGATCTCCGGGATCCCCCCCCACCGCGTCATCCGGAAGGGGATCGGGAGGTCCTTCCAGATCACGAACATCTTCCCGAGGATGTCGGTCTTCGAAAACGTCCAGGTGGCCCTCTTCTCCCACCACAGGGAAAACCGGTCCGCCCTGACCCTCGCGCGGAATTTCCGGGAGGTGACGGACGAGGTCCTCGCGATCCTCGGGCTGGTCGGCCTCGCCGACAAGTTCGACTCCTCGGCGTCGGTGCTCTCCCACGGGGACCAGAAGAGGCTGGAGATCGCGATCACGCTGGCGTGCCGGCCGAAGCTCCTGATGCTCGACGAGCCGACCGCGGGGATGTCCCGGTTCGAAAGCCGGGAGACGATCGCCCTGCTGCAGAAGATCTCCCGGGAGCAGGGCTTAACCCTCGTCTTCACCGAGCACGACATGGACATCGTCTTCGGCATCTCGGAAAAGATCACGGTGCTCCAGCAGGGGATGGTGATCGCGGACGGGGAGCCGGCGGAGATCAAGGCGAACCCCGAGGTGCGCAAGGCGTACCTCGGGGAGGAGATCGCGGAGTAGGTGGAAAATGGCGCTGCTTGAGCTTGCATCGGTCAACACGTTCTACGGACGCAGCCACATCCTCTTCGACGTATCCCTCTCGGTCGGGAAGGGGGAGGTCGTGAGCCTTCTCGGCCGCAACGGCGCCGGAAAAAGCACCACATTCCGCTCGATCATCGGGCTCACCCCCCCGCAGACGGGAGAAGTGATCTTCAAGGGAGAGCGCATCTCCGGGATGCGGGCCTTCCGGATCTGTCGGAAAGGGGTCGGGTTCGTGCCCGAGGACCGCCGGTGCTTTCCGGACCTGACGGTCAGGGAAAACCTCGAGGTGGCCGTGCGGCGGGAGAAGCAGACGTCCTCCCCCTGGACGGTGGAGAAGGTCTATTCCCTCTTCCCCCGTCTCCAGGAGCGGGAGAAGAACCTCGGGAGCCAGCTGTCGGGCGGGGAGCAGCAGATGCTCACCATCGCACGCACCCTCATGACGAACCCCGACCTGCTCCTCCTCGACGAGCCGTCGGAGGGACTCGCGCCGATGATCGTGGCGCTTTTGGCCGACATGATCATCAGGATCCGCGCGGAGGGGGTGACGGTCCTGCTCGCCGAGCAGAACCTGCATTTCTGCGCGAAGGTCGCGGACCGGGGATACGTGATCGACAAGGGGTCGGTGAAGTACGAGGGGAAGATGTCCGATCTGCTGGGGAACGAGGAGATCAAGGAGAAGTACCTCGCCGTGTAGACTGCCGGGGACTCGATTTCTTCTCCCTCTTCTCCCATGACAGGGTGGCAGGAAAGCCTAGGGAAACGGGCGTCCCGGGGAAGAGATCCTCGCTGCAGGCGAGGGGGAAAATACGAACAGGGTGGCCGACGTCATGATGGGGAGCACGGCGGACCGGGTGTTGCGGCGGTCCAGGAAGCCCGTTCGGATCGTACGGCGTCCGGAGGGAACGGGGTAACTTCCGTGCAGGACAAAACGGGAATGTGGCTCTCGGGGGCCGTCCCCTGAGCATGGCCCACAGAAAGGAGGGGAATCAAGATGCTGACGGTGGAACCCGGAAAAACCCGGATCGGGTGGATCGGCACCGGTGTCATGGGAGGCCCGATGTGCGGTCACCTCATGGACAAAGGGTATTCCATGACGGTCTACACGCGGGCAAAAGACAAGGCGAAGCCGCTGCTCAAGAAGGGAGCCGTGTGGGCCGATTCTCCCAGGGCGGTTGCCGAAGCGTCGGATGTCGTGTTTACCATGGTCGGTTTTCCATCGGATGTTCGGGACGTGTATCTCGGGGAGCGTGGGGTCCTCTCCGGCGCGAAGAAAGGGAGCATCCTCGTGGACATGACCACGACCGAGCCCAATCTGGCCCAGACGATTTACGCTGCCGCAAAAAGGAAGAGTGTCCACACCGTCGACGCGCCGGTTTCGGGCGGGGACATCGGTGCGCGCGAGGCGCGGCTGTCCATCATGGTGGGCGGAGACCGGGAGGCGGTGGAAGCCGTCATGCCGCTCTTCCAGGCATTGGGAAAGACGATCGTGCATCAGGGGGGAGCGGGCGCCGGGCAGCACACCAAGATGTGCAATCAGATCGTCGTCGCCGGCACGATGATCGGGGTCTGCGAAAGTCTGATCTACGGGCACAAGGCGGGACTCAACCTGGAGGTGATGCTCTCGTGCATTCGCGGCGGCGCGGCAGCCTGCTGGGCGTTGGACAACATGGCTCCCCGCATCCTGAACCGGAACTTCGACCCCGGGTTCTACGTTGACCACTTTGTCAAGGACATGGGAATCGCCCTGGATGAGGCGAAACGCATGAGCCTGGCGCTCCCGGGCCTGGCGCTCGTCCACCAGATGTACGTGGCCCTGCAGGCCAACGGCGGGGGACGCAACGGCACGCAGGCGCTCATGCTGGTGCTGGAGCAATTGGGGAACACAAAGATCGCGCGCGCTTAGAAGGAAGGCGTTCCCCTCCCCTTACGGGTCGGACGGGGAACGAAGAAGAAAACAAAACGGGAGGGGCATGGTTGACCGGTTCCCAAGGCTTTTTCGAGAGAGCGTTTTCCCTTGCCTCCCTCCCTTCCAAACCGGAGGCCCTGCGCGGCATCCGGGTCCTCGAGCTCGCAACACGGATCTTCGGGCCCGCTACGGCGGATTACCTTGGCGAATTCGGGGCCGAGGTGATCAAGGTCGAACTGCCCGGGACGGGCGACCTCATGCGGTACGTCGCCCCGGAAGGGTTCTACTGGCAGGAGATCTCCCCGGCGTTTCTTCCGCAGAACCGGAACAAGCTCCACGTAGGCGTAGACGTCAGGCTCCCCGAGGGGAGGGACCTCTTCACCCGGATCGCGGAGAAGTCGGACGTGGTGGTGGAAAATCTGCGCGCCGGGACGATGGACCGGTGGGGGATCGGCTACCGGCAGCTCACGGAGAACAACCCCGGCCTGGTATATGCCGCGAACTCGGGGTTCGGCCAATGGGGGCCGTATGCGAAGGGCCGCGCCTCCTACGACGCCACCGCGCAGGCGGTCTCCGGCATGTCGGCCATCACGGGGTTCCCCGGTCATCCGCCGGTACGGGTGGGGCTGTGGATCGGGGACTTCACCGGCTCGCTCTTTTCCGCGATCGCCATCCTGGCCGCTCTTGCAGCCCGCCGCCGGACGGGGGAGGGGCAGCTGATCGACCTTGCGCAGGCGGAGGCCCTGATCCGCGCGCTTGACTGGACGTGGCTGTACGCCGACATCACGGGACGGGACAGGGAGCGGGCGGGAAACCGGGACGTGACGTTTCCCCCGTCGGGGATCTACCGCTGCGCGGACGGATTCGTCGCCGTCTCCGCACGGGACGAAGCGGAGCGCGCCGCCCTCGCGAATACCCTGGGGGTGTCGACGGCGACCGCGGAGGCCGTGGCATCCTTTGCCGCCCCCCGCACGCGCGCCGAGATCGTCCGCGCCGGCGAGGAGGCGGGGTTCTCCGCCGCCCCCGTTCAGGGCGGCCGGGACCAGTACCACAACCCCCACCTGCGCGCGCGGGGGACCGTATGGGAGCTTGACGATCCCCTGTACGGACGGATCGACGAGTTCGGGCCCGTCCCGAAGCTTTCCGAAAGCCCCGGACGGATCAAGTGGACCGCGAAGCCGGTGGGGTACCACAACGAAGAGGTGTTCGGGGGCCTCCTGGGGCTGTCGGGGGAGGAAAGGGAGGAGCTGGAGAGGAAGAAGGTCATCGGGCAATGGGCCGATGTCCCGGGTTCCAGGCCTCCCCGCGGGGCAGCTGCCGGACCGGCCGACCGGGGGAAGAAGGAAGGGACTTCGCGTTGAGCGGCTTCGAGGAGTGGGCGAAAGAGGCGACTTATCCGAAAAACGCCGAAGAAAAACCGGAGGCGCTTCCGGGGGTGCGCCTCCTGGAGCTTTCCCCCGGTCATTTCGGGGGGATGGTGGCCGCATCGGTCCTGGGCGAGTTCGGCGCCGAGGTGATCAAGGTCGAACCGCCGGGCGGGGACCCCGCCCGAAGCTTCGCGCCGGAGGGGATCACGATCGCCGGGACGGGCCTTCCCTTCCTTTCCGAGGCGCGTAACCGGAAGTTCGTGACGCTCTCTCTCGAGACGGAAGAGGGGCGCGGGATCTTCCGGCGACTTGCCGCGACGTCGGACGTGGTGGTGGAGACGGTAGGCTGCACACGGATGGACTCCCTGGGGCTGGGGTACGAAGCCCTCTCCCGGGAGAACAAGGCGCTCGTCTATCTGACCCTGTCGACCTACGGGGCCTTCGGGCCCGACGCCGGCAGACGGGTCACGGATTCCGACATCCTGTGCCAGGCGCTCTCCGGCGTCCCGTACGTGACGGGCGACCCGGAGGAGAACGGGCCGGGGCGGGACTACCAGGTCCCGACCAGGACCGGGAACTGGCACGGCTGGTTCGCCCAGGGGCTGTGGGGGGCCTTCGGCGTGCTCGTGGCGCTTGCGCACCGGGCCGCCACGGGAAAGGGACAGGTGGTCGACGTGGCGGGCGCGGAGGCGATGATGAAGTTCGTCGACTACAACATCACCTGGATGCATACCGCCGGACGGGAGCGCCAGCGGACCGGCAGGTTCGACCCGGCCGTCTTCCCCTACACCTACATCCGGTGCAAGGACGGATACACCTTTATCGCGGCCTACAACAACGAGGCGTTCGAGTCGCTTATGCACATCATCGGGCGGCCGGAGCTGGCGAACGACCCGAGGTTTTGCACCGGGCCGGACCGTACGAGAATCGAAAACGAAAAGGACCTCCACGCGATCTTGGAGGAGTGGTCGGGATCGCGGACGGCCGAAGAGATCCTCCGGGAGATCGAGGAGTACACGTCGAAAAAAAGCGGGCACGGGGCGGCCGTGGTGACGGGCCGGGTCAATCGGCCTCTCGAGACGCTCTCCGAGGAAAACTGGTGGGAGCGCGGCTGTTTCTCCCGGGTCGCCGGGACGGTGTACGGGGGCCTCCTGCTCGCCGCTCCCCCGTGGAAAATGAGCGGGACTCCGCCCAGGATCCGGTCGGTCTGCCGCAAGCCGGGAGCCGACAACGACGAGGTCTATTCCACTCGGCTCGGCATGACGGGGGAGGAGATCATCTCCCTTCACGCCCGCGGGGTCCTGTAGACATCGGTCCGGCCAAACGAAAACCCCCTGGGGTAAAGGAGGGAGCCCCAGGGGGTCGCAAGGTCGCCCGCGGTATCCTTGGCGGGGGTAGCGGGCGAGCAAGCCTCTTCGGGGAGAAGAGGCAGCCGGTGCGCATCTTGGTTTCCTACCGGTTCTATCGGCAGGCCGCCCGCCGGACTTTAGCGGAAAAGGATTTTCGGGAAGCCGGCCGGTTGGCGAATTCCTCCCGCCGTTGATAGACTCATTCCCTGCTCAATTTGGAAGGTCCGGGGGTCCCTTGGAACTCACTGCCGTTCTCCGCGACCTGGCCGTGGTGCTCGCCATCGCCACCGTCGTCGCCCTCGTCTTCAGCCGGCTTCGCCTGTCCGTGGTGGCGGCCTTTCTCGTGGCCGGGGCGATCCTGGGGCCCACGGGGGCGGGGTTGGTTTCGGAGATCGGGATGGTCGAGTCCCTGGCGGAGATCGGCGTGGTGCTCCTCCTGTTCACCGTGGGGCTCGAGATCTCCCTGGCGGACCTGGGGAGGATGCGGCGGGAGGTGCTGTGGGCGGGCGGGGCGCAGGTCACCGCCACGATCCTGTTCACCCTGCTGGTCCTCGTGCTGTGGGGCCTTCCCGTTCCGGAAGGTTTGTTCATCGGGTTCGTCGTCTCCCTTTCGAGTACGGCCATTGTCCTGAAGGTGCTCACCGACCGGATGGAGATCGACACCAGCCATGGGAGGATCGCCGTCGGGATCCTGATCTTCCAGGATATGGCGGTCATCGCGATGATGCTTCTCATCCCCTCGTTGCGGCAGTGGGAGACGGCGAAGTCGACCGAGGTGCTCCTCACGCTGGCGAAGGCGGGAATGGGCGTCGGGGCATTGCTCGTCCTGGCCCGGGTCCTGATCCCTCGGCTCCTGAAGGAGGTCATCCGGCTCAACAGCCGGGACATCCTGGGCCTCACGGTGCTGATGGTGGTCATGGGGACGGCCTTCCTCGCCCACCGGTGGGGGCTCTCCCTGGGGCTGGGGGCCTTCCTGGCGGGGCTGGTCATCTCCGAGTCGGACTACGTCCACGAGATCGCGGCGCAGATCATGCCGTTCCGGGACGTCTTCACCGGCGTCTTTTTCATTTCCGTGGGGATGCTGCTCGACCTGCCGTTTCTCGCCCGCAACCTGCTCCTCATCCTGCCGATGGTGGCGGCGGTGGCCCTCCTCAAGACATTCTCCGCCGGCGCTGCGATCCGGGCACTGGTGCACCCCTGGCGCCTGGTGGTGATCGTCTCCGTCTCCCTCATGCAGATCGGCGAGTTCTCCTTCCTCCTCATGTCCGAGGGGTACCGCATCGGGCTGATCGGGCCGATCCAGTACCAGTCCCTTCTCGCCATCGCCATCCTGACCATGGTGGCGACCCCGTTCGTGATGAACGCAGGCCCGGGAATCGCAACCCGGTGGGAGCAGTGGGTGACGGGGGCTTCCTCCTTTCCGGAAACCGGGGAGGAGCAGGGGCTGCGGCGAAACGGGAGGGAGAACCACGTGATCATCGCCGGTTTCGGGATGAACGGGAAGAACCTCGCCCGGGTTCTGAAAGCCACGCGTGTCCCGTACGTCGTCGTGGACATCAACGACGCTCAGGTCCGGGAAGGGCGGGCGTCGGGGGAGCCGATGTTTTACGGGGACGTGAACCGGCCGGAGATCCTCGACCGGGCGGGCGTCGGGCAGGCCCGGATCCTGGTGCTCGCCATCTCGGACCCGATGGCCACCCGGCGGGCCGTCGCGATCGCAAGGAGGAGCAACCCGGCCCTGTTCATCCTCGTGCGGACGCGGTACGCGGCGGACGTGGACGACCTGGTTGCGCTCGGGGCGAACGCGGTGATCCCGGAGGAGTTCGAAACGTCCGTGGAGATCTTCTCGCGTGTTCTGGCCGAGTACCACGTTCCCGATCATGTGATTCGCCAGCAGGAACAGATCATCCGGAGCGGAACGTACCGGATCCTCCGCGACCGGGGCCCTGTGCGCAGCGAAGAGGTCCTGGCCGGCTTCGAGGAGTTCCTTCGCCGTAACGTGATCGAGGTCTTCTACGTGGCGCCCTCCTCGGGCTGGGGGGGGCGATCGGTGGGGGACCTCCCGGTGGGCAACGACACGGGGATCGTCCTCCTGGCGATCCTGCGGAAGGACCGGGCGATCATCCAGCCGGGATTGGGCGAGCCTCTCGCGGCCGGGGACAAGCTCGTTCTGTTCGGCGGCCACGCCCCTCTGGCGGACGCGCTATCCGTCCTGTCCCGCCCCGCCGGTCAGGGGTAGGGGCGGCACCCCGATTCAGCGTTTCTCCCGGAACGACTTTTGGATCCGCTTCAATTGCTCCTCGTGCGCGGATTCCTCGCGGGACAGCGTCCGGAAGATCTCTGCCGCCAGGGGATCCCCGGCTTCCGCGGAAAGGTGCTCGTAGCGGGAGCGGGCATGCGCCTCGGAAACGATCGCGAAGGTGAGGTAGTCGGCAAGGGGCGACGTTTCGGTGAGGCCGGCCCCCGCCAGTCGGGCCTTGTGCATCCTCCATGCTTCCGACCGGAAGGCCTTGACGATATCCACATGGGAGAGGGCCTTCCCCGCGTTCCGCCTCGCCCCCGAGAAGATCTCCACGAGGCGCCCCACGTGCGACTCCTCCATCTCGGCGAGGTACCGCAGCACCCTCGCCGTCTCCTCGTCCTCCACGCGGTTGGCGAGCGTCGTGTACAGACTCATCGCCTGGATCTCCATCAGGATGCACTGTTCCACGATCCTGTCGAAGCTGTCGGGTGCTTCCGGCATGGCACCTCCTATAATGGATCCCGTCAGTCCCGGGACGGACGGGGAGATTTGCAACGGGCCGGGGAAAGGGAACATGGAATTTCCCGGCAGCGTGATACTATGAGCATGTCTTCCCGCATATTCTACCGTTACTCCACGCTTGACGGGAGGGGCTTCCGATGCGTTCCGCCGCCCAGGCCGATCTTGCGAAGTACGAACGGGCCCTTCACCGGTATTTCCAGATTCCCGCCTCCTCGAGGAAGACCAAGGACAGGGAGAAGATCCTCAAGGTGGTCGGGGTGGACAATACGCTCGAGTTCCTCACCATGCATATCCCGCTTTGGGAAGTGAAGATCGACGAGCTCCTCGACCCCACGTGCACGGACATGCTCCCGATCAGCATCTCCCATTCCTACGTCAACTGGGTCCGGGGCGCGATCCGGCTCATGCCGGACGGCGCCCGGGTCAAGATCTTCTCCTCCAAGCTGAAGTCCACGGGACTCAAGAAGGCGATCCTGCAGCTTCTTTCCCGGATGACCGAGGACGCCCCGCGGGACTTCGAAGTGACCGACGTCCAGCTCGTGGAGAAGGTGCACAAGGACACGCTCTTCCGGGTGCGCGACGAAAAAGGAAAGGAATTGTCACTCTACCTCTCGCGTTTCGGCTGTCTGGGGGAATACATCTACAGCGGTCTGCCGGGGCTGGTCGGCCTGCCCGTTCTCCCCGTCGTCCATCACGTGACTCCCCAGGGCGAGGAGATTCTCCTGAAGCCGAAGGAAGAAGGGGTGAACATCTATCTGGACGAGGGGGTCACGGCCTCCCGGATCCTGCGGGAGTGGACCTGGTGGGTGGAGGGGGCGGCGAGGCAGGACGCTTTGGGGGACTGCATCGGGACGGCACTGCGGTACGGCCACTACGTGGCGTCTCCGGGGAAGAAGGTGTTCATGATCGACAACATCGAGCTGTTCCACCTGAACGACACCGATGTCCGGATTTTTGAGCCGATCCACGATTTCCTCCCCCGGAAGGCGTATCCCGACGACCAGGGGAAGCGGGATGCCCTCCAGGCGAGGATGCAGCCCGACTACGACAAGGTGTACCGGGACCAGATGCGGATCATCGTCCGGGAATGGGCGGAGATCGAGCGGTACCTCATCCAGATGCGCCGGCACATCCGGACCTACACGGGCGAGGTCTTCGAGAAGGTACTGGCGAACGTAAAGGCCCGGGTATTCGAGAAGCGATGAACGGGGGGATCCTTTCCCCCGCGCCGTTCCGCAGAGGGGTCGGCCGCCTCCTCGCCGCCGCCTCCCTTCTGCTGGCCTCCTGTTCGTCCTTCTTCCAGACGAGCGTGCCGCAGAGGGAAGGCTCCCTTGCCGTCCCCGGACTGTCGGCTCCCGTCGAAATCGTGCGGGACACGTACGGCATCCCCCACATCACCGCGTCGAGCGACCACGATCTCTACTTCGCGCAGGGATTCGTCCACGCCCAGGACCGTCTTTTTCCGATGGATCTGGAGAGGAGGCTGGCCCGGGGGGAGCTGGCGGAGATCTTCGGCGAGAACGCGCTTCCTGCCGATCGTCTCTTCCGGCACCTGGGGTTCGCGGCCCGGGCCCCCGGCCTGTTCGCCTCCCTGCCGGAGAAGACGAAGGGGATCGCCCGGGCCTACTGCGAGGGGGTGAACGCGGCGATGGAGTCGCTGCGCGCCTGGCCGGTGGAGCTGCGCCTCCTCGATGCAGCGCCGCGGAAGTTCACCCCCGAGGACATCGTCGCCATCGGCCTGCTGAAGTCATTCGGCCTCTCCCAGTGGGTGGAGGAGGCGGCGCTCTACAGGGCCTGGCGGATGCTTCCCCGGGAGATGGCGGAGGACCTGATGCCCCGGGTGTCCCCCGATTCCCCCGTCGTTGCTCCGGCGTTCGTCGCCCACGCCCCTCCGGGGATTTCCCCTTCGGTCCTCTCCGACGGGCTTGCCTCGCTTCGCCGGTCGGTGGGGGATCTTCCCCGTGCGGGAGGCTCGAACGCCTGGGCCGTCTCGGGGGAGAAGAGCACTACGGGGCGGCCTCTCCTGGCGAACGATCCCCACATCCTGCTCCCTTGCCCCTCCCTCTGGTACGAGAACCACCTGGTCGCCCCCGGCGTGGACGTGTACGGGGTCTCCTTCCCCGGGGCTCCCTGCGTGGTCATCGGGCACAATCCCGAGATCGCCTGGGGATTCACCAACGTGATGCTGGACGACGCGGACTTTTTCATCGAACGGGTGGACGGGGAGCGGGTGATGTTCCGCAGGAAATGGATCCCCATGACGAAGCGCGTCGAGAAGATCCGGGTGAAGGGCCGGAAGGAGGAGACCATCACCGTGTGGGAGACGCCGCACGGCCCCCTCCTTTCCCCGGTCCTTGCCGGGTCTTCCGCTGCGCTGTCGCTGCGCTGGGTAGGGTTTGACGGGGGCGACCCGCTGGGCGCGCTCCACGCCCTGAACCGTTCCCGCGACCGGAAGGAGTTTCTTGCGGCCGTTTCGGGGTTTTCCCACCCGGCGCAGAACATCGTCTATGCGGACCGGGAGGGGAACATCGGTGTGGTGACGGCCGGAAGGATTCCGGTGCGCAAAGGGGGAAACGGCCTTCTCCCGGTTCCCGGCGACTCGGGCGAATGGGAGTGGACCGGGACGGTCCCGTTCTCCGGGAATCCGAGGGTGTGGAACCCGCCGGAGGGCTTCGTCGCCGCCGCCAACTTTCCCCCCGCGGGAAATTCCTACGGCCACTACATCTCCCGGCTCTACGAGCCGCCGGATCGGGGGAAGAGGATCATCGGGATGCTCTCGGAGGGAGAAAAGTTCTCCGTGGAGAAGTTCGAGCGGATGCAGCAGGACGTATTCCGGCCGGATGCGGCCCGGGCGGTTTCCCTCGCGGTCCGGGTGGCGAGGCAGCGGGAGAGGGAGTCGCAGGGCTTCGGGGATGCGGCACGGATCCTCTCCGGCTGGGACCTGCGCGTATCCGGGGACAGGACCGGAGCGACTCTGTACGAAGTGTTTTACGAAAAGATGATCGAGAACGCGTTCCGGGACGACCTGGGGGAGGAACTGTTCGAGGAGATGACCCGAACCTCGCGCCTCCTCTGGAACGCGATGGACCGGGCGATCGACCGGGGGGACTCCCCCTTTCTCGCGAACAAGGAGACCGGCTACAGGGAGACGCTCGACGACCTCGCTGCCCGCTCCCTCCTGGACGCGATGGCGTTCCTTACGCACCGGCTCGGGAATGTCTCCTCGACCTGGAGGTGGGATCGGCTCCACCAGGTGACCTTCGAGCACCCCTTCGGGAAGAAGCGGTACCTCAGGCGGTGGTTCAACATCGGGCCTCACCCCGTGCCCGGCGACGGGAGGACCGTCTTCAAGGAAGAGTTCCGGCACGGCACCGACTTTACGGTCCTGGTAGGGCCCTCCCTGCGACAGGTCGTCCCGCTCGGGTTCCGGTCGATGGCCCGGTCCGTCATCACCACGGGGCAGTCGGGGCACTTCTTCGAACGGCACTACCGCGACCAGGCTCCCCTGTGGCTCTCCGGCGAGACCCATCCGGCCTGGACCGACCCCGGGGAGATCCGGGAAAACACCGAGTCCGTCCTGCGCCTAACCCCAAAAGAAAAGGGACGTTCTTAAAACTTTTCATCAAGCGGGAAGACGTTCATGAAACGGTCTGCGTATCAGGCGGAGAACGTCTTTGGAACCTTGGGGCCGAAAAAACAAGAACATCCCGAAACGTTTCCCATCCCGGAACATGTTCGTGGATATCGCATCTTCAGGCGTTCGGAGGATGCCCGGAACTCCGGTTGGCGCGTGCCAGGAAAAACCACTCGACCAGATAGAACCCTGCGGGAAGAGCAACCACGATGCTCGCCACTTTCACGCCTAGCCGTACGGTCGTCGAGGTTATGCCCGTGATGTCGCAGAGGAAGTCCGAGATGCGGGCGCCGGCGAGGAACGCGGCGATGACCCCGCCAGCCAATGCTGCGGCAAGCAGGAGCCGGGAACCGGGCCTCCGTTTCCTTTCACGATTGCCGGGGGAATGCCCCGGGTCTTCCAGCGGATATCGGGGCACTTCGCTATCCTAAGGAGGTCACCGCGTCACGGGGGAAGAAAAAGGATGCGGCCGGCGGATCAGATCCCGCCGGCCGTCGGATCCGGGATTCCGGACTGGGTGCTGGGGGATCACTTCAGCGTCTTGATGAATTGGTCGATCGTCATCGCGGGGAGGGTCATGATCTGGATCGTCCCCCGCGACCCCAGCGCCACCGAGATCTTGACCATCGTCTCGTTGCTCGGGGCCTCGACGATGTTGATGAAATCGTGGGGGCCCAGGACCGCATACTGCCCGAGCACCTTCGCCCCCATCCCCTCGATCTCCTTGTTCACCTCCTTGATGCGCTCCGGCTTGGATTTCACGGTTTTCCTTCCCTCGTCGGTGAGCGAACTGAGCAGGATGTAGAGCGGCATGGGATCTCCTTTCTCCTGGCCGGGTTGGATGGGGGGGTTGCCGGATTCCGCGAAGAGCCGATGGGGAAATTATACTACCGGGATCCGCCCGTGACGCAAGGGGGGATGCCGCCGACTTCGCTCCCCTTCGGCTGCGGGGTTTTCTATAATATGGAATCGATCCGGGACAATTTCCGGTCGATGAGCGGAAGCGAGCTGCACCGGCTTGCCTCGCTGACCGACCGGGTGGCCGCGGGGGCGGATGGTGCGGTGGGCTGGTTAATCGGGGTGGCGGTCCTGGTTATTCTGATCATCGTCATCCTGATGCACACGGACAGACGAGTCGTTGTCCGTTGAAAAAAGGGTTACCCTTTTTCGGCGCCGCCTTGTTGACGGGCGGCGCCTTTTCGAAACATGAAGATTTAAGGAGAGAACGGCTGAATGGAGCCTCGGATGTCCCTGGTGAAGAGAAAAACGTCGTGAGCGTTTTCCTGACCTGCATATCATGGGGAAAAGTGGAAGAGATTCATGACGTAGAAAACCTTAGACCATTCTCCCGTCTTGCAGGTACCGGCTGAGCCGCTCTCTCAGATAGAGCCTCGCCCGGTGGAGGCGGGACTTCACTGCCGCGATCGTCAGGTCCGGGACCTGCGCTGTTTCCTCGTTTGACAGCCCCTCGATGTCGCTCAGCACGAAGACCACCCGGTATTTCTCGGAGAGCTCGTCCGTGAACCGCTTGATCACCTGCCCGAGCTCCTTGTCGAGCATTCTCCGCTCGAC